>Ga0307373_10015887_pt1 | contig 10177 bp, 17 predicted proteins | sample OX2MG_FD_202534 | JGI IMG/M metagenome (GOLD analysis project Ga0307373, IMG submission 202534) | Soil microbial communities from Risofladan, Vaasa, Finland - OX-2 | ecosystem: Environmental > Terrestrial > Soil > Coastal area > Acid sulfate soil | place: Finland: Risofladan, Vaasa | collected...
TGCTTGCGAATGATCGCAGCGGTCTCTCCCACCAGCTGCTTGGAGATGCCCTTCACCACGACACGCGTCGGCTGGGGCACTTCGAACTCGATGCCCGCAGGCGCCGGGATCGGGACCGGATGGGAGTAGCCAACGGCGAGCTCGAGGTTCTTGCCCTTCAGCTGGGCGCGATAGCCGACTCCCTGAATCTCAAGGCGCTTCTCAAAACCGTCGGTCACGCCCTGAACCATGTTCGCCACGAGCGAGCGAGTCAGCCCGTGCAGCGCGCGGTGCTCACCGCGGTCGGTCGGCCGCGTAACAACGAGTTGCTCGCCATCCTGCTTGACCTCAATGTCCCTGTGAATGCGCTCGGACAACTCGCCCTTCGGGCCGTTTACGCGCACCGACTCTGGCTCGATTGCAACGGTCACGCCCGCGGGCACGGGGATTGGTTGTCTACCTATTCTCGACATCTCACACCTACCAGACCTGAGCCAAGACCTCGCCGCCAACGCCCGCCGCGCGCGCGTCGTGGCCGGTCATCACGCCACGTGAGGTCGACACGATCGATGTACCCATACCGCCGAGCACCTTGGGAATGTGCTTGGCGTCTACATAAGTTCGCTGCCCCGGACGCGACACGCGCCGCAGCCCCGAAATCGCCGAGCGCCGGTCGTCGGTGTACTTCAGGCGGATCTCAATCAGCTGCCCAGCATCGCCCTCCGGTGCGGGGAGGACAGACCACGAATCGATATACCCCTGCTCGGCAAGGATCCGTGCCAGCTCGCTCTTCAGTTTCGAGGCTGGGATCTCGACCGTCTCGTGCGCAGCGTGGATCGCGTTGCGAACGCGCGTGAGGAAGTCGGCGATTGGATCGGTCATAGACATGGCTAAATAGTTACCTGGAGATCGTGGAGCCAGCTGCTACCAAGAGGACTTCGTCATCCCCGGGATCTGGCCGTTGTGGGCGAGCTCACGCAAACAGATGCGGCACACCCCGAACTTCTTGTACACCGCGCGCGGGCGACCGCAGCGGTTGCAGCGAGTATAGGCACGTGTCTTGAACTTGGGGGTCCGCGCCTGCTTGACGCGTTGCGAAGTCTTGGCCATCAGTCGGTGCTCTCCTTCTCAGTGGTGTCCGCGTCCCCGTCGCCGGGGGCGTCCTCCTGGCCGGTCGCAGACGCCTCGACGGCCTCCGCCTTCGCGGCCTCGGTCTCATTCGATGCCTTCTCTTCCGCGGCGGGCTGCTCGGCCGCCGCGGGAGTGGACACGCGCGCGCCATCCTCATCGGTCGGCTCCGACTCGACTCCGATCGCCTCGTCAAAACCCTTAGGACGCCATTTGGTGGAGAAGGGCATGCCGAACGCCATCAGCAGCGCAAACGCCTCGGCGTCGGTCTTGGCGCTGGTGGTGATTGTGATGTCCAGCCCCCGCACCTGATCGATCGAGTCATAGTCGATCTCGGGGAAGATGATCTGCTCCTTCACGCCCAGCGTGTAGTTGCCGCGGCCGTCGAACGAACGCGGGCTCAACCCGCGGAAGTCTCGGATCCTGGGGATCGCAATCGACACCAGCCGGTCGAGGAACTCATAGGAGCGTTCTGCCCGCAGCGTCACCGCTACTCCCACCGGCATACCCTCGCGCAGTTTGAACGCCGCGATCGACTTGCGCGCGCGGCGCACGCTCGGCTGCTGGCCTGCGATCGTCGCGAGCTGGTCCTGCGCCGCCTTCAGCATTTTCGAGTCTTGCTTGGCCGCGCCCACACCCATGTTCAAGGTGATCTTCTCGAGCTTCGGCGCCTGCATCACCGAGGAATAGCCGAAGCTCTCGATCAGCGCAGGGCGAATCTCCTCGAAGTAACGCGTCTTCAAGCGTGCTGGCGGGGCGTCTGTGGTCGTGGTCGCCATCTCAGCTACTCCAGCCTCGCTCCAGAGCTCTTGGCGACACGGAAGCGCTTGCCGCCCTCGCGCTCGATCCGTACCCTCGTCGGCTGGCCTTTGGCGTCCAGCAGCATCACGTTGGAGATGTGGACCGGGCCCTCGCGCTCGATGATCCCGCCGAGCTGCCCCGCGGTGCCGGGCAGCGGCGAAGAGCTCTGGTCCTGGCGCGGGCGCGTAGCCCGCTTGACCATGTTCAGGCCCTCGACATAGAGGCGTTCCTTGGCCGGCTGCACGCGCAGCACCTTGCCGGTCTTGCCGCGGTCCTTGCCAGCGGTGACCTTCACGTGATCGCCGGAGCGAATCTTCAGCGAGCGGCGTCCCGAGACTGTGGCGGTACGAGCCATCACAGAACCTCCGGCGCCAGCGAGACGATCTTCATGAAGTTACGCTCGCGCAGTTCGCGCGCCACGGGGCCGAACACGCGCGTGCCGCGCGGGTTGTTCTGATCGTCGATGATCACCGCGGCGTTCTCGTCGAAGGCGATGTACGTGCCGTCCTCGCGCCCGATCGGCTTCTTCGTGCGCACCACGACGGCGGTCACGACCTCGCCCTTCTTCACGGACCCCTGCGGGTTGGCCTGCTTGACGGTCGCGGTGATCACGTCCCCAACGAACGCATACCGCCGCCTGGAACCGCCCTTTACGCGGATGCAGAGGATCTCGCGCGCGCCGGTGTTGTCGGCCACGCGCAACCTCGTCTCGTTCTGGATCATCGCGCTCTCTCCAAGACGTCCACGAGCTTCCAGCGCTTGCTCTTCGACAGCGGCCGGCTCTCGATCACGCGCACCGTGTCGCCCTCATGCGCGTCGTTCTGCTCATCATGGGCATGCAGGGTGCTCGAGCTGCGCACGATCTTCTCGTAACGCCGGTGCCGGCGGGCGAAATCGATCCGCACTGTGATCGTCTTGTCAGCCTTGTCTGAGACCACAATCCCCTGGCGCACACTGCGCTTGCCCTCGGCGGGGGCGTGGACCGCAGCCAGCTCCGCCACCGGCGTGTCCGTGGGGCGGGTGGGCCTGGATCTTTTGGCGGCCTTTTTCTCGCGCTCCTGCAACCGCCGCGCGCGCCGCCGCACCGCCTTCGTGCGACGCTCGGCCAAGCGCTCGGCATGGCGGTCCTCTGGTGAGCGAGCCGGGGCTGGCTCACCGGAGTGCGTCGAACGCTCCTTGCGCCGGCGCTCCTTCGGGGCGAGCGCCTCGACCGGCTCCGTCGCGGAGCTCGCGGCGTCGGCCGGCACGTCGGGGGCGCTGTCCGCGTCCGCAATATCTGCCTGTGCGGAGCTCTCCACGCCGGCATCGGCGGAGGCGTCCTCGGCAGCAGCTGCGCCGTCCCCGGCCTCGGCCGCGGGGACCTCGGCGACCGGCTCTTCGGCGACGGGTTCCGCGGGAGGCGTCTCGGCCGCGGGGACCTCGGCGACCTCGCTGGGCTCGTCCGCGGGCGCGGGTGCGGCGTCCGTCGCCTCGAGGTCCGCCTCGGGGGCAGGGACGCCGGCGGGGCTCTCTGCGTTCTCGTTGTCTTTCTTGTCAGCCATTCCGTTCCTTCTTCTCACGCGCGACGGTCAGTGCTCTTGCCAGATCGCGTTTCGCTCGTCCCAGCCCAGCCGTGTTTTCGAGCTCGCCCGTGGCGTTCTGAAAACGCAAGCCGAACAGCTCCTTGCGCAGCGTCACGATCTGCTTGTCCAGCTCGCCATCCTCCAGGTCCCTGATCTCCTTGGCGTTCATCGTCGCTCAGTCCTCTCGCATCACGAACTTGGACTTCACGGGCAGCTTGTGCGCAGCGAGGCGGATCGCATCACGAGCGAGCGGCTCGGGCACTCCGGCCAGCTCGAACATCACACGCCCGGGCTTGACCACCGCCACCCACCCTTCCGGGTTGCCCTTGCCGGAGCCCATCCGCGTCTCAGCCGGCTTCTTCGTGACCGGCTTGTCGGGAAACACGTTGATCCACACCTTGCCGCCACGCTTGATCTTGCGCGTCATCGCGACCCGGGCAGCCTCGATCTGGCGGTTCGTGAGCCAGCCCTGTTCGAGTGACTTCAGCCCATACTCGCCGAACTGGACCTTCACCTGGCCGCGGGAGTTGCCGCGACGGCGCCCGCGGTGCTGCTTACGGTGCTTAACGCGCTTGGGAGAGAGCATCAGCGCCCACCTCCGCCCGAACGAGGACCACGTCCTCCGCCACCCGGACCACGCCCGCCACCCTGACCGCCAAATGATCCGGGCCCACCCGGGCGGGCGGGACCTGATCTCCCTCCGGAGCCGCCTGCCCCGCCGCCACGTCCGCCGCGTCCGCCACCCCCGCCGGAGCCACGGCCACGTCCGTCGCGCCCATCTCGCCCGCCACGGCCATCGCGATCGTTGCTCGGCGCCGCCGGCGCGGTCATGTCCGTCAGGTCCGCTCCGGTGTAGCCCTCGGGCATTATTTCGCCCTTGTTCACCCAGCACTTCACGCCGATGCGCCCGAACGTCGTGCGCGCCTCATAAAAGCCGTAGTCGATGTCGGCGCGCATCGTGTGCAGCGGCACGCGGCCATCGGAGTAGCTTTCGGTGCGCGCCATCTCGGCGCCTCCCAGACGCCCGGAGACCTGCACCTTCACGCCCTTCGCGCCCGAGCGCATCGCGCTGGTCAGCGCGCGCTTCATCGCCCGGCGGAAGGCCACACGGTTCTGCAGCTGCTCGGCAATCGACTGCGCCACCAGCTTCGCGTCGAGCTCGGGACGCTTGATCTCGAGGATGTTGACCTTGATCTGCTTGTTGGTCATCTTGTGCAGGTCGCGGCGCAACGCATCCACTTCTGAGCCGGACTTCCCGATCACAATGCCCGGGCGGGCCGTGTGAATGTTGACCTCGAGCTCCTGGGCGTCCTTGCGGATCGTGATGTCCGATAGGCCGGCGTGGGCCAGCTTTCGCACGATGTGCGCGCGGATGCGAATGTCCTCGTCGAGGTACTCCGCAAAGTTCTTCTCGTTGAACCAGTTCGACTTCCAGTCGTGGATGTAACCCACGCGCATAGCCTCTGGATGAACCTTTTGTCCCATTCTTCTTTCTAGCCGTCTCTCTTGGTGGTCCGGGGCGCGGGGTCCGGGGTCAGTGTGATCGTCAAATGGCTCGTGCGCTTGCGGATCGGTGACGCCCGTCCCATCGCCCGCGGGCGAAAGCGCTTGATCGTCGGCCCCTCGTCGGCATATGCCTCACGGACGATCAGGTCGTCCTCCAACAACTCGTGATTGCTCTCCGCGTTCGCCACGGCCGACTCGAGCAGCTTGCTCCAGTCACGCGCCACATCACGAGGCGTAAAGGCGAGGATAGCGCGTGCCTCTGGAACAGTCTTACCCCGCAGGTGCCCGCAGACCATACGCGCCTTGCGCGCGGACGTGCGCACGTAGCGCGCATGCGCACGGACGACTTTGCGTCGCGGTTTCGCCGGGGCCGCTTTGCCGCGACTCGCTTTTTCCGGCTCGCTCGCGACCGGCCCTTTCGCAGCCGCGGGCTCTTTCGCCGCCGCCGGCTTTTTGGCGGCCGGAGCTTTTTTCTCAGCGGGCTCTTTTGCCGCGGCGGGCTTCTTCGCCCCAGCAGGCACTTTGGCGCCAGCCGGTTTTTTGGCAGCTGCCGGTTTTTTGACAGCGGCTTTTCTCGCGCCGGCCGGCTTCTTGCCCGGCGTCTGGGTCTCGGGGTCTTTCTCGTCCTCAGCGCTCACTAGCGCACCCTCCCCGAGCCGACGTGCCCCCGATAGGTACGTGTCGGCGCGAACTCGCCGAGCTTGTGCCCGACCATCGACTCGCTCACGAACACCGGCACGTGCTTCTTGCCGTCGTGCACCGCAATCGTGTGCCCCACCATCTCCGGAAAGATCGTCGAGGCCCGCGACCACGTCCTCAGCATTTTTTTGCTGTTCTCCGCGTTCAGCGCCTCGATGCGCTTCATCAGGCGCTCTTCCACCCACGGCCCCTTCTTGCTGGATCTACTCATCGCTGCTTGCCCTTCCCACGGCGCCTGCCGCGCACGATGTACTTGTCAGAGCTCTTGTTCTTCTTGCGCGTGCGATACCCGAGCGTCGGCACACCCCAGGGGGTGACCGGGTGCCGGCCGGCAGTGGTCGATCCCTCACCGCCGCCGTGCGGATGGTCGACAGGGTTCATCGCCGTCCCGCGCGTCTGCGGGCGCACGCCCATGTGCCGCTTGCGCCCAGCCTTGCCCACCTTCACGTTCTGGTGCTCGGCATTGCCGATCGTTCCCACCGTCGCCCGGCACTCCGCGCGCACCAGCCGCATCTCGCCCGAGGGCAGCCTGAGCGTCGCCATGTCGCCGTCCTTGGCCATCAGCTGCACTGAAGCGCCGGCCGAGCGTGCCAGCTGGCCACCGCGGCCCGGCTGCAACTCGACGTTGTGCACCACCGTCCCGACCGGCATCTTCGCCAGCTCCATGCAGTTGCCCACCGCGACCTCAGCGCCCTCACCGGAGCTCACAGTGGACCCCACCGTCAGCCGCTGCGGCGCGAGGATGTAGCGCTTCTCACCATCGGCATAGTGCAATAGCGCGATATACGCCGAGCGGTTGGGGTCGTACTCGATCGCCGCGACCTTCGCGTCCACCCCGTCCTTGCGACGCTTGAAATCGACCCGCCGGTAGGCGCGCTTGGCGCCACCGCCGCGGTGGCGTGAGGTCTTGCGCCCGTGCGCGTTTCTCCCGCCGCTCTTCTTCAGCCCTTCCACCAGCGTCTTCTCGGGCTCTGACTTGGTGATCTCCGCGAAGTCCGAATAGGACACGAAGCGCATACCGGGACTCGTGGGCTTGGGCTTGCGAATGGCCATGGTTTAGCTCTCTAGGGCCTGCAGGCCCTGGAAGATCGGAATGCTCTCGCCCGCGCGAATCTGCACGATCGCCTTCTTCCACGTGCGCGTGCGCCCGCTCGTCGTGCCGCGGCGCTTGGGCTTGGACTTCACGGTGCAGGTGCGCACCTCGACCACGTGCACGTCGAACAGCGCCTCCACCGCCTGGCGGATCTGCGTCTTGTGCGCGTCATCGTGGACGCGGAAGGTGTAGCGGTGAAGGGCCGATAGCACGTAACTCTTCTCGGACACGACCGGGCGGATGATCACCTGCGAGTGGTCCATCAGGCAGCCTCGTCCTTCTCGCTCATGGCGCCCGCACGCGGCGTCGCCGCACGCGCCGACAGTTCGCTCAGCGCGGCGTGGGAGATGAGCAGCGAGGCCGCGGCGAGCAACTCGGTGACGCCCACGTCAGCGGCGCTCAGCACGGCCACGCGCGCGAGGTTGCGAAACGACAGCGCGGCACCAGACTCCTCGGGCGCAAGCACGACTAGCGTCGGTGAGTCCTGACCCCAGTCTTCGAGCAACTCGAGCGCCTGGCGGGTCTTCGGAGCCGTGAATGCGCCCACGTCGAGGATCGCGACCGAGCCGCGCTGTGCATGCAGCGACAATGCGCTGCGCAGCGCAGCGCGCTGCTCCTTGCGGTTGACCTTAAACGTGTAGGAGCGTGGCTGGGGCCCGAACACCGTGCCACCGCCGGTCCAAATTGGCGAGCGGTTCGATCCCGCGCGGGCACGGCCGGTGCCCTTCTGGCGCCACGGCTTGGCGCCACCGCCGGACACCATGCCGCGAGTCTTCGTCGCCGCTGTGCCACGCCTGCGAGCCGCCTGCTCAGCGCGCACGCTCTGATGCACAAGCGGACCGTTGAAGCGAGCCGTGAAGGCACTCTCGTCGAGCTTGACCTTTTTGGCGCTAGAGGCGGACGGGCTGGCACCGGGTGGGCGGGTACCCAATATAGGCGCGTCAGGCATCGCTGCGTACCTCCACCAGCGCACCCCTCGCCCCAGGTACGCTTCCGCGCACCATCAGCAGGTTCTCTGCCGCGTCCACCGCGACTATCTCAAGGCCCTTCTGCGTCGCCCGCCGGTTACCCATCTGCCCCGGGCCGCGAATTCCCTTGAACACGCGCGAGGGCGTCGCCGAAGCTCCGATCGAGCCGGGCGCGCGTACGTTGTGCGAACCGTGGGACTTCGGGCCGCTCACGAAGTTGTGGCGCTTGATCGTTCCCTGAAAGCCCTTCCCCTTGGATCTCCCCGCGACCTTCACGCGCATCCCCACCTCAAAGGCCTCCACCGTCACCTTCTCGCCGACCTGCAGCTCACCGGCCTCATCGCGGAACTCCACGAGATGGCGCATCGGTGGCGCATCGGCCTTCTTCAGATGGCCTATCTCGGGCTTACTGAGATGCTTCTCCTTGCTCTTGCCAAACGCCAGCTGAACGGCCTCATAGCCGTCGCGCTCCACCGTGCGGATGGCTGTCACCGGACACGGTCCGGCTTCGAGCACGGTCACGCGTGCGACTCTCCCATCCTCCTGGAAGACCTGGGTCATGCCGAGCTTCTTTGCGAGTATCGCCGCCATCGGATCAAGTCAATTAGCCAGGCGGATCTCAATGTCCACACCCGCGGGCAGGTGGTCCAGACGCTGCAGCGAGTCAACCGTCTTCGGCGTCGGCTGGTGAATGTCGATCAGCCGCTTGTGCGTGCGGATCTCAAAATGCTCGCGCGAGTCCTTGTCCTTGAACGGCGAGCGGATCACGCAGTACACGTTCTTCTCGGTCGGCAACGGCACAGGGCCAGACACGCTCGCGCCAGTGCGCGTAGCCGTCTCCACGATCTCCTTCGCCGCCGACTCGATCGCGGACGTGTCATATGCCTTCAAGCGGATGCGGATCTTGTTCTGGGTCGCTGCCATTGCAGTTTCTCGCCTTGCAGTTCTTTTGGTGGATCGCAGTTCTTCGGATTGAACGTCAAATGCTTCTCTTACCGGCGCAGTGAACTCTTTCTCTGCCCCTTCCCGGACGGCGCAGAAAGTGCGGGGCGGGCGGGCTCCCATCCGGAGCAACCCGCTCCCTCGCCACTGCGGCGGGGCTTGCATCGTCGTATCGGACTACCAATGGGCGCGCCCCCCGGCGAAAGGCCGGGAGCGCGTGCTACTCGATGATCTCTGAGACCACGCCCGAGCCAACCGTGCGGCCGCCCTCCCGGATGGCAAAGCGCAGGCCCTGGTCCATCGCGATCGGCTGAATCAGCTCGATCTCCATCTGGACGTTGTCCCCGGGCATCACCATCTCGACCCCCTCGTGGAGCTTGGCCTGACCGGTCACGTCGGTTGTACGGAAGTAGAACTGAGGCCTGTAGCCCGTGAAGAACGGGGTGTGGCGGCCACCCTCCTCCTTCTTGAGCACGTATACCTCGGACTTGAACTTTGTGTGTGGAGTGATCGACCCGGGCTTGCACAACACCTGGCCGCGCTCGATCTCCTCGCGCTTGGTGCCGCGCAAAAGACAGCCGACGTTGTCGCCCGCCTGGCCCTGGTCGAGAATCTTCCGGAACATCTCAACGCCCGTGACGACCGTGGAGGTCGAGTCGTGGATGCCCACGATTTCCACGGTGTCGCCGGTGTTCACGATCCCCTGCTCGATACGGCCCGTGGCCACTGTGCCGCGGCCGGTGATCGAGAAGACATCCTCGACCGGCATCAAAAACGGCTTGTCGAGCTCACGTACGGGCTCGGGGATGTAGGAGTCGAGCGCCTCTGCGAGCTCGACGATCTTGCCCTTGTACTCCTCATCGCCTTCCAGCGCCTTCAGCGCCGAGCCAGTGATGAACGGGATGTCATCTCCGGGGAAGTCGTACTCGCTCAGCAGCTCGCGAACCTCGACCTCGACCAGCTCCAGCAGCTCCTCGTCGTCGACCATGTCGGCCTTGTTGAGGAACACCACGATGTAAGGGACGCCCACCTGGCGGGCCAGCAGGATGTGCTCGCGCGTCTGTGGCATCGGCCCGTCGGCGGCGGACACCACGAGGATCGCCCCGTCCATCTGGGCGGCGCCGGTGATCATGTTCTTCACGTAATCGGCGTGCCCCGGGCAGTCGACGTGTGCGTAGTGACGGTTCTCAGTCTGGTACTCGACGTGCGAAGTGGCGATCGTGATCCCGCGCTCCTTCTCCTCCGGAGCGTTGTCGATCTCCTCGAAGCTGCGGGCTTCGCCGCCCATCTTCTCCGCCAGCACAGTCGTGATGGCAGCGGTCAGCGTCGTCTTGCCATGGTCGATGTGACCGATGGTCCCGACGTTGACGTGCGGCTTGTCGCGCTCGAACTTCTCCTTCGCCACTTTTTGTTCGCTCCTCAATCGGCTTGTTTAGGCTCGCCGCTCTGAGGGCGAACCGGGGAAATCTATCTAAATGCGGATCTTCGTGTTTGCTGGG
>Ga0307373_10015888_pt1 | contig 10177 bp, 8 predicted proteins | sample OX2MG_FD_202534 | JGI IMG/M metagenome (GOLD analysis project Ga0307373, IMG submission 202534) | Soil microbial communities from Risofladan, Vaasa, Finland - OX-2 | ecosystem: Environmental > Terrestrial > Soil > Coastal area > Acid sulfate soil | place: Finland: Risofladan, Vaasa | collected...
ACGATAGATGGAGTTGCTTTAAGATTGTTATTGAAGAGGGTAAGGGAGAACCCAACGATCGCCGTAAAGAAGGTCGAGGCTCTCTTCACGGTTGATGAGCCAACCGCTATCGGGGGCATCGGTGTCGGCGGCCGGGTGCCGGACGGGTTACTCTTCGAGTGAGGGAGGACAGTCCTACGCAGCTGCCTAGCCGGCTGGGTCTGGTGGGGTTAGGTGAGGTCGGCCGCGTCCTGGCGGCGGAGTTGTTGCGCACCGGACGGTCAGTGCGCTGTTTGGAGACAAGGCCGGAGCGTTCAGCAATCTTGCGGTCGGCTGCGACGCTAGGCATCGAGGTCGATATCTCGGTCGAGGCGTTCGCCGCGCAGGTCGACGGCGTACTAGTTGCGGTGCAGGGCCGCGCAGCCCTGGGCGTAGCAGCGGAAGTCGTGCCCTGCCTGCGGTCGGGCGTTTTCTACGCCGACCTCACCGCCAAGGGAATTGCTGCTCGCGATGAAATCGGCCGGCTGTGTTCGGCCGGCAGCGTCATCTTCGCGGATGTGGCGATCGTTGACACGGTCATGTGGCCGGACCGGACAATCGATCTCATCGTGAGCGGACCTGGAGCGGTAGAGGTGGTCTCCGCTCTCGAGGGCACCCGCTTCTCATGCCTCGTGGCGGACCCGGCGAGGCCGATATCGACCGAGATCAAGCTCTGCCGGAGCGTGTTCACTAAGGGATTGATGGCCCTACTGCTCGAGACGTTGGCCGCCGCCGAGCGGTCAGGCGTTGAAGCGTACGTGCGGCAAACACTGATCAACTTCATGAGCGAGGATCCCGATCGGATCGTGTCACTGCTCATAGGGACATCGATGAAGCACGCGCGTCGGCGGACGGAAGAAATGGCTGAGGCGATGGACTTCGTCACCGACCGGCTAGGAGCTGCGCCAATGGCTGCCGCCTCCCGCGTCGTCCTCGAGGCAGTCGCGCAAGAAGCAGACCATTCAGCGCTCGACGGCTGGCAGGCTGTGATCGAATACCTCATCGACCGGAAGGTCTTCGACCGGATCCCACTGATGGTAAATCCCAGGACGGTCGAGCATGCCTAGCATGGGCCGCCCGAAGGCGGCCTACGGCCGGAATCCCGGCTGCCGGGTACGGGTCGACACAAGCGGTACCTTCTCCGACTCTCGTGGTGGTCGATCCGTCGGGGGTTCATGCCGGGATCGGGAAGGTGCTGGCGCGCCATGAGGATCTGGCCGCGCACATGAGCGATGCGATCGAAGAAGTGGTCCGGAAGACGGTACCAAGAGTACGGCAGCGATCGACGCGGTAGTGCTCGGCACCACGCTGATGGCCGCCGTCATCGCAATCATTTGATGAGCGTGGTAAAACGGGGCATGTTCGCTGCGTCGTTTAGGAGGTCGCGAGTAGTACGCTACCGGTTGGTATTTTGAATACCCAGTCTTTAGCCACTCCCCAGTCCTCCGCGCGGGCTGGCGAATTCCGCCTGATCGCCGGGAGCGGTATGCTCGGGTCGGGCTTCAGCGCCTCGTCACTCGAGCGCGGCGTGGAAATGGGCGCTGACGTGATCGCCTGCGACGGCGGGTCCACCGACGGCGGCCCGCACGCGCTCGCGACCGGTCAACCCCGCTTCCCGAGGAAGGCGGTGAAGCGCGACACCGCCCTCCTGCTGGCGGCCGCGACCCGGCTCGGGGTCCCCCTGATCATCGGTTCCGCGGGATCCGCCGGGGGGGACGTCAACGTCGACTGGCAGGTATCAATCATCAGGGAGATCGCCGCCGAGCAAGGCTTGCACTGCCGGCTCGCGGTGATCAAGTCTGAGCAGACGAGGGCCGAAACCAAGGAGAGCCTGCGCCGGGGCCGCATCCATCCGTTGCCACCCAGCTCGCCGCTGACGGAAGAGCTGGTCGATGAGTGCTCTCACATCGTCGCGATGATGGGGGCGGAGCCAATCCAGGAGGCGCTCCAGGCTGGCGCCAACGTTATCGTCGCCGGCCGGAGCACCGATTCGGCGCTCTATGCCGCGCTCCCGCTGCTGCGTGGCTTCCCGCCCGGTCTCGCGTGGCACGCGGGCAAGATCCTGGACTGTGGGGCCGCGTGCGTGGTCTCGCGCTCGGCTCCCGACTCCATGATGGCCGTCCTCCGTGAAGACTCCTTCGACGTGGTGCCGCTGCACGAGGACTATGTCTGCACGCCTCAGAGCGTCGCCGCCCAGGTCCTGTACGAGAACTCGGATCCGCACTTCATTCGGGAGCCGTCGGGGACGGTCGTCACTGAGGAATCCGAGTACTCGCCGCTGCCGCCCCGAAGTGTTCGGATCCGCGGCTCGTCCTTCCTCCCGGCGTCCGCGTATTCGGTCAAGCTCGAAGGCGTTCGTTCCGCCGGCTGGTCGAGCATCTTCATGGGCGGAGTCCGGGACCCATACATCTTGGGCGAGCTGGACGCTTGGATCAAGCGGTTCGAGGAGCACGCGCGGCACCGCTTCGCGGATGTCACGTCCGATCCCGACTCCATCAGGATGCACGTCGGCGTGTACGGGCGCGACGGCGTCATGGGAGGCCTCGAGCCCACGCCGCGCTTCGAAGGCCATGAGGCGCTAGTCGTATGCGACCTGCTTTCGCCCAGCCAGGAGACATCGCATGCGGCCGCGGCGGTGGCGTTCCACGCTCTCCTGCACAATCCAACACCGAAGTGGAGTGGCTCGATCAGCGGCATCGCTTCGCCCGTGGTACCGGCGGTGATCGACCGGGGCGAGGTGTACGAGTTCTGCCTCAACCACATTCTGCTCCCGGACTCACCGCTTAGCCCAGTTCGCATGCAGTACACGGACCTCTAGCCGATGGTGCTGGGCGACCTGACAACCCTGATCCGCTCCAAGAATGCTGGCGCATTCTGGCTGACCATCGACATCATGTTCGACGACGCCCAGAAGTTGGACCAGGTGGTCGAAAGCGGCGCCATTACGACCGAGTCCATGAGCCGGCTCTTCAGGGTCGATCCATCGGACTGCAAGGTCATCGTCAGCCAGCCCGCGCTCGCCATCAAGGTCAGCTTCCCACGACCCGTTCCGTCCGGGTCCTGGTCCGACACCGACATGGTCGGTGGTCAGCAGTACGCGCCGCTGCTTACGCTTCCCATCGAGGGTTCGAAATGAGAGATTCCATCTCTGGGCACCCCAGAGTCACCGATAATCACAACCGCTAGCGCGCAAGGGAGGAAGCATGTTTCAGAAACCGATGATCGTGATGGCAAGCACGCTGCTGCTATTGGTCGCTGCGTGCGGCGGCAGCAGCCCGCAGCCGACCGCGTCCCAAGCCCCAGTCGAGCCGCTGACGCTGGCGACCACGCCGATCGCCGACTTCTCACCCGCCTACATCGCCCAGGCCGCCGGGCTATTTAAGCGGGAAGGCGTGACGGTGAACTTCAACAACAACGGTGTCGGCGCCAACGCGCTGCCCCTGCTCGTGTCCGGGCAGGTCGACCTGATCGACCTGCCACCGCCGACCGCGATGCTTGGCGCTAAGCAGGGCGTCGACATCAAGGTGATCTACGAGGTCGAGGCCAACACCGGTGCCGCGCTAATCTCATCGCCCAAGATTCCGACCATCGCGGCTCTCCAGGCTCTCCCGTCCTGCCGACTCGCGACCGTGCAAGCGGGGACCCTCGTCTACGGCCTGGCCAAGCAGTTCATCTCGAGCCTCGGCCTGAAGTGTGACATCGTGGTGGCCGCGAACGTCAACGTCGTCGGAGCCGGGGTGGCGTCGGGCAGCTACGACGCTGGCGTGATCACGTACAGCACGGCGTACGCCACCGCCGCCGGTAGCAAGACGCTTAACATTTTGATCGGTCCCCAGGAGTTCCAGTCCCGCTTCGACCACACCGGCGAGTTCCCGCAAGCGGTGTATTACGGACTTGCCACGAATCTCGCCGCGAAGAAGGAATCGATCGTGCGGTTCATCCGCGCCATCAACCTCGCCATGGCCATGCTGCACAAGGAGACGCCAGCCCAACTGGCGGCCCTGCTGCACACCGACCCGGCCTGGTCGTCCATCCCGGAGGCGACCATCCAGCAGTCGATGACGCTGACGATCCCGTATCTCGGGGTGGGCTCGAAGCCTGGCTTCATCTCGGTGAGCGCCTGGCAGACGGGTCTGCAGCACTATGTCCAATGGGGGGTCCCGGCCTTCAATCCCAACGATCCGGTCAACTCCTACAAATCCCGGGTCGACATGTCCTACTACAACCAGGCAGTGAAGTCGGCCTAGCAAGCTTCAGCATCCGATCGTGCCGGTGGTATCAGAGGTTCCAAGCGCGGCCAACTCGCCGGTGGTCGCGCTTGACCACGTTGCCTTCGCGTACCCGAACGGGACCCGGGTGCTCGACGACTTGTCGTTCAAGATCTCCCACGGCATCACAGCGATCATCGGGCCGAGCGGCTGCGGTAAGTCGACCGTGCTGCGGATGATCGCGGGCCTCGAGAAGCCGACTTCGGGCACGGTGGTTCGGACCCAGTCGCCGGCCGGGCGGCACCCGCTGTCGATGGTCTTCCAGCAAGACACGCTCCTGCCCTGGGAGACGGTCGAGGACAACGTCGCCCTCTACTACCGATTCCATCGTGGGCTGGCGGGCCGCGACGAGGTCCGCCGCAAGGTCGATTCGCTGCTCTCCATCGCCGGGCTCGACGGCGCGCGCCAGCTCTACCCCTCGCAGTTGTCCGGCGGCATGCGGCGCCGAGTCGCATTCCTAGCGGGGATCGTGGCCGAGCCCACGATGTTGCTGCTTGACGAGCCGTTCGCGTCCGTGGACGAACCTACGCGAATCTCCATACACCAGGACGTGCTCTCGATCGTCCAGCGGCTCGAGGTCACGACCGTCCTGGTTACCCACGACCTCGCCGAGGCCATATCGCTGGCCCACCGGATCGTGGTTCTCTCCGCCCGCCCGACGCGGATCGTGCTCGAGGTCACGACCGGTTGGAAGCCGGAGCGCGACCTGCTGGCGCTGCGTACGACGGATCGCTACCTGGAGCTGTACCGCGAACTGTGGGGGGCGCTGAGCGAGCAGATTCGCCGCTCGACGGCCTCCGGTAGGGCCCACTAGCGATGCCGGAAATCGGGGTCGCCGACGGCGAATCCGCCGCTATCCGTGCCGACCATGAGGAACCGGCCGGCCTGACCCCGACGACCCGGCGTGGCCGGCCTACGCAGCTTTACATGTTGGCCTGGCGGCTGGTTATCCTGGCTGTGTTCCTTTCTGCCTGGGAATACATCCCGAGAATCGGTGGCGCCAGCTCGAGCATCCCGCTTCTCAACCCAGTCTTCATCAGCTCGCCGAGCAAGATCGCCGTCACCCTCTTCAACCTAGCGTTCGCCCGGGCCGGCGAGCCCCTGGTCTGGCCCTATCTCGAAGAGACGATCCTTGCCGCCGTGCTGGGCTCGGTCCTCGGTCTCCTGCTGGGAGCACTCTTCGGTCTTCTCTTGAGCAACTATCCGACCATGAGCGACGTGATCCAGCCGTTCGTGGTCGCCGCCAACTCGATCCCGAGGATCGCGCTGATCCCGATCGTCATCCTCGTCGCCGGGCCCGGCCGGGCCGCCGCTGTCATCAACGCGGTCCTGGTCGTCTTCTTCATCGGCTTCTTCAACGCCTTCGAGGGCGGTCGCAGCGTTCCCCGCGCCGTCTGGGAGAACGCGGTTCTGCTGGGCGCCGGCCCGATTCAGCTGATGTGGCGAATCCGCCGCGAGTACGCGGTTATCTGGACGTTCGCCGCCATCCCGAACGCCGTGAGCTTCGGTTTGATCGCCGCCGTGACGAGCGAGATTCTGACCGGCAGCGAGGGGATGGGATTCCTCATCACGCAGTCGATCACGAACATCGACGCCTCGCTCGGGTTCGCCGTCATCGTGCTGCTGAGCGCGGTCGGGATCGTCCTCACCATCGGAAGCGAGCGGCTGCGCTGGCGCCTCATGCGCTGGCGCCAGTACGAGGTTTGACGGGAGGCGTGCCTGTTGGCCATGGGGATCCCGCTGCGGCGCGCGCGAGCGCCGGGCGTCGGCCTGCGGTCGTGATCGGTGTCGACATCGGCGGTACCTTCACGGACGTGGTCGTGGTGGCCGGCCGGCGCCGCCATGCCCGGAAGGTGCTGAGTACCCCAGGTAGGTACGAGGAAGGGGTTCTCGAGGCCGTGCGAATGGGGCTAACGGATGCGGGGGCGGCGCCGGGCGCCGTGACCGCCATCACGCATGCCACCACCATCGGTACCAACGCCGTGCTGCAGCGCAACGGCGCGACCACGGCGCTCGTTACCACGGCGGGGTTTCGAGATGTGCTCGAGCTCAGGCGGATGCGGTCGCCCGAGCCGTACGACCTCGAGTGGAGAAAGCCGGCCCCGCTGGTGCCCCGCTACCTCCGCTTCGAAGTCGAGGAGCGTCTCGATTCGCATGGTTGCGTGATCCGCCCGCTGGAGTTCGCGAGCGTTGAGGCCGTCATCGACGGCCTGAGGCGCCTCGGTCCGGTCACGTCGGTGGCGATCTGCCTTCTGCACTCTTACCGGAGCTCTAAGCACGAACTTGAGGTCGCCGACGCCCTCGCCGGTGCGTTCCCGGACCTCTGCCTATCGTTGTCGAGCCAGGTGCTGCCGGAGCTCGGCGAGTACGAGCGGACGAGCACGACCGTTGCCGACGCCTACATCAAGCCGGTCGTCTCCGACTACCTGGCCAGACTCGAGGACGGCCTTGCGCGGCTCGGCGTCGAGGCTCCGCTGTACGTGATGCAGTCGAACGGCGGCTGCCTGACCGCCGATAGCGCACGCACTCAGCCCTACCGCACGCTCGAATCCGGCCCGGCTGGAGGAGTGCTCGCGGCGGTTGAGGTTTGCAAGCAATCCGGCTATGAGCTCGGGATCGCGTTCGACATGGGCGGCACCACGACTAAGGCCTCTCTCATCGAGAATGGGCGGCCTGTATACGCTCCCTTCTACGAGATCGGCGCGCCCCTCACCGTGGGCAGCCGAATGCTGCGTGGCGGGGGGTACCTGATTCGCGGGCCCGCGGTCGACATCGCCGAGGTCGGCACCGGCGGCGGCAGCCAACTGTGGATCGACGCCGGGGGCCAGCTCGCGGTCGGCCCGCAGAGCTCGGGTGCCTCGCCCGGCCCCGCATGCTATGGCCTGGGCGGAGCGGTACCGACCTTGACCGACGCCGACGTCCTGCTCGGATACGTGAACCCCTCGCAGCTGGCGGGCGGCGCCCTGAGGATCGATCGGGACCTTGCGCGGCGTGCTCTAGAGAACCTGATGCCACTCCTGCCGGTGGCGACGCCTGAGGAGGTCGCGTTCCAGGCCACCGTGGTTGCGACGGCGGGCATGGCACGGGTGGTCCGTGCGATATCGGTCGAGCGCGGCGTCGACCCCAGGCGCTGCGCGCTGATCACTTACGGCGGCGCCGGCCCGGTGCACGCGGCCCAGCTGGCAGCGGTGATGGAGGTACCGGAAGTCGTCGTGCCGCCGGTGTCCGGGGTGCTCACTGCCGCGGGGCTCGTGAGCGCGAAGATCGAGCGCGAATTCGTTGCCGCGGTGTGGTCCGAGCTGTCGGGGGAGGGCGAAACCTCGCTCGTCGGCGTTCTCGGCGACCTCAAGGACCGCGCCGTCGCGGAGTTGGGCTCGCAGGGATGGAAGCTGCGCGACGTGCGGTTCGAGCCCAGCGCAGACCTCCAGTACGAAGGCCAGGCGCACCATCTCAACGTTCCGCTGCAGCCCGCTCGCGGAGCGTGGGTCGCGCGCCTGCTCGGCTCCTTCCACCGGGCGCACCAGCGCGTCTACGGCTACCAACAGCGGTCCGCGGCCGTGCAGCTGATCAACCTCAGGCTGCGCGCACTCGTCGACGTTGGGACGACATCCGTCCATTCCAAGCCCTCGGTGGAGCGGTCGCCGGCAGACGGCCCGCAGACCACGACCCGACTCTGCTACTTCGGGGCGGGTTGGATCCCGGCCCGGGTCATGCCACGATCGATGCTGCCCTTGCGGTGGACCGACGGCCCGATCGTCGTCGACGAATCGGACACCTCCATCGTCGTTCCTCCCGGCTGCCGGGCTCGCCGCGATCGGCACGGCAATGTCCTTGTGGGCGTGCCCACCCGCCGCCCCGGAGGTACGGCCTGACCATGCCGCTCACGCCGGGCGAGTTCGCGGTCCTCAAGAACAATCTCGAGGCGATCACCGACGACATGTCGCTGACGATCATGCGGACATCGCGAACTCCGATCATCCGGGACGGCATGGACTTCTCGACCGCAATCTGTACACCGGAGGGCGAGATGGTCGCCCAGGGCGTATGCATCGCACTGCACCTCGGCTCCATACCGGTCGCTATGGAGGCACTGCTTGAAATGTACCGGGGCAACATCCACCCGGGCGACGTGTTTATTCTCAACGACCCCTACTCGGGGGGGATGCACCTGCCCGACATCTTCCTGTTCAAGCCGGTCTTCATCGGTCGGAGACTGACCGCGTTCGTCGTCACCGTCGCTGATTTCGGCGACATCGGCGGTATGGTGCCGGGCGGGCGGCCGGTCAACGCGACAGACCTCTACCAGGAGGGAATCACGATTCCGCCCCTCAAGCTGTTCGACGGCGGGCGTCGCGTCGACGCCATACCCCGCATCCTCGAGCGCAATGTGCGGCTCCCGGAGCTCTTCCGAAACGACCTGGAGTCGTGCCTGGCTGCCGTCAGGACCGCCGAGGCGGCGCTGGTGCAGCTCGTGGGCCGGTTCGGCCTGTCCGTCGTGGCCGGCTTCCTCCAGCAACTCCTCGAGTACAGTGAGTCGATCACCCGGGCTACCATCGGCGCGTGGCCGGACGGCACGGTCGAGTTCGAGGACCACCTCGACGACTCCGTGGCCGGTCCTGCCCCGGTACTCATTAAGGTTCGCGTCACCGTCGACGGTAGCAACCTCCACGTCGACTTCACGGGGACCAGCGAGCAGGTCCGGGCGTCGATCAACTCGACGCGGTCGTTCACGGCCTCCGCCGTCTATGCCGCGGTTCGCACCATGCTGCCGCCGGAGACCCCGAGTAATGGCGGTGTCTTCCGGCCAATCCATGTGGATGCGCCCGAGGGCACGATCGTGAACCCGAGACGCCCGGGCCCGGTCGCGTCTCGGGGCGTGACCGGGTTCCGCGTCGTCGACGCGATGTTCGGGGCGCTGGCCAAGATCGTCCCCGACCGCGTGCAAGCGGCCGGGGAGGGAGGTTCCTCGAGCATGAGGATCGGAGGTTATATGGAGGACGGCCGGGCCTTCGTCCTCGCCGATTCCGTTCACGGCACCCGCGGCGGGGGGCCGCTCAACGACGGAATGGATGGATTCGCCAACTTCGCCACCAATTCCGCCAACCGGCCCGTCGAGCGGATCGAGGCGGAATTGCCCGTCCGCGTCTGGCGCTATGGCCTGCGGCCCGATTCGGAAGGACCCGGGAAGTACAGGGGCGGTCTCGGTCTGGAACGTGAATGGGAACTGCTGACGAGCGAGGCGGTGTTGACGATCCGCGCCGATCGCGTCCGCTTCGCTCCCTGGGGACTCCAGGGTGGAGGCAACGGCTCCCGGAGCCGCAACCTGATGCTCAGAGCTACCGGCGAGGCGATGGAGCTTCCGGGCAAGGTCCACGAAGTCATGAGGAGTGGCGACCGCTTCCACCACGAGCAGGCGTCGGGCGGAGGCTTCGGCGATCCTCTCGATCGCGACCCGGTACGCGTGCTCGCCGACTGGCGCGACGAGCGCGTCTCGGCTGAGCGCGCCTTCGACGTCTACGGCGTACTCATCGACGAGGAGATGGGCCAGGTCGACCTCGAGGCGACGCGAGCGAGGCGATCGGCGCTGAGCCAGGAGCGCGGCCCAGCATGACGGCCGCCACCGCCGCAGGCCGGCCGGCCTACCGCGTCGGAGTGGACATCGGGGGGACCTTCACGGATATCGTCCTGGTCGGCGGCGGCGAGTACCGCGTCAAGAAGTTGCTCTCGACGCCGGACAACTACGCGGTTGCGGTGGTCGAGGGAATTCGCTCGCTCCTGATGGATTCCGGTCTCGACCCCGCGTCCATCGATCAGGTCGCTCACGCGACCACGGTGGCGACCAATGCGGTGCTCGAGCGGCGGGGAGCGCGAACTGGGCTTCTGACCACGAG
>Ga0307373_10015891_pt1 | contig 10175 bp, 7 predicted proteins | sample OX2MG_FD_202534 | JGI IMG/M metagenome (GOLD analysis project Ga0307373, IMG submission 202534) | Soil microbial communities from Risofladan, Vaasa, Finland - OX-2 | ecosystem: Environmental > Terrestrial > Soil > Coastal area > Acid sulfate soil | place: Finland: Risofladan, Vaasa | collected...
GCAACTGGGCCAGGCTCTTTCCGACATTGCCGAATCCGATAAAGCACAGGTTGTAGGTGGTCACGCGGCGCTCCTGACCGTGGGCGACATGCCCCCACGCGCTTGGGCCAACACCAGGGCAATAACCAATTGCACCAGGGTGGCGGGCAAGGCAAGGACCATGGCGGCCCGTGAATCGGCGTATTGAACCAGCACCCCGCCGATCCAGGGGAACACGGCGCCCATCACCGAGGCGGCGGCGATCAGCAGCCCTGCCGCGCTGCCGGTCATGGCGGGGAACACTTCACCGGCCACCGCCATCACCAGCGGGAAGACGGCCGCGTACCCTAACCCGGTCAGGGTCAGGGCCGCCAGGGCCAGGGGCACGTTGGGCGCCCCAACCAGGGCCACGGTAGCCAGCACCGAGAGGCCAGTGTAGCCAATCAACAACTGCCGGCTGGTGCACCAGCGCGTCAGGACGCCCGACAGCAAACGGCCCACCGCCAGGCCGCCCCAATAGAGGCTGACACTGGTGGCCGCCGCGACCTTATCCATCCCATGGATGCGTTCAAGAAAGGTGGCGGCCCAATCGCCTACCAACACTTCCGCCCCCACATAGGCGCCGATCAGGAGCCCTAGGAGCAGGAGCAGGGGATCGCGAGCCAGGAGCGCGACCCCGGCCACGCTGACCGGCTCCGAGGCCACCCGCCGCTCTGGAAGACGGAGCCGGGCAAAGAGCGAGACCAGGGCCGCGGCGCCGATCGCCGCCACCGCCCAGGCGGGCCGCCAACCGGCATGGAGGGCCAGGCAGGCGCCGATCAGCAAGGGGCCGAGGAGGGCGCCGATCCCGAAAAACGTATGGAGGTAGCTCTGCTCGGTCGCGTGTTTTTCGGGCGCCGCTATGTCGTTCATCATGGCGTTGGATCCGCTATCGATCACTCCGCCGCCCAGACCGATCACCCCGGCGGCTAGAATGGCGGTCGCCCACACCGGCGATCCGGCGAAGCAGGCCAGTCCGAGCAGATACAACGCGGCCCCAGCCACCAGGATGGCCTTTTTCCCGAAGTGATCGCTGGCCGGTCCGCCCACCAGCACGGCCAGGGTGTAGCCAACCGTATTGGCCACGAACAGCGGACCCGCGCCCGAGGGGGCAATATGATAGCTGCCGAGAACGGAGAGCAGGGCCGGGCCGAGGATGGTGTTCCCGGCGCCCAGAACGATGAAACCCCAATAGGCGGCAATCCGAACCGGTCCGCGTTCGACCTGCGTGCTTACCGGCTCGCTCATGCCTTCCCACGTTGCAGCAGCCCAGCCCGGACTCGCCCAATCACCGCGTCGGTGAAGGCGCTGGTCAGGGTATGGCCTCCCAGATCGGCCGTCCTCACCCCGTCCTCGACGATGCTAAAGACCGCGTTGGTGATCGTGCGCGACACCTGTTCGGCCCGTGGTCCGGGGAGGAAGGAGATCAGGGAAGCGCCGGCCAGGATCATGGCCATGGGGTTGGCGACGTTCTTCCCCATCAGTCCGGGTGCCGTGCCGTGCGGCGCCTCGGCCATCACCGTGCGGGGCCGGAACTGCTCGTCAAAGCTGAGCAGGAGCGATTCGGAGCCGGCGATGGAGCCGAACATTTGCAGTACCAGGTCCGAGAGGCAATCGCCATCGCGATTAAGGGCCGGGATGACCAATCCGCCCTCGGTGGAAAGCAACAAGGCATAGGTGGCGTCGATCAACTGCGGCTCGTAGGGCACATCGGGATAGCGGGCGGACGCCGCGTCCATCTCCTCCTTCAGCAACCCCTCATAGATGGGGCTTACCGTGTACTTCGGCCCGCCAAAGACTTTGGCGCCCAGGCGGCGGGCGTGCAGGAACGCGAACTCAGCCACGCTGGTGCAGACGCTCCGCGTGATCCGCTCCGTGCGGTAGGCGACCTCGTCCCCGTCCTCGGTTTCCCGCCACTCCCTGGCCCCATAGGCATCACCCACCGCCATGCGGACCACCGAGATTGGCGCGTGCACTCCGGCGATGGGGCGCACGCCGGGGATGCGGCGCCCGGTGCGGATAATCACCTTGCCGTCGATCTCCTTCCGGAGCAGCGCGTTAGGGCTGCCGACATCGTCCTTCCCCTCGGGGGTGACGGTGGCCGCCTTCAGGCCAAAACCGGCGGCCACCATCGCCTCGGCCGCCGCGAAGACGACGTGATTCTTGGTGGCCCGCCGATTTTCCAGGGAGAGATCGAACATCTCGAAGGTCAGGTCGAGGCCGAGCAACGAGGGATCCAGCACTCTTAGCGCCTCATCCAGCAATTCCTGGCCGGTCTGATCCCCTTGCAGCACGACGATGTGGTTGGCCATGGTTCTCTCCATACTCGTTTCAGGGTTGGACGGACGCGGTACGCAACGCCCGCGCCATGACGGGCAATGCCGCCAGCCGATCGATGATCGCGTCGGGGCTGGCCGTATCCGGGCCGGGCTCCTCCTGGCGGAACTGATGCGTCAGCACGGCCCGCATCCCCAGTGCCTGGGGGCCGGCGACATCCTCGCGCAGCCGGTCGCCGACGAAGATCGCGGCGGGGCCGGGCAGCCCCAGGCGGTCCAGCACGGCCTGATACATCCTGGGATGCGGCTTCCGAACCCCTTCCTCGGACGACAGGATCACCGCGTCAAACAGATCGAGCAAGCCCAACCGATGCAGGCTCTCCCGGACCCACTCTCCCAGAAGGGTGATATTGGAGACCAATCCCAAACGGAATCCATTGGCGCGCAGAACCCGAAGCGCGTCGGCGTTTTCCGGCTGGAGATGGATCTCGGCGCTCAAGGCGCGATGTTCGAGATACGCCACCTGCCGCACCAGAGTCTCCGGAACTCGGAGCCCCAGATCGCTAAAGCACTGGGCGAACTCGGCCAGGATGTCGAGTTCCTGGAGATCCTGGCGGAGATAACTGGCTTCAATGCGGGTTCCGACGCGGCGGCTCACGCCGTCCACGAGCCGGGCGGCGGACGGTGCCTCGGTGGCCAGGTAGCCCGACAACAGGCCGCGGGCCTCCTCGTAGGCCACCAGCAAGCCGGCTTCGCAGAGCACGAAGTCCACGATCGTGTGGCCATAATCGAGGACCACCGCCTGAATCATTGGCCTGCCCCAAACGCGAACCAACCGGGACGGGCAAGATCCTCGTGAGACGCGAGACCGTGGGCGAACTCGCCCGAGTACCGATCCCGCCTGGGAGCCTCGACAGCGACGGATAGGAAACGCACCCTAGCCCTCGCGGAAACGAGGAAGGGTAAAGGAGAAGGTGCTGCCAACCCCCTCGTCGCTTTCGGCCCAGATGCGCCCGCCATTGGCCTCCACCCAGTTTCGGGCAATGAAGAGGCCCAGCCCAGTCCCGCCCGCCTCCACGGAACGCGGATTGGCGAGGCGGGTGAACTTGGAGAAGAGCTGGTCCATCTGATCGCCGGCAATCCCTACCCCTTGATCGGCAACCGAAATGGTGACGACCTCGGGACCATCGCGCAGACTCATCCGTACCTTCCCCCCGTCAAAGGAGTATTTGATCGCGTTGCTGACCAGATTCACCAACACCTGTTCGGCTTGCTGGGCGTCGGCATAGGCCACCGCCGGATCGGCCTGTTCCAGGGTGATGGCGATGTTCCGCTCGGCGGCCGCGACCACGAAGGTGTCAATCTGGCGCCGAATCATCGGCAAGAGTTCGACCCGCTCCCGCTGCAGGCGAACCCGGCCGGATTCAATGCGCGAGGCACTCAGCATGTCGTCCACCAGGCTGGTCAAGGCGTTCACCTGCGAATCGATCAAGCCCAGATACTGCATCTCCGTGTCGCGATCGAAGCCGAAGTCGTCGCGCCGGGTGATCAGATTGGTGAAGCCCTTGATGATCGACAGGGGGGTGCGCAACTCGTGCGAGGCGGTGGCGATGAACTGGCTCTTCAGTTGATCCAACTCGGTCAGGCGGATCACCATTGCCTGTTCTTGCTCGTGAAGGCGAGCCAGTTCGTCGGTGCGCTGGCGCAACTTGTCCTCGGTGGCCTTGATCCGCAGCATCACCCGCACCTTGGCCACCAGTTCGTCCATATCGAAGGGTTTGGTGATGTAATCGTCCACCCCTCGGGCCAGACCCACCAGTTTGTCCTCCCGATGCGCGGCTGCCGTCACCATAATCACGGGGAGGAAGCGCGAGGGATCCACGTCCTTGAGCCGCGAGCATACCTCCAGTCCATCGAGATCCGGGAGGGCCCGATCAAGCAGGACCAGCTCGGGGCCGATCGCCTGCATGGCCGCGATCGCGTCGGCGCCCGTGTAGGCGGAAAACGGGGCGTATCCTTCGAGATTGAGCACGGCCGAAAGCATTTCCACCAGATCCTCGTTGTCATCAACAACCAGGATTCGGGGGATAGTTGGGGGATTGTGCGCCGAGGCAAGCATCTGCATATTGAGGCTAGTGTACACTGGCATACGGCCCGAGGCCAGAGAAAGGAGGGGCAAGGTACTATCCATGGAGTGGCGACTATCCTTGCCGGTTCGCGTGGCGGCGCCCATAGCGGCGCTGGGGATTATGGGCTTGCTCTACGGTACCCTGGTTGAGCCCCATTATCTTCGCCTCCGGCAGGTGAGCATCGATGTGCCCAATCTACCCGCCGCGTTCGATGGATACCGCATCGTCCAGCTCTCCGACTTTCATGTGGGCGGTCGGGGCTGGTCCGCCGAGACGATCAAGCGCGCGGTAGCCCTCGCCATGACCCAGCGGGCCGATCTGATCGTGCTCACGGGAGACTTCTTCGAGTACACCTCGGTCATCGCCGCTTGCCCGGATCTGTTCGGCCCCTTGCGGGCGCCGGACGGTGTCCTGGCGGTGTTGGGGAATCATGATTATCACCATCATGCGGTACGGACGCATCGGATAGTCCATGCCTTGCAAGACCTGGGGGTGCGGGTGCTGCGGAATCAATCTCACCGCCTGCGGCGCGGGCACGAGGAGCTGTGGATCGTGGGGGTGGACGACCCCCATTCAGGGCACGATGATCTCCTCTCCGCCGTGGCTGGGGTTCCCGCCGGCGCCATGCCTGTGATGCTCGTGCACTATCCCGATTTCACCTGGCGTCTCCCCCCACGCCGCTACGCGGTGGTGCTATGCGGCCATACGCACGGCTCTCAGGTCCGTCTCCCCCTGGTGGGCCTCTACGCCCGGCGCCGGATCGCTAACACGCGCTTTTCGCGTGGTCTCTACCATGTCAATGGGACGCCGGTGTTCGTGACCACGGGAGTGGGGACATCCGGTCGCCGCTTGCGCATCGGCGCCCGCCCGGAAGTAGCGGTGATTCGCCTGCGCGCCGGCCGCCCAGCGGGCCGCCGGTGAGCACGCGGGCCGCCCGAGGTTCGGTCGGGCGCGTACTTTTCTGGTTGGTCATGCTGGCGGGCGCCTACTGGATCCCCCGCGGCCTGCAATCCAACGCGGACAGCCACCTCGCGCTCAGCTACGCCCTGGTCGAACATCATACGGCCCGCATCGATCCTTATGCCGCCCACCTGCTGGACAAAGCGGTCTATTGCGGGGGCGGGACGGACATCGCCACCTGCCGGCACTCGTACACCGACAAGGCTCCTGGGATCAGTCTCTGGGTGGCCGCCGTCTACGCGGTCATCCGACCGGGGTTGCCGGTCTCGATGATGCCGACCGGCCCAAAGGCCGATCGTTTCCTCCTGCGCTGGCTGCTCACCCTGCTGTGCATCACCGCGCCCGCCGCGGCCTTCGCCGCTACCCTGTGGCGCTTCTACCGCCGCTTCGCCGACCGCGGCGCCGCGCTGCTGCTGGCGATTGGGTATGCCTTCGGCACCATGGCCTTGCCGTTCAGTATCCTGCTGTTCAGTCACGCGGTCAGCGCCGCGCTCCTGTTCTGGGCCTTCATGCTGCTCTACCGACCCCGCCGGGCGCCGGAGCCGGAGCCGGGCGAAGCCTGGATGGACTGGGCGCCGGTAGTTCTCGCGGGGATCCTGGTCGGTTACGCGATAGGCTGCGAGTACCCTACGGTGATTATTGGCTTCCTCCTTGGTCTTTATGTGGCCTGGCCCCGGGGAGGGCAACCGCTCCCGCTCAAGCAGGCGGGGCTGTATACCCTGGGGGTTCTGGTGGGGTTCGCCCCCGCGATTATCTACAATCAGGTGGTCTTTGGCACTCCGTTCGCCGGCGGGTACACCCACCTCACCGATCCCTATTACGCGCGCGGTATGGCGCGGGGGATTCTGGGAGTCGGCCTGCCGCAATGGAACGCGATATGGGGCACGACCTTCGATCCCTATCGGGGGTTATTCATCCTCTCGCCCTGGTTGCTGCTGGCGGCGCCGGGGCTCCGGACCATGGCGCGACGGGGACTGGCCCGCGAGGCGTGGTTCTGCGGGGCCGTCAGCGGGGCCTACTTCCTCTTTCAGGCGGGCTATGCCTTTTGGGATGGGGGCGCGAGCGTTGGCCCGCGGCAGTTCCTCCCAGCCTTGCCCTTCCTCACCTTCCCGGTGCTGTTCGCGCTCGCCGAGCCGCGGGTTCGGAAGGTGTGCCGCTACCTGATCGTCTTCTCGGTAGTGCAATTGTTCCTGGTGGTGGCGACCAATCCGCTCTACGGCGATCCGCGCTATGTCGCGAACGTGCGTATCCCATTCCTGAACCAGACCCTGCCGGACCTCGCGGCGGGCCGTTTACAGAATAACTGGGGCATGGTCTTCGCCCTCCCATCCTACCTCTCTCTCCTCCCGCTCGCGCTGTGCCTGTGGTGGGCCGCGCGTCGCTTGCGGGCCAGGATCGGGGGCTGAGCCGGGCGAACCGGGCGTGTTCGCGGATTTTTTACAACTTGGTAATGAGTGGTTAACGATTCGCCTGTATCGTAGGCAGTGGATGGACCTCGGACAGTGGCATCCATTCTGGGCCCAGATGTCCACCGGCACTGGCCGGCGTCGGCGGACATCTGGGCCCAGGGGACGCGGGTCGAATGCGACGACTAATCCGAGGCCGAGGCTCTGTTCACACGCCATGGCGGAACGGCCGGTTCCCACCCGTGGCCGAGAACAGTGCTCGGCGGCCGTCAAGGTAGGAAACGTTCCTTCCCCGGCAAGTGTCCCAACGGCGTGAGGACCGTTGGGACACTTGTCGTTGCCGTCTTTTTTCTCCCCGAGCCAGTTCCCACACGAACAAGCACTCACGCCCTATAATTGAGCGCGTGTGGAATTGGTAAGGGAGGGGCTGGTGACGACATTACCGTTGCATCGGGTGATTCGAGATGTGCTCGCGCGCGTGGTGCTTGCCGCGCCGCCGGCAGCGATAGATGAGCCATTTTCCCCCGCCGGATTCCGCCTCCAGCTTCAGCGGCTCAAGGTACGGGGGACCGATGAGATCCTGACTCGGTTCGCGGCGCGGGCGCCGATGAGCGTGACCCACCAGCTCTACTCCGGCACGGTGACCTGCCCCGGGCTCTCGGACGAGGACGCGGCGGTCCTGAGGGACGAAATCGAGGCGATTGTTTTCCGCTACCTCAATCCCCTGGCCGTCGCCCTGGGCAACGGGCACACGACCTGGCTCCTCAGCGAGACCGAGCAGCAGCAGGCGGCGCGGGTGCTGGCCCTTCCCCCTGGCGAGGAGGTAGACTATATCTTTCAGACCGGATCGGTGGCGCACTGGACGGGTCCGATCCGCGGTTTGCACAAGACCATGGCCACTCTGGCCCACGTGCTCAGCCGGCATCCAGAGTTTGTCACGGGAAAGCTCCTGTGCCGCACCCCCACGACCTTTCTGTTTCTGGGTGACCGGAAGAATCTGGAACGAACCCCGCTGACTGGGATCGGAGCTGATGGCCGCCCTGAACCCACCCGTGGAATCTTCGCTATTGATCCAGCAAGCTACATGGATGCCCTGGTCCAACTGGGAGAGGAGGAAGCCCGCGAATTGGCGGTGACCGAGTTCGCTCACAATGGTCAATGTCTCCGCGGGCACGGCCCCCTTGGCATCCCCATCTACCGGATACCCCATGCGATTCCCTCGTCGGCAATTCGCTCGGTTACGGCGGTGGCCGGCAACCAGGTACTGTACGAGGCGCCGGGAGCGCCGGTCGAGTGACCAGTCAGAACCGCGAGGGCCTAAAGTAGTACATGAATTATGCCGATAGAGAGAAGTAAGACGTCCCTGGACGATGAGGAGGACGGCGACACCCGGAGTACGAGCATGGCGGTGTCCGAACCAGTGGAAGCCCTGAGACCCGGAGGGACGGTCGACGCGCGCCTCTTCTTTCTCGGTGAACTGGCGCGGAGGATTGGGGATCGGATCGACAACCGCCAGCTTGGCCTCTACGTGTACGGCGAACTGCGGGCGCTCATGCCCACGGACTCATTTTTTCTCGTCCAGGCAAGCCTCCAATCCGAGGGGATGCACGGTGTTCTGGTCATGGACGAGGGGGTGGAGTATCCCCCGGACAGCATCTATATCGAGCCCTATGACGAAGGGATCACGGACGAGCCGGTTCTCTTTACCAGCGAGGATAATCGCCAACGCTGGACGTTCGGCACCGGACGCCCTTCGGCCAACTGTCTGACCTGTACCATGCGCGCCCGCGGACGGCTGGTAGGCCAGATTAGCGTCATGTCCTATCGGGAGCATGTCTATTCCAGTGCCGATGTGTGGCTCTTGCAGGCGGTGGCGCGGCAACTTTCCATCGCCTTTGACCGGGTCCTGGAGGGCGAGGAAGCGGCGAGACGCGAGGACGAACTGCGCGGCCTGGTCGAGAGCGGTCGCCTGGTCAGTACGTCTCTGGAGGTGACCGCTGTCTTGCGCGGCTTGGCGACCAGCCTGGCGAAGACCCTCGGAGCATCCGCGGTGGTGATCTCGCGCCTGGACCGTGACGATACGAGGTTGGTCCCGTGGGCGCACGCGGCGGGAGCGAACGTATCACTGGGCGCGGCCCTGGCTCCGTTCTCTCCCGCCGGGAACGGGAGTTTAGAGACGGTGCTTGAGCAGCGGCAAACGGTCGCCGGCGCCGATCCTATCCGCTGGCCGGTTTCCGAGGGATGGCAGGCACGCCTTGCCTTGCCGATGATCGTGGAGGATACGGTCCTCGGCCTGGTGGAGCTGGTGAGCCGGCGTCCCGATGCCAGATTCAGCGGCCACGAGATTGACATCTGCCAGAGAATTATCGACCAGGCGGCGGTCTGGGTGCACCATGCCCAGGTACACCAGCGGGTACTCGACCGAGGAGAGTCCCTCACTGGATTGGCGGCCCTTTCGGAGGCGATCAGTAACGCGGCCGACGATCTCCCGACGGTGCTGAGCTTGATCTGCGAGGAGGCTGCTACCCTCCTTCGCATGGATTCCGCCGCCCTCTTCCTGCTCGATCCGCTGGAAGCGTATCTGGAGCTGAAGGCATCGTCCGGCTTCACCGGATCGCTGGAAATCGGCGCCAGGGTCATGGTGGATGATCCCTATTCGCACGCCGCGCGCGCCGTCCGGGAGCGCCGCATGGTAGTGGAAACGGACGTGACTCACGGGGGCCGCAACGCGACCGGGTGGCAGCCCCTGATCGATGTGGGAACCGGGAGGGGCGCGATCGCCATCCCGCTCCGCCATCATGGCATGAACCTGGGGGCGCTCTTGCTCGTGGACCAGCAGCGGCACCCTGGCTTTCCCACCGAGGATCTGCGGCTGCTCTCCAGCGTGTCCGGGCAGGCGGCAGCGGCCATCGCGCGGGCCCGCCTGCGGGCGGCCGAACACGAGCGGCTGCAAATCGCCTCGGTTCTTGGCACGATCAGCGAAAGCCTGGGTGCCGACCGTGATCCGGTGGTCATCTACGCCATCATCCTGGATCAGGCCGGCCGCCTGATCCCGTTTGCCGAGGCCGGCATTACCCTGATCGAGGAAGGCCGCCGGCGCCTGGTTGCCTCCACCGGCTCCATCCTAGAGGCAATCCCCCAAAGCCAGGCAAGCCAGGCGCTCTGGCGCCATGCGGGGAACCTCGACGCCGCCGCGTGTCGCGCGGTACCCGACATGTGGGAGCCGCTGAGCCGGGCCGGGGTCGAGGATCTCCTCAGCCTTCCCTTGCTGGTCAACGGCGCCGTGATGGGCCGCCTCACCTTTTTGTCGTGCCGTCCCCGCGAATACGACAGCCACATCGCGCAACTGGCGGCCCTGTTGGCGGAGCGGACAGCCAACGTAGCGC
>Ga0307373_10015892_pt1 | contig 10175 bp, 6 predicted proteins | sample OX2MG_FD_202534 | JGI IMG/M metagenome (GOLD analysis project Ga0307373, IMG submission 202534) | Soil microbial communities from Risofladan, Vaasa, Finland - OX-2 | ecosystem: Environmental > Terrestrial > Soil > Coastal area > Acid sulfate soil | place: Finland: Risofladan, Vaasa | collected...
CTCTCCGACTATGGCGTCGTCTGGGACGTTGATGTCTGCGTCGCACTCTTCACACTTTGTCTTCAGCTAGCTTCTCACCTCTCGTTTCAGATACGAGCGCACTTCGTCGCGAAGACGTTTCGTTGATTCATTGAGTTTGTTCTCTTTCGCTTCGAGCCAATTGTCTAGTATTTCTATGTCTTTCTTGTTCTGCACAACCTGCCGCGCTGCGAACTTTGGGTTCGCCCCGCCGGCGCTTTCGATAAGCCTCAGGGTTTTGAGTGCATCGAGCACCGCTCGAAGACGCGCTTTATCAATCTTTATCGCACGGCCCGTCACCTTCTCGCTGACCTCGCCCAGAAAGTCGTCGGCGGTCTCTTCGAGAGTCACCTGTGCGTCGAGGGCGATGCGGACCAGCTCGCCCACGATTTGATGCGCTTGGCGGAAGGGTACCCTGTGCGCTCGCACGAGTTCGTTTGCCAGTTCCGTCGCGGTGGACATGTCCCCCTTGACCGCTTCCTTGAGCCTCACCTCTTTGAACACGGCCGAGGCCAGCATCCCCGCCATGAGAGATGTCGACGAACTGGCTTCGTCAAGGGCGCGCCATAGGTGAGGCGTGACCTCCTGAAGGTCGAGGTTGTACGCGTTCGGCAGGGCCTTCGCTATGGCGAAGGCCGCGGTCGCCTCGCCTATGACCGACCCGCACTTTGCGCGGATCGTCTCGGCGACGACAGGGTTCTTCTTCTGGGGCATTATGCTGCTCGTCGCCGAATACTCGTCGCCCAGTTCGACGAATCCGAACTCGCTGGAGCTCCAGAGGATCAGCTCTTCCGCCATCTTGCTCAGGTCGACCATGAGGATCTCGAGGACGGCGAGCGTCTCAAGGACGAAGCTCCGCGAAGAGACCGCGTACATCGAGTTGTTGACCAAGCCATCGAACCCGAGCCACGAGGCGACCGAGGCTCTGTCGATCTTCACGGACGTCCCCGCGAACGCGGCTGCTCCCATTGGAGAGAGGTTCACCCGCCCATAGAGCTGCATGAGCCGCTGCGTGTCCTCGGCGACCGCCTCGAAGTGCGACTGCATGTGATGGAAGACGGTCGTCGGCTGGGCGCGCTGAAGGTGGGTGTATCCTGGGAGCGGGAGCGCTCCGTAGCGGGCCATGACCCTCTCTAGGGAGGCCTGCAGACCCCTCGCATCCCCTACTATCTGCATGACCCTCGCCCGGGTCTCCATGCGGAGGGCGGTCGCGACCTGGTCGTTCCGGCTCTTCCCGAAGTTGAGGTAGCCTGCGGCGTCCATCCCGATGGAAGCCACGGCCTTCTGTTCCAGCCAGTGATGGACGTCCTCGGTGGAAGGGTCGGCCTTCAAGTGACCGGGGAGCCTGTCAAGGAAGCCGAGACACTTCACCCCCACCTGCCTCCCGACCTCCCGCGAGCGAACCAGGGATAGCATGTGGGCCATGTTGATCTCCACGACGTGCCGGCTCAGCGGGCCATCGAAGCTGACCGAGGAGGTGAAGTCGTTGGCCTTCTTACTTGAGCGCTTGACTCGACTTCCTCTCAGGATGTTGTTCACGCTGTGTCCTCCCCTTGCTGCCCTTCGTAGACGGTGCGATCGCGTTGGCGGCAGTGCGAGATTGAAGGCCCCAGAGCTCGATGAAGCCCACGGCCGAGTTCTGGTCGAAGGTCGACTCTTTGGAGTAGGTCGAGAGCTTCAGCCGGTAGAGCGAGTTCGGCGACGACCTACCTACCACCCTCATCCCCCCCTTGTGGAACTTCAGTCTGACCTTGCCCGAGGCCCTCCGCTGGGTGGTCTCGATGAAGCTGTCGAGGGCGAAGCGCAGAGGCTCCATCCAGAGCCCCGAGTAGACGAGCCAAGACCACTCCCGCTCCACAGCCGCCTTGAACGCGAGCTCGTTCCGGGTGAGGACCAGCTGCTCGAGGTCGCGGTGGGCCTCGATGATGGCTAGGGCGGCCGGGCACTCGTAGACCTCCCGGGACTTTATCCCGACGAGGCGGTCCTCGATGTGGTCAACGATCCCGTAGGCGTGCTTGCCCGCGAACTCGTTCGTCTGCCGGATGAGTTCGACGTGGCCGAGCCTGCGCCCGTTAAGCGAGACGGGTATCCCCTGCTCGAACCCGATCTCGAGGTAGCCGGGAGAACTGGGCGCCGCGTCGACAGGGGAGACCCACTCGAAGGCATCGGCGGGCGGTTCGGTCTCAGGGTCCTCCAGAGGCCCGCTCTCGATCGACCGCCCCCAGAGGTTCTGGTCGGTGCTGAAGATCGATTTCTTCGGCTTGATGTTGATCCCGTGCTTCTTCGCGTACTCGATCTCCTTGTCACGGCTCATGTTCCACTCCCGGACCGGCGCGATCACCTTTATGCTCGGATCGAGGGAGCGCACCGTGACGTCCATCCTCACCTGGTCGTTCCCCTTCCCGGTGCACCCGTGGGCCACGGCGTACGCCCCCTCCCTTTCTGCGACCTCGACGAGCTTGGTGGCTATCAGCGGCCGTCCTAGCGCGGTGGCGAGCGGGTACTTTCCCTGGTACATCCCGTTCGCCTTTATCGAAGGATGGACGTAGTCGGTGACGAACTCCTCTCTCGCGTCCATCTGGAAGTGCTTCACCGCGCCGGTGGAGTACGCCCTCTCCTCGATCTCGTGGAAGTCCTCGAGCTGCCCGAGGTTGAGCGTGAGGGTGATGACGTCAGCGTCGAACTTCTCCTGGAGCCATCTTATCGAGACGGAAGTGTCGAGCCCACCAGAATAGGCCAACACTATCTTCTGCTTCAAGGTGGATTTTTCTGACCCTCGCTGAAATCCTTTTATAGATTTTGGCCAGCAACGTCCCAATTCAGGGGGCTCTTGACACGAAATCGGTCACTCCGGGGGCCATAATCGCCGCAGTGAGGGACGAGATCAGTTATGATCTCTCCATCCAGGACGCCCTCGCGAGGGACTACGCGAACGTCAGCGCGATCTCAAGGATGCTGCAACCCAGAATCAAGGAGAGGCTCGGGAGGGACGTCAACGCCGAGAGCATAATCACCTCTCTCAAGAGGCTGAAGGGTACCTACTCTCCGGCTTCAGGAGAGATTAGGACGATAATAGCGGAGAGCGTTGTGAACGTGAGGACCAACGTCTCCAAGATCTCGGTCGAGAAGACCAGGAAGACGCTCGAGGCGGTCAGCTCTCTCATCGCCAGCCACCAGCAGGACTTTCTCCATGTCTCCGAGAGCATCTCCAACATCACGCTCATCTTCGACCAGAAGCTGCACAAGAAGGTCCGAAGCAAGCTTGGAGACGCAGCCATACTCGAGGAGGGGGACGACTACGCGGCGATAATCGTCCAGAGCCCGCAGGAGATCACGAGCACTCCGGGGTGCCTCATCAACTTCTACAACCAGATCGCGAGACGGCACGTCAACATCGAGGACACCGTGAGCTGCCACACCGACACGATCATCGTGGTGAAGATGAAGGAGGTAGGGAAGGCCTTCACTTCGCTCACAGACCTTATCTCGGAGGAGCGGAAGAGGATCGAGACGAGCGGGCGAGCGTGAATCTGCTAATCGGCCACGATTTCGCTTTCGTGCCCTGAATTTGGTCAAAGAGTTTAAAAAAGGAACTGGCGGAACTTTTTTCTTTAAGAGACGTGATGGAAAAACCTGAGGGGAGCGGGCCCGCGGTTCTGCTTCTTGAGGATGGGACTCTCTTCCTCGGAAAGGGTTTCGGCGCCGAAGCGACCGTGGTCGGCGAGTTGGTCTTCAACACCGGGATGGTCGGCTATCCCGAGTCCATGACCGACCCGTCATACGCGGGCCAGGTCCTCTGCTTCACGTATCCTCTGATCGGCAACTACGGCGTGCCGAGCGCGGAGGAGAAGGACGTCTTCGGGCTTCCCCGGTACTTCGAGTCGGGCGGCATCAAGGTGACGGGGCTTGTCGTCCAGGAGCAGTGCCAGAGGCCGAGCCACTGGGCGTCGGTGCAGACGCTCTCGAGATGGATGGCAGACCAGGGCACCCCGGGGATCGAAGGGGTCGACACGCGCGCCCTTGTCTCGACGATAAGGGAGCGCGGCGTCATGATGTGCGCGCTGGCCAACGGGCCGGAGGTGGCCAACAGGAGGGAGCTCAAGAGGCTCTTGGAGAAGGCGGCGAGATACGACTCCGTGGACTTTGTGAAGCGCGTCTCGGTGAGCAAGGCTGAGACCTACGGCGTCTCCGAGAAGAGGGTGGTGGTCATCGACTGCGGCGTGAAGGAGAGCATAATCAGGAACATGCTCGGGAGGGGGTACGCCGTCGTGAGGATGCCGTTCGATTCGTCCTATGCGGACGTCATGAAGCACGACCCCGAAGGAGTGATAGTAAGCAACGGCCCCGGGGACCCCCGGCTCTGCGTCGATGCGGTCAAGACCACCGCGAGGCTCGTCGACTCTGAAATCCCGGTGCTCGGCATATGCCTAGGCGAGCAGGTGCTGGGGATGTCGCAAGGGGCGGAGACTTACAAGCTCAAGTACGGCCATCGGGGACAGAACAAGCCCGTCGTGGACCTAGTCTCCGGGAGGGGCTACGTCACCAGCCAGAACCACGGCTACGCCGTCGACCCGAAGACCCTGTCCAAGACGGGGCTCAAGCCATGGTTCGTCAACGCCGACGACAAGAGCGTCGAGGGCCTTGTCCACGAAGGAAAGCCGTGCATCGCCGTCCAGTTCCACCCCGAGGCGGCACCGGGGCCATATGACACTGAGTTCGTCTTCGACAGGTTCACGGAAATGATTCTGGCACGGAAGAAGAGCGTGGTAGGTGAGAGAGTTCGAAACATGAAAGCGTGAAGAGCGCGCTCGTCCTGGGAAGCGGGGCAATAAAGATCGGAGAAGCAGGCGAAAGCCGTTGAAGAGACGGCCGCAAATTCGACTACTCCGGTAGCCAATGCCTCAAGGCCCTGAGGGAGGAGGGGATACGCTCGATCCTCGTCAACCCCAACATCGCGACCATCCAGACCGACGAGAGGATGGCTGACAAGATCTGCTTCCTCCCCGTCAACCCCGAGTTCGTCACGGACGTCATCGAGAAGGAGCGGCCGGACGCCATACTTCTGGGGTTCGGCGGGCAGACGGCCCTCAATTGCGGGGTGGGGCTCTCGAGGATGCAAGTCCTCTCGAAGTACGGCGTGAAGGTGCTGGGGACCCAGATAAGAGGGATCGAGATCACCGAGGACCGCGAGCTCTTCAAGGAGACGATGCTCGAGATAGGGATCGCCTGCCCGAAGAGCAAGCCCGCCTACTCGGTGGAGGAGGCGCACGAGGTGGTCAAGGGCATAGGCTACCCCGTGATAATGAGGGTCGCTTACACGCTCGGTGGGCGGGGCGGCGGGGTCGCCAGGAACGAGAGGGAGCTCGATGAGATAGTCCAGCGGGGGCTCAACCTCAGCATGGCCCACCAGGTCCTCATCGAGGAGTACATCGGCCACTGGAAGCAGATAGAATACGAGGTGATGCGGGACGCCGACGACAACGGGCAGATAGTGTGCAACATGGAGAACGTCCTCAGCATGAGGGTGCACACCGGGGACAACATAGTCGTCGCGCCTTCGCAGACGATAACCAACCGCGAATACCACATGCTCCGGTCTCTCTCCCTCAAGGCCGCGAGGAGGTGCGGGATAGTCGGCGAGTGCAACATGCAGTTCGCCCTCGAGCCCGAGTCCGAGACCTATCGGGCCATCGAGATCAACGCCCGCCTCTCCAGGTCGTCGGCTCTCGCCTCCAAGGCGACGGGCTACCCCATAGCGTACATCGCCGCGAAGATCTGCCTTGGATACTCCCTGACGGAGCTGAAGAACAAGGTGACCGGGGTGACCACGGCGATGTTCGAGCCTTCGCTCGATTACGTCGTCCTGAAGATGCCGAGGTGGGACACGAAGAAGTTCGAAGGCGCTTCGAGGGGGATAGGCACCGCCATGAAGTCGATAGGCGAAGTGATGGCGATAGGAAGGGGCTTCGAGGAGACGATTCAGAAGGCGGCGAGGATGCTCAACATCAGGTACGACGGGGTGATAAGACGCTTCCTCGAGGAGGACGACCTTGAGGTCCTGAAGGCCCGGCTGAAGAACCCAACCGACCAGATAATCTTCGATGTCGTCGAGGCGCTGATGGTGGGGGTGCCAGAGGACGAGGTCGCGAGGCTCAGCGTGATCGACCCCTGGTTCGTGAGCAAGCTCAAGAACATCGTGGACGCGTACCGCAGGGTCGAGCTCAGCGGGCGCGAGGGCGTTGACCGCGACCCTGAGGTGCTGCTCGAGGCCAAGCGCTTGGGGTTCTCCGACAAGCAGATTGCGAACGCGGTCGAAATCGACGAGGACGACGTCCGCGCGATGAGGGAGAGGATGGGGATCACGCCGAAGGTGAAGGCCATCGACACCCTGGCCGCCGAGTGGCCAGCGCGCACGAACTACCTCTACATGACCTACAACGCCTCTACAAGCGACGCGATGCCGACCGACAAGAGGAAGGTGATCGTCCTTGGGGCCGGGCCATACAGGATAGGGAGCTCCGTCGAGTTCGACTGGGGGACAATGAACATGGCGTGGGCGCTCAAGGAGAGCGGGAAGGTGGACGAGACAATCGTCGTGAACTGCAACCCGGAGACGGTCTCCACAGACTTCGACATGAGCGACCGGCTCTACTTCGAGGAGCTGACCGCGGAGCGGGTGCTCTCCATCTACGAGAGGGAGAATCCGATGGGCGCCGTCCTCTGCGTCGGAGGTCAGACCCCGAACGACCTCGCCGTCGAGCTCGACAAGAAAGGCGTCAACGTCATGGGCACTAGCGCCGACTCCATCGAGAGGGCGGAGGACAGGGAGAGGTTCGCATTCCTCCTGGACACGATAGGCATCCCCCAGCCCGCGTGGGGGAGCTTCAGGTCGATGAAGCAGGCGCGACAGTTCTGCGATAAGGTCGGGTACCCGGTCATCGTCAGGCCGTCGCACGTCTTGAGCGGGTCCGCGATGAGGGTGATCTGGGGCAGCAGGGAGCTGGAGAACTTCCTGGTGAAGGCGGCCGAGGTCAACCCGAACTATCCCGTGACGATAAGCAAGTTCCGAGAGGACGCGAAGGAGATAGAGGTGGACGGCGTCTCCGACGGAGAGACGACGGTCATCGGGGCCATCATGGAGCACATCCAGAAGGCGGGAGTCCACTCGGGGGACGCGATAATGACGATTCCCACGGTCTCTGTGAGCGAGGCCGCGAAGTCGAAGATACGCGACTACACGCGGGCCATCGCGAAGGAGCTCGGGGTCAGGGGGCCTTTCAACATCCAGTACCTGTGCGTCAAGGACGAGGTCGAGGTGATAGAGTGCAACCTCCGCGCCTCGAGGTCGCTCCCGTTCGTCTCCAAGGCGACGGGCGCCAACCTGATCAAGCTCGCAGCCACGGTGATCCTCGGGGGGAGCCTTGACGGGATGGGCGACGTCCCCGAGCCCAAGCAATTCGCGGTCAAGGCGCCCCAGTTCTCGTTCATGCAGATGGAGGGCGCGGAGCCCACGGTCGGTGTGGAGATGCGCTCCACGGGAGAGGTGGCGTGCTTCGGGAAGACCCTCGCGGAGGCGATGAGCAGGGCCCTGATAGCCGCGGGCCTCAAGATCCCTTCCAAGGGGGAGACTGGGATATTCTTGGCCGACGAAAAGTCCGAGCTGGGCGAGGCGAAGGCCCTGGTCGAGGGGTTCAAGAAAGCGGGGATAGACTTCGTGACTACCGAGTCCCTCGCCCCCGCTCTGGGAGACATGGCGAAGGTCGCGTCCCTCGACGCCATGCTCGACATGACGAGCAAGGGCAAGGTGGCGATGGTCCTCTCGCTGAACACGAACCTCAACAAGATGAGGAAGGACCTCTACAAGGTCAGGCGCAAGGCGGTCGAGCTCCAGGTACCGTTCCTGACCACGGTCGAGGAGGGGCAGGCGGTGCTCCTCTGCGTCCGGTCCCCACTGAAGACGCTGAGCTAGGCTCTCGCCCTGCTCAGGCGGGCGAGCAGGCCGTCGACCGGGATCCTTTCCTCCTCTCTGCTCCGCATGTTCCTCAGGACGAGCTCGCCCGTCTCGAGCTCCCTCTTCCCGACTATCACGACCCATGCGAAGCCCCTCGAGCTCGCGTCCTCCAGCTGCTTGCCGAGGCTCTTCCCCTTCGTGCCGATCTCGGTCCGTATCCCCTCTCCCCTCAGAGATGCCACCGTCGCGAGCGCCCTCTCGGCGAGTCCGGGTTCGGTGTAGGCCACATAGACCGAGGGCTCCAGGTCCGCGCCTCCGGCAGCCTTCCCCATCGATAGGGCGATCCGCTCTACGCCGCCCGCAGCCCCCGTGGCCGGAAGGTCTGCCCTGCCGAAGAGCCTCGGGAGGACGTCGTAACGCCCTCCGCCGCAGAGCGAGCCCAGCTCAGGGTGCTTCCGGTCGACCACCTCGAAGACGATGCCCGTGTAGTAGTCGAGCCCCCTGACGATGCTCAGGTTGTACTCGACGCCATGGATCCCCCTCGACCTGAGGGAGTCGCGCAGGGCGACGAGCCCACCGTCGCCGGTGGAGGCGAGCCGCAGCTCCTCGAGCCGCTTGCAGACCACGTCCGGGGAGCCCCTGGTCCTCCCGAACTTCAGGAGCTCGGAGAGCGCCTCCCCGCTGACACCCTTGCGCGAGTATTCCTCGACCAGCTCCTCCTCCGTCTTCTTCTGGACCTTGTCGAGGGCCCTCATCATCTCCATCAGCTCCTGCTCGGAGGCGACTCCCATGGACTGCCTGATGTACTCCTCGACGACGCGGCGGTCGCCCACCTGGAGCGAAAAGTCCTGGAGGCCGACCTTCTTGAAGAGGTTGTAGCAGACGTCCATCACCTCCGCGTCGGCCTCGACGGTCTGGTCTCCGAAGATCTCGACGTCCCACTGGTAGAACCACCTGTATCTCGCGTGCTGCGGCTCGTCGTAGCGCCACACACCTCCGTAGGACGCGAGCTTTATCGGCGGCTTCAGGCCCTTCTTCGAGGATACGTTTCGCGTCATCCCCACGGTGAGGTCGAAGCGCAGCCCTATGTCGCGGTCGGCCTTGTCCTTGAACGCGTAGATCTGGTCGTCGACCTGGCTCCCGCTCTTCGCCCTCAGTATCGAGAGGCTCTCGAGGGGGCCGGGCTCCATCAGCTTAAAGTTGTAGGCGCGCGCGACCTCCTCGAAGGCGCGCCTGATCTTGAGGTGCAGGTCGAACTCGTCAGGCTCGATGTCGCGGATTCCGCGCGGCTGGGAGAGGTCCATTCTGGATCTCACTGCGTCACTGGCGCTTGCTGCCGGCGCCGGACTTGAGGGCGGCGAGCTCCGAGAGGAGGGCGGTGAGCTGGACCTCTGGATTCGCCCCCATCGCGAGCCGGTAGTCGTACTCTGCCAGGATCCTGATGGCGTCGGCTGTCTTTTCGCTGTCGCCCTTCGCTATCTCTTCGTTGGCAAAGCGCAAGAAGTCCGACTCCGGTATCCCATAGACCCTGGTGAGTTCGACCAGCTTGAGGCGCGCGCCTGGAAAGTCGCCGCCGAGCGCGACGCGGACTATCTCGGCCGCCCTCTCCTTCACGCTCGTCCCGGTGGCGGCGTTCACCCTGTCCATGGTGACCTCGGCGCCCCCCGCGGAGGCGGCCTGGAGGAGGTTGATTCCCTGCCTCAGGTCGCCGTCGACCGCGGCGCTTATGGCCTGGAGGACCTTCTCGGGTATCTGCACGTCCTCAGCCTTTGCGATCTTCTTGAGACGCGCTGTCACCTCGTCTTGCCCTATCCTCTTGAAGCGGAAGATCGCGCATCGGCTCTGGATCGGCTCGATGAGGTTCGAGGAGTAGTTGCATATGAGGACGAAGCGCGTGTACCTTGAGGTCTCCTCCATTATCCGGCGAAGGGCGGTCTGGGCGTCGCGGGTCATCTCGTCGGCCTCGTCTAGGATCACGAGCCTGAAGGGAACCCCCTCCCTCCTGTCGGAGTAGCTGGCGAACGTCTTGACCCGCTCGCGGACAGCGTCTATGCCCCTCTCGTCGCTTGCGTTGAGTTGGAGCGAGTAGTCGCCGACCAGGTCGCCGAGGAGCTCCCTCGCGAGTACGAGCGCCGTGGTCGTCTTTCCCGAGCCCGGCGGGCCTGCGAAGAGGAGGTGTGGGAGCTCGTTCTTCTTCTCTAGGAGC
>Ga0307373_10015894_pt1 | contig 10174 bp, 7 predicted proteins | sample OX2MG_FD_202534 | JGI IMG/M metagenome (GOLD analysis project Ga0307373, IMG submission 202534) | Soil microbial communities from Risofladan, Vaasa, Finland - OX-2 | ecosystem: Environmental > Terrestrial > Soil > Coastal area > Acid sulfate soil | place: Finland: Risofladan, Vaasa | collected...
GATTCGCTGGTCTACTCGAGCGTCGTCCAATGCGGGCCGGCCGCGTTGATATATTTTGAGCCGACTGGTTTGACGCCTCGAATCATGAACAGCTACGACAATCTGGATTGGACTCAGCCGTTCGGGCCCCAAATTGTCTCGGACGTTTTTGAGAAGATGGGTTCGGGATGGCGTGAGGGATTGAAAGAACTCGAAGGCGCTATGAATGATGTTCCAGCAGCGCATCGGCGGCAGGCGGCGAAAGACCTCGGAGTCTGCCGCGCTATCGGACTCTACTTTAGAAGCATTGCCAATCAAGTTCGTTTTCATGCCTCGCGACAGCGTTGGAAAATGAGTGTCGATGGCATGGAAACCATGAATTCCGTGGTTAAAGATGAAATGAGTATAGCAAGGAAATTCCTCGAAATCTGTTCCCAGGATTCGAGGCTGGGCTTTGAGGCTTCGCTGGATTATCTCTATCTACCTTTAGACATTCGAGAGAAGATCGTTGCCTGCGAATATATGGTTGAGAAACAAATACCTGAAACGAGGGCTCGACTGAAGGCGTAGTAGAGTGCTGAAAAGGGCCACCCGTCACGCTGAGCTTGCCCGCGAATGGTTGAGATCCTTCGCTGACGCTTAGGATGACAAGTACAGGGGGATTTTCAGCCGCCTGCTGACGGACCTCGGGCGGCCCTCAGTCGGGCGAGATAGGTACAATCAGAATGGATCGACGCAAGTTTCTTGAGCAAGGTGCGGTTTATGCTCTCGTTCTGTCAAAGCCATGCTTAGGCCGGCTCGAAGCACAGGAGGTGCCGATCGAGCAAGGATCCCCCACACCGCAACCAATCCCCGAGCCGCATTTTCCGGATCGCCTTCACCTCTTCATCTGGCGCAACTGGGAATTGGCGAATACGGACAGGTTGGCTCAAGTTCTGGGAACAGTTCCGGAGAAAGTGCTTGAGATTGGCGCGTCGATGGGCCTGCCGAAGAAAATCGAGATCTCTGATGATCATCTCCGCCGCATCTATATCACGGTCATCCGCCAGAACTGGCACATCCTGCCCGACGATCAGTTAATGGAGCTTCTGGGCTGGAACCCTCAGGATTATGGGTACCATTTGAAGGAGGACGATTTCCTCTGGGCCAAACTTGGGATGCTGAAGCCGAAGTGCGAGAGGCTGCGCTACTCGCCGCCTTCTCCAGTCGCGCGACGGCGCGCAGAAGAAATCAAGGAAATGGTCCGCAAGGCAGTGGGTGCGGCGATCGACGGAGTTGGCGAGCCCGCCTTTGCCTTTATCGATCGGCTGAGCAGCACCCAAATTACATCACGCCGTGATCCATCGAGCAAGGCCTTGGAAAATGAAGCCGATTTGGGCACAGGCTGGACCCTGCTGGAGCCCTCGCCGGGTTCTGGAGTTCCTCTTGATCTTCTTAAGGACTTTCAGGCATACCTGGCGGCAGCCATGGGCAGTGAAGCGAGCCTCGGTCGGGGTAAGGGGCCGCGATCAAAAGTGTTCCGGATCGATATCGATCCCTCGATTTCCGGTGCGTCCGGGAGTTTTGAATTGACTGCAAGCCCGAACGAAGTTCGTGTGGTGGGCCAGGATATTCAGGGAGTGCGCGAAGCCATTGTTTACATTCAGGACCAGATGGAGGCCCGCGGAGGGCCATATTTGGCGAACGGGACCGTTCGCCGGAACACTCGCCTTGATCCTCGGTATGTTTATTCGTACTTCGCTCTTTACGGCGACCCGTTGATGGACGAAAAGATCAATCCCTTTCCTGACGGATTATTGGAAAAGCTCGGCCGTTCGGGCATCAACGGGGTGTGGCTGCAAGCGGTGCTGCGGAATCTCGCGCCATCGAAGATCTTCCCGCAATTCGGGGCAGGTTCGGAGACTCGCCTTCGGAATCTTCACAAACTTGTCGACCGGGCGGCCAGCCACGGTGTAAAGATTTATCTCTACCTTAACGAGCCGCGTTCGATGCCGGCGGAATTCTTTGTCCGTCATCCGGGAATCAGAGGGACACACGATCCCGGCGATGCGCGCTTTTCTACCATGTGCACGAGCACGGAGGAAGTGCGCGAGTGGCTCTCTGAGAGTCTGGCACACGTCTTTTCCAGCGCGCCCGGACTGGGTGGAATCTTCTGTATCACGGCCTCGGAGAACTTGACCAACTGTTTTTCGCACGGCCACCCGGAATTCTGCCCGCGGTGTTCAAAACTCAACGGCTCAAATGTGATTGCCGAACTGATCCGAACGTTTCGGGATGGAGTGCGCCGCAAAAGTTCTTCGGCGGACGTCATTGCATGGGATTGGGGCTGGGGCAACAATTGGATCCGGAATGCTGCCGACCCCGCGAAGGTCATTCCTCAACTCCCTGAGGATGTTGCTTTGCTGAGCGTCAGCGAGTGGGCCAAGCGCATCGATCGAGGAGGACATCCGGCACAAGTGGGTGAGTACTCGATCTCAGTCGTGGGGCCCGGGCCGCGCGCGCTGACAAATTGGGACTATGCGCGGCAACGCGGGCTCAAGCGGCTGGCCAAAGTCCAGTGGAGCTGCACATGGGAAATATCCGCCGTGCCCTACATTCCGGTGCCTGATCTGATCGTCCAGCATTGCGAAAACTTGGTGAAGCCCGGGATTCAGGGGCTGATGGCCTCCTGGACCGTTGGTGGGCATCCATCGCCTAATTTTGAAGCGGCAAAGAGATACTCCTTCTCGCCGCTGCCGTCTTCCGGCGAGGAGGTTCTGCGTGAGGTCGCATTGCGCAGGTACGGCAGCAACGCGGCCCCGCAAATTCTCGATGCCTGGAAGGCTTTCAGCGAAGCTTTTGTGCAGTATCCTATGGAAGGCGGAGGGGTGGTTTACCATATTCCCACTCAGCATGGTCCGGCCAACCTTCTTCGATTTCAGCCGACGGGTTACAAGGCCGCCATGATGCTCTTTCCTTATGACGATTACACGCATTGGGTCGGCACTTATCCCGTCAAAGTTGCGGAAGATCAGTTTCAGAAAATGGCGGTTATGTGGAAGAAAGGCCTGGAGACCTTTCGGGCGGCGCTGGCGCAAGTGCCTCAGAAAAAGATCGGAGCGGCGCGAATTGATTTCGGCATCGCGGAGACTTGTTACCTCCACTTTCAGAGCGTGGCAAACCAGATCCGCTTCTACCGCCTGCGGCATGAATGGATGTCGGCTGGTCGCGAGGCGCGGCGGCAATTGGGACATCAGATGATCCAAATAGCTGATGATGAAATTCGATTGTCGGCACGGCAATATCACAACGCGCGGCGGGATTCCGCTATCGGCTACGAGGCGTCAAACCAATATTATTATCGCCCGCTGGACCTCGTGGAGAAGGTCTTAAACTGCCACTATGTACGGAATCAAATTTCGGCTGAACTTGGCCGTCAGACATGACCCGGCAGCGTGAGGATATGATTCATTGGAGCGTAAGGCAACTAAGGCTGTTCAGATGGGTTCGTGTGTAGCTGCGGAACAACTTCGGCACGGATTAAAGAATGTGAGGCAACGTCGATGGAGCGAGTTCGCATAGGTCTTGTTGGCTGCGGGCTTTTTGGCCAGAGCCACCTGATGGCATATCGCGGCGTCCGAGGCGCGGAGGTAGTCGCCGCTTTTGACGTCGTCCGTAAGACCGCAGAAGACGCAGCGCGGGATTTTGGAATTCCGCACGTCTGTTCGAGCATCGAGGAGCTTTGCGACGACTCTGCCGTGCAGGCCGTCGACGTGGTCACTCCGGAGCACGCGCACCGGCAGCCGGTGATCGTGGCTCTCGAGCGTGGCAAGGCGGTCTTTGTCGAGAAACCCTTTGCCGCGTCACTGGAAGATTGCGATGCTATGATCGAGACCGCCGAAACGTTGAACGGCATTCTGATGTCGGGGCACATCCTGCGGTTTGAAACCAGGTATGCTCTCTTAAAGCAGGAAGTTGACTCAGGCCGCCTCGGTAAGGTGATCACGATGTATGCGCGGCGCAACCGGCCGAAATCGTTGCTGGCCAAGTATGGCCGAAGCCATCCGGCGATCATCAACGCGATTCATGACATCGATCTCATGTTGTGGTACACGGGAGACCGGGTGCGCCGCGTCCGCGGCTATACGCGCAACCACTCCGGCGGCGCTAACCCGGACACTTTCTGGGGAATTCTGGAATTTGCCGGTGGCGCGCTGGGCGTCGTGGAAGTTCAATGGCGGCTGCCGGACCAGGGGGGCGTGATGCTGGATGATGCCTTTCAGCTTGTTGGCGAGCGCGGGGTGGGCAACCTGAGCCTTTTCCCGGCAGGCTTCAGCCTTTGGCGCGATGACGGCTTTCAAATCCCTGACGCGAGTTACGATCCGCGCGTCCGGGGCAGTGCGCGAGGAGCCTTGCGCGACGAGCTTGAATACTTCTGTGATTGCGTCCGCGATCATCGGCAACCAGACATCGTGACGCCGCGGGAAGCCCGGAGCGCCGTACGCGTGGCTTTGGCCCTGATTGATTCCGCGAACGCCGGGCACGATTTAGAAATCGAGGATTAAGCCATGCGGCTTTCTGAACGAGTTTATCTGGTGGGCGGCGGCACTGTCGGTTTCAGCCTGTCCGAAGAGCACGATTGCCACTTGAACGAGAGCGGGAAATCCATCCTCTTTCCCGGCGATACCGTCTTCCATGACGGCAAGCTCTTGATGACTAACGTCTGGGACTGCGACCTGCAGCAATACGCTCGAAGCATCGAGAAGCTCGCCCAACAGAAAATTGATGCGTTGCTTCCTGGGCACTTGACGATCGCCATGCAGCAGGGAGATCGGCATGTTCAGAAAGCCTGGAACACGCTCGAAAGGTTAACTTTACCACCCAATATTATCTGATGGCATATTCATCGGTCGTTCAAACTTTAGCTGATTTGATCCGCATCAATAGCGTCAATCCCGCTTACCCGAAGGGCAGGCCGGAATGTGAGATTCAGAGCTATATCCTGGACTTTTTTGAGAGTCGGGGAATCGAGTTTTGGAAGCAGGACGTGTTGCCGGACCGCCCCAATGTTATCGCACGTGTTCCAGGGCGGGGCAATGGCGGCAAAATCATTTTTGAAGCGCACGTGGACACGGCCGGGGTCGAGGACATGATCGTTCCTCCGTTCGAGCCCACCATCAGAAACGGGCGAATGCATGGGCGAGGGTCTTGCGACACGAAGGCCGGACTGGCTGGCATGATGCACGCCGTTGCTGATTTGAAGGTGTCCGGTAAAAATCCCGCGAGCGACGTGTGGGTGGTTGCCTCCGTTGATGAGGAATATTCCTATCGAGGCGTGGCGAAACTGTGCGAGACAATCCAGGCCTCCGCGGCTGTGGTTGCTGAGCCTACCGAAATGAAGATTGCGATCGCTAGCAAAGGATGTGTTCGTTTTCGAATCACGACGCGAGGCAAATCGGCGCACAGTTCGGAACCGAATCTGGGCGCCAACGCCATCGAACATATGGCCCATGTCATCGATACGCTCGCTGAATATGCCAAACGAATGCAGACTTTGTGCCATCCGTTAGTAGGACCTCCTACTTTGAACGTCGGGTTGATAGAAGGTGGAACACAGGTCAACGTGGTGCCCGAGTTCTGCTGGATCGAAATTGACCGGCGGCTCGTTCCCGGTGAGCAGGCGTCTGCAGTCCTTGACGATATCAAAAAGGAGCTCCAGGGGCTTCAAGGCACCGACCACGATCTCGAAGTCATTGTGGAGCCTGCGGTGCTTCAGGATTGGCCTTTGGAGACACCCGCGAATTCACCCATTGTGCTTCAGGCCTCACAGGCTCTAAGGGATTCCGGACTCGATCCTCAGCCGGTGGGGGTTCCCTTCGGGAGCGACGCGAGCAAATTCTCTATGGCGGGCGTCCCGAGCATTGTGATGGGCCCGGGAAACATTGCACAGGCGCATACCGAGGACGAGTTCGTGGATCTCGATCAGGTTGAGAAGGCTTTCGAATTCTACAGGCGATTGATGACAACCTTTCAATGAGGGCAAATGTATAAGGACTTGTTTCCTACGGCACGGGAAGTGACGTATCTGGATACGGCTGCCGAAGGCCTTCCGCATCCGGACTTCGAGAAGGCCTTTCAAATGTATTCGCAGATAAAGGCTCGTGGAACTCCAGGCCGTGTGCAGCTTCACAAGGCCGAAGCCGAAACTCTGGATCTTGCTGCCCGCCTCCTGGACACGGATTCCTCCAATGTCACGTTTCTGTCGAGCGCTTCGGAAGCCTTAAGCCTTCTCGCGACCTCACTGGAATTGAAGCCAAACGACCAGGTGATTATCAGTGAACTGGAATTTCCCTCCAATGTACTTCCCTGGGTGCGCCTGAAGCAGAAGGGCATTGATGTTGTGGTTCTCCCCGGCCACGGAGGCAAACTTGATTGGGAGGAAGTGGCAGAGAATATTTGTTCGCGAACGCGCCTGATTTCCCTCAGCCTGGTCAGCTACAAAACAGGAGCCTATTTGCCGTTTGTTCAGAAAATCGCAAGGGCAGCCGCGAAGGTAGGGGCCCTTGTATCCATTGATGCGACTCAGGCCCTCGGCAGATGTCCGGTGAACGTCGAGGGCGTCGACTACCTCATGTCGAGCAGCTTTAAGTGGCTGCTCGGGCCGCACGGGCTGGCCATTGTATACACCAGCCCGCGTTTTCGCGAGAGCTTGCAGCCGGCCATGGTCGGATGGTACTCGGTGAAGAACCTATTCTCCGAAAAACGATTTGAAACCTACGAGCTCAAAGAGGGCGCAGCCCGATTGCCGGTGGGCATGCCCAACTTTCCTTCCATCTTTGCGCTGAAGCGGAGCCTGGAATTCCTTCTGCAAGCCGGGGTTGAGAACCTTCATCGCGAATTGCAGCCGCTTGTGGCCAACCTCCGTGCCGGGCTCGCCAGGCTGGGACTTGATCTACTGACGCCTGCCGAGCCCGAATACGCTTCCGGGATCGTGGCGTTTGCCAATCCCAGGGCCGAGGAAATCGGGAAGGCGCTTCAAAAGGAACGTGTGATCGTTTGGAGCGGCGATGGGCGCGTGCGTGCTTCGGTCCACCTCTACAACGACGCCGCGGACATCGACCGCTACCTTTCGAGCCTGGAAGGAATCCTATCCAGACAGGAATTCAGCCGTGCCTGAAGGCCAACTGATCGGGCTGCTCGCGGTCTTGGCGGGAGGTGTGTGCCAGGGCAGCTTCATGCTCCCGATGAAGTGGGCCCGGGCCTGGAAGTGGGAAAATACCTGGCTGGTCTTTGCGTGCACCGCGTACCTGGTGGCTCCCTGGACTCTCGTGCTCGTGGGCATCCCGCACGCGTTCCATATTCTTGCTTCCGTGCGCCCCACCACACTGTTGATTGTGCTTCTCTTCGGATTGGGGTGGGGAGTTGGCGCCGTGACGTTTGGCCTGGGAGTTGCCGCCGTCGGCATGTCATTGGGCTTTGCCGTGATCCTGGGATTCACGGCTGTAGTGGGCACGCTCATCCCCATGCTGTTTTCCTCTGGCCACAGTTTATCGTTTGCTCAAATTGCCGCGACGGTATTCTCGCTGGCCGTGATGCTTTTGGGAGTCGCCGTCTGCTCGTGGGCGGGAAAGTGGAAGGAGCAGGCTCCCGAGCCGGGATCGACGATTTCCTATATGAAAGGTCTGGCGTTATGCGTAACTTCAGGCGTGTTGTCAGCCTGCGGAAATCTGGGATTCGTCTATGGCGCAGGAATCATCAGCCAGGCCGAGAGTCAAGGCGTCCCCGCTGCGATGGCGCCTAACATCGTCTGGGCGCTGCTAACCGTTGCTCTGTTTTTGTGCAATGCCGGGTATGCGGGGATGCTGCTCTGGCGCAACAGGAGTTTTGCTAACTTTGGAGACGCCCATACGAAGAGGTACTTTGTGTTCGGCGCCTTGATGGGCGCGTTATGGATAAGCGGCTTTGTGTTTTATGGCGTCGGGGCGCGCTGGTTGGGTGAGCTTGGCCCGTCACTGGGATGGGCAATTCTGATGGGATCGATCGTGTTGGTTGCCAATCTTCTTGGTGTTCTCACCGGGGAATGGCGCGGCGCGCCGAGGTCCGCCATACAGCGCCTGCGATGGGGAATTCTATTACTTTTACTTGCCATCGTGGGGCTTGGGTTTGGCAACAATCTTCGATAGCAGGCTATTCGCAGACGGCCGTTTAAACCATTGCGAGTTTTACTCCCGTGAACACTGGGAGAGCTTAAGCTCGTTAGACTTCCGCAGATTTTGAAACGCTTTGGTGATTCCTCTCGCTCGACCGGTCTCATGAAGCAGAAGAGGATTCGCCCTTCTTCACAGTTCTCTGCCATAGTCTTTACCCTCCGGTGGATGCTTCGATGCAAATGATGTACTTTCGTTCTAATCTCTTGAAGGCAATTCCAGCCTTGGCGGACGATAGAGGCGGTCCGGAGTTCGGTCGATTTGTCCCCTAGCCCTAATACTGTTCGCTTAGATTATCCGTATGCATTTTGCCATCTTGGTTCCAGTGTCGTTCGATCTGTGACGTGGGCGCAAGGGGAAGTTGCTCATCTTACGCTTGACGCCACGCGGATGTCGTCGTCCTCGGCTCGACGCCACGCGTTCCTGTAATATTTCCGCCAGTACCGCCAGCAGCGGATCGCGCCGCAACTCGTCATGATCTTTCAGGTCTTCGTAACCCAGCGCCAGCCCGTAAACGCGCTGCGCCACCAACTCCCGCACCGTGTGCTCCACCTGCCCCGCCGCCCGATGGTCCCGAAAACAGCCTGCAAAACGCTCGATGATCCCGGTCCGTTTCTCCACTTCCCGCAGCAGCAAGCCGCCCGCGTCCGTGGTGATCGCACCGCCGTCAAACCGCCCCACTACTTGCCGTTGATTCAGAGGATGAAATTCGAACGATTTCTGGTTACACTCTGTAAACATAAGGCTGTCCCCTTCTTCTTGGCACAAGGGCTTCTCGTCAAAGATACTTATGCTTGAAGCGACAGCCTTTTTCAATTCTCCCGTGAACAATGCGGGCTAGAGGAAGCGATGCTGCGGTACGACGCAGGCCTTCTGGAGGCTCGAAAAGGCCGGGCCAGTTTTGGGCCAGTTGCAGAGTCAAAAAACGTGAATTCGCGTGATTTGCCGTGAAGTTCGGTATTCAGTGTAATCTGCTGATAAGGTTTTTATTACATTGAAAAAGCTGGAGGCGCGGGGGAGAATCGAACTCCCGCATAAAGGTTTTGCAGACCTCTCCCTTACCACTTGGGTACCGCGCCTGAAGGTTGGAGCGGGAAACGGGATTCGAACCCGCGACTTCGACCTTGGCAAGGTCGCACTCTACCACTGAGCTATTCCCGCTTGAAACTTGAAAACACAACTTACTAAAAAATTATAGGGAGCGGCAGGGTTCCGTGTCAAGCAACTGTCGGCAGCGGTTGGTGGTCCAGTTTGATGTAGCGGCGAGTTTATCTCGCCACATGGCGGCATAAAGCCGCCGCTACACTACCCGGCGGCGAATCCTATTGACGGCGGCCAACCCGCAGTGCTAGATTCAATTCCGTTAGTTGTTGTTTGACAATTTGAGTTCCTGAGGTGCCCCGCGCACGCGGGGATAAAAGGAAAGGCCGTGTAAATCGGCCGCGGTCCCGCCACTGTAATCGGCGAGTTGGATCTTCTATCGTTTAAGCCACTGTCTCACAGTACCGGGATGGGAAGGCAGAGGATCCCGCGACGACCCGAAAGCCAGGAAGCCTGCCCCAGGAGTTGATGCTCAGACTGACTCTTCGACGGAAAGAGGACTGAGGGAGAGCTGCAGAAGCCTTCCGGTTCCGTATGAGGAATTGGAAGGTTTTTTTGTTTTTTAGGATGGTTCTTCGTGTGTCCTTCCGTCCGGAAAGCCCGCTATGATCGCGGGCAGAAAAGGATGGAACTATGAGGGCAGGCCGTTACAAGTGGCCTTTGTTTCTTTTGTTGGTATCGTTTTTGACGGGCGCGGCCGGCGTAAGCGCGGCGACCCTTCGGGGAACGATTCTGGACCCGGGAGGCGCTGAAGTTCCCGGCGCCACCGTGCGACTGCTTGGTCCGCAGGGCACGGAAGTTGCGCGCACCGTAACCGATCAGCAAGGGCAATTCCGTTTTCAGAAACTGTCATCGGGAACCTATACCGTCAAAGCCTCTCTGGTTGGTTTTGGCGCGACCACTGCCAA
>Ga0307373_10015896_pt1 | contig 10173 bp, 8 predicted proteins | sample OX2MG_FD_202534 | JGI IMG/M metagenome (GOLD analysis project Ga0307373, IMG submission 202534) | Soil microbial communities from Risofladan, Vaasa, Finland - OX-2 | ecosystem: Environmental > Terrestrial > Soil > Coastal area > Acid sulfate soil | place: Finland: Risofladan, Vaasa | collected...
CGGAGTCGGATTCTCGAAGGGATGCGCGCTATTTGCATTGAAGAATCCGCCGCCGTTGGTCCCGAACATTTTAATGGCTTCTTGCGACGCTACCGGCCCTTGCGCGATCACCTGTTCGCGAATCACCTGTGTTGTCGTTTTCCCGCCAGCGCCGGGGACGGTCATCGCTTGTGGTTCAATTAAGTGCGCTGTCGTGTATGGCTTGAGGTTCTGGATAACTCCCTGCGACACAAAGACAAGCGATACGAGCAAACAAACCGGGAGAAGCACCCACAGCAAGCAACGCGTCACGTCGACCCAGAAATTCCCGAGAGTGTTTGTTTCCTTTCGCGCGATTCCGCGAATCACGGCAATCGCCAGCGCGATTCCCACAGCAGCAGACGCAAAGTTGTGATACGCGAGGCCGGCCATTTGCGTCAGATAGCTCATCGTCGTTTCCGGCGTGTAAGCCTGCCAGTTTGTGTTTGTGGTAAACGAGACTGCTGTGTTGAAGGCCAGCGCGGGTGAAACATTGCCCAGTTTCTGCGGATTCAGCGGAAGCCAGGTTTGCACTCTCTCGATCAAGTAGAGCAGCGCCATCGAGACGGCGCTGAAGAGCAGCATCGCGACGGCGTACTCCGTCCATCGCATCTCATGGTTCTCATCAATACCTGTGATTCGATAGAGCAGCCGCTCCACGGGACGCAGCGCGGGATCGAAGAATGTTTTTTCGCGCCCGAATACGCGCGCCAGGAAAATACCGAAAGGCTTCGTGATCGCAAAGATGATCAGCAGGAAAATCCCGATTTGAAGCCAGCCATTGGGAGTCATCGCTAGAATTTCTCCGGTCTGAGCAGCGCGTACACGAGATAGCCAAAGAGCAGCGCACACAGGACCAGCAGAGCATTTCCTCCATTCATTAGTTCGCTCCTATCGCAGTCTCTCGCATGCGCGAACGTAACCAATTGCCACAAGAAGAAAAACCACGATGGCTGTGATGAAAATTATGTCCGGCACGAATCCTCACTTCCGAAAAAAACATACGATGCATCTGGACAAACAGCAACAAGGATACGCCTCAGAATTTGACCATTATGGACATGTCGATAAAAGACTCATTCTTGCGAAGATCGGGGAACCAGATGCTTGAGTTTTGCTGCGGGCTCGTGCAGAACGCTGTCGCGGACGCGAGGGCTGTCGCCCCAGACGAGACGCCGTTATTGCAGACGAAGTCTTCGGGGGAGCCAGTGTTTCCGCCCGGAGGCGTAATTCCACCACGGCCAGACCAATACGGCACGTTCGCATGGCGATAATCGTACTCCCAGCGAAAAGTGATGTATTGCTTGGGCATATAGTCGAACGTGAGTGATGAATCCCAGGCCTTGAACGGGTCTCCGGGATTTTCCGTAAAGTAAGGCGAAGAGGTCGCTGCTGTAACGGCGGTCTCTCCGTTGATAGGCGGCAGCAAGACAAGGTAGCGTCCCGGATTGTTAATCTTGCCCCCGCCGAGCGTTAGGCCATACAGGTCCTTGTGGAACCAGAACCGGTTATAAACCATGTAACCTAGAAAGCTCTGCTTGGGGCCGCCCTTGGTATTGTGGTAGCAACTCACGCCGCCGCCATATTCACAGCCCATGTCACCCGTGAGGCTGAACGCCATCCTGTCCAGGAGCATGTCCGGTCTGTCGTAATATTTGACCTCGATGCTGTCGTCTGTGTGGATGCGCTTGCGGCCCGGTACGAACAAGTCGTCCTGACCCAGACCGTAATTGTTGGAGATGACGTCGAGCCAGCTCGTCGGCGTCCATTTGATCTGGCCTCCGACACCCGGCCTGTGGTTTGCCGACCCGTACGACTGCCATCCATTGATGAACCACGGCTCGATCTTCAAGTGCGCTGTTGGGAAAACTTGAACCCGTACGCCATTGAAAAACCATGGAGTGTTCGACGAAACGTAAGAGGGCTGATACGCCCAATTGTCGAAATTGTAGTAACTGAACAGGCCGATGTAGGACATGAAGATTCCCGCGTCGACATTGACGCCGTGCATCGCGTCAAAGTGGTATCCGCCATACGCTTCCGAGATGTAGCGGTATGCATTGGCTAGATCCCACTGACCGTGTCCTGGGCTGGGATCATTCCGCGGCGTGGTAACTGAGTACATGCCGAACTGGGTCATGAGCCTGGCGCGAACGTTATCATAATGAAAGTCGCCGCCGACACCCAACTGTTCTAACTGAACTTCTTGGGATCGAAAGAGCTCGCTTGATCCACCCATCGAGTGGTCTGCCGGATGGTTAAAATCGACGACGTAGTTGATGTCAGCTCTAATCTCCGGCGTGAAGAATTTCGAGTCCCAAAATATCTCCTTCGTGCGCGGGTTGCCATTGAGCCATGTCCAGTCCCAATCCGCAAAAGGCTGCGCCACTTCTTTTCTTTCGAGTTTTGCAGTTTGGAGTGCTACGGGTTGCGCCGCTGGTGCCCTTGCGGTTGGTCCCGCCGAGGAAGATACCTGCGTGGCCTCAGACGTAGACAATTCTCCCAGCGTGGGCGAAGCTGGAGTAGCGGCGACTTGCACTGCAGGCAATTGCTGTTGCGCGTTCTTGTTCTTCAATTCCGCTTCAAGTTCATCGATGCGCTTTTTCATGGCATCAAGCTCTTTGGCGACCGCAGGCGGTATTTGCTGATCTGTCGCACTTGCTGGCTGGTTCGCTGAGCCAGTAGCGCCGCTTTGCGCAAAAACGGGGTATGGTCCAAGCATCAAGACAAAGCAGCCGAAGATGAGCCGCTTGTACGGCAGGAACGTCGTCATGGAAATCTCTCCTTATTCTCGCTATCTATCGCTCGAAAGCTGACCGATTCGGGTCGCTGTTTCCCATCCGAACTCCTTGACGTGCCGCTGGCCCGTTCGTCCGGCCGTGTCTCTCGTCGCGAACGAAATGCACCAAAACGAGGAGGAGAAAAACTACCCCGGCAGCACACAGAGCTAGAAAAATCAGGATCGCCATGACACCTTCTCTCGAAATCCGACTTCAAGGCACAGCTAACAGACCAACGGGCTCACGTTTTCGCAAACGAAGTTACCGTCGCTCGAATTAGGAGTGTGTAAGGAAGACGTAAGGATTTCGTAAGCGCGTAGTAAAACTAGAGGTCATTCGGTCAAAGAAGGCGAAGAGCCTTAGGAGTTCCCTGAGGCATGACGTTTCCCCGCGATTGCTCAAGGAAACCTTTTCTTTCGCGCTGCGTTCTATACTAGTAGCAGGGTTGTCGAGTGAGAATCAGACATACTGCCCCCACAACTATTGGGCTGTCTTCCGAAGTCGAGGTGAGGAGAGGGGATATATAGCCGATGAAACTATGACACGAACTCAGCCGCTTCTGTTGAGCGCCGTTGACCGCCTCGGCAGGCTCATTGAACCGTGTGTCCTTTCCGTCGCTCAGGCGATGGCTCCCCAGGCTCTTGCCTATGCCCAGAACTTCATCGGCGACCCGTGCGTTGCCATGAACCTTTTGGAGGAGGCCGCCGCAACGGTGTCGGAAGCGATTCGTGCGAAGGAAACCGCACAGATTCCTCCCATCCGAGACATGCGCGCCTACCTCTACCGCGCATTTTTGCGGAGGATCGGCGAGGAGGAGCGAAACCAAGTGCGCCTGCACGAAGCGCTTGAGGACGATCTTCGCTTCGGCGAAACAACGAGCGTCGAGGCGAAGAGAAAAGTGGGATGAGAAAACGAGGCGGCGAAAAGACGGCAATAAGAGTTCCGGAGGATGCTAAGTCCTTCCGAACCGTTCCGAGAGCTACCTTGTAAGTACGTAAGGAATCAGCAAAACGTAAATTCGACTCCCACACGCTTCCGCCATAAGTTTCTTCACTTACAGCAGCCGCCGCTCACCAGGCCGTAAAGGCTCAATGGCCGCTTGGCTCCGAGGAGGTAGGCATGGATAGGCTGAAAAATCTGGTGGGCATAGTCACGGGCGGAGCCCTGGGAATCGGCCGGGCGACTTGCCTATTATTTGCGCGCGAGGGAGCCGTTGTTGCCGTCACCGACGTTCTCGATACAGAAGGAGCCCAACTCGCTCGGGAAATCAACTCATCTGGTGGTGTCGCGGAATACTGGCATTTGGATGTCACCAAGGAGGTGGAGGTCCAGGACGTTTTCGGCAAGATACGACACAGATTCGGAAAGATCGACGTGCTGGTGAACAACGCCGGAATATCAGGAGCGAATAAGCCTACCCACGAAGTGACCGAGCAGGAATGGGACAAGCTGATGGCAGTGAATGTAAAGGGCGTTTTCTTCTGCACGAAGCATGCTATTCCTTACATGAAGGCCGCGCATCGCGGCAGCATCATTAATCTATCCTCCATTTATGGAATTGTTGGCGCAGCGGATGCCCCTCCGTACCACGCCTCCAAAGGCGCTGTACGGCTCATGGCCAAGAACGACGCGTTGCTTTATGCCGCGGACAACATCCGCGTGAATTCCGTGCATCCGGGGTTCATCTGGACTCCGATGGTTGAGAACCTGGCGAAGCAATCAGGAGTCAACGAATTCCGCAAAATGGTCAGCGCAAAACATCCGCTGGGACACATGGGCGAACCGAATGACATCGCATGGGGAATCGTTTATCTAGCATCCGAGGAAGCGAAGTTTGTTACCGGAAGTGAATTGATAATTGATGGCGGGTACACCGCGCAATGAACGGCTTTTCCGGCCACGCATTGCCGTCCCAGTGGTTGCTGCGATCCGAGCGACCCTACCCGAATTAATAGTATTAAGGCACTCAGTAGTTTCGGAGGGAGAAAGATAATCCCCGCACGAAAATAAGTCGCTGAAGCAGATCCTGCCGTTGCGGTCTATTCCACAAGAAAATGGCCTTGGGCTATTGTCTCGATTCAGAAGTCAGAAGCGACCAACCACAAAACTTCCCACGCCCTTCCCGCATACGACCTGTCTTCCGGCGGCCGCGAAGTCGTTGCGGGATTCGAGCCTTCTGTCTTACGGCAACTGCCGCTCAAGCTGTTTCCCTGGCATCAAGCAGCGGCTTTTTGTGGCACCAATCGTGGTAGTTCCGGCCGGTAAAGCTTTTTCAGCGTGTCCACGACATCATCATGGGATAGTTCAGGTGTCTTCCCCGGAGTCTTGGCCTCGGAATGAAGCACGACATCATCCATGGACAGGATCCCTTCGAGCTTGCCATTGGCATTGATTACGGGCAAGCGCCGAACCTTCGCCTCGCCCATCGTTGCCAGCGCTGTGCGTACGTCGTCGTCCGGCTTGCAGGCAAAAACTTTGCGTGAAGCAACCTGACCCACGGTAATTTCTCCCGGCAGTAGATTTCGAGTTCCCAGCGCGATGCTAACGTCCCGGTCCGTCACGACGCCAACAACCTTTTGTTGCGCATCCACGATGGGAAGCATTCCGCAGTTCTGTTTCCACAGGATTTCTACTGCCGAGCCCAGATTTACTTCGAAGGTGCAGCTGGCGGGTGTTCCCACCATTACGTCTCTCACTTTCATCGTTGGTCTCCTTTCGTGTCATTTGCAAACGTCTCTAACTTTTTGAAGGCAATCTTTACCTTTTGTGCTCGAATCTCTAATGATTCTGGTCTCGTGAGTCTGTCCGCGCTGTGCAAAGGATCACCGTTGCTCGTGACGCGCATCACATGGCCCCAGCAACGCGCAGTGCGATAATGCAGTCCGATGCGGTGCGGCGGCGCAATCATGATGTCCGGCTAATGAGAATCAAGAGGAGCAGCACATGACGTACAACGTAAACGAACTTCAGTCACTGGCCCAATTTACACCTCCCGTGCTCACGGCCTACGTGGACACGAGGCCGGTGCAACGATCATCTCGTGGCGACGGGCTCGCCTATATGCCGTGGTTGAAGAAAGAGGCGAAGATACTCACCAAGAACGTGCGCCCGGGAGATCTGAAGATTTTCGGGGCTCAGATAGCGAGGGTGGAAGAATTTCTCCACGACCGGACACCCCGCGAGAAGGGATTGTTCATTCTAGCCGGTTCTGACACGTGGGAATTACTGCCACTGGAACGGCAAGTCGAGAATGAGCTTCATTGGGGACGGCCGGCCCTGAGCCAATTGTTCTGGATTCTCAGTGAAAACAAGCCATATTGCATAGTGGTTGTGGATCGCACTGGCGCGCGCTTCTTTCGCTACTGGCTTGGAGAAATGGCCGAGTCAGGGCGGATGGAATTCACCATAAATATCTCGCAGTGGAAGAAAAAGGAAATGGGTCACGTCACCGGTCAGGGCGTCAAGAAGACTCGTGGCTCTCAGCGCGACACACATCGGCACAGGATGGATGCGCAATACGCGCGCTTGTGTCGCGACGTAGAGGAGCGAGCAAAAAGTCTGTGCGAAAAAAACCAATGCACCGCGATTTTCTTGGTCGGCTCCGATCGGTTGACAAAAGCAATCGAAGCGGAGTTTCCGAAACAATTTGGTCATCCCGTTGTAACCGTCGAGGAAGACTTCGGAAAGTTTTCCCCGCCTGACTTGCGGAAACGTTTGGAACCCCGAATCGCAGACTGGGAGAATGGCCGCCAACTCGCATTGGTCCATGCTTTGCTCGGCGATGAACGCAACGCTGTCGCCGGCCTTGATGAGACGCTTGCCCTCTTTCAGAAAGCAAAGATTCGTAATCTGGTCATAGCGCACAATCTGAACGAAAGCCTGTACCAGTGTTCAGAATGCGGCTGGATGGACCGTTCCGGAGACCCTGTCTGCCCGCAATGCGGGAGGGAACGCTTTGTCGTCAACTTGCGTGACGTCTTGCCAGAACTTGCCTGGAAAACCAAGACAGGCGTCGAAGTGGTTGCCGGCGAAGCGGCGATACGACTAAACAAATCAGGCGGGATCGGGGGCTGGCTTCGCGGAAGAACACGGGTCGAACTGCGGTGACAGCAAAACTCAAGGAACAATGACCGCCGCACCATCGATGGAATCGCTCTTTACCGCCGCAAGAGCTTCGTTGGCCTGCTCCAGAGGAAAAATAGTCATTTTGGGCTTCAGGCCGATCCGCGAAGCAGTTTCCAGGAACTCGCGGGCGTCCGCTCGAGTCATATTGGCAACACTCCGGATTTGACGTTCTCCCCACAAAAGTTTGTCATAGTCAAACGCGGGCATCTGATCCAAATGGATGGCGTTGATGGCAACCACGCCGCCTTTTCGCAGGCTTCCGAGGGCTGCAACTACCACCTTACCGCTGGGAGCAAACGTAACTGCGCGATCGAGTTCTACCGGCGGCCTTTCATCTTCCGTTCCAACCCATTTCGCTCCGAGAGAAGCTGCCAGCCGCCGGTGCGATGCGCCGCGAGTAGATACATATACTTCGCAGTTCCACGCATGCAGGACGGAGATGGCCAGATGCGCGGAAGCTCCGAATCCGAATAGCCCCACGCGCTCTCCAGTTTGCACGCCTGCTACGCGAAGACTCCGAAAGCCTATGATTCCGGCACAAAGAAGAGGCGCCGCATGCGCGTCATCAAGGGTATCGGGCAGCGGGAAAACGAAATCAGCTCGCGCGGCAGCGTACTCCGCGTAACCTCCGTCAACCGTATATCCGGTAAACGTGGGTTTGTCGCAAAGGTTTTCAAGGCCGCGGCGACAATAGGGACAACTCCCATCCACGCCGCCCAGCCACGAAACACCGACGCGCAAACCCGCCGCCAATTCATCTGTCATGCCCTCGACAATTTCCCCGACGATTTGATGGCCCGGAATCACTTGTTGACGTTGCGGTGCCAGTTCACCCTCAACGATGTGAAGATCCGTGCGGCACACTCCGCAAGCTCGAACACGCAGCAAAACCTGCCCAGGCTCCAGATTGGGTCGCGGCACTTCTGAAATGACAAGAGGCCTTTCCGCCACGTTCTTGGGAGACGTAAGAACAGCCGCTTTCACGCGATTTCCCCTGCTCGTAATTGAACGCGCAGCCGAGTCGCTGCGTCAGTGCCCGCCGATCGAATCCCGAACAACTCCATACTCGCCGCCCCAGTGGTCCGTCATCTGGCTGCGAATTTCCCACAGCTCGGGGAAGAAGCGCACGCGCATCCCTTCATTTAGAAGATCGACCGAGCGCCCCTTCAGCGATTTTGCTCCCAGGCCAATCGTGCGCATGATCAACTGCATGTGTACGGCGCGGAATCTTTGGAACAGCTCGTCGAATTCCGCGAATGCCTCGGCGACCACGTAGGCGTCCGAGTGGCTGTACTCAGAGTTGTAGATTTTCTCGAGCGTAAGCCCATGCTTGTCGATGTAGCACGTCTTGAATGATTGCCACAGCGGCGTGTGCATGCGGAGAAGCGTCCGGAACCCCGGCGATTCCTGACCGCTGCCGTTTCCCAATCGCAAGCGAATCTCCTGATACTCCTTCGGCGACATCGTCTCCAGAAGGGCGAGTTGTTCAATCATCAGTCGCAACGCGATGTGAACCCGGCGGAAAAGCGTGATGACGCGGTTGGTTTCCTCTTTCTGAATGTAGTCATCGATGTCGAGCAGCGTATATCCAATCAGCTTCATCCACATTTCTTCGACCTGGTGGACGATTTGGAATTGCAACTCGTCTGCGTTGCAAAAATCCTTGAAATCTTTTTGGCAGGAAAGCAGCGTCTTCGTATTCAGGTAAAGCTCGTAGTCGAGCGTCCCTTCGCCATTCATGATTGAGTAAAAGAAATCTCGATCCATCGATGTGACCTCCTGGAATAAGAAGGCGGTTAAGCGCGTGGCCCGAGGCCATCTTATCCCACGCAAAGGAACGCAGCTACAGTGTGGTTTTAAATTCAGCCGGTTCCTCGAAGACAGAGCAGAAACGCGCTGCGAACCCGCAAAGTTTTATGCTGCAAGAAAAAAAATTACAGACGGCCCGGTTCCTAGGTGTCTCGTTTCCCGAGCACGACGCGGACCGTGTGCCCCGAACCATCATCGACAAGAGGAATGTTGGGTGAGAGCGGCAATGTCTTGCCATCCAGCTCAATCACAGCGACGCCGCGCGAAACATGCTGCGGATTTTCGACGGTGATTTTATAGACGGCTGAGTGATACCGAAAACGAATCGAGTAACTCGGCCATTCTTGCGGAATGCACGGATCAATTGACAATGTCTTGCCGCGCAATCGGAATCCGAGGATCCATTCCAGGCCGGCGCGATGTAGCCAGCCTGCGGATCCCGTGTACCACGTCCACCCTCCGCGGCCAACGTGCGGCGGCTGGGAGTAGACGTCGCCCACAGCGACGTAGGGCTCGACTTTGTAACGTTGCACCCCTGCGCGCGTGTTGCTTCGGTTGATCGGGTTGAGCATTCGGAAAAGCTCGGCAGCCTTGGCGCCGTCGCCAAGCACGGCAAACGCAATCACCGCCCAGACGGCGGCATGTGTATATTGCCCGCCGTTTTCGCGGATGCCGGGCGGATAACCTTTTATGTAGCCGGGGTCATGCCCTGCATTATCGAAGGGCGGAGTTAAGAGCAGAACGAGTCCCTCTGCGCGGTGCACCAGCCAGTGATCGACAGCCGCCATTGCACGTGCCGCACGGCCCGGTTCCGCCGCCCCGGTGATTACTCCCCAGGATTGCGCAATGGAATCGATGCGGCATTCCGCGTTTCCCGCCGCGCCCAATGGTGTGCCATCGTCGAAATAGGCGCGACGATACCATTCGCCATCCCAGCCATCGCGTTCCAGAGCCGCTTTCAGAAGGCTCACGTGGACACGCCAGGCTTCCGCGCGCTTCTGCTCGCCGCGCGAATCGGCAATTTTCGCAAACTCCCAAAGGATCGTGTGCAAGAACCACGCGAGCCAAACGCTCTCTCCTTTACCCATTTCGCCCACGCGATTCATTCCATCATTCCAGTCGCCTGTACCCATGAGCGGCAGGCCATGGCTGCCAACGGAAAGGCTTCGGTCCAGCGCTCGGGCGCAATGCTCGAATAGCGTTCCGCGAGTCTGCGAAACACGAGGTTGGAAATAAGCCTCCGTCTGGTCTTCAGCGAGAGCTTCTCCTTCTAGGAAAGGCGCCACTTCGTCGAGCACGCCTGTATCACCGGACGTTTCGATGAATTGCACCACTGCATAGGGCAGCCACAGCAGATCGTCTGAGATGCGCGTGCGCACGCCCCGTCCCGACGGCGGATGCCACCAATGCTGCACGTCGCCTTCAACGAATTGCCGTCCAG
>Ga0307373_10015897_pt1 | contig 10173 bp, 6 predicted proteins | sample OX2MG_FD_202534 | JGI IMG/M metagenome (GOLD analysis project Ga0307373, IMG submission 202534) | Soil microbial communities from Risofladan, Vaasa, Finland - OX-2 | ecosystem: Environmental > Terrestrial > Soil > Coastal area > Acid sulfate soil | place: Finland: Risofladan, Vaasa | collected...
GGTCGAAGCTCCCGGCGCTGCGTCGTCGACGCCCGAGGCCACAACCACTGTTCCGTATCCGATGCTCGGCACGAATCTCACGACGGAGTACGTTGCTGCGGGAACGCAACCTTCGGACACAGTGATGGTGACTGATGACGCCAGCGGTGTTGTCGGTGCTGCGGTCAGCACGTATATGTGGGGACCATTACGGGCGCCCGTAACAGATGACTGTTCTGCTATCTCCCTCGCGCAGTTTGACTCCAAGAGTCCAGGTGTTGGTACGTACACCGACATGATCTCGAACTTGACCGGGCTGTGGCTGTCCGGTAACGGCTCCTATACCGCACTCGGTCCTGTCGCGGCCACCTCGGCCTGTTACGGCTGGACGTCGGTGGAGACGTTCCCCGAAGACGACACGACTACGACTACTACGACAGTTTCTGTGACCACAACCACAACTACGCCAAGCCCCAAAAAGACAACCATCACCTGCGTGCGCGGAAAGATCACCAAGAACGTGACGGCAGTGAGCCCAAAGTGCCCCAGTGAATACAAGAAGACCCGAACCATCACCTGCGTGCGCGGAAAGATCACCAAGAACGTGACGGCAGTGAGCCCAAAGTGCCCCAGTGGTTACAGGGTAAAGAAGGTTCATTCTCCAACTACTACGGACACCACAATTTCGACCCCGTTAGCAGAATTGGCAACTTGTGGCGATTGCGGTGTTGCGGCATTAATCAACGCCGATCGTGTCAGTCTGGGTTTACCTCCACTAGTGCTGATTGCATCGGCCCCTGGCGTCGAGTTAAGCGCTCTTCTATTCATTTCAGGGGCCGACGATCCAGGAAATGCCGCGTGGCTCATTAATCCAGCCCTTACTGCCAAACAGGCGGCGGCGCTCGCGTTTAGTGAGTGGTGGGCCGAAGGACCGGGCCTCGCTGCTAACGGCCACGGTCACTACGACGCCATAGTGAACCCCAACTACGCCTATCTCTCCGTCGCGGTTGCGTTCCAACCGGCGGGAACTCGACTCGGTCCTTGTTGGGTAGTTGTCGCGTCGTTTTAAACCATGTCGATCAGCTGCTACTTGGCTTGTTGAGCCGCGCGATTCCCATCGGCTAAATCAGAGCCGACGTCAGTGGATCGGCGCCGGGGATTGGTCGGAAGCCACGGCGGGGCAGGAGTGCTAATTGCTCGCACTCGGCGCAGTGCTTCGTAGGCCGCTCGAGTGCCCTCCAAAGCGACTTCGATGCGCCCCACACCGCTCACCAGAACCTCGCACTGCGCGCGAAGCTCGGCAATCTCACCGTGCGCGGCCTCCAGCTCGGCCTTCAGGCGCTCCACTTCACCGTCGACGACGTAGGAACGTCCTCCCCTGAACGGTTCGTCCAGAATTTCTAGTCCGGCATTGTTGAGAGCGGCCACGCTCACGAAGATGCGCTTATTTTGATCTTCACGGGGCTCGGGTATCAATGCACCGGCCTCGATCAATCGCCGCAAGGTCCCGTGTGACTTGTGGCACGCCCGGGCGGCTTCGCTGAGGGTTAGAAGTTTCGTATCCATTGATTAATCATATCAGAGCAATGTTTGCTTGTAAATGATGCTATTTCCGGCAATTAGATACTCTTCCAGGGGGCTCGGGAGAGAAATCTTGAGGAATTTGGAAATTTATCGTCCTTATGAGTATACATATGCTACTCTGCGTCACAGAAACTTCTAGCGTGAGGGGTGAGATGTCGCATCAGCCGGTTGTTAGGCGCAAAATTAATGTTCAATGGATACGCAGGAGTTTACTCGTACCATTCATGTGTCTGGCTATGCTCGCCGCGGCCATAGGTATCGCCGCCGCCGCGAACACGGCAGGACCTGGTGACGGTACCTACGGCGGCTACTCCTCGCACTACTGGGGCGCCTACGTTCTCGACACCACCGACGGCACGCTCTACGGTTACTGCGTCGATCCCGGTCAGGCCAGCCCGGACAACCCGGCGATCACCAACGACACGTACAGCGTTTCGACTACCGCCAACGGCTCGGAAGCGACGCTCGGTTGGCTCGCCGCCCAGACGGGCAGCGGCGCACTCGGCCTGAGTGCGAATGACCTCGCGGGTGCGATCTCGATGCTCGCGTACAACACCTTTGGTGGCGGCAGCATCGACGACGGTCCGGTGTCCGCGGCATCGATCAACACCGTCACCAATTTCATCGACAACTATCCGGGCACGTGGACCATACGTGCATCTCTCCAAGCAGCGCCCGCCGGTGGTTACGTGGCCGGTACCAGCTACACCGGTGAGGTCCACGTCGCGGCCGACAACGGCAACGGTGTTCCTGACGTTCAGATCCTCAGCCCCACCGTCGGCGGTGCGGGGGAGTTCAGCTCGTTCGCCTGGACGAACGCCACGACCGGGGGTGGCGGTAATGCGTCCTTCAAGTGGACCGACGACAACGCCGGCGACTCGTTCTCAGCCAGCTTCACTTCCCGGTACGGCCTGCCGACGGGTCTCGCCGACCTCGGTCTGGCTCCGGCCGGCTCAGGCGGTCAAACCATGTTGCTCGGGATTCCCCGCAGTAACGCCTCGGCAACCGTCAATGGCACAACTGCCACGGGATCGAATCCGGTAGGGCCACCTGTCACGGTGTACTTAATTAAGGTGGCAACCGGCGACGCGACCGACACTCCGATCGCCGGCGCAGTTTTCAACATTGCTAATGCGAATGGCACCGTGCTGTACCCCGGGGTGACTACTGAATCAATACCCGTAGAGATCGACAATCTCGTGTCTGGCGATATGCAGCCCGGTACCACCTACGAAGTGATCGAGACCCAGGCCCCCTCTGGATACACGATCCCCGCGAACAACGTGACCTTGTTCACGACCCCTGCCACTGGGGGAACCGTGACCGTGACGGTGGCCGACCCGGCCTCAGTGGTCACGCCACCACCACCCTCTGATACTGCGTCGGTGTACATGATCAAGACTTCGTCGTCTGATCCCACCGACACGCCGATCGCGGGCGCCGTCTTCAACCTGGCCGACGGCAGCGGCAACATTCTGGCGACGGGCATCACTAGCACGACGTCGCCGCTAGAGATCGACCAACTCGTGTCGGGCGGTATGACTGATGGCTCGACCTACGAGCTCATCGAGACGGCGGCTCCCGCTGGTTACTACATCGCGGCGAACAACGTGACCACGTTCACGATTCCCGCCGGCGCGACTATCGACGAGGTCATCCTCGCTGACGCACCGGTCCCCAGCCCAACGGTCGCGACGCAGGTGACTGCGGACAGCGGACTGCCGGGCACGATGTTGAGCGACCTCGTCACGGTTTCGGGCGACGACGGAGAGGCCGGTGTGATTGTCGCAACGTTGTACGGCCCGGTGGCGCCGTCCGCCACGGGAAGTTGCGGCGACCTGACGCTCGCCCAGTGGGAAGCGGGAGCAACCCAGACCTTCACGACCGATATAACCGGCGACGGTACCTACACCATCACCGGCCCGACCTCAGCGTCGGCTGGCTGCTACGGCTGGAGCGACACGATCACCCTGACGCCTTCGAGCACCACGGGCTCATCCTCACCCACCTCACCCACGGAATCGACCGCCATCACCGTGCCGGTCTACTTCATCAAGGCGTCGTCCACGGACCCTACGGCCACGCCAGTTGCCGGCGCAGTCTTCTCGTTGGCCGACGCCAGTGGCACCGTACTGGCGACCGGGATCACGAGCTCGACGACGCCCGTGGAGATTGATCAACTCGTGTCGGGAGGAATGCCCGAGGGCGCGACCTACGAGCTCATCGAGACCCAGGCTCCCCCTGGCTACTACGTGCCAACCGGCAACGTGACGACGTTTACGGTGCCGATGGACGCGACCGCCTACACGGTGCTCTCCATGGCGGCCACGACGTCAATTGCGCCGAGCCCCAACAATGGGGTGCGCCCCACCGGCCAACTCTTCGCCGTCAGCTGTCCCACCGCCACCACCTGCATCGCCGTGGGCATCGACGACTCGGAGCAGGTCGCCACCTCCGTCGGCACCCTGTCCGGCGGCACCTGGACCTGGAGCGCCGAGACCCAGGCCGGCAACGGCTACGGCGAACTCACCGCCATCAGTTGTCCCAGTGCGACGTCGTGCGTCGCCGTGGGTTTCAACTCCAACCGAAACAACATCACGATCGCCGGCACCCTCTCCGGGGGCACCTGGACCTGGTCCGCCGAGTCGCTGGTGCCCGGACAGAGTAGTCAGGGCGAACTCACCGGCGTCAGTTGCCCCAGTGCGACGACCTGCGTCGCCGTGGGATACGAAAGCAGTAACAACACCTACCAGAGCGTCGCTACCGTCGGCACCCTGTCCGGCGGCACCTGGACCTGGACCACGCAGTCAGTCGTCACGCCCGACGCCACGGGCTACGGCCAGCTCAACGCGGTCAGTTGCCCCAGTGCGACGTCGTGCGTCGCCGTGGGCTATGACGGGAGTCTTCAAAACGGCAGCAACCAGTCCGTGACGACCGTCGCCACGTTGTCCGGTGGCCTCTGGACCTGGAGCGCCGAGTCACCGGTTACGGCCGACTCTTCCGGTGCGGGTTACCTCACCGGCGTCAGTTGTTCCACCGCGACCACGTGCGTCGCCGTGGGCTACGACGCCGGCGCCCAGTCCGTCACCACCTCGGGCACGCTGTCCGGGGGCAGCTGGACCTGGACAGCGGACTTCACCATCACGCCGGACTCCTCCGGCAACGGCGACCTTTACGGGGTCAGTTGTTCCACCTCAACGACCTGCGTCGCCGTAGGGCAGGACCCCAACGATCCCATCGCCACCGTCGGTACCCTGTCGGGCGGCACCTGGACCTGGAGCGCGGCGTCATCCGCCGTTGGTGATCCGACCACCGGCACCGGCTACGACCGGGGCGTTAGTTGTGCCAGCGCCACGACCTGCGTCGGCGCCGGTTACGACAGTGCCTTCCTCGGCGTCGTCAACGTCATTGCACTCCCACAAGGGCCCGTCACTGCGCCAACGACTGCGCACACGGTGACGGTCACCGACCCGCCGATGCCCACGCCCGCGCTCGTAACGCAGGTCGGTGCACCGGTCGTGAGCGTCGCCACGACCGCCCTGATCGATACCGTCACCGTCTCGGGCGACGACGGAGAGGCTGGAACACTCACCGCGACGTTGTACGGACCGGTCGCGGCGCCCAGCTCGATGAGCTGTGGTGACCTCACCCTCGCGCAGTGGCTGGCGTCGGCGAGCCAGAGCTACTCCGTTGCTATCACCGGCGACGGTCCCGTGGTGATCACCGGAGCCGTTCCCAACTCGACGGGTTGCTACGCCTGGGCGGAGAGCCTCACGCTGACCCCCTCGAACGCGGTCGCCACGTCCCCGCCCACGGTGCCCACCGAGTCGTCGTTGGTGACGATCCCGGTGTCGTTCGTGAAGGCGTCGACGACCGATCCCACCGACACTCCGATCGCCGGCGCGGTCTTCACCCTCGAATCGAGCAGTGGCGTCGTGCTGGCGACCGGCCTCACGAGTGGCACCAGCGCCGTGGCGATCAGTGTCCCCGGACTGTACTTTCTGCAGGGTGCCACGTACGAGTTGGTGGAGACGACGGCGCCCGCCGGCTACTACGTACCGACGGACAACGTGACGACGTTCGTGGTCCCGAGCGGCGCTACCACCTATACGGTCCTGGTGCTCGACCCACCGATGCCGACGCCGAGTCTCAGCTCGCAGGTGAGTGCGTCAGTCCAAGCACCGGACACGCAGCTATCGGACAGCGTCACCGTCTCGGGCGACGACAGCGAAGCCGCCCTCATCCAGGCCACGCTGTACGGGCCCGTGACGCCGCCGGCCTCGATGAGGTGCGGGGATCTCACGCCCGCGCAGTGGGAAGCAGCCGCGACTCAGGTCATCACTGTCGGGGTCACCGGCAACGGCACCTACAGCGTTACCGGCCCGAATGAAGCTGCTACCGGTTGCTACGCCTGGGCTGAGAGCCTGACCCTGGATCCGTCAGGTGCGGGTGCGTCGTCGTCACCCCTGGTAGCGAGCGAACAGACATTGATGGCGGTCCCGGTGAGCTTCATGAAGTCGTCAACAACGGACCCGACCGACACGCCCATTGCCGGCGCCGTGTTCTCATTGGCGAGCGCGAGCGGCAACATTCTGGCGACGGGTCTCGTGAGTGGCACCAGCGCCGTCGCGATCAATGTCCCAGGTCTCTATTTCATGCAGGGAGCGACCTACGAACTCATCGAAACCCGGGCCCCAAGTGGCTACTACATTCCGGTCAGCAACGTGACCTTGTTCACGATCCCGGCGGGCGCGACGACGTTCAACGTCATCACGACGGATCCACCCGTACCGCTACTGACACCGGCTTCCGTCGTGTCACAGATCCGCACGAAGTACTTGACTCCCGGCGGCCACGTGGCCGACAGCATCGACGTCACCGTCGATGACGGAGAGCCCGGCACGATCACCGGCACGCTGTACGGCCCCGTGGCGCCGCCCGCCTCGATGCGGTGTGCGGACCTGACACTGGCCCAGTGGCGGGTCGCGTCCAGCCAAGTATTTGTCGCCGTGCTCGGCGCCAACGGTACCGGCACGGTGCTCGGCCCCGTGCCCACGCAGGCCGGTTGTTACGGCTGGGCGGAGACGGTAACGCTGACGGCCTCGGGAGCGACCGCGACGACACCGCCCACGTCGACGAATGAGCAGGCGTTCGCCAGCGTCAGTGGCGTTGGCAAGGGCGTGGGCGGAACTGGTACGGGTCGCTCAACGACGAACATCAACACCGGAGGTCCAGTACGGGCCGGACTGAACAAGACGTTGCTGTCGAGCGGCCTGGCTTTCATGGCGCTGGCGGTGGCGTTGGTCGACATCGGTCGCAAGCGTCGAAACGCCAGGGGCCAGAAATGAGCTCAATCACGAGAGTTGCAGTGGCCTGCGCAGCAGTGGGCCTGGTGCTGGTGGCGGTAGCGGTGCTGAGTCGCCCCCTCGCTAGTGCACCACTGGTGAAGCACCCCTTCGCGCTCAAGAGCGCGGCCACGCTGCCCCTTCAACCCGCCGGTATGAAGGTAGCGGCCGATCATCTGGTGATCCCGTCGCTGCACGTTAACGCTGCCGTAGTCACCACGTCGATTGTGGACCGCGAGCTCGTCATCCCGGCGAACGTGCACGACGTCGGCGAGTGGAGCCGCCTGGCCAACGCGGGCACCACCATCGTCGCGGGACACATCAACTGGGTCGGCCAGGGCCCCGGCGCACTGGACGGTCTCGCGGACATCGCGCCAGGGGCCACGGTGTACTTGGCCAATCGGGCGGGCGTCGTGAGCGTGTGGAGTGTCGTACGTCTCCGGGCGGTCTTGAAGAAGCATCTGCCACAGGCGCTGTTCGCGACGGGCGGAGCTCGCCAACTGGTACTCGTGACCTGTGGCGGCGCCTTTAACGCGGCGACCCACCAGTACGCCGACAACGTCCTCGCTACTGCCGTGCCCGCCCGGTCGCGTAATATGAAGATCGCAACCCGCACCACCGTGCCGGGGCAACAATCCGTGAGCGTGGCGCGAGACTTTCCTCCCCCTTGGCCTGCGCCACGCCCACGGGTCCCTTCACGGGCGGCAACGGTGTCGACGTGAAGAATAGTGCGCTCCTCTTCGCGGTGCCCCTCGTAGCGTTCGTGGTGGCGCTCTTGGGTCTCGTCATCCTGTTCGCCACGGTGGGCGGGACGGCCCAGGCCGCTGCGTGCACGCTGTCCACACTGACGTCTTCGAAGACATCAACGACGACGACTACGACGACGCCGTCGTTGAGCGCGAACTGTGGCGCGGCGGCTACCGCCACCCTCCCCACCTCGGCGGTAGTCAACGACGGGCTGCCCGCGAACTACGTGATCCCCGCCGACGCGACGGCGGCCGAGACCGTGGCGATCACCTACGCCCTGGCCCAACTCGGTAAACCGTACCTCTGGGGTGGTGCCGGTCCCGCGGCCTTCGACTGCTCGGGTCTCACCATGATGGCCTGGGCGCAGGCCGGGGTGACGCTCGTGCACTACACCGGCGACCAGATCAACGAAGGCACCGCCGTGACGTCGTACGCGGCGATCGCACCCGGTGATCTCGTCCTCGTACCGGGCAGCGACGGTACCGTCGCGAACCCCGGCCACGTGGGGATCTACCTCGGCGACGGACTCGTCGAGTCGGCCGTCGACGTGCGCTACGGCGTCATTGTCCAGCCGTACTCGTACTTCATCAGTGGCGGGCTCTCCGGGATTCGCCATGTGGGCTAGCCGGACTCGGACGCCAGCGAACTGCGCGCAAAAGAACTTCAACCAAACAAAGGAGCCTCAGTGAGTACACAACTCGTAACAGCCCAGCTCGTGGCCAGCGGCGTGACGGTGACGCCGAATAGCACGGCGATTCCCGGCATCAATACCCTGTCAACGCTCGTGGGTTCACTGATGGCCTTTGGTCTCGTCCTCTCGCTCGCTGGGTTCGTGGGGTGCGCGATCGTCATGGCGATTGGGCACCACAGCGCCAATCCGCAGTGGTCGACCAGAGGGAAGACGGGGTTGATGGTGTGTCTCGTCGCAGCCCTGCTCATCGGCGGCTCGGACGTGCTGATCAACACGTTCTACAACCTCGGCACGAGCCTCAGCTAATGGGAAACGTCCGGGCAACTGCGCGCGCGAAGCCACTGATCGCGGCCCTGGCGGTCGTCGTGGTGGTGGTTGTCGTTGTCGTGTCGTGGATCGTCCTCTCGAGTTCGCCGGCGTCCCCGACCAAAGGGGCGACCGTACAACCCAGGACCACCACTACGAGCAGTGCGGCGACGTACCACCCGCTACGGATCACTCCGCCTCAGACGGCGGTCGAGCGAACGGTCAATCAAGCGCTCAAGCAGAGCTCGAACCTGAGTGGTCTCGCGGCCTTGGAGGCGTCGAGCTTTCCTTCCCCCGCCTCCGGCGCGGCGTTTCCGCCCATCGTGACAGCGGACACACAGTCACCCTCGATGTACGCAGTGGCCTTCACGCAGGAGCTCTTGGACCTCGACTTCGCGACGGCGACGCGAAGTGAACTGCTCGCCTGGGCGGGCTACAACAACGCCCCCAACACGACGATCGACCTACCCGCTTCGGCGCAGCTAAAGGTGCTCCCCGACTCGCTCACCACGAGTCCGGCGGTTCTCCCTTCGACTGCCCAGTGGTCAGCGTTCGCGACGTCACGCACGCTCTGGCGCGTCAGCGGGCTCGTGGTCTCGGTGAGCCCCACGTGGACCCAGGCCCTGAGCGCGGGCTGGGAGTCGGTCGACCCACTCATGGTGATCTACGACGTGTCCGGGACACTCACGGCAACGACCCCTGGTCGCACCCCAGTCGTGGCGTCGATCTCCTTCGGGCTCACCCTCGGGGGAGCGTCGTTGCACCCCGGCTTCGGCGCCGTGGCCGTGGACAACTGGACCGTTAACTAATGTGTAACTCCCTCAACCCGATCTGCGCCATTGCCGATTCGATCGGCAGCTTGGGTTCCTCCGTCACGTCCTCAGTGTTCAGTAGCGTCGCGTCGGCCTTCGGCAACACCGCCGACTCGGCGATCAATTGGCTGTGGCAACAGCTGTCCACGTCGACGGCGATCTCGCTCGGTGGCCCCAACTTCGAACTGGACCTGGGCATCGTCGTGTCGATCGCGGTCCTGGTGTGCCTGGGACTGTTCGTGCTGCAGATGGCGCTGTCGGCGCTGAAGCACGACGCGGGCGGCATTGGTCGTGCCCTGCGCGGTCTGGTTATCGCCACCGTGGGGTGTGCGATCACCTTGGCGACCCTCGACGTACTGCTCGCGGCGGTCGACAAGCTGTGCGTGGGCGTCGTGAAGATCGCGACCGGCGGCACCATTGCGACACTCGGCACCAAGATCATTGGTGGCGCCGTGTTCACGACGCTCATGGCCAGTCCGGCCACCATCTTGATCTTGTCGCTCGTCGCGATCTGCGCGGTGGCGGTCGTGTGGTTCGCGCTCGTGATCCGCAAGATGCTGATCATCATCACCGCGATCTTCGCGCCGCTGGCCTTCGCCGGGGGCGTCGCCGACCTCTCGCGGGGCTGGGTGCGCAAGTGGCTCGAAGCCATGCTCGCGCTCGTTTTTTCCAAGCTGATACTGATCATCATCTTCGTCATCGGACTAGG
>Ga0307373_10015898_pt1 | contig 10173 bp, 8 predicted proteins | sample OX2MG_FD_202534 | JGI IMG/M metagenome (GOLD analysis project Ga0307373, IMG submission 202534) | Soil microbial communities from Risofladan, Vaasa, Finland - OX-2 | ecosystem: Environmental > Terrestrial > Soil > Coastal area > Acid sulfate soil | place: Finland: Risofladan, Vaasa | collected...
CTTTCTTGATGGCGAGACCCAGACTCGAACTGGGGACACCACGATTTTCAGTCATCCATGCGAGGGTGCGGCATGTCGCGCTTGTGTCCGCGTATCCCCAACCGATCCGGCGGCGATTCGGCCCACCGCATCGCCGTCCACATGGTCACGGGCCACACCGTGGCCACATTGGTTCATACGCTCGTGCCGTGCGGCGTCTGGCCGTCGGTAGCTGGGGCGGGCCCGAGCGGTGCATCGCGACCTCCTCGCCCGCCCGCACACGGGCCGGCTATCGTGTCGCGCTCGCGGCCCACAAACGCGACGAGCGCGACACGATAGCTCCCGCCCGGGCGACGGCAAGCTCGTCACGGCTCAAAGGCTCACGAGGATCCCAACCCGGCAAACACGTGTGCGGCCTCATCGAGTTGCGAGTCACTCAGCAGGTGCGCATAAACTTGCGCGGTGACATTCGGGTTGGCGTGCCCGAGCTGGCGGCTGACGACGATCAGGGGCACGCCTGCGGCGAGCATCAGGCTGGCCGCGGTGTGGCGCAGCCCGTGCGGGGTCACCAAGGGCACTCCGCTTGTATCCACCAACCTCGCGCGCCGCAACACTCGTGCAAGCGACTGGTTCGGGGAGTGGGCACCCATCGGTGTGCCATCCCTGCCGGGCCACACGTAGCCCGTCGCGCCCTGGCCGCCTGAGACCTGCTTCCACTGGGCCAGCCGTGCGGCGAACTCGTCGGAGATCGCAGCACGTCGCGAGCGCTTGCCTTTGGTCGTGCGCTCCTCGCGTACCCCATGCACGTCTGAGACGCTGCGGCGCACGTGTAGGCGCAACCCAACAAGATCGACGTCGTCCCAACCGAGGCCGATCACCTCACCGCGCCTGAGCCCTGATTCGGCCATCGCGCGGATCAACGTCTCGGTGCGCAGGGATCCGGCACAGCTGCGAATCAACCGAGAAAGCTCATCCATCGAGAGCACCCGCTCGTGGGCCTGGCGGGTATGGGTCTCCGGCGCCGGCAGCCGCACCCGCCGGGCGGGGTTCTCTGCGATGTAGCCCCACTCCACAGCGGCCTGCAGCAGGCGCCGAAGTGTCGAGACGACCCCGCGCACCATCCGCACGCTCGCGCCACGGCGCAAGAGATCGGCGACCAGCTCGTCGACCTGCTGGCGGGTGATCTCGTTGATCGGGACGCGTCCGAGCACCGGTGCGATCCGCAGGCGCAGATCGACCTCGACCTCCGCGAGGGTGTTGGGGGCGAGCACGCCTTTGCGAGTGCGCTGCCACTGCCCGGCAAGGGCGCTCAGTGTGGGGCACTCTGGGCGAGGTGGCGCGCTGGCTGCCGGCTGGGGCCGTCCTGCGGCCTGCAGACGCCTGCGCTCGGCACGGGCTTGCGTGACCGAACCGCGCACGCTCACCGCGCGGGTGAGCCCGGGGCGCTCACCTGGCACGAGCACCTGGTAGACGCACCCGCACCGACGGCCCGGGCGCTGGTCGCCAGATGCCGGACAGGCGATCCGGTGCAGGCGGTAGACACCCGGCTCGATGCGCTCGCGCCAGCCCCGACGGGGATGGGGGTCGCTGGATAGTCGGGGTGCCTGGGCGGTGGTGGTCATCTTGGCGCTTGGGTCCGGTGGACGATCTGGGCCGACGGGACGCTCGAGCGACCATAGCTCGAACGGCGCCGGTTGCGCAGCGATCTTGTCGTCCGGGCGTCGCCCAAGGCCACCGACCCGCTAGCACACGAACGCGATCATCACCGAGTTCGACTGCGCCCGAGGATCTTCTGTCCACGATCGAGCGCGCCGTGGCGGATCCTGAACAGGGGCGGTCGCCCGCCCTACCGGGCGCCCGCCCTACCGGGCGACCGCCCACGAAAACCGGGCGACCGTCCCCGACAGCAGCCCGGCCGGTCGCGCGGGCGCCCGGTAGGGCGGGCGACCGGCCACCCCTCGTAGACGCCGCAACCTGCCGGCATGCGCGCCGGAGCGCGCCGGAGCGCGCAAATGGATGGACATTTCCTCACCGCGGCGTGGCGCCCGGGAGCCTGCGTGTTGCCCCCGAGTGCGCTCGCGGCCCTCGGGAGGCCGCAGGAGGGGCACTGTCCGGGTGGCGCCGCCCGACCGAACGCACCACGAGAACGGACACGCGGACATCGGCGAACGGACATCTGCAAACGGACACGCGGACATCTGCAGATGTCCCCGGGGACATCCCCCGGTGCACCGGGGGATGTGTGCATGCAGCCGCCGGCCCGCGACGCGCACACACGCGCGGCGGGATGGTGTCCTACGGGGCGGACGGCGGCGTTGCGCGTGCGGCCAGGACCCGGGCGCCCTCGGCGCGGGCGGCGTTGCGCACCTCGATCGGGATGTCGCTCCAATATTTCCTGAGCGTCTCAGGTGTGCGGATGTCCGGTCCGCCCATACACCGCCGATAGGCAGGCGGGTCGGTGGTGCGAAGCCCGTCCACGGCACTGATGGCGTCGATGACCCGCACCCCCTCGCGCACCCGCGCAAACAGGAACTGCTGGCAGCGTGTGCGCCGCTCGTCGACGCCCGGCCGGTCGGCCTACCTGGTGGACTGCCCGCGGCGCGTGTGTGCGGCCTTTGCGTCGCGCTGGCCCAGGCGCCCCCCGGTCCCAGTCCTCCAGGAGCAGCGCCCGCTCGACCGGGTCGCTGATCCCGTGCAAGAGCGTCGTAGCAAACTCGGGGTGGGCCAACGGCACCCAGGCGTTGCGCTCCGGGTACCCGTAGCTGGGTTCGCCGGCCGAAACGATCAATCCCACACGCGCTGGGTCCTTGCACACAAAGCGCGCGCCCGAGAGCCCCGACTCGGGCAGGTACACGATCACGGCGCCCGCGGGGCTGTTGCCGACATAGGCCACGTCGCGCTCGAGATCGAAATCGGTGCGGCCGTGGGTGCCCAGAAGGTGATCGCGGATCGCGTCGATCGCCTCGGGCGTCGGTTGTCTCTCGTGCATCTGGTGGTCCTCGTGGTGCGATCGTGCCGCGCGCCGGGAGGCGGATCCGCGGATCCGCCTGGTGCCCCGTGCGGGATATCCGCCGGAAGTCGACATGCATGGATGGATGGACATGTACACGAGTTCCCACACATCACCCCGCCGGTATCCGGCCGCTCGCGGCACCGGGTTGTCGCCGAGCCGAGCCCCGGAGCGCCGCCCGCCGGTCGCGGTGCCGGGTCCCCATGTGCTCATCGCCCGCATACCCGCGTGCCGCGATCACGCCGGGGGGTCCTGCGCGGAGCGTGCTGCCTGGCGCGCAGGCGCCTGCGCTTGAGAGAGAAATCTACCCTGCAGGTAACCTCCCGCACCACCAAGTGCGTCTTCAGCCTCGCATGCGTGGCCCAAAAGGCGACATTCGGTACGACGCGACCCGGTCCGTCCAGCACGCGCCGTGCGGTGTGCGCCGATCCGGAGGTCCAAGGCGGCGACTGGTCGCGCGCCTACTGCTCGGGTGCCTGCCGGAGCGCGGCCTTGTGCAGGCGCACCCGCGGAGAGAGGTCGCGCGGCTCCATCCTGCTGATCGAAGGTGCCGCCATGGGCCCACTCGCGAGTAAGGCCTCAGAGAGCGGCGAGCGCGCGGGCGAGGGCGTCATGATTGAGCTGACCTCCGTCCGGGTACGCACGCCGACGCCATGTCTGCCGGGCGCCTACCGGATGCCCGCCGGCCCATAGTGGTGCACCAGCGCCAGCGCGGCCTTCGGGTTCGTGGTCAGCCGCGTCCACACACGCGCCCGCGAGCCGGGTGCGAAGTGGGCGGGGATATAGACACCGTGCAGCCAGACCCACTGGGCGTGGGTCGGGTGCACGACCGGCTGCGGCCTGAGCAGCGGATCAAGCCCGCCGTTGTGCGGGTTGGCGGCCTGCCCGAGCAACGGGAGTGCGAGCGCGCGCTCGATCGTCGCAAGGACACCGTAGTGGTCGACCGGCGAGCTCTCGCGCGATCCGGGGATGACATCGGGGCCCGCGACGAGCGTCGCGATATGCCCGCCGCGGGCCGCGCCGCCGCAGCAGCCGGCATTGCTTGCGCCTTCATCCCAGGTAAGCACAAGGAAGCCGTGCGGACCGAGTGCACTGAGCAGCGACGGGACCGTGGCGGCAAGGAAGCGATCGCCGACCGCGACACCGCAGTCATGGGTGTCGTTGCAGACGCTGGGCGTGATCCACGAATAGGTCGGTAGCTGGCCGGCGCGTAGGTCGGCGCTCAGGGCGCCGAACCCGACGAAGCGGCTGCAGCGCGCGCGGTCGTGTGCGACGTCGGTGTAATAGATGAACGGGTTGTGCCGCTTGGCGTAGGCGCCGGCGGTGGCACCGGTAAAGCAGTGTCCCGGATAGCCTTCGAGGTAGGCCTTCCAGGAGACGCCGGCCCGCGTGAGCTGGTCGACGATGTTGGGCGCGTTGACGCTGCAGCTGGTGCAATCCGACGTGATGCCCTGAGTGGAGCCGCTAGTAAGCGCGAGGTAGTTCGGCAGCGAGGGATGGGTGACCCCGAAACTCTGGGTCGCGAGCCCATAGCGCCGCACCAGCGAATTGAGATACGGGGCGGAACGGTTGCCCAGCACCTGGCTGGCCTCTTTGTTTTCCATCACGATGACCACGACGTGCGGGCGGGTCGTGGTTGGAGGCTGCGCCGCCGCCGCCGCGGTCGTGAGCGTGGCCCCCAGCGTCCCGAAGCCGCATCCCACGAAGATGATCGCCACGAGGACCGGGGCGCGGGTGGTCGAGCGAATCACCGCTCGCATCGCCCGTGCGGCTGCGGTCAGCAAGTCCATGCCCGCGATCCTCCCACACTCCTGGGACGCCAGCCGCGATGCAGGGTTCGGCGGGCCGCCTCGAGATGGGCCGGAGCCCCGGGGCGGCGGCCAGCCAGCGGTCGTGCTGGCAGCGGGCACGGGCTTGCGTGAGCCCCAGCACCTCGACGGTCGGGGCCCGGTCGTTTCCCAGGAAGCGCCACTCGGACCGGGCAAGCCTGGGGTCCTTCCGGGAGTGCAGCCACACGAAGGTCCGGCGCTCCCATGACCACACCGGGGAACGGTGCGGATGAAAGCCGGCCGACAGGGCGTGCAGATGATCGCGCGCTCGGACGCCGGCGACGACAGGGGTACATTCCTGGCATCGTCGCTCGTGGGGCTCCGCGGATCCGCGGAGCACGCCACCGTCGGATCCGCTCCCCGGCCACGACCACCGCGGCACCACCGACCGCGCCCGGTCGGACTCCAACCCGTCGCGACGCTATGGCATCGTCGGTGCCATAGATGAGGAGCCGTGGTGTCCGCAAGGCCATAAGGCGCGCGATGTGCGCCCGGCGGGGCCGTCCTCGGCGCTGTGCGGGTGCGGGACGCGCCTTTCCACACGCCCGGGTGCAGTCCGCCGACCGTGCCGAGAGCGGGGTAGGCGCGCTCAGCCCGCCGACGACGCCTCGCGCAGGCTCTTGCCGGTCGCGTGGCCCGAGCCCGGCCCGCGGGCCATCCGCTCGACGCCGTCGCACCATGAGCCCGCGAGTGACGATGAGACGTTCGAGCAGGGTACCGAGGACCACCAACAGGTGCGCCTGAGCGCCGTTCGACGCAGGTCCATCCGCTTGGTAAGGAGGCCACCGCGCCCGAGCAGCCCGAGGAGCCATAGCCGCACATCCTCGATTGGCTCAGCGGCCCCTGAGCGATTCGGGCTGGCGCCCCGGAGGTGGCCGCCGGAGCGAGGATCCGCTCGAACGGCAGGGCACCGGACCCGCCCCGATCAAACGCTGGCGCGGACCATCGAGCCGACGAATCTGATCGCGCCACCGGGTGTCGACCGGCACATGCACCGCAGGTGCTCGGATGCCTCGATCGTGGACCGGCGCCCCGCCTATTGGTTGGCGCCAGTCCGGGCCGCGCGTCCCTGGGGCGGCAGCGGCGTGTCCGCATTTCGTGTCGCCCTCGCGGCCCGTGGCGGTACCGTAGCGACACGAAATGGACCGTAAAGTCCGCATGCCGGGCGGTCGCGCGAATCGACGCCTGGGTCGGTTCACGAGGCTTTTCCTGTCGGGCGCTGAAGACTGCGAAGAGCCTTGGTGTCCTCGGCGCTCGGCCCTGGTCACTATGCTCGGCCCGACGTGACCGGACCCTTAAGCAACATCAAGATCGTCACCGCCTCGATTCCCTCGCCTCCGACGCGGTGGTTCAACATCGGTCCGCTTGAGGTCCACTACTACGCGCTGTTTATCATCGCCGGCGCCCTTGTGGCGATCTGGCTCACCTATCGGCGCTGGACCGCCCGAGGCGGGAGTGGCGACCTGGTCGTCGAGGTCGCCCTCTGGTCGGTGGTCGCCGGCCTCGTCGGCGGGCGCCTCTACTTCGACATCACGACACCCGGCCAGATGGGCCACCAGTGGTATGCCCCGCTCGCGATCTGGCAGGGCGGCCTGGGGATCCCGGGGGCGGTGCTCTTCGGCGCGCTCGCCGGGGCGTTCGTGGTCCGGCGCCGCGGCGCCAGCGTCACGAAGTTCCTCGACGCCGCGGCGCCGGGCCTGCCACTGGCATCGGGGATCGGACGCCTGGGCAACTGGTTCAACCAGGAGCTCTTCGGCGGGCCCACCTCGCTGCCGTGGGGGCTCAAGATCGACCCGCAGTACCGGCCGACGCGCTACGCCAACGTCACGACGTTCCAGCCGACGTTCCTGTACGAGCTGATCTGGGACATCGGGCTGGCGGGGCTGCTCTTGTGGCTGGATTCCCGTGTTCGCATCCGCCCGCCGGCGCTGTTTTGCCTCTACGTGTGCCTGTATTCGCTGATCCGTCTGCTGCTTGAGCTCGTGCGCGTGGATCCCGCGTCGGTCTTTCTGGGGGAGCGGCTGAACTTCTGGGTCGCGCTCGCCGGGGTCATCGGCGGCGGTGCAGCGTTTGCGTACTTCCAGTGGCTGCGACCGGACATGCGCGCCGAGGGGGTTCCGGCGAAGACCTAGATGATTGATTCCACGCGCTCAGGCGATGTAGTCCACCAGGGCGCGGCTGGGTCGACCGAGTTGGTGGTTGAGGCCGATGCAGGCCGCCAGTGCCAAAAAGCGCTGCAAGATGCGCTCCCTGAGGCCAGCGAGGGTGCGGGCTCCATGGCGTTCGAGGGTGAAGATGTCCTTACAGGTCCAACAGATCGACTCGATCCGTTGGCGGATCGGGGCGAGCCGGGGCCCGCGACCGGGTTCGTCGTGGCGAGCAGGTCGGACGATATGCACGCCCAGCTGATCGGCGGCCTCGGCGAACGCTCGTCCGGCATAGCCCTTGTCGCCGACGAGGGTCAGGTCCCGCTCGGCGCGCACGTGCGCAAGCAGCGCCAGGCCCACCTCGCGTTCATCGCGTCCGGGCGAGGCCAATCTCAGAGCCCTGGGCGTGCCGTCGGGGGCGAAGATCGCATGCAGCCGAAAGCCCCAGAACCAGCGCGAGTGCGAGGGGCAATAGCCATAGTCGGCGGCATCTGCCAGCTGTGAGCGCTTGGTGGTCTCGCGGCTACGTGCACACTCGACCGGCGTCGAGTTGATCAACAGCAGATCGTCGGTGAACCCTGGGCTCTGGGCGGCGAAGACCCCCATCAGCCACTCGATGGTGTCCGCCATGCGCCGGCGACGCTTGTGGTAGCCCGATTGGGCGGGCAGCGTGGGAAACAGCCCGCGCAAGCGCCCGTTGGCGACCCTCAGGAAACGACGATCGCTTGTGATCCCCATGATCGCCTGGGCGACGCACAAGGTAACAACCTCCGCGTCGGTGACGCCACGGCGAGCGTTCGCCGCGGCGCGCGGCAGGAGATCGTCGGCTGTGCAATAAACGACCGTGCAGAGAGTGTCGAGGTCGGCGTCCATCGTGGCCTCCAGGTCGACGGTGTTCTAGACACCGCCGACTTCGGCCTCTCTGTAGAAAACCCCTTCGCCACGGCGATCGCCGTGGAATCAATCATCTGAGATGGACGCGTCGGTCAAGTTTGGTGTCGAGATTGCCTTTGGTCATGGCGGTGAGTGGGCTGGGGGCCAGGCGACCGTCGCGACGGCAACGACGACTGTCACTCTGAGATGCGCGGGTCGGAACCGCAGGACAGTGTCCGGTCGTGAGCTGCCTCGTACTAGAATCGCGAGTCGGGATCGCATAGATGATTCGAGGGTCCTCCGGCGGGCCGCGGCGGTCGCCTGGCCCCCAGCGCTCAGGGGTTTCTAGAGGCAGCGATGGCCTCTCGGGCCAGGGGCTGTTCGGTCATCGCGGCCCACAGGAAACCCACGAGCTCGCGCGCGACAGCGACGATCGCGACAGTGGAGCGTTTGCCGTGGTCGGTCAGATGTCGGTAGCGGCGGTGCAGCCGAATCTCGGCTTGCCAGGCGCGCGCGTCGGGCTCGGGTCCGCGGTCGGGTCGGCGGGGTCGGTGTCGGTACGACCACGCGGCCTCGATCAGCAGCCGGCGGGCGTGTTGGTTGCCGGTCTTGGTGATGTGCCCGCGGTGGCGCTGGGAGCCGGAGGAATATTCGCTGGGCACGATCCCCAGCCACGCGCACAGCTCACGGGGATGGCTGAAGCGAGCGAAGTCGCCGATCTCGGCGATGAGCCCGAGCGCCGTGCGGGTCGAGATCCCGCGGAACCGCGTGAGGATCTCAACGACCCGCGCCCACCGCTGGTGCCGCGCGATCTGCTCGAGGTCACGATCCAGCGCGTCGAGTTGGCGATCGAGGCCGTCCAGGTGGGTCAGCATCTGGCACAGCGCGGCGTGGGCGAGGTCATCGTCCAGACGCTGACGGGCGATCCACGCCCGATGCATCTTCGTCCACTGCGACTTGCCGTCCCGGTAGATCCGGCCGTGGCGCAAGAGCTGCTTGCTGACCCGATGACAGGCGGCGGTGCGGGCGCAGCGCAGATCGTCGCGGGCGCGCATCAGGTCACGCAGCCCCTCGGTCTGGGGTGTCGGCGGCGCGACGAACGACAGCTCCCCCGAGCGGTAGAGCCGCACCAGCTTTTTCGCATCACGCCGATCGGTCTTGATGCGGTCTCCGACGCGAACCGGGATCAACGACGGGGCGATCACATCGCAGGCGACCCCCATCTCCGAGAGCATCCGCAGCAGATCAAACCCGCCCGGGCCCGCCTCGTAGCTGACGGCAAGCCCCTCGGGCCCTCCCAGCCGATCGATAAACCGCCGGATCGCGGCGCGCGTGGTTTCGATCTGGTGCACATCGGGCTGCCCGCCGATCGGTGGGAGCGTCGCGGCGACGATCGACAGCTTGTGCACGTCAAAACTGACCCACAGACGCACATCGGCGGGGGCGTTGGAGCTAACGTCAGGCATGGCTGGTCCTCCGGTTGTATGCGGCTCTGGCCGACAGTGGCCCGATCAGCGCCGAAGCTAACCCGCGAACCTGCAACACGCGAGGGCCAGCCTCCTCGCGTCCATCCTGACCAGGGGACGCTGCCCCGGAGACACAAGCTCGCGCGTAGGACAGGGGGTCGTCGAGATGAACCTCGACGACGCCGCCATCTCCGTGCGCCGGTGCTCGGGCCGCATTGACACTCAGTCCATATCTGCCCGGTCCAGATCGACGATCTCGGGCACCGGGCGACCGCTGCCCCGTGTGCGTCCGGCCACCGCGAAGCCGATGACATAAGCGGCGTCCCAGCTGCGTGTAAGCGCCGTTGCCTGGACCGAAACGCGCCCCCAGTCTGCGCATGGCGATGTCCTTTACGAGCCCCGCGATCGTTTGCGCCGCGAGTCGGCCAAGGCGCTCCGACATGCCGAACGTGACCGGACCCGCTTTCCCAAATACGTCGACGTCCGGCCGAGACGCTCCGGCGCTCCTACCGGTGCCGACGACCCGAGAGCGGCTGCAGCACTCGTAGCGGCGCCTTGGGCCAGGGCGCGCGCCTACCGAAGGTGGGCTGGTAGGCGCCGCGCCCGCGGAAGGTAACCGTTGCCGTCCCCACGATGCTCGCCGAAAGACCGGTCCCGTGCATCGTCACGCGCACGGGTCCCTGGACATCGATGAGGAAGAACCCCCGGCCTGCGCCGAGCGTAAACCTCCGCAGACTGTGTGGGGGGATCACGCGACCGTCAAACCGCGCGCGCGTCCGATATGTGCGAATCACGACGGTGGAACGCGTGCGCCCTGGCCCGACGCTGCCCATGACAAGGACCGTCCCGGTGACACTTACCGTCCCGGG
>Ga0307373_10015899_pt1 | contig 10173 bp, 10 predicted proteins | sample OX2MG_FD_202534 | JGI IMG/M metagenome (GOLD analysis project Ga0307373, IMG submission 202534) | Soil microbial communities from Risofladan, Vaasa, Finland - OX-2 | ecosystem: Environmental > Terrestrial > Soil > Coastal area > Acid sulfate soil | place: Finland: Risofladan, Vaasa | collected...
ATATTCCCCACTGCTGCCTCCCGTAGGAGTCTGGGCCGTGTCTCAGTCCCAGTGTGGCTGATCATCCTCTCAGACCAGCTACCGATCGTCGCCTTGGTGGGCCGTTACCCCACCAACCAGCTAATCGGGCATCGGCTCATCCTGCCGCGCGAGGCCCTCTCGGGTCCCCCGCTTTCACCTCTCGGTCGTATGCGGTATTAGCGTAAGTTTCCCTACGTTATCCCCCACGACAGGGCAGATTCCGATGCATTCCTCACCCGTCCGCCACTCGCCACCCACCCCTTGCGGGGCTGTGCTGCCGTTCGACTTGCATGTGTTAGGCATGCCGCCAGCGTTCAATCTGAGCCAGGATCAAACTCTTCGCTTTAGCTTGCTTGACCCGAAGGTCAATTCCTACGAAGCGTCTTCCCCAACCTCAAGTCGTTCATCGCTGAATCACTTGGGTTGGACGCTTGCATCAATGGACTCTTCATCCACCCGCAAGGCGCCCACACAAGTCACCTGCGCACACTGTCAAAGATCAACGACCACGGAACCAACCACGTCCCGTCAGCAGAGCCTTTCGCCCCACCGAGCCGCACATTCTACATCCGTTTCAGGGACCGTCAACAGCTCCGCGAGAGCGGAAAGTCTCGCCTGGCCGCAATCGCCGCCGTCCGTACGGCGGGACGCGCGATCAAGGTGCACTCTCGTCTGATCAAGGGCGTCGGCCGCTCAGGCGCCGTCGTCAGCGGCGCGCAGCCGCACGCGGGCGAAACCGCGCTTGCCCAGTTGCAGCAGGTACTCGGCACCCGGCAGCAGCAGGCGCTCGCGGTCCTCGACCACCGCGCCGTCGATGCGCACGGCGCGCTCCTGCAGCTTGCGGTTCGCCTCGGAATTGCTCGGCGTGAGCCCCGCTGCCGTCAGTAGTGCCGCGACGCGCAGGCCCGCAACCGGCACGACGATCTCCGTCAGCGGCAGCGCAGCGGTATCGCCTTCGCCACGCACGGCGGCGTTCCAGCCCGCAACCGCCTGCTCCGCCGCGCTCGCGCCGTGAAAGCGCGCGGCCAGCTCCCGTGCCAGGCGCAGCTTGAGATCGCGCGGATGCAGCGCACCGGCCTCGATGTCGCACCGGAGGGTGTCGATCTCGCTGAGCGAGATCTCGAAACTCAGCAGCTCGATCCAGCGCCACATCAGCGCATCGTCGATCTTCATCGTCTTGGTCACGATGGCGATCGGCGGCTCGTTGATGCCGATGTAGTTGCCGAGCGACTTCGACATCTTGGCGACGCCGTCGATGCCTTCCAGCAGCGGCATCGTCAGCACGATCTGCGGCGGCTGGCCGTGGTGCTCCTGCAGCACACGCCCCATCAGCAGATTGAACTTCTGGTCGGTGCCGCCGAGCTCGACGTCGGCCCGCAGCGCCACCGAGTCGTAGCCCTGCACCAGCGGATACAGGAACTCGTGGATCGCGATCGGCTGCTGCGCGGCATAGCGCTTGGCGAAGTCATCGCGCTCGAGCATGCGCGCGACGGTGTGCTGCGCCGCGAGGCGAACCATGTCGGCGGCGGTCATGGCGCCGAACCACTCGGAGTTGAAGCGCACCTCGGTGCGCTCTCGATCGAGCACCTTGAACACCTGCTCGGCGTAGGTGGCGGCGTTGGCTGCGACGTCCTCGCGGGTGAGCGGCTTGCGGGTGACGTTCTTGCCGGTGGGATCGCCGATCAGTCCGGTGAAATCGCCGATCAGGAAGATCACCTGATGCCCGAGATCCTGGAACTGGCGCATCTTGTTCAGCAGCACGGTGTGGCCGAGGTGCAGATCCGGCGCGGTCGGATCGAAACCGGCCTTGATGCGCAGCGGACGCCCCGATGCCAAGCGCGCCTCGAGCTCATCGCGCTTGATGATTTCGTCCGCGCCGCGCGCGATCAGCGCGAGGGCTTCAGCCGGCTGGGTCATGCAGATTCCCGAACGCTGAGGTGATGTGATCGGCGCGAGCGGCGTTACGCGCCGCCCGGTTCGTTAATTGTGAGTTAATTGCGTGACCCGGCGCAAAGCCTTGTGCAGCTTGGCGTTGACGCGGTTTCGACGATGCCTCTATGGTACCCGCCGTTGACCGGCATGGCGATCAGATCGGATGAGCGAGCACCCTCCGGGCGGCACCCACGGCGCCCACCGCGCACTCCTGCGTCGCAATACCCAGCGCCGCCATCTGCGTTACTACCTGCATGCCGCGCACGCCAGCGTGTTGCGCAGCGCCCGTTTCCCGCTGGCTTGGGGCCGCGAACGGCTGCTGTTGATCGGCACCGCGCTGTTGCTGCTGATCCTGACCGTGGCCGTGATTCCGGGCTGGGCCAGCGTGCTGCGCCTCGATGCCGCGGTGCCGCCCCTGCACGCGCTGCCGCTGGCGGTGCCACCGCTGCCGGCAGGCGCCAACGATGCCGCCCCGCCGCCGGCGCAGTGGCACGAGGTGGCGGTGCAGCCGGGACAGACCCTGTCGCAGGTGTTTGTCTCCCAAGGCCTGACACCCAGTGATCTGCAGCGCGCGCTGGATGCCGACGGCGGCCAGTCGAACCTGGCGCATATCAAGCCCGGCGAGCAGTTCGGTTTTCTGATCGGCCCGCAAGGCGAGCTGCAGGCGCTGCGCTTCGACCGCGACGAGGCCACCCGTGTCACCCTCGACTTTCACGGCACGACCGCCACGGCCAGCGTGCTGAAGCGCGCGCTGCAGCGGGTCACGCATGTCGCCCACGGCGTGATCGAGGGTTCGCTGTTCGGCGCCGGCAACAAGGCCGGGCTGAGCAATGCGACCGTCTTCGAGCTGGCCAAGGTGTTCGGCTACGACATCGACTTTGCCCAGGATCTGCGCGCCGGCGACCGTTTCACCGTGGTCTACGACGCCGTTTATCGCGACGGCCGGTTCCTGCGCGCCGGCCGCGTGCTGGCCGCCGAGTTCGTCAATAACGGCAAGCGCTACACGGCATTCCGCTATGAACCGGCCGACGGCACGGCCAGCTATTACGACGAGGACGGCCGCCCGCTGCGCAAGTCGTTCCTGCGCACACCGGTGGACTTTACCCGCATCTCGTCGTACTTCGCCGCCGCGCGCATGAACCCGGTGTTGCACATCGTGCGTCCGCATGATGGCGTCGACTACGCCGCTCCCAGCGGCACGCCGATCTTCGCCGCCGGCGACGGCGTCATCCGCTATCACGGCTGGGAGAACGGCTACGGCAACTTCATCGTCATCCAGCACAACCGCGACATCAGCACCGCTTACGGGCACATGTCGCGCTTCGCCAGAGGGCTGCATGTCGGCTCGCGCGTGCGCCAGGGCGAGGTGATCGGCTATGTCGGCATGACCGGCATCGCCACCGGCCCGCATCTGCATTATGAATTCCGCGTCGACGGCAAGGCACGCAATCCGCTGACCGTGACGCTGCCCAAACCCGAGCCACTGCCGCGTACGCAGTTGCTGGCGTTCAAGCGCGTGATCACGCCGATGCTGGCGCAGTTGCAACAGGCCGACGGCGGCAGCCGCCTCGCCACCGCCAAGTGAGCGCCGCGGCGCTGTATCTCGGACTGATCTCGGGAACCAGCGCGGATGGCATCGACGTCGCGCTCGCCGAGTTCGACCCGGCACCACGGCTGCTCGCCGCGCGCACGCTGCCCTACGATCCCGCGCTGCGCACCGAGATCCTCGCCCTGGCGCAGTCCGAGGCGGCGTTCGATCTCGATGCCTATGGGCGTCTGGACGTCCGCATCGGCGAAGCCTTCGCGGCCGCGGCGATGAGCCTGCTCGAGGCCGCCGGCATCGCGGCCGATCGCGTGCATGCGCTGGGCTCGCACGGCCAGACCGTGCGCCATCGCCCGCAGGGAGCGCATCCGTTCACCCTGCAGATCGGCGATCCCAGCGTGATCGCCGAGCGCACCGGCCTGACCGTGGTCGCCGACTTTCGCCGTGCCGACGTCGCCGCCGGCGGCCAGGGCGCGCCACTGCTTCCGGCATTCCATGCCGAGCTGATGGCGCTGCCGGGCACGACGCGCGCGGTGCTCAATCTTGGCGGCATCGCCAACCTCACCGTGCTCGCCGCGGACGGTGGCGTGCGCGGTTTTGACAGCGGACCCGCCAGCGCCCTGCTCGACGCCTGGTGCCAGCGTCATCGCGGCAGCGCCTGCGATCGCGACGGCGCGTTCGCCGCCAGCGGCCGCGCGGATGCCGGACTGCTGGCAACGCTGCTGGCCGATCCGTGGTTCGCGGCGGTGCCGCCCAAGAGCACCGGCCGCGAGTCATTCCATCTGGGCTGGCTGGACGCACGCCTGACAGACCGGCAGCGCGATCCCGCCGACGTGCAGGCGACCCTGGTCGAGCTGACCGCACGCAGCGTCGCCGACGCCGTCGTCGCGCACGCGCCCGGCACGCGCGAAGTGCTGGCCTGCGGCGGCGGCGTGCACAACCCGGTGCTGATGGCGGCGCTGGCGCGCGCGCTGACGCCCGCCAGTCTGCGCTCGACCGCCGCGGTCGGCGTCGATCCCGATTTTGTCGAGGCGATGGCGTTTGCCTGGCTGGCGCGCGAGCGGATGGCCGGCCGCCCCGGCAACCGCCCCGGTGTCACCGGAGCCCGCGGACCGCGCCTGCTGGGCGCGATCTACCCCCCGCCGCGCGACTGATGCGGTCGTCTCAGCTCGCGTCCTTGCGCGCATCCTTGCTGAACAGCGGCGATCCCGGCGCTTCCTCGAAGGCGCTCAGCGCCTCATGAAACGCCGCCGCCTCGACCGCGTTCCAGGTGCCGCGCAGATGCGCGATGTCGCGCGGCTCGCGCACTGCGGTGTCCTCGGCGGCCAGTCCCAGCCCGTGCCGCAGCACATGCAGGATCACGTCGTTGATCGACCACTTGCGCTCGCGCGCCAGCTCCATGATGCGCTCGGCCATGGCGGCGTCGATGTGGCGTACGAGTATGTCCGGCACGGGCCCTGATCCTCGGTGCTGACGCCTTGCCCCTTGCGCGCCTGATTCTGGCAGCGTGCACGCCAGATTTCATGTCTCGCCCAGCGCGGGCTTCAGCCGCGGCCACAGCCAGGCCAGCAGCAGCAGCGTGGGCACCACGGACACCGTGCTGAGCGCGTAGAAGCCACCGTAACCCACGGTCTCGACCAGATAGCCCGAGCCCCCCGCAATCAGCTTGCCGGGCAGATTGGCCAGGGAACTCAGCAGGGCGTACTGGGTGGCGGTATAGCCGCGGTGCGTCAGGCCCGACATGAAGGCCACCAGGACCGTGCCACCGAATCCATTGGCGAGATTGTCGCCCGACAGGGCCAGGGCAAAATAGGCGATCGACCCCGGATGCGCGGTCATCAGCACATACAGCAGGTTGCACAGCGCGATGCCGAGCACCGAAACGATCACCGGCATGCGCAGGCCGAAGCGCGTGACCGCATAGCCGCCCAGGAAGGCGCCAGCGAGACTGACGATAACGCCGTAGACCTTCGAGACATTGGCGATATCGGTCAGGCTGAAGCCGAGGTGCATGTAGAACGGATAGGCGACCACGCCCACCATCTGCTCGGGAAGCTTGTACAGGCCGACGAACACCAGCAGAGCCAGCGCCAACGGCCAGCCGAAGCGCATGAAGAACTCGCGGAACGGACCGATCACGCCCTCGCGGATGGCTGCACCGAGCGATGCCGCCCGCGGCAGGCGGTTTTCCGGCTCGCGTGCGCGCAGCACCGCCACGACGGGTATCGCGAGAATCAGCGCCATGACCAGATAGCCGACGTGCCAGCCAGCAAATTGGGCGATGTAGAGCGTGCCCACGCTGCTGACGATCAACGCCAGCCGGTAGCCGAGAGTGTAGGTCGAAGCCAGGCCGCCTTGTGCCTCGAGCGGTGCGATCTCCACACGATAGGCGTCGATCGCCACGTCCTGGGTGGCACCGGCAAACGCCGCAATGCCGTTGAAGGCAATGAACAGCGCGAACGAGGTTGTCGGCGTCAGCAGCGCCATGCCCGTCAGCGCCGCGGCCAATACCAGCTGGGCCGCGAGTATCCAGCTGCGCCGCTGGCCCAGCCTGCCCAGCAGGGGCAACCGCAGGCGGTCCACCGCGGGCGCCCACAGGAACTTCAGCGTGTAGGTGAGCGTGACGTAGCTGACCAGCGCGATCAGCGCCAGATCGATGCCGGACTGCTTGAGCCACGCCGATAGAGTGACGCCGACCAGCAGGAATGGCAGCCCCGAGGAGAATCCGAAAAAAAACATGGTGCGGGCGGCCGGCGTGCCGAACGCTGCTGATAGCGCCCGCCATCCATGCGGGCGCCGCTTGGGCGACGGATTCGCCGCAGTCGGGTCGCTCACGCAACACCGTCCGGCGCATAATCCACCGCGTAGGGCGCATGGTCGGAGAAGCGCGGCTGCGGATGGATCGCGCAGGCGCGCAGGCGCTCGCGCAGCGACGGCGTCACCATCTGGTAGTCGATGCGCCAGCCGACGTCGTTGGCACGCGCGTTGCCGCGCTGCGACCACCAGGTGTATTCGACCGCTTCAGGTTTCAGCGCGCGGAAGCTGTCCACCCAGCCGTGCTCGCGAAGCAGCGCGTCGAGCCAGGCGCGTTCCTCGGGCAGGCAGCCCGAGTTCTTCTGGTTGGAGGTCCAGTTCCTGATGTCGAGCCGGGTATGGACGATGTTCCAGTCGCCGCAGATCACGTAATCGCGGCCGCTGGCCAGCCATTCGTCGAGGATCGGCGCGAGGCGCTCCATCGCCGCGAACTTGAAGCGCTGGCGCTCTTCGCCCGACGAGCCCGAAGGCACGTACAGCGAGACCACGCTGAGGTTGCCAAAGCGCGCCTCCAGATAGCGGCCCTCCTGGTCGAACGCCTCCCAGCCCAGCGTGTTGAGCACCTGGTCGGGCTTGCGCCGGGCATAGATCGCCACGCCGCTGTAGCCCTTCTTGCTGCGCGCGTCGTGGAAGAAACCGTGATAGCCCGCCGGTCGGTACACCGCGGCATCGAGCTGGTGCTCCTGGGCCTTGGTTTCCTGCAGACAGAGCACGTCGGCGTGCTGCGCGCCGAACCAGTCGAAGAAGCCCTTGGACGCTGCCGAACGGATGCCGTTGGCGTTGAAGGTGATGATGCGCATCGGACACGCAACCGGGAATGAGCCAGCGGGCATCGGGTGGCCGCAAGCGTAGCCGAAAGCCGGCGGTTTCCTCATGCCCCGCGACGCCCGCGCGCCGCAGACACCCGCGCCGATGACTTATCATCGCCACGCACGCAGCGGCCTGCGGCGTGCGCTCCTTCCCTTCCGCCTGCGAACCGCAGATGCTTGCCCATCAACGCGACTTTCTCGACCTCGCCCGCGACCAAGGTGTGCTGCGCTTTGGCGACTTCACCCTGAAGTCGGGCCGCGTCAGTCCGTATTTCTTCAATCTCGGCCGCATCGCCAGCGGTGCCGCGCTGGCGCGTCTCGGCCGCGCCTACGCGGCCACGGCGCTGGGCTCCGGCCTCGCCTTCGACATGCTGTTCGGCCCCGCCTACAAGGGCATCGCGCTGGCGGCGGCCACGGCGATCGCGCTGGCCGACGGCCACGGCCGCGACCTGCCCTTCGCCTACAATCGCAAGGAAGCCAAGGACCACGGTGAAGGCGGGCTGCTGGTCGGCACACCGCTGGCCGGGCGTGTGCTGGTGGTCGACGACGTGCTGACCGCGGGCACCGCGGTGCGCGAGTCGTTGCAGCTGATCCACGCGCAGGGCGCGCAGCCGGCCGGCGTGCTGATCGCGCTGGACCGCGAAGAGCGTGGCCAGGGCGCACTGTCGGCGGCGCAGGAGGTCAGCGCCGAGTTCGCCATTCCGGTGCTGGCGATCGCGCGCCTGAGCGACCTGCTCACCTACACGGCGGCAGATCCCGATCTGGTCGCTGAACATGCGCGCCTGAGCGACTATCGCGCCCGCTACGGCATCGCCTGAGCGCCGCCTATACTCGGCCGAGCACCTGGAGAACCGCACATGCGCATCCGCATCATCCTGGCCGCCCTGGCGCTGTGCGCCGCGGCGTTGGCTCTTTCAGCATCCGCCGTCGCGGCCGAAGGTGCGGCGCACTACCGCTGGCGCGACGCCCATGGCGTGCTGCACTTCAGCGACAGCCTGCCGCCCGATGCCGTGCAGTACGGCTACCAGCTGCTCAACGAGCAGGGCCTCGTGGTGCGCACCGTCGAGCGGCCGCTGACGCCGCAGGAACGCAAGCAGCGCGACGCTGCCGCCGCCGCGAAAGCCGCTGCCGTCAAGCAGGCCCAGGACCGCGCCCGCGCCGACAGCCAGATGCTCGCTGCCTACCCGCACGAGAGTGATCTTCTGCAAACGCAGCAGCAACAGCTGGCAACCATCGACCAGACCCTGGGCACCACCGAGCTCAACCTGAAGAGCCAGGAGCGCGGACTGGCCGATCTGCTGCAGCGCGCGGCGGAGATCGAGCACACGCAAAAGGGGGTGCCGAAGTACATCAGCGACGACATCGCCCGCCAGCGCAGCGTGGTCACCACCCAGCGCGAAGCGCTGGAGCATGCCAAGGCCGAACGCGCAACGGCCGTACGCGCGCAAGCCGCGCAACTGGCGCACTACCGCACGCTGAAGCAGCAGCAGGACGCCGCGGATGCGGCGAGCGCTGCCAGCAGCGGCCAGTGAACGGCAGCATCGAGCAGCCGGTAAGTCCTTTCAGCCGCCGCTACTGCTGCCGGCGCTGGCCGGGACGTTCTGGATCTGCAGCGGCTGGGTCTTCAGCGGCAACGTCTGCGCCGGCGCATCGCCCGGCAACGCGGACTGCGGGGCGCTGGAGGCCGGAGCCATCGCCGGGCCGGGTGCGGCAGGGCCGCAGCGATAAGCACCCCACTTCTGCTGGCCGTCGACCGGCGCTGCCAGCGGCTTGACGGTGTCGGCGCCCATGCCGGCACCGGCGTTGCGCGCCAGCACCTCCAGCTCGTCGCGCACGGTCAGGTTGTTGCGATCGAACGGGCCGACATGATCGGTGACCGACACCGTCACTTCGCCCAGCTGCTGGCAGCCGGCAACGCTGTCGACGTAAGCCGCGCGCACGGCACGACCGCCCGGTTGCAGGCGTATGCCCCAGGAACATCCGCTCAACATCAGGCTGATGGCGATTGCGGCGAACAGGGTCTTGCGCATCGTCGGCACCTTGGAAACCGCGCGGGAATCCCGCCCCGCTAGGATAGCCGCAGACGTGTGCGCCAGTGTTGCATCGCGCGCTGGCGGTCGCGCCGCGTTCAGCACACGGCTGCGCCGCAGTCCCCCACTGTGGCGCCGAACGTCACGCCTGCGATCGTCGCCACTTGCCAGGCGTCTCCATCGTCGACACGCTGCAGACATGTCCTGCGGAGATCGCCCATGCGCACCGCCCTGATCACCGGCGCCAACCGCGGCCTCGGGCTCGAATTCACCCGGCAACTGCTGGCTCAGGGCCTGCAGGTGATCGCCTGCAGTCGCACGCCGGCAACGGCCAGTGAGCTGGCGGCGCTGGTCGCCGCGCATCCGCAGCGGCTGCGCCAGCTGCCGCTGGATGTCGCCGAGGCCGAGGCCATCGCCGCGCTGCCGGCGCAGCTGGCGGCCGCCGGCGTCAGCCATCTCGATGTGCTGATCAACAACGCCGGCGTGCTGGTCTCGGGCGAGCGCTACGGCGCCCTGCGTGCCGCGGATCTGGCGCGCAGCTTCGCGGTCAACGCCAGCGCACCGCTGCTGCTGACCGAGGCGCTGACGCCGCTGCTGATGCAGGGCCATGCCGCCAAGGTGCTGTGCGTCAGCTCGCAGCTGGGCTCGATCGCGCAGGCCAGCAACTACCGTACCGTCAGCTACGCGATGAGCAAGGCGGCGCTGAACATGGGCATGCGCCGGCTGGCGGCGGAACTGGGACCGCGCGGTATCGCCGTGGTGGCGATGCATCCGGGCTGGGTGCGCACCGCGATGGGCGGCGAACAGGCGCCGCTGGATGCGCCGACTGCGGTGCGCGGCATGCTCGCCGTGCTGGCACGGCTGGCGCCGGGTGACGGCGGCCATTTTTACGCCTACGACTGCAGCGAGTTGCCCTGGTAGTCGACCTGTCCAATCTGCGCGATGCGCGCGGCGACAACCTCGAGGTCAGCATCGATTTCCCGCCGGCGCAGGCGCGCAGCGACATCCCCCGTACCGAACTGGC
>Ga0307373_10015900_pt1 | contig 10172 bp, 8 predicted proteins | sample OX2MG_FD_202534 | JGI IMG/M metagenome (GOLD analysis project Ga0307373, IMG submission 202534) | Soil microbial communities from Risofladan, Vaasa, Finland - OX-2 | ecosystem: Environmental > Terrestrial > Soil > Coastal area > Acid sulfate soil | place: Finland: Risofladan, Vaasa | collected...
GGAGTACGGCGGCCAGGGCCGGCCGGCCACCGATCAGTTCATCTTCTTCGTGGAGACCCGCCGGGCCGACGCCCCCTTCCCCTTCGTCACCGTCAACACCGTGGGCCCCACCATCATGCGCTATGGCAACGACGAGCAGAAGGCGTACTTCCTCCCCGGCATCCTGGCCGGCGACATCAACTTCGCCATCGGCTACACCGAGCCCGAAGCGGGCACCGACCTGGCGTCGCTCAAGACCCGGGCCGTGCGCGACGGCGACGAGTACGTCGTGAACGGGGCCAAGATCTTCACCTCCGGTGCCGACATGGCCGACTACGTCTGGCTGGCCTGTCGGACGAACCCGGACGCTCCCAAGCACAAGGGCATCTCCATCCTCTGCGTCCGCACCGATTCCCCGGGATTCTCCTGGAGCCCCATCGTCACCGTGGCCGGGGCCAAGACCACCGCCACCTACTACGCCGACGTCCGCGTCCCCGTCTCGGCCCGGGTGGGCGAGGAGAACGAGGGCTGGCGGATGATCACCACCCAGCTCAACCACGAGCGGGTGGGCCTGGCCGCCTACAGCGGCTTCGCCTCGGCGCTGTGCGACGAGGTCATCGCCTGGGCGGCGCAGACCCCGACCGACGACGGGGCCGTGGTCCTCGACCAGCCCTGGGTCCAGACCGACCTGGCCCGCTGCCGGGCCGAGTTGGACGCCATGTACCTCCTCAACTGGCGGATGGCCCAGGCCGTGGCCGAGGAGAAGCTCAACCCGGCCGACTCGTCGGCGGTGAAGATCTTCGGCGTCGAACGCTCCATCGACATCTACCGGCGGCTCCTCGGGGTGGTGGGCGCGGCCGGCTACCTGGCCCCCGATTCCGCCGGCGCCACTCTGGCCGGCCGGATCGAGCGGACCTCCCGGCACGCCCAGATCAACACCTTCGGCGGTGGCGTCAACGAGATCCAGCGCGAGATCGTGGCCACGGCCGGGCTGGGGATGACGCGAGCGGCCCGGTGAGCGCGGCCGAGCCTGCCGTCGGCCACGACACCGATACCTACCTCGCCCGGCTGCAGGCCTTCGAAGGCCGCGCCGTCGGCGACGCGACCGAGGGCCCCGACGCCGTCAACCAGGCCATGATCCGCCACTGGGTCGAGGCCATGGGCGACCAGAACCCCGTCTACACCGACGAGCAGGCCGCCCGGGACAACGGTTTTCCCGGGATCATCGCCCCGCCCACCATGCTCCAGGCCTGGATCATGCGCGGCTACAAGGCCACGGCCGAGCTGGCCGAGGCGCGCGCCGCGGGCCGGTCGGTGGCCGACGCCAACCCGGCCGACGACCTGATGTACCTGCTCGACGAAGGGGGCTTCACCTCGGTGGTGGCTACCAACTGCGAGCAGGACTACCGCCGCCCCCTCGTCCTCGGCGATCGGCTCAGCGTCGCCTCCTCCATCGAGTCCGTCTCCCCCGAGAAGCAGACCGGCCTCGGTGTCGGCCACTTCGTCACCACCCTGCTCCGCTTCACCGACGCCGCCGGCGAGCTGGTGGCCACCATGCGCTTCCGGATCCTCAAGTTCCGCCCGGGCACGGGCAAGACGGCGGCGGCACCGGCGGCGGCCGACTCCGGCGTCCGGCCCCTGCGGCCGCGTCCCGCACTCACCCAGGACAACAGCTTCTTCTTCGACGGAGCCCGCCAGGGGAAACTGCTCATCCAGCGTTGCGCCTCCTGCGGCATCCTCCGCCACCCGCCCCGGCCGGCCTGCGCCGTCTGCCGTTCCTTCGACTGGGACACCCTCGAGTCGAGCGGCCGTGGCGTCGTCTACAGCTACGTCGTCGTCCACCACCCCCAGGTCCCCGCCTTCGACTACCCGCTGCCGGTGGCCGTGGTCGAGCTCGAGGAGGGCACCCGACTGGTGGCCGACCTGGTCGGCGTGGAGCCCGGGGACGTGGCTGTGGGCATGCCCGTGGTCGTCGACTTCGTGGCCGTGGACGACGAACTGACCCTTCCCATGTTCCGGCCGGCCTCGCCGCCGCGCTGAGACGCCGACGAACGGAACCGACTCCCATGGACTTCACCTTCACCGAAGAGCAGGAGGCCGTGGCCCAGGCGGCCGCCTCGGTCTTCGAGGGCATGGCCACCACCGACCGGGTGGCCGAGATCGAACGGACCGACGACCGGGTGGACGACGAGCTCTGGGCGGCCCTGGCCCGCTCGAACCTCCTCGGCCTGGCCGTCGACGAGCTCTACGGCGGCTCCGGCCTCGGTCTGACCGAGGTCTGCCTCGTCCTCGAGCAGCAGGGCCGCGCCGTCGCCCCCGTCCCGCTGTGGGCCACCCTGGTCCTCGGGGCGCTGCCCCTGCAGAGCTGGGGGAGCGCGGACCAGAAGGCGAGCCTCCTCCCCGGCGTGGTGGCCGGAGAGATCCGGCTCACCGCGGCGCTGACCGAATGCGCCGCCTCGGCCAGCGGTCGGCCCGCCGTGGTGGCCCGACGCGACGGCGACGGCTGGCTGCTCTCGGGTGTCACCCGGGTCGTCCCCCAGGCCCATCTGGCTCACCGGGTCCTCGTGCCGGCCCGAACCGACGACGGCGTGGTCGTGCTCCTGGTCGACCCGGCCGCGTCCGGGGTCACCCTCGAACGGGCCACCACCACCGACCGGCAGGTCCACCCCCAGCTCACCTTCGACGCCCTGCGCGTGGCCGACGCCGACCTGCTGGCGGCGCCGGCCGACGGCGCCGGCTGTGTCACCTGGATGCTCGAGCGGGCCCGGGTCGGTCTCTGTGCCGTGCAGCTCGGGGTGACCGAGGAGGCCATCCGCCGGGCCGCCGCCTACCTGAACCAGCGCCACCAGTTCGGACGCCCCCTCTCCTCCTTCCAGGGCACCATGCTCCGCGCCGCCGACGCCTACATCGACTCCGAGTGCATCCGGGTCACCCTCTGGTTGGCGGCCTGGCAGATCGACACCGGCCGGCCGGCGGCCGACGCCGTGGCCACGGCCAAGTGGTGGGCCTCGGAGGCGGGACAGCGCGTCGTCCACGCCACCCAGCACCTTCACGGCGGCATGGGGGCCGACGTCACCTATCCCATCCACCGCTACTTCCTCTGGGGCAAGCAGATCGAGCTCATGCTCGGCGGCCCGTCGGCCCAGTTGGCCGCCATGGGCACGGCCCTGGCCGCCCGCTACTCCCGTCCGGCCGCGGCCGGCACCGCGGTCCGATGAGCCCGGCCACCCAGACGACCCGGTCGCTCGACGACGTCTCCGTCGGCGACGTCCTGCCCGAGCTGGCCATCCCCCTCACCCGGACCCTGATCGTCACCACGGCCATCGCCTCGCGCGACTACCAGGACGTCCACCACGACCCGGGCCTGGCCGTCGAGCGCGGCTCGCCCGACATCTTCATGAACATCCTCTCGTCCAACGGCCTCGTGGGCCGGTACGTCACCGACTGGACCGGCCCGGGGGCCATCATCGAAGCCGTCTCCATCCGCCTGGGGGCGCCCAACTACCCGGGCGACACCATGGTCTTCTCCGGCACGGTCACCGAGGCGTCGGTACCCGAGGGCCGCAGCGACGGCCGCGCGGTGGTGGAGATCGCCGTCCGGGGGGCGAACTCCCGGGGCGACCACGTGACCGGATCGGTCCGGGTCTCCCTGCCCGCCACCACCGGCGGGGGCACCTTCCCCGGGTCGCCGTCGTGAGCGCCCGGTCCCCGCGTCGCCACACCTTCGCCGGCACCACCGCCATCGCCGGCATCGGGGCCACCGAATTCTCGAAGGACTCGGGCCGATCGGAACTGCGGCTGGCCACCGAGGCCGTGGCCGCCGCGCTGGACGACGCCGGGCTCACGGCGGCCGACGTCGACGGCATGGTCACCTTCTCGGCCGACACCAACCCCGAGATCGAGGTGGCCCGCACCCTGGGCGTGGGCGACCTCACCTTCTTCAGCCGCATCCACTACGGCGGGGGTGCGGCCTGTGCCACCGTCCACCAGGCGGCCATGGCCGTGGCCTCCGGGGTGGCCGACGTCGTCGTCTGCTACCGGGCCTTCAACGAGCGCTCGGGCCACCGTTTCGGCACCGGCGTCCAGGGACGGCCGCCCGTCCCCAACGCCGAGAACGCCTCCTTCGCCTGGTACGCGCCCGACGGCCTCCTCACCCCGGCGTCGTGGGTGGCCATGTTCGCCCAGCGCTACCTGCACGCCACCGGGGCGACCACCGAGGACTTCGGCCGGGTGGCCGTGGCCGACCGGGCCCACGCGGCCACCAACCCCCGCGCCTGGTTCTACGAGAAGCCCATCACCTTGGAGGACCACCAGGCCTCGCGCTGGATCGTCGAGCCCCTCCGGCTGCTCGACTGTTGCCAGGAGTCAGACGGCGGCCAGGCGATCATCGTCACCTCTCTCGAGCGCGCCCGCGACCTGGCCCAGGCCCCGGCCGTCATCGACGCCGCCGCCCAGGGGGCGGGGGCCCAGCAGGACATGATGACCTCGTACTACCGCGACGACATGACCCGTCTGCCCGAGATGGGCGTGGTGGCCCGCCAGCTCTGGGAGACCTCGGGCCTCGGTCCCGACGACATCCAGGGCGCGATCCTCTACGACCACTTCACCCCGTTCGTCCTCTACCAATTGGAGGAGCTCGGTTTCTGCGAGTGGGGCGAGGCCAAGGAGTTCGTCCGCGACGGACATCTCCTCATGTCGGGCCGGCTGCCCACCAACACCCACGGCGGCCAACTGGGCGAGGCCTACATCCACGGCACCAACGGCATCGCCGAGGGCGTCCGCCAGGTCCGGACCACGGCCGTCAACCAGATCTCCGGCCTCGAGCACATCGTGGTCACGGCGGGCACGGGCGTCCCCACCTCCGGCCTCATCCTGGGCGTCGACCGCTGATTCCCTATGGAGGATCGGCGGTCAAGTGGCCGATGCCATGGCTGAACCCCCGGCGGAACCCCCGGCCTCGGTCCCGCTCACCCAGGCCGCCTTCCATGACCTGATCGGCGAGCTGGCCAACCTCGAGAACCGGCTCCGTCTGCCCGACGTCCCCCTCGACGAACCCACCCTCCTCGAGGGCTACCGCTGGATCTTCTCCATCCTGGCCGTCGGCCTCGACGCCCAGGTCTGGGCGGACAAGGACCGTCCCCGCTTCGTCGACATCGTGGGCCCCTACCGCAAGTGGGGCGGCGACAACTCCGACGCCTTCTACCAGTTCGCCCCCATCGACCCGAGCCGGACCTACCGGGTCCGCGGCCTCATCGGCGACGCCGCCTACCTCTCGCTCACCGTCTACGGCGGTCCCGACGACGGCCGCTACTCGGAGCGCATCGTCGGCACCGTCAACAACCGCGCCCTCGACGTCGCCGACGACGGCTCCTTCGAGATCGTCCTCTCCCCGGAACCTCCCGGTCCCACCCACCGGGGGGCGGCCTGGATCACGCTCGAGCCCGACGCCGTCTGCGCCATCACCCGCGACTACCTCGTCGATCCCACCAACGGCCGCCGGGTCCAGTGGCGCATCGAGGCCGACCACCCCCCGGCCAGCCGCCGCGACACCGACGCCGATCTGGCCCGCCGTTTCCGGGCCGCCCTCACGTGGCTGCGCGATCAGGCGGCCATCGTCCCCATCGCGCTGGGCGAGCCCAACACCGTCGACGAGCCCTATCCGGTCCCCAGTCAGACCTTCGGCTGGGCCGCCGGCGACGCCGCCTACGCCATGGGCTCCTACGTCCTCGACGACGACGAGGTCCTCCTCGTCGAAGGCCGCTCGCCGGACTGTGCCTTCTGGAACGTGTGTCTCTGGAACCAGTTCCTCCACACCTACGACTACGCCTACGAACGCGTCACCCTGAACGGCGGCCAGATCGCCTACGAGCCCGACGGCTCCTGGCGGATCGTCATCGCCCCCCAGGACCCCGGCCACCCCAACTGGATCTCGACGGCCGGCCACCACCGGGGCCGGATCTGGTTCCGCTGGTTCCTGCCCGCCGCCACCCCCGACCGTCCGACCACCCGGGTCCTTCCGGCCGACGACCTGTGACCCGGCCGGCGCCCGTCGTCCTCGACGACCTGGCCGCCCCGCGCTTCACCCCCCACGTCGAGCAGCTGCTCGAGGCCATGGACAGCATGGCTCCCGCCTGTCCCCTGGAGCCCGAGGCCATTTGCACGGCGGCGCAGGAACAGACCGGGCACCATGACTTCGGCGACCCCGCCTTCGGCCCCCGGCTCCAGCTGCTCTGCACGGCGCTGCGCACCGAAGCCGGCCTCAGCGGCGCCGGCGTGGTCAGCCTCTTCAGCCAGCTCGTCCAGTTCATGAAGAACCGGTTGCTCATCACCGAGCTCCTGCGCCGGCATCCCGAGATCTACGACGTCGAGATCGCCCGGCCCGTCATCATCTGCGGCCTGCCCCGCACCGGAACCACCCATCTGCACAACCTCATCTCGGCCGATCCCGCCTGGCGCTCCCTGCCCTACTGGGAGAGCCTCGAGCCGGTCCTGGCCGACGCCGAACGCCCGGCCCCGGGCGATCCCGATCCCCGCCGGTCCCGCACCGCCCTCGGCCTCGACGTCATGGAACAGGCCTTGCCCTACTTCAACCGGATGCACGAGATGACCGTCGACCACGTCCACGAGGAGATCGCCCTCCTGGCCGTCGACGTCTCCACCATGTTCTTCGAGACCCTGGCCCTCGTCCCGTCGTGGCGCGACGCCTACCGGGCCACGGACCAGACGCCGTCCTACGCCTATCTCCGCACCGTTCTCCAGGTCCTCACCTGGTTGCGCGGACCCACCCGCTGGGTCTTGAAGTCACCGCAGCATCTCGAGCAGTTCGGCCCGCTCCGGGCCACCTTCCCTGACGCCACCTTCGTGGTCACCCACCGCGACCCGGCGGCTGTCACCGTCTCGATGGCCACCATGATCGCCTACACCGCCCGCATGCACAGCGCCCGTGTCGATCCCCTGGCCATCGGCCGCTACTGGTCGGCCCGTGTCGAGGACCTCTTCCGGGCCTGCGCCCGGGACCGTCATCTCCTGCCCGACGACCAGACCATCGACGTCCGCTTCGACGAATTCATGGCCGACGACATGGCCATGGTCACCCGTATCTACGCGTTGGCCGACCAGCCTTTCGGCCCTGCATCGCGCCGGGCCATGACCGACTTCATGTCCGGCCACCAGCGCGGCCGTCACGGCACCGTGGCCTACCAGCCCGACGTCCTCGGCATCGACCCGGCCGAGCGCCGCCGGGCTTTGGCGTTCTACTCCGAGCGCTTCGGCCTGGCCGACCCCTAGTCTTTCGGTCATGGCCGACGGCAACCCGCGCTCCGAGCTGTTCGCCTTCGCCCACGACGTCATCGAAGCGATCGCCGCCCTCGATCCCATCACGGCCACCGATCACGGCATCGACCGCTACGACGACCAGCTCACCGACTTCTCGCTGGCCCACGCGGCCGAGACACAGGATTTCTTGCGCGCCACCCTCCGCTCCCTGGCCGGGGTTACCCCGGTCGACGACATCGACCGGATCGGCAAGAACGTGATGCACGAACGCCTGACCGCCCACCTGGGCCTCGAGGTGTCGGGCGAGTCCCGGCGCACCTTCTGCGTCCTCGCCTCTCCGGCTTCTTCCATCCGACAGGTCTTCGACCTGCAACCGGCGGAGAGCCCCGAGCACGCAGAGAAGATCCGGGCCCGGCTGGCCGCTGTCCGTGGGGCGCTCGGGAGCTGGCGCGGGGCGCTCGACGAGGACTCGCAATCCGGCCTGGTGGCGGCCCGGCGCCAGGCGCTCGGCGTGGCCGATCAGCTCGCGACCTACAGCGCCGGAGCCTTCGCCGCCGTGGCCCGCCGGGTGGCGGCGTCCTGCGGGGTGGAGGCCGAGGCGGCGGGCCTGGCCGACGCGGCCGACGACGCCGACCGGTCCTGCGCCGAGCTGTCGGACTGGCTCCGCTCGGTGTACGCCCCCCGGGCCGACCCGGCCGACGCCGTCGGCGCCGAGCGCTACGGACCGTGGGCCCGCTACTTCACCGGCGCCGAGCTCGACCTGGCCGAGATCCACCGTTTCGGATGGGACGACCTCCGGCGCATCAACGCCCGGATGTGGGAGATCGCCGCCGACCTGGCCCCGGGGGCCGGGAGCCTGGTCGAGGTGGCCGACCGGCTCGATGCCGACGAGGACCGGGCCGTCCACGGCACCGACGCCCTACTGGCGAGGCTCCGGCTGATGACCGAGGGGGCGGTGGCCATGCTCGACGGCGTCCACTTCGACATCGACGCGCGGATCAAATTCTGTGACGCCCGGCTGGCCCCCGAGGGCTCGGCCGCCGCCCCCTATTACATCTCGCCCAGCGAAGACCTGGCCCGCCCGGGCACCACCTGGTTCCCCACCCTGGGCCACGACCGCTTCTCCCTGTGGCGGCTCGTCTCCACCTGGTACCACGAGTCGGTTCCCGGTCACCATCTGCAGATCGCCACCGCCCTGCTCGAACGCCAGCGGCAGTCGCGCTTCCAACGGCTCGAAGGCTCCGTCTCGGGCTACACCGAAGGGTGGGCCCTCTACGCCGAGCGGCTCATGGAGGAGCTGGGTGCCTTCACCGATCCGGCCGACGAGTTGGGCTATCTCTCCTGCCAGGCGCTGCGCGCCGCGCGCATCGTGGTCGACATCGGCATGCACCTGGCCCTGCCGGCGCCACCGGAGATCGGTCGACTGGGTGCGCTCGGCGACGTGGCCGGCCGGACCTGGGACGCCGAGATGGCCACCGCCCTGCTCGAGGAGTGGGCCATCGAGCCCCACGACATGGCCGTCTCCGAGGTCGACCGCTATCTCGGCCTGCCCGGTCAGGCCATCTCCTACAAGGTGGGCGAGCGGGTCTGGCTCGAGACACGGGAGCAGACCCGCCGACGGCTGGGCCCGGCGTTCGACCTGAAGGCCTGGCACGCCCACGCCCTGGCCCTCGGCCCCATGGGCCTCGACGCCTTCCGCACGGAGATGGCGACCTTCGCCTGACCGGGTCGCCGGAACCCCCGAGCCCCGGAGCCGAGCTCCCGACCCGGCCGACGGCCGGGAAAGGGGGTGTCCGAGGCCGGTTCCGGGCCTCGTCCATGTAGCGTTGATGGGCGATGGCGACGGAGGCGGACGAGGTGGCGACGATCATGGACCCGGCGGTCGAGCCACCGGCGAAGCCCCGCCACGGCCGCTTCCGGCCGGTCATGGGTTGGATCGTCACCATCGTGGTGGCCCTGCTCATCAGCACCGGGACGCGGGCCTATGCCGTCCAGTCCTATTTCGTCCCCACCCCGTCCATGAGCCCGACCCTGGTTCCGGGCGACCGCATTCTGGTCAACAAGCTGAGCTCGACCGTCCACCGGGGCGACATCGTGGTCTTCAAGAACCCACCGGCCGACAGCGGTGGTCCTCCCACCCTGGTGAAGAGGGTCATCGGCCTCCCCGGCGAGAGGATCTCGTCGGAGGGGAACGTGGTCCTGATCAACGGCAAACCGTTGGCCGAACCCTGGCTGCCGGCGCTCACGGGCGACTGCGCCCAGGCGAGTGAGCACATCCCGCCCACCACCATTTCCCCGGATCACTACTTCGTCATGGGTGACTGCCGCGGTGATTCCGACGACAGCCGCTACTGGGGCACCGTCCCCGGCGGCAACATCGTCGGCAAGGTCGACGTCATCATGTGGCGCCACGGCCGTCCCTACTTCCACTGGTTCTAACCGTCCACCGGTTCCCGACCGCCGCCGGCAGCCGACGTCTGCTCCTGCGCCCGTCATGACCGACTGGGGCCGCGCCACCTATGGAGATCCCTGTCGCGAGTGCGGCTACCACTGGTCGGTGGGGCCCGACGAGGCCATGGCCCTGGTCATGGCCACCCCGGCGCGCTACGCGGCCCTGCTCGGCGACACCGACGGGTCGCAGCGTCACCCCGATCTGGCCTGGACGGCGGTCGTCTACGTGGCGCACGTGGCCGACAACCTCCGTATCTGGGCCGAGCGGTTGGCCGCTCTGGCTCTGGGCGCGGTCGGTCCGGTCACCCCGTACAACCAGGATCTCCTGGCCCAGGCCCGCCGCTACGACGAGCTCAGCCTGCTCGGCGCCCTCTGGTCACTGGACCGTGCGACCCGGGACTGGCGCGACGCCGTCCTGCTGGCCCACGCCGCCGGTGTCCCGCTCGTCCACCCCGAGCGCGGTGAGC
>Ga0307373_10015904_pt1 | contig 10169 bp, 10 predicted proteins | sample OX2MG_FD_202534 | JGI IMG/M metagenome (GOLD analysis project Ga0307373, IMG submission 202534) | Soil microbial communities from Risofladan, Vaasa, Finland - OX-2 | ecosystem: Environmental > Terrestrial > Soil > Coastal area > Acid sulfate soil | place: Finland: Risofladan, Vaasa | collected...
GACCAGGACCGCTCCCGGGATTTTCGCCACGATCTCTCCGCGCACACCATTTATCATGCGTCGACGCCTCCGAGCGATAGGTCATAAACGCGCTCCGCGTTCTTGCCAAGGATCAGATCTAACTCATCAGCCGACAACTCTAGACGTGCTACTCGCCGGATAAAGCGATCCTGCCGCAACAGTGCGAAGTCAGTGCCGACCAACACGCGCTCTGCTCCGACCAAATCAATCACTGTGCGGAAAACCTGCGGCGAATAGAGATAGGTCGAAGCGGCGGTGTCGTAGACGACGTTGCGCGCCAACGAAGCGACCTCGGGCATTAACTCGTAGAACGGCAGCCCCCCGCCCCAATGCGCCGCTACGACCTTGACTTCGGGGAAGTTGAACAGAAACGTCTGCAAACGATCGGGCGTCGACGTGCCCTTTCCCGGATAGAGATGCCCTACGGGCTCGCTTACGTGCAGGAGAACAGGCTTCGCCAGTCGTTGGCAAACGTCTACTACCGCCGCCAACGATCCAGGATCAGCCAGATCAAATCCCTGCGCGTCGGCGTTCAGTTCGCCAATACCGACCGCGCCCGCACGTAGGCAGCGCTCAGCTTCCTCGGCGGCACCAGGCTGTGTCGGCGAAACGACCGTGACCGCGGCGATCCGCCCAGGGTAACGCGCCGCGACGTCGAGTAGATAGTCATTGTGTGCGCGACAGATTCCATCGTCGAGCCATGGAAAGCCACATGCCAGCGAACAGTACACCCCGGCGCGTTCCATGCTGGCGAACAGTTCACTCTCACCGGCAAGCGAAATCTTCGGGTTGCCGTAGAGCTCGCCGAACCAGGCGTCGCGCTGGCTGAGTGAAGCACGCACTCGGGCAAATTCCGGTGGGAATATATGCGTGTGCGCATCAACCAAAGTACGTGAAGCGTTGTGGGCGAATTGAGTCGTCTGCACCTGGCGGGACATAGTCGTTCCAGTCGGAGAAACCGGATGCTGGCCGGTTTGTCGTTGCTTATCCGAGGTACAGAATCACGACGACGATCGCGATGAATATGACCAGTCCCACGAGAACGAGCATCGGGATGAGATAGCTCATACGACTCTCGTCGGGGATGCCCTCGGGAGCGCGTTCAGCCGGCGTTCCGGCCGGTGCCGCCCAAACAACGACGGCAGTCACGTTATCGTTCGAATCATGTTGCAACGCCAGATTGACGAGTTCGCGCGAAGCGTCGTCTGGATGACGATTGAGGGCAACGGAGACCATTTCGTCTTCATCTACGTAATCGTGCAAGCCATCGGTGGTCAGCAGTAGGCGGTCATCTTCAAGCAGGCGGATTTCAAAAATGTCGACATCAATTCGCGGTCGGTGTCCCAGCGCGCGCGTGATGATGTTCCGATGTTGGCTCTCGCGTGCTTCCTGTGCGGTCATCGCACCGGCAGCAACTTGTTCGGCAACCAGGGAATGATCCCGCGAAATCTGAGTTAAGCGATTCGCCCGAATCAGGTAGGCGCGGCTGTCGCCAACATTAGCTACGGTCAGATCAACTCCGCGAATTACCGCAGCGACGAGCGTCGTCCCCATCATGTTTTGCTCGCCCTCGGCCGAGCCGTCGGCGAAGATCAGATCGTTGGCCTTGCGAAATGCCTGTTTAAGGCGAAGTGGTATGTCGGTCGTCGACACTTCCGAGCCATAGTATTCGGTCCGCAGCGTATCGATCGCTATCCGCGACGCGACTTCGCCGCGCTGGTAACCGCCCATGCCGTCGGCCACGGCGACCATTATGCCGTTTTGCTCGACAGCATCGGACTGAGCGTCGCTAACGAAAACGGCGTCTTCGTTTTGCTCCCGAACAGACCCTGTGTCCGTTCCAGCCCCGACTATGACGCGTAGCTCTTCCACCGCTGTCGTGCCTTTACTCCTCATAGGATGGCGCTGCATGGCCGATGGTATTCGAGAGACCCCAGTATCGCGCTTCGGCCGCAGAATCGTAACATAGTGGCCGTACGACCGCAAAAGGGTCACATCCTGAGACATCCTAGCCCTATGATACGATTGTCGTTCTCTACCCGTGACCAGACTGGGAGTCACGCACTCATGAGGTTGCTACCTGTGGCCCGAATGATACTGCTATTCGTTGGAATTATGGCGTTGATCGCCTGTGGTAGCTCCAAATCTGGCAACAACTCCTCTTCCGCGACCGCAGTGACCGCTCAATCGCTCCTTTCGAACGCGTCCACGCGCTTTGGCCAGGTTAATTCTTTGCATTTCGTGCTGCAAATTCAGGGCAACGTTGCGCTCGATCAGGCGAATACGCTCAAACTTCACGGTGCCGAAGGTGATCTCGCCCGCCCAGATAGTGCCCAGGCGAAAGCAGACGTGACGTTCCTCGGCGCCACAATATCGCTCAAATTCGTCTCAATCGGCAAGGACCAATACATTACAAACCCGATAACCGGCGCCTGGGAAACCGCCCCCGCCAACCTTGGCTACGATCCAGCAGTGCTGTTCGACGGTAACCAGGGAATTACCCATGTGCTCGGCGTACTGCAGAATCCCACGATCGTCGGCAGCGAGACGATAAATGGAGAGGACGCGTATCATGTGACGGCGACCGTTACCAAAGCGGATGCGCAACCGATCGCGGCCGGTGCACTCACCAGCGCCACCCCGGCGATCGATCTCTGGATTTCGAAAAAGAGCTTCGATATTGTAAAGTTGACATTGAACGATGCGGGTGCGGCTGGGGCAAGTACGACGACATGGACGCTCTTGATCAGCAAGCAGAACGAACCGGTGACGATCCAACGTCCGAACGTCTAAGTCCAATGTCGACCGAACGCGCGAATTCACGACCGCTAACGGTGTTGTTGCCAGCATTGGTTGTTGTGCTCGTTGCCGCCCTCGATCTCACCGTCATCGCCCCCATTTTGCCGCGAATGCTGCTTGATCTCCAGGTCAATACCGCCGAGGCCGACCGCTATGTCTGGGTGGTCAGCGGTTACCTCGTCGCCTATACACTGACCATCCCGCTGCTCGGTCGTGTTTCCGACATCTTTGGACGACGTAATGCCTTTCTCATCGCTCTGGCAATTTTCATGGTTGGCTCGTTTCTCTGCGCGTCGGCGCACAGCCTTACCGCGTTGATCACTGCCCGCACGATTCAGGGGTTGGGCGGCGGTGCGATGCTGCCGATCTCAATGGCATTGGTCGGCGACGTACTGCCGGCTGAACGACGCGCGGGAGCGCTTGGGATCGTGGCCGCTGTGGATACGCTCGGTTGGGTGCTCGGCCCGATTTGGGGAGCAGGGTTTGCTCACCTCTTCGGTTCGTGGCGCGATGTCTTTTGGCTAAATCTGCCGATTGGCGGCGTCGCAGCGCTCTGGTTGATGCGCTCGTGGCGCGCTCCACGTACGAGCAATCATGAACGAACATCGCTCGATCTGCCCGGCGCGGCACTGCTCGCGATCGGGCTTCTCTGCCTAAACCTGGGCGTATCGGCCGGTTCCGCTACCGCCGGACCAAGCGGGCAACACGCCTTCGGCGCAACGCCCAACCCACTCTCCAGCTACCAGGTTCCGCTTATCGTGATCGGAGTTCTCGCGCTAGTCGCGCTGGTCTTCGTCGAGCTGCGCGCGCGCAATCCGCTTATCCCGCTCACGCTCTTCCGCGATCGCCTCTTCTCGTCGGCGAACGCCACGAACGGTCTGGTCGGCGCCGCGTTGATGGTTGGAATGGTGAACGTGCCCCTGCAGGTGGCGTTGATCGCGACACCTGAACGCGGTGAGATCGTGAGCGCCGAACTGCTCGGCGCATTTTGCGCGGCAATGGCAATCGGCGGGGTTCTCGGAGGTCAATTCACGCGTCGATTCGGCTATCGCACCGTCGTATTGGTCGGGCTGCTGCTTGCTGGCACCGGATTCTGGCTGATGACTCGCTGGTCGAACGATCTCCAGGTTTTGAATATGGCGCGCGACCTCGCCGTCGGCGGCTTCGGCTTCGGTCTGGTTATCGCACCGATAGGAGCCGCTGCCCTCAATGCCGCCCGATCACGAGACCTCGGCATCGCCTCCGGATTGGTTATTGCCACGCGCCTGCTCGGCATGACAATCGGGATATCAGCGTTGACCGGCTGGGCAGTGAGCCGCCTAAATCGAGCGCTGGTCAGCTTGCCGCCGTTACCGCAGAAGACGGGTGAGTCGCTCGCCGATTATCTAATACGGCAGCAAAACTACGCGGCAAACGAGGCGATTCCCTTGACCCTCTCAATCATTCGTGACACATTCGCGGTCGCTGCGGTTCTGTGCATGCTCGCTCTGATTCCGGCGCTGCTACTCGGACGACGCGAGGGCAAATAGCAGGTTCAATCCGCGAACACTGCGCGAAAAGCATCGATCGCCTCGGCGACTGATCGCTCCGGCGAGAAGATCGCGGACCCGGCGACCAGGATATCAGCGCCTGCCTCCCAGATCTCGCGTGCGTTTTCCGGCTTGATGCCGCCGTCGATCTCGATAAGCGCCTCCGGATTCACGGCGCTGAGTAGCGCTCGCGTCCGTTTGAGCTTGCTCAGCGACGTCGGGATGAATGCCTGCCCTCCAAACCCGGGGTTAACGCTCATCACCAGCACTACGTCGACCAATACCGCAACCTCCTCGATTGCGGACAGTGGCGTGCCGGGATTGAGTGCGACGCCGACCTGACAGCCAGTTTCGCGAATCTGTTGGAGGGTTCGATGGATGTGGCGACAGGCTTCGACGTGGACGGTGATGAGATCCGCCCCGGCTTCAGCAAAGCGTTCCAGATAGTGCTCCGGTTCTGCGATCATGAGGTGTACGTCGAGCGGTAAGGTTGTCGATTGACGTACGCTCTCGATAACCGGCAAGCCGATGCTGATATTCGGCACAAAGCGGCCGTCCATGACGTCGAGATGCACATAGTCGGATTTCGCTTCGGTCACACGCCTGATCTCGTCGTTGAGGTGTCCGAGATCCGCCGTCAAAATCGAAGGGGCGATCCGAGGGGTAGAACGCTGGCCATTTTTTGGCATACTCCAGATGTGCTCCTTTCTTCGTCATCGTACGAGAGCATCGACGCTGACGGATTGGGACAACCGCAAGGGGATAACGTGGCGACCAGATCGCTCTCAGCAATCCGCATGTTTCGCGCCCTGCAAATCATACCCGGAGTCTTACTGATCGCATTTTGGTGGCCCGTTGCCTGGCTCCAATTGCGTCCGTTGTCAGATTTTTACTTCTTCCCGCTCTGGGTCGGTTACATTCTCGTGGTCGATGGCCTTGTCGAGCTCCGTACCGGTACCTCGTTGCTTACGCGGAGTAGTCGCTATTTCGCGCTCTTATTTGTTGGCTCGGTACCCTTTTGGTGGATATTCGAGTGGATGAACCGGTATCTCGATAACTGGCACTATCGTACGCCGGTCAACTACCCCGGCGTCGCGTATGTTTTCCTGGCGTCGATTGCGTTTTCGACCGTCATCCCGGCAGTGCTTGAAATGTCTGAACTCGTCGCGAGCTTCGGTTTAGGAGATCGGATTCCGCAGTTACCGAAGCTTCGGCTCAGACCGGTCGCAATCGTCGCGCTGCATCTACTTGGTTGGATGATGTTGCTCTCGGTGATAGCCTTCCCTCACTACATGTTCCCCTTCGCCTGGCTTTCCCTCTTTTTTATCATCGAACCGATCAATGCACTGTTGGGCCAGCGATCGATCGCAAGCTTTGTACGTGAAGGCAATTGGGCGGCCCTGTGGAACATCATGCTGGCAACGCTCGTGACCGGCTTTTTCTGGGAAATGTGGAACTATTTCTCGATGCCGAAGTGGACGTATTCGGTGCCGTTCGTCGGCTCGGTCCATCTCTTCGAGATGCCACTGTTGGGTTACACGGGCTATCTGCCGTTCGGACTGGAAGTCTTCGCGATCTACGGGCTGATGTTTCAACTCTTTCTCCGTCGACCACAGGACTACGCACGGGTTAATCGGCTCAGCGCCCGCAACGACGAGCCGGTGGAGGCATGATGGATCGCATCGACTCCTCGGGATATGCAAGTATTCCCAGCGCGTTCAAGGGCGGACGAGGTCTGCCAAACCTGGTCGCAAAATACCGAGTTACTCGGAGAACAGTTGTGCACGAAAAGAGCGCACGATCAAATTCTTTGGATAAAATGCTCGATGGAAAAAGTACGTTTAGACCGCGAACGTTCAGCGAGCGTTTGACCACGTCTCGCCTGGCGCCTATAATTCCGCGCGTTCGGGATAGCAATGTTGACCCGCTCAGGATGGCACAACTGCCGTGGTAAACAGCCTGCAACGCTTCGAACGTTTTTTTGAACGCCTGATGGAAGGTTCCGTCGGGCGGATTTTTCGTAGCCCAATTCAGCCAGCCGAAATCGGTCGCCGCCTCGAACGCGCCATGGAAAGCAACCAGTTGGCCACGGTCGATGGGGTCGTCGTGCCAAACGATTACTCCGTTTACCTCAACCCTCAGGATATGGTTATCTACACCGATTTTGTAACCAGCCTCTGTCGCCAAATGGAGGACTGGCTTATTGATCTGGCAGACGAACGCAATTACGGATTCATCGATCAAGTTCGGGTCCAGATGTTCGGCGATGACCGGATTCCGGCGCGCTCGATCAGTGTCGATGCCCATATCGCCGAACTACCGGGTTACGATCCGGTGCAGCAGGAAGCGGTTCAACGCACCGAGGTGTATCGCGTGGTAGAGCGAACCGGTAACGTTCCGCCCCAATTGCTACGCGTAACGAGCGCCGTGCGACCCGAGGAGATGTTCTCAATCAGAAGACAGCTCACGACAATCGGTCGGTCGCTTGACAACGACGTCGTTATTCCCGAACCCGAAGTGTCCCGCTATCACGCCCGCATCGAGTTCGTGAATGGCCATCTCGAAATCGTCGACCTCGAATCGACAAATGGCACGATCGTGAACGGAACGCAGGTTCGACGTCGCGCGATTCAGCAAGGCGACTCTGTCGTCGTCGGGACGGCGAAGTTGGAGTTGCTGCCGTATCGCGGGGCCGGTCCACAGGGTGCGCAGGGCCGTTCGCTGTAATGATCAATCAACTTCCATTTGAGTGGTTTGTCCTCCTACTTCGAATAATTTTCATCTTTCTGCTCTATTTCTTCCTCTTCCAGGTGCTCCGCGTTATCGTCCGTGAGTTGAGCACCTTCACGTCTCAGGGTCATGTCGAGCCGTCGATCGAAGCGACCGCCCACCTCATCGTCCAGAAGGGCGGCGGGTCTGGCCTGCGTTCCGGGATGACGCTCGAACTTGAACCGGTCACGGTCATCGGTCGGCACCCTCGAGCGACGATCATTTTGGACGACAACTTCGTGTCGAGCGAGCACGTGCAGATTACCTGGCGCGACGGCCGCTGGTGGCTCAGCGATCTGAACAGTACCAACGGCACACGGTTGAACAATCAGCCCGTCACCGTCCCAACCGGTCTTCGTTATGGAGATGTCATCGCGATCGGCGACGTGCATCTTCAATTCGCGCCCTGAGCTCCACGCTCATACGGGAACCGCGAACGAACGGTTTCGCTAATCTGTGGGCTTGCAGATTGAGCTGCCCGCGTAGTTCAAAGGAGTGCTCAGTTCACGTGACCACCTTGAGTGGTCGGTCGTTCAATGTTCAGCCGAAATTCGACACGGCTGACTCGGGCCCTCATGTCGCCCCGTTCGTGAGGGACTATGCGCCACGAACAGGTCCTGGCGCGACGCGTAGGTAAAGGAGCGACGCTTGAAACGATTTCATTTCCTGTTGTTGATCGGCCTCGTATTGGCCATGGCACTTCCGCTCGGATCGGCACAAGCTGCCCCGTCGTCGCCCGACGACCTTTTGATGCCACGCTATTTCCCCGAAACCGGCTTCTGGGTTCAAGGTCCTTTTCGACAGTATTGGGAGACACACGGCGGGCTCTTTGTTCAGGGCTACCCGATTACTGGCGTCTTCAAGCAGGACGGTTTCTATCGTCAGTATTTCGAGCGAGCGGTCTTTGAGTATCATCCGGAAAACGCCGGAACCCAGTACGTGGTAGAGCTTGCGCGTATCGGCGCCGATCTCACCCAATCGCGGAGCGGTGAGGCACCGTTTCAACCGATCGGTTCATTCGCTAATTCGCAGGATCACGTCTACTATGCCCCGACACAACACTCGCTGAACTACGGCTTCAAGACATTCTGGAACGACAACGGCGGACTGTCGAACTTTGGCTATCCAATATCCGAGGAATTTGACGAGAAGAATCAACCGCCACCGGCCGGGGACGGCGCGGTACATACGACGCAGTACTTCGAACGGGCACGGTTCGAATACCATCCCGAATATAAAGGGACGAAGTACGAGGTCCTGCTCGGCCTCCTCGGACGCGAGTATCTGGCGTTGCATCCGGCTCCAGCCAGTGCACTGGCGAAGCAAGACTCGCAGCTGCCACCCCCCGATCCGACGACGAATCAACTCTACGGTCCACACGTCGGTTACGGCTTCAACGTCTATCTGAACGGTGATGGTACCGGCGACGCATTCAACCAGCAGACGCTTAATTCGGTCAAAGCCGCCCAGTTCTCCTGGATTCGCATCCAGGTGCAATGGAGCCAAATCGAGCGCGCTCCGGGGCAATTTGACTTCCTTCCGCTCGATCGCATCGTCAACGCCGCAAATGCGAGCGGGGTCAAGATCATCGCCAGCGTAGTGAAGGCGCCCGCTTGGGCCGACGCAACCGGCGGAATACCTTCGGACCCGTCCGCCTACGGCACGATGATGCAGACGCTCGCCGCGCGTTACCACGGGAAAGTACAGGCCTGGGAAATTTGGAACGAGGAAAACCTGGCCACCGAGACCGGTGGAACGGTGGATGTCGGTCGCTATGTCAACCTGCTAAAGGCAGCCTATCCCGCCGTCAAAGCCGGTGACCCCAACGCGATCGTGCTCTTCGGCGGGTTGACGCCGACCGGTGTGCAAGATCCGTCGATCGCGATCGACGACGTGCAGTACCTTCGTCAGGCTTACCAGTACAACGGTGGCGAAGTGAAAGCGTACTTTGATGATCTGGGAGCGCATCCGGGAAGCAACAATAATCCACCTGATACGATGTGGCCTGACAACCCTGGTCCAGGGCCCGGATGGCAAAACGATCCATCATTCTACTTCCGTCGCATAGAACAGCTTCGGCAAGTAATGATCGACAATAGCGATGCCGCCAAGCAAATTTGGCTGACTGAATTCGGCTGGACCACAGCGAACCAGGCCCCCGGATACGAATATGGCGCGCAGGTAAGCGACCAGGATCAGGCCACCTATCTGGTCCGCGCCTTCGAGATCGCGAGGAATGAATGGCCCTGGATCGGTGTGATGAGTGTCTGGAACCTGAACTACAGCGTGATTTCGAGCCCGAGCGACGAAAAAACGCCGTGGTCGGTTCTCAATTCGGATTGGAGCCCACGACCCTCCTATACCGCGTTGAAGGAGATGCCAAAATAATTCACCTGCCGGAAAATGGCTATACTTCCGTCGGTGTAGCGCAGGAGCAGCGGCCTGGCCACGGTAACGTGGCCGGGCTCGCCGTGGCAGGAGATGAGATGATCCCGGGCAAACTGTCCGTGGTGCTGCCCGCCCACAACGAAGTCGACAACATTCCGGTAGTGACGCAGCGGGCGCTTGAAGTGCTGCCCGAACTCGCTGAATCGTTTGAGATCATCGTCGTGGATGACGGCAGCGTCGATGGTACTGGCGCATTACTCGATCGCCTCGCAGCGCAACATCCCGAAATACGCGCCGTCCATCACCCCAAGAATCGCGGCTATGGAGCGGCGCTGACGTCGGGCTTCCAGGCCGCGAACGGCGATTTCGTCATGTTCATGGATGCCGACCAGCAGTTTGATATCGCCGATCTCTCGTATCTCGCGCCGTTCGTGGGCCAATATGACATCGTGGCCGGGTATCGGATCGATCGGCAGGACGCACGCTACCGCATCCTTTACGCGAACATGTTCAAGCTCGTCGTTCGCATGCTCTTCCATGTCAGTTCGCGCGACACCGACTGCGCCTTCAAAGTCTTTCGAGCCGACCTGCTCAAGGACATGCGACTCGAATCACCGGGGGCGTTGATCAACACCGAGATCCTGGCCAAGTCATCACGCGCCC
>Ga0307373_10015905_pt1 | contig 10169 bp, 9 predicted proteins | sample OX2MG_FD_202534 | JGI IMG/M metagenome (GOLD analysis project Ga0307373, IMG submission 202534) | Soil microbial communities from Risofladan, Vaasa, Finland - OX-2 | ecosystem: Environmental > Terrestrial > Soil > Coastal area > Acid sulfate soil | place: Finland: Risofladan, Vaasa | collected...
ATCCTGCGCACCTGCGCCGGCTCGCCCTGGATCGGATGATCCGGCAGCAGGCGCCGCAGCTGCTCTGCGACGCGATCCCCACCCATCACGGCAATGATGAATCGATTGCTGGCCAGCGCCGCGGCTGGCCACTGAACATAACCGGCGAAACGGTACAGGAACACCGCCTTGACGACGTCCTGCGGATACGGCCCGCCGGATGGCAACACGCTCGCCGTTGGGGCCTGCGAGGCCGTGGGCTTCGCGGCGGCCACGGCCCCCACTCCCGCGGCCTGCGCGTTGGCCTCGGGCGCCAGCAGCGCCAGCAGCACCGCGGTGAGATCGACGGCGAGGCGGCCTGGGCGCGAGTGGTGTGTGGCTGCAGGCATGGGCGCCTAATGCTGGTACCGGACTTTGGCGATCACCGCGCGCGCGATGTAAGTTCGCATACGGCGCATGCACCCGCTCCGGCTCGATCGGGCCAATGTGCGCGCAGGCTAGCTGCCCCCGCCGCCCGTCGGCGCGTCGAAGAACTCGACCGTTCCGGTCTCCACCGAATACTGCGCCCCGACCACCAGCAGCCCGTCCTCCAATATGAGCTTTTCCAGCACGTCCGAACCGTAGCGCAGATGACTGACCGACACACCAATGTTGGCGCGGATCGCGTGCCGCACCAGCGCCGCCGGATCGCCGGTGAGCTCGGTACTCAACAAGGGTTCAACCGACGGCCGGACGCGATCGACGATCGAGCGCAGGTTGCGTGACTGATTCTCGGCCGGTCGTTGCAACTCCTCGATGGTCGCCGTGATGGCCCCGCACTGCGAATGGCCCAGCACGACCACCAGACGGGTGCCAAAGTGCGATGCCGCGAACTCGACACTGCCGATCTGCGACGGCGATACGATGTTGCCGGCGACACGGATGACGAACAGGTCGCCCAGGCCCTGGTCGAAGATGATCTCGGCCGGTACGCGTGCATCCGAGCAGCCCAGGATGATCGCGAACGGCTGCTGCACGCTGTTCAGCTCGACTCGCCGGGCCGGCGCGGCCGGATCGCTCCCGGCCTGGGCGACGAAGCGCCGGTTGCCCGCCTGCAGCCGCTCGATGGCCTCCAGCGCCGCCGTCATCGCGGCCCCTCGGGCGGATCCACCTCGCCGGTCGCCATGACCAGCAACTCCTCGTCGGAGAACTTGCGCTGTGAGAGCGTCCAGCGTGCCTGGTACGCCTGCGCCGAATCCACCAGGATACGGCACGGTACCGCCTGCCCGAGCAAATGCGCCTCGGACACCACCCGGACTGCAATCCCCTCGCCTTCCAGCACCCGCGCCAAGGCGGCCGCGGAGGGCTCGTCCGAAAGGGTCGTCAGCCAGCGCCATGTGGTCTCTTCCATCGAGCACAAGCGTAGCACGTAACGTGCTCAGTGCTCGCCGGCATCCCAGCTGTAGCGCACGCCGGCCAGCCCCAGCCGCCCCGTCAGTTGCGGCGCGAGCTCGCGTGCTACCGCCTGCACCTCGGCCGGCCCGCCCAGTGCGGCGAGCTGCGTCATCGTAAGGCCCGCATAACCGCATGGATTGATGCGGCCGAATGGCGCCAGATCCATCTTCACGTTGACGGCGAGACCGTGATAGCTGCCGCCGCGGCGGATGCGCAACCCCACGCTCGCGAGCTTGCATGGCCCTACGTACACGCCGGGCGCGCCCGCGCGCGTCTCGGCCCGGATGCCGTGGTCCGCCGCGCACGCGATCACCGACTGCTCCAGCGCGCTCACCAGCGCGCGCACGCCCAAGCCGGCACGGCGCACATCGATCAGCGGATACACCACCAGCTGTCCGGGGCCGTGATAAGTGACCTGCCCGCCGCGATCGATGCGCACCACCGGGATGTCCCCCGGCGCGAGCACGTGCGCCGGATCGGCACTCATGCCCAGCGTGAATACCGGCTCGTGCTCCAGCAGCCAGATCTCATCGGCGGTGCCGGCGCCGCGCTCCTCGGTGAAGCGCTGCATCGCGCGCCAGACCGGCCCGTACGCGCAGCGGCCCAGCCAGCGGCAGACAGGTGCCGGCGCGGGTGCGGCTGACGGTGCAGCTGCGGGTGCGGCTGCCGTGCTCACGCCGATTGCTGCCCCAGCCCCACGTTGTTGCCGGCAAGCGCGCGTTCGGCCCGATAGCTCGAGCGCACCAGCGGACCGGACACGCATTCGCGGAAACCGCGCGCGAGCCCCCAGGCACGATACTGTTCGAACTGTTCGGGCGTGACGTATCGCGCAACGTCCAGGTGATTGACCGTCGGCCGCAGGTACTGGCCCAGCGTGATGATGTCGACTCCGACCTCGCGCAGCTCGTCCATGCACTCGGCGATCTCCGCGTCGGTCTCGCCCAGGCCCAGCATCAGGCTGGTCTTGGTCAGCACCTGCGGCCGGTAGCGTTTGGCGTGCGCGAGCACCGCGAGCGTGCGCTCGTAGCTGGCGCGCGGATCGCGCACCGGGTGCGTCAGACGGCGCACGGTCTCCACGTTTTGCGCGAACACATCCAGCCCCGCCGCCACCACCGTCTCGACGTCGGACAGCACCCCCTGGAAATCCGGCGCCAGCGCCTCGACCGCCACGCCCGGGCTGCGCTGCTTGATCGCGCGGATGCAGGTTGCGTAATGACCTGCGCCGCCGTCGGGCAGGTCGTCGCGATCGACCGAGGTCAGCACCACGTATTTCAGCCGCATCAGCGCGACGCTGGCGGCCACGTTGGCGCTCTCCTGCGCGTCGAGCCAGCCGTGCGGATTGCCGGTATCGACCGCGCAGAAGCGGCAGGCGCGCGTACACACCGCGCCCATCAGCATCACGGTCGCCGTGCCGGCATTCCAGCACTCGCCGATGTTCGGGCACTTGGCCTCCTCGCATACGGTCGCCAGACGATGCTCGCGAACCGTGCGGCGCACGAAGTCGTAGCCCTCTCCCACCGCGATCGGCGCCTTGAGCCAGCGCGGCTTGCCGTACAGCCCGCGGCGCGCATCGGGTTGAGTCTCGCCGGCGCTGGGCGCCGCCTTGATGCCGTCCCTGATCGCGGTGAAGCCCTGCTCGGTCCGATACTTCTCGCCGCTGCGGGCAGCGGTGACGGCGGGGATGTCGTTGATTTGGCTCATACGGGTCTTGAGATTTTACCGCAACGGCCGCCGCCGCGCCGTCACTGCAACGTTGCGAGTTGCTCCATGCTGAAGACATCCGCCCACGCGCCGGTGTAGATCTGGCCGTGCAGGCGCCGCGCGGCGATGGCCCGCTGCAGCAGCGGCAGCAATTTGAATTTTCCCGGTTTGCAGCCCTCGAACAGCTCCGGGCGGTACAGGCCGATGCCGGCATAGGTCCAGGACGGTGCCCCCTGCGCCGGTGCCGTCACGCGCCCATCGCGCAGCGCGAAATCGCCCTCCGGGTGATGCGGCGGATTGGGCACGAGCAGCAGCTGCGCCAGCGCCTCCGGCGCGAGCGCCAGCTGGCCGAAATCGAACTGCGTGAATACATCGCCATTGACGACCAGGAACGGCTCACCGCCCAGCCACGGCAGCGCACGCAAGATACCGCCCCCAGCCTCCAGCGCCTCGCCACCCTCATCGCTGTAATGGATGTGGAGCCGCCAGCGTGAGCCATCGCCCAGGGCCTCGCGCAGACACTGCCCGAGCCACGCAAGGTTGATCACCACCGTGTCCACTCCGAGCCGCTCGAGCTTTTCGAGGTGATAGACGATCAGTGCCTTGCCCTGCACCTGTGCCAGCGGCTTGGGCAGCGCATCGGTCAGCGGCCGCATGCGCTCGCCGCGGCCCGCGGCCAGGATCATCGCGCAGCGGGGGCTCATGAGGCGGGCGGAAGCGTCAGATCGGCCGCCGCGGCCTGCGCCAGTGCAGCCGCGTTGGCCGGCTCGAACGCCGGCAGCACGCGTCGCTCGAGCCAGGCGGCGAAGTCCGACAGCTCCGGATAGCTGCCGGCCGCGGCGCGCACGTACTGCAGCGTACGCGGCAGGTCCGCCAGGTAGCCGCTCTTGCCGTCGCGCCACCATAGGCGCGCGAAGATGCCGAGCACCTTGATGTGACGCTGCAGGCCGGCCAGGTCGAACCAGCGCAGGAACTGCTGTGCGTCGGCGCCGGCAGGACCGCCCTGCGCCACCAGGCGCGCGCGGTAGTCGGCCACCCAGCGCTGTACGCGCGCACGCGGCCACTCGATATAGCAGTCCTTCAGCAACGACACCAGGTCATAGGTGATCGGGCCCGCGAGCGCGTCCTGGAAATCAAGGATGCCGGGATTGTCCGGTGCCAGCCACATCAGGTTGCGCGAGTGATAATCGCGGTGCACGAATACCACCGGCTGCGACAGCGCCGCGCGCGTCAGCAGCTCGAACGTGGCGGCGAGCACGCCGCGATCCTCGGCATCGAGCGTGAGGCGCAGGTGACGAGCACAGAACCACTCGCCCATCAGCGCCATCTCGCCCTCCAGCGCAGCGCGGTCGTACGGCGGCAGCTCGCGCGCCGCGGCCAGGCCCTGCAGCTGGATGCGCCGTAGCGCCTCGAGCGCGTCCGCGTACAGCGGCTGCGGGTCTGCACCGGCACGCAGCCGCGCCAGGTACTGCGTCGAACCCAGGTCCTCCAGCAGCACGAAGCCGCGCGCCGCATCGACCGCATCGACCCGCGGCACATGCACTCCGCAGCGCTCGAGCAGCGCAGCCACCTGCAGGAACGGGGCGGTGTCCTCCTTGTCCGGCGGCGCATCCATGACCACCCGGGTAGCACCGTCCGCGCGCCACGCGCGCAGGTAACGCCGGAAGCTGGCATCGCTCGAGGCGCTCTCGAGCCTCACGAAGTCGAACCGCACCTCATCGCGCAACCACTCTGCAATCTGCGCGGCGCGTGCCTGCCGCTGCCCATCGCTATCCGGCGGCCCCGCGCCGACGCCGTCGCGGCGCTGTGTCATCGTTGAGTCATTCCTGTCGTGTCATGGCGCGTCGCGCGATGCCGTCGTAGCAGTCAAAGATCGCGGCCGAAGCACTCGAGTGGGTGTTAGCCAAGTCATTATAATGGCTGCTTGCAATAATGAGCCCCTTCAATGATCGGCTTCCGGCACCTGCGAGCACTCCTGGGTGCAGCATTTTGCTGCGCGCTATTGTTATCTGCGCCGATGTCCCAGGCCGCCGATGCGCCGGCGTCAGGGGCCGGCGCCGCGACCGCGCCGGCAGCGGCGCATTCGACGTCCGGAACACGGTTCGGGCCCATCGCCAGCTGGGGCGCGCAGCCGTGCCGCGGATACGTACAGGCGAACACTGCGCCGCCGGACACGCCGGCGCTGGTGCGGGTCGCCGCCGCCCTGCCGGCACCGGGCACCACCCGCAAGCCGCCCATCCGTTCATTGCCACAGCCGCCCAAGCCCGGCCCGCTGCAGGTCAACGGACCAATCACCTTCGCCGCCGACCAGGCGACGGCCGAGCGCAACGGCCGCATCAGGCTTTCGGGCGACGTCGATGTACACATGAGCGACCGGCGCATCCAGGCCGATCAGATGCTCTACAACCGCAACACCGACGATATCAGCGTCAGCGGCAAGGTTCGCTTCAGCGATCCCACCATAAAGATACAGGGTGACACCGGCCACTATGACAATGAGGGCGCGCAGTTCACCCATGCGCAATTCCGCTTCCTCACGCGTCCCGGGTACGGCAGCGCCAACGATCTGTCGATGACCCCGAATCACATCATCACGCTGCACGCAGTCACCTACACCAGCTGCCCGCCGCCGCGCGCGGACTGGGACATCCGCGCGCGCGAGCTGCGCCTGGATACCAACATCAGCCGCGGCATCGCCCGCGGCGCGCGCGTGGATTTCCAGGGCATCCCGGTAATGTATTTTCCCTACCTGTCGTTCCCGCTCAGCGCCGCGCGCCAGAGCGGCGTGCTGTTTCCGAATCTCGGCAGCTCGAGCCGCAACGGCCTGATCATCGGCGTGCCCTGGTACTGGAACATCGCACCGACCCAGGATGCGACCTTCACGCCGACCTACTATTCGAGCCGCGGGCTGGACCTGGGAGCGCAATACCGCTTTCTGAGCGCCCATGACAGCGGCACCTTCGATGGGAACTTCATGCCGCACGACCAGCGCTATGACAGCGAGCGCAATTATGCCCGGCTGTTCGACCGCCTCGAGCTCGGCCACAACACGCGCCTGCAGGCGGACCTGCAGAGCGTCAGCGACACCGAATACTTCGAGGACTTCAGCCAAGGCGCACAGGCCACCAGCACCCCGTTCCTGCCGCGCAGCCTCGCACTCGTGCACCGCGACGATATCTGGAACCTGCAGCTGCAAGCCCTGGGGTATGAGACACTCGACGACAATTCGCTGCCGCAGATCCAGCGTCCCTACATGCAGCTGCCGCGGCTGAGCGCCGCGTCCGACTGGTCACCGCGCAACTGGCCGTGGCTTAGCATGGGCTTCGACGGCGAGCTGGTGGATTTCACGCGCGCGGGTTGCGGCGGCCCGGGGGGCCAGAGCGTGTGCACTTGCCCGCCGAAGGCCGTCACGGCCGGCTGCCTGAACAATCCGGCCCTGCTGGCGGATTTCCCGCGCGGGATCGGGGTCAACGGCTGGCGGCTGGATGCCCAGCCGCACATCGGCCTGGACCTCTCCGCCCCCGGCTACTTCGTGCGGCCCAATGCGACCTGGGAGCTGACCCAATATGCGCTGCGCGGCGCCGACGGCGGCGATCCCGACCCGACGCGCAGCCTGCCGATCCTGACCTTCGACAGCGGCCTGCGGTTCGAGCGGCTGGCTGGCCTGAACGGCACCCGTACGGTGACGCTCGAGCCGCGGCTTATGTATGTCTACATCCCCTACCGTAATCAGAGCGAGCTGCCGCTGTTCGACACCGGGGCGCAGGATCCGAACCTGATCGAGCTGTTCCAACCCAATCGTTATATCGGCATTGACCGTATCGGCGATGCCAACCAGGTCACGCTCGGCCTGACCAGCGAGATGTTCTCGAGCGCCAGCGGCTCGCGCTACCTGAGCGCGACCATCGGCCAGAGCCTGTACCTGTCAGCGCCGCGAGTCACGCTCCCCGGGCAGGCGCTCGACCCCAATCGCTCGGACCTGATCGGGGAGGTCGACCTGGCGGCCTACCGCAACTGGAACGTGCTGCTCAATGCCGCCTCGAGCGCGGAAGTCTCGGGCATCGAGCAGGCCGAAGCGAGGCTGCAATACCGCGCCAGCGGCCAGCAGGTGGTCAATGTCGGCTACCGGTATCGCGACGGCCAGTTTCAGCAGCTCGACTCCTCGGTGGCCTGGCCGATCCTGCAGCACTGGGATGTGTATGCGCGGGCGGTGTACTCGCTGCTGGACCATGCCTCGATTGAGGATTTCGCCGGCTTCCAGTACCGTGGCGCCTGCTGGGGCCTGCAGGTGGTCTGGCAGCGCTCGATCAGCACCCGCACCGGCGAGCGCGACACCGGCGTCTCCGTGCAACTGGAACTGACCGGCTTGTCCAATGTCGGAAGCCAGGTGGACACTTTCCTGCAACAGTCGATTCGGGGATACTCCGCCGGCACTGGCAGGACCGCCGCCGGCCGCATGACTGCCGCGCCCACGGCGCCCTGAGCAACCATTCCTAGAGGCCATTCGTCACCCATGCGTCGCAGAACTGTTTCAGTGATCGGCTCGCTCGCGGCGGCTTGCCTGCTGGCGCTCGCAGCGGTGACGGGCGGCATCGGCGTGGCCAGCGCCAAAGACGCCCCTGCCGCCAAGCCGCAGGGCCAGCTGCTCGACCGCATCGTGGCGATCGTCAACGACGGCGTGGTGCTCGAAAGCGACCTGGATGCGATGACACGGCAGATCACCGGGCAGCTGCGCGCCCAGAACGTCGCACTGCCGCCGCAGAAGGTGCTGCGCTCCCAGGTGCTCGATCAGCTGGTGCTCGATGAGATCCAGGCGCAGCGCGCCGCTCGCGGCGGCATCAAGGTCTCCGACGAGCAGGTCAACGATGCGCTAGCCAACATCGCGAAACAGCAGGGGATCAGCTTCGAGGACCTGCCCGCCCGACTCGCGCAGGACGGGGTCGATTACACCACTTATCGCGAGCAGCTGCGGCGCGCGATCGCGCGCCAGATGCTGCGCCAGCGCGACGTGCTCGAGCGCATCGTGATCACCCCGCGCGAGCTCGACCAGTACATCGCCAACCAGCAGAACACCGTCTCAGCGCTGTATGAATACGAGGCCTCTGACATCCTCATTCCGATCGCGCAGGACGCTTCGCCCGAACAGCTGGCCGCGGCCAACAAGCAGGCCAGGGACATCGATCAGCGCGCGCAGCACGGCGAGGACTTCGGCAAGCTCGCGGTCACCTACTCCCAGGCCGAGACCGCGCTGCAGGGCGGCTCGCTGGGCTGGCGCAAGGGCACCGAGCTGCCCACCTTCCTGGCCAAAGTCATCGTGCATCTGAAGCCCGGGCAGGTCAGCGACGTCATCCACGCATCGAGCGGCTTCCATATCATCAAGCTCGTGGCCAAGCGCACCGCCGGCGGTCCGCAGATCGTGCAGCAGGTGCACCTGCGCCACATTCTGATCAAGCCCACCGAGCTGGAAGATGATGCCACAGTGCGGCAGAAGCTCGAACAGATGCGCACCGAGATTCTCGCCGGCAAGGAGGACTTCGCCGTGCTGGCGAAGACCAACTCGCAGGATCCGGGCTCCGCCGTCAACGGCGGGGATCTGGGATGGGCCGAGCTCGATACCTACGTGCCGCAGTTCGCCGCCGAGGTCGACAAGCTCAAGGATGGGCAGATCAGCCAGCCGTTTCATACCCAGTTTGGCTGGCACATCGTGCAGCTGCTCGGCAGGCGCGATTTCGACAACTCTAAGGACGCGGTGCGCCAGCGGGCCTACGAGGCACTGCGCGACAGCCGCTTGCAGGAGGCCACGGAGCTGTGGTTGCAGCAACTCCGGGACGGGGCCTACGTCAAGCTGCAGCTCTGATACGGCGCCGCTGGCACTGACGGCCGGCGAGCCGGCCGGGATCGGCCCCGACCTATGCCTGGCGGCGGCCTGCCAGCCGCGCCGCTGGCCGCTGGTTTGCCTGGCCGACCGGGGATTGCTGGCCGAACGCGCGCAGCAGCTGCGCCTGGACATTCAATTCGAGAACTACCGAGCCGGGCAGCCGGTTGCCAGCGCCGCCGGGCGACTGAGCGTGTGGCACGCGCCGCTCGCCGTGCCCTGCGTGGCGGGCCGGCTCGATCAGCGCAATGCGCAGCAGGTGCTGCGGCTAATCGACCGTGCGGTCGATGGCTGCCTGGTCGGGCAGTTCGCCGCCATGGTCACCGCACCGGTGCAGAAAAGCTTGATCAATGATGCCGGCGTGGCCTTCAGCGGCCACACCGAATACATCGCGGCGCGCACCCGATCGGCGTTGCCGGTGATGATGCTGGTGGCGGGCGCTCTGCGCGTGGCACTGGCGACCACCCACCTGCCGCTGCGCGCGGTCAGTGACGCGCTCGATGCCGACCGGCTCGCGCAGCTACTGGTGATTGTCTCGCAGGACCTCAAAGGCGCCTTCGGCGTGGCCGCCCCGCGCATCGCCGTGTGCGGCCTCAATCCCCACGCCGGCGAGGGCGGTCACCTCGGTGACGAGGAGATCACGATCATCGGGCCGGCGATTGCGCGCGCGCGCGCCGCCGGGGTCGTGGTCGACGGGCCACTGCCGGCCGACACGCTGTTCGTGCCGCGTCACCTCGAGCACTACGACGCGGTGGTGGCGATGTATCACGACCAGGGCCTTCCGGTGCTCAAGCACGTCGGTTTCGGCCGTGCCGTCAACGTGACCCTGGGTCTGCCGATCGTGCGCACCTCGGTAGATCACGGCACGGCGCTCGACCTGGCCGGCCGCGGCAGCGCCGATGCGGGCAGCTTGCTCGCGGCGCTCGAGCTGGCCGCGCAACTGGCCATGCAGTCGTAATGCGGGCCCGCAAGCGCTTCGGCCAGCACTTCCTGCATGATCCGGCGGTTATCGGGCGCATCTTTGCCGCCATCGGCCTTGCGCCCGGCGACGCGGCGGTGGAGATCGGCCCTGGCCACGGTGCACTCACGGCGGGACTGCTGCAGGCGGCCGGCCGGCTGGACGCGATCGAAATCGATCGCGATCTGGCCGCGGCGCTGCAGCTACGCTTTGCCGCGGCCG
>Ga0307373_10015906_pt1 | contig 10167 bp, 9 predicted proteins | sample OX2MG_FD_202534 | JGI IMG/M metagenome (GOLD analysis project Ga0307373, IMG submission 202534) | Soil microbial communities from Risofladan, Vaasa, Finland - OX-2 | ecosystem: Environmental > Terrestrial > Soil > Coastal area > Acid sulfate soil | place: Finland: Risofladan, Vaasa | collected...
TAGGTTGCAAGAGAACTTCGGAAGGGAGGCTAACTTGCCTCGTGAGAGTGTTCCACTTCGCCGGGCTGCTGAGGATCTTCGCGCGAGGCTTTCTGGCGCTGGTCGCGCAGGACGGCTTTGCGGCTCAGCCGGACCTTGTTGCCGTCAATCGAAATGACCTTCACCAGAAGTTGGTCGCCCTCTTTCAGCTCGTCGCGAACTTCCCGGATGCGATGCTCGGCAATCTCACTGATGTGGAGCAGCCCGTCCGTTCCCGGAAAGATCTCGACGAAAGCCCCGAAATCAGCCAGACGAACCACCTTGCCCAGGTAAGTTTTCCCGAGCTCGGCCTCCGCCATCATGTCCTTGATAATTTTGAGCGCCTTGTTGGCCGACCCTTCGTCAACGGCGGCCACATTCACCCGGCCGTCGTTTTCGACGTCGATTTTGGCCCCGGTTTGCTCCACAATCCCGCGAATCACTTTCCCGCCGGGTCCGATCAGTTCACCGATCTTGGCGGGGTTAATGTGGATGGTGTAGATATGGGGGGCATAAGCGCTGATGGCGGTGCGGGATTCAGAAAGCGTTGCCAGCATCTTTCCCAGGACGTGCAGGCGCGCTGCTTTCGCCTGGGAGAGCGCCTCCGCCATGATTTGGGGAGTAATGCCGGTGATCTTGATGTCCATCTGCAGCGCCGTAATGCCTTCTTGCGTGCCCGCGACTTTAAAGTCCATGTCGCCGTAATGATCCTCGGCTCCGGCAATGTCGGTGAGGATGGCGTAGTCTTTTCCTTCCTTGACCAGGCCCATGGCGATTCCCGCCACCGGCGCCTTGATGGGAACACCCGCATCCATCAATGCCAGGCAACCGCCGCAGACCGTCGCCATGGAAGAGGAGCCGTTGGATTCCAGAATGTCCGAGACCACGCGCACGGTGTACGGGAAGTCTTTCTCTTCAGGAATCATGGAAAACAGCGCGCGTTCGGCCAAAGCGCCATGGCCAATCTCCCGCCGCCCGGGGCCCCGCAGGAATTTCACCTCCCCCACGCTGAAAGGAGGGAAATTGTAATGGAGCATGAAGCTCTTGTAGGATTCGCCTTCCAGCACATCCAGGCGCTGCTGGTCTTCGCCGGTGCCGAGGGTTGCCGTTACCAGAGCTTGCGTTTCGCCCCGGGTAAACAGCGCCGAGCCGTGGGTTCGGGGCAGCAGGCCAACCTCCGAGGTAATGGCACGCACTTGGTCGAAGGCCCGGTGGTCCGGCCGCTGGCGCTTCTTGAGGACGTCGTCCCGGAACAGCCGTTCTTCGAGCAGGCTGAATGCCTCGGCCGCTTTGCGGCGCGTTTCTTCTTCAGTTTCCGGATAACCAGCGAGGAGCGCGTCGCGGACCTCCGCAATCTTCCGCTGGCTTTCGAGTTTGGGATATTTCGAGGTATCCATCGCCTCGCGGAGGCCGGCTTCCACTTTCTTCCGGACCTCGCTCTCGAACGCCTTATCCGCAGCGGGAGGTTCAAAGGCCCGCTTTTTGAGCCCTAATTTCTGAAACAGCTCTTTTTCCGCCGCCACGATCTTCTTGATTTCGCCGTGGGCGTACTGGATGGCATCGCTCACGACCTCTTCGGATACCTCCTTGCCCGCTGCCTCCACCATCACGATCGCGTCTTCAGTTCCTGCGACAATCATGTTGAGGGCGCTCGCACGGGTTTCCGTATAGGTAGGATTGGTCACAAAGCTGCCTTCCACCAAGCCCACCCGCACTGCGGCGATGGGGGTTGCAAAAGGGATATCGGATAGGTAAAGCGCCGCGGCGCCCGCCACGAGGCCAATTACGTCCGGGTTGTTGTCAGTGTCCGCCGAGAGAACCATGGCAATCACCTGGGTCTCATCTTTGAAGCCTTCGGGAAACATGGGCCGCACGGGCCGGTCAATCAGCCGGCTGCTGAGAATTTCCTTCTCCGTGGGGCGGCCTTCCCGCTTGAAGAAACCGCCGGGAATCTTCCCCGCCGCGTAGTTGTATTCGCGATAATCCACGGTGAGCGGAAAGAAATCGATTCCTTCCCGCGGGGTTTTGGTCGAGCACGCCGTTGCCAGCACAACCGTGTCTCCATATCGGACGTACGCCGTACCGTCAGCCTGCTTGGCAAGCTTGCCTACCTCAATCGTAAGTGTACTTCCACCTAGTGGAATACTGACCTGTTCCATAACTCACTCCTCCAAAATTTCGTCAGCCCCTCAAGCAAGTCGTTTTGGCATCCTGAAAATTGACCAGGTTTGCTCCCCATTGCCAGTCATTGCGGCAGGGACTTCAGATAAACCTTCAATTGATAATCGGGGGATCGTGGATTGAGGTGAAGGTACAACCTAAAAAGGAACCATCACCCGAACAAGGCGCCCTTTGGACCTAAACAAAAAGCGACCCGAGGCGCAAAATGCCGTGGGTCGCTTGGGCCTGAAGGGCAGTTTGAACCGGCCTTGCCTGGTTCCTCTCTCACAACTGATTTACTTGCGGATTCCCAACCGTTCGATCACTTGCTTGTAACGCTCGGCATTGTGGCGCTTCAAGTACTCCAGCAAGCGCTTTCTTTTGCTGACCATGGTCAATAGCCCGCGTCTTGAGGCGTGATCTTTGCGGTGCGTGCGAAAATGTTCCGTCAGGTAAGAGATGCGCTCTGTCAACAGAGCAACTTGCACCTCCGGCGATCCCGTGTCCGCAGTATGAACTCGGTAACTTTCGATTACGTTTGACTTTGACTCACGGGTTAACGCCATCCGCTAATTCTCCTCGTTTCCGAAAAATTCTCCCTCTTTTATCGTTAGGGAGCATAACATTTTCGCGTTATTTTGGCAAAGAAATCGCAAGAGCCTGTCGCAAAAGCCTTCCGGGTGCTTTTTCCGCGCTTGCGCGGCGCGCCGGCCCCCTGGCCTGCCAGGGTCAGACCGCTCCGCTGGACGGCATCAGGTGAATTTCCTCTACCGCGGTTCGCGGCGGCTGCCGCAAGGCGCCGATCACCGCGTCCGCCACGTCCTCCGGCTGCATCACCTGAGCGCGCGATATTTCAAAACCAAATTCGCCAAGCATTTGGGTATCCGTCAATCCCGGCAGAACGGCCGTCACCCGAACCCCCTGCGGTTGCAGCTCTTTGCGGAGCACCCGGGTCAGCCCCAGCGCTCCAAACTTCGAGGCCGTATAGGCCGAACAGTTGGGGAAGGCCTGCGAGCTTGAGACGGAAAGGATGTTGACCACTTGCGGGCGCTCGGCGCTAGCCAGCAAGGGCAGCGCGGCTTGGGTCATCAGGAAAGGAGCCGTGAGGTTCGTTTCGATGTTGTTGCGCCAATCTTCCAGAGTGGTTTCGCGGAAAGGCTTGTAGGTGAAAACCCCGGCGCAGTTCACCAGGATGTCGAGGCGCCCGTAAAGTTTTTTCACTCGCCGGAAGAGGCGGCCCACATCACGGGGACTTGTGACATTCGCTGCCACGGGTACCGTCTTGCCCGCAATCTTTTTCTGCGTCCGCCGAAGGGCCTCGGCGTCTCGCGCCACCAGTACTACTTCCGCGCCTTCACGCGCCAGGTGCTCGGCAATCGCCAGACCGATTCCACGGCTGGCTCCGGTGACCACAGCGATACTGTCCTTCAATTCGCGCATAGGGCCTGAATTCAGAATTCCCGGGTGATGGGTCTCCGAGGAGGGTTCGGGCGCTCCTGCGCTTTTCGATCCCGCCTCTCCTGCGCAGTTTCCGCGATAGCTCCGGCATTTGTCAAATTCTTACTGCCTCTTCGCCTTGCTCAGGGAAGGCTGTTGGCCGCCATTCCGAGCCCGTCCTCCCGTCATTCCGAGCGAAGCGAGGAATCTGCTTTTCCTCGCTCAGGATGACGAGGCCAGGGATGACCTCGCGCCTGTGCTTTTGAGCCGCCTGCTAGGGGCTGGAGTTGATGACCTTGACCTTATTGGCCAATTCCGGAACGGGCGTAAAGGCTTTGGCAAAGCCCGGAGTCAACCAGATCTCCGGAGGGGACTTGTCCGGCACGATAAGGAGTTCGGCCGAGGGAACTTTTTTCAGCAGCGCGCCCGCTCCCTTCAGGCCAACCACAAAAAACGCCGTGGACAAGGCGTCGGCAGCGGTGGCGTCGGGGCACATCACGGTCACGCTGGCTGTGCCCGCCACGGGATATCCGGTGCGCGGATCGATAATGTGGGAGAAGCGCTCATTGGCGATGTTGACGAAGCGTTCGTAGCTTCCCGAGGTGGCGAGAGCCATCCCGCCGGGCAGGGCGATTTTGCCGATGATGCGCGAACGGTCAAAAGGATCGCGCACGCCGACCTCCCACTTCTCTCCCCAACCTGGCCATCCAGAAGCGCGAATGTTTCCGCTGAAGTCGATGAGGAAATCTCGAATGCCCGCGCTCCGGCAGTAGTCGTAAGCGCGATCCACGGCGTAGCCCTTCGCAATCCCCCCAACGTCCACCGCCATACCTTTCATGGGAAGAAAGGCTGTGCCATCCCGGAGAGCCAGGCGGCGGTAATCGACCAGCTTCAGCCGCTCGCGGAGGGCCTGCTCGGATGGGAGCTCGCTCGGGGCCGGGGCGCCGTTAAATCCCCAGAGGCTGACCAGCGGCGCCACCGTGATGTCAAACGCCCCATCGCTCAGGGCGCCGAAATGTTCGCTGAGGCTGAGGACGCGATAGGTATCCGAAGTGACTGGAATCGGGGCCACGCCTGCCTGATCGGAAAGCCGGCTGATGGCGCTGTCAGGCCGGTAGGAACTCAACTCGCGATCCAAACGGTCGAAGATCTCGCGGACGCCCGCGGTGACAGGTTCGATGCGGCCGGCATTGGCGGCGCCGAGCGTCACCGTGGCCACTGTTCCCATGGATCGGAAAGAGCGGCTGGAGAGTTCGGAGCGTTCGAGGAAGCAGGCAGGACCGCTCAAGGCCAGCAGGACGCACGCCAGAGGGAGCGCCCTTTGGATCGTCCGCCGCGAACTTCTGCACTTCTGCGCGCGCAATTGTCGCTTGCCGGATTGATCGATCAAAACACGTGGCCGTTTGGCCGCTGCCGCCCGCCTGACCCTTACGCGTACCAGGGCCGCTTACGGCCGTTGAGGGTGGCGAGCACGTCCACAGCGATGTTGACGTCCTCGATCATCTGGAAATCGAAGATTCCCACGCAAATGAAGTCGGCGCCGTTCTCAAACGCAAAGCGGAAACCGTCTTTGGGATGAATGGCGCCGGCCGCCAGCACCTTGAAGGCAATCCAGGGTTTCTTGACGCCTTCCATGAAGGCGATGGTTTTGTCCGGGAAGAGGTCGAAGATGTTGTCATGGAACTGGTTGTGGTCGGGCAGCTTGGCGGTGTCCACGGAGAACTCGATGCGGTTCTCCCGCGGATGCGCGGACCAGTACTTGTCATGGTGAAAGGTCTTCACGTAGTAGTCCGGGGCCAGTCCCGCATTCTCACACGCGATGGGTACCTCGATGGAGTGGCTGCCGATACCCGCCACGTAGCCCTGGCTCTTCATGTAATCCAGGGCTTTCCCCAGCAGGTCGATCTTTCCGTTCTTTACGAAGTTCTCCGCGAAGGCTCCCTGCACGTACATGCTCGTGGCGCCGTAATTGATGGCCTTGTCGATGTCCGTCTTCAGATCTTGCGGGGTGGGGAAGACCTGGCAGATGGTTTGCATCTTGGAACCCGTAAGCTCGCGATATTTGTTGAATTGGGGCATCTGCGGGGTGGCGGGTAAGAACGAATTGATGCCCGCCCGCTCGGCGAGTTCCAGGGTCTCAAACACCTTGCGATCGGTATTGTAGGCCTTGAAAAGCGAAGGAACGTAAATCAAATCCCGGGAATGTGCCCACCCTCCCACCAGGTTCGCGCCCAGAATCAGCCGGCTGACTTTCAGCTTGCCCAGGTTCCCTTGCGGCATCTCGCCCTTCAAGTCTTTCAGGCTCAAGTCCTGCAGCTTGATGGTCGCCCCCGTTATGGCGTGGACCTTTTCCCAATCGTATTTCTTGTGCGCAGCATAGCCCAGCAAACCGAGGATGGGCGCGCCAATCAGATTCTCCAAGGTTTCCCGCCGCGTGCGCAAACCACCCCCAGCCGCCGGGGACGCAACCTCGGTTACTGACTTCTTCCGCAAACGCCAGCCGCGCCATAGGCGGTCCAATCCCCAGAGCGCGGCGGGAGGCACAAGTAGAAAGATGACCAGGGCCAGCAGCTCCACCAGGTTCTTGTTCACCAGCAGGTAGTGCCCCTCTACTGGGATGCGGTAATCCGGCCGGATCAAAGGCGGCTGCGAGAGGTAGTAAAGTCCCAGGAGTACGATTCCCAAAGCGCTGGCGAACCGGGTCACGACGCCAAGAATCAGCGCCGTGCCGATGAGGATCAGTCCCCAGATATTCAGGAAGTCAACGGCGCGCACCATGTCCGGGCTCGCCCCCAGCCAATGGAAAAAGCCTGAGAAAAAGCCGCGCGACAACAGCAGATAGGGAGCCGTTGTCCAGTCCGGGGTGAGAAGCTTGGCCAGCCCTTCGTAAAGGAAGTGCCATCCTATGGCCAGCCGCAAGCACAAAAGAATTGCTGCGACCGGTTTCGAGGTGAGAATTTGCTGGCGGCGTCCTCCCGCAATTGTTTCAGCCATCGGAGTCATCCTCGCTCATGAATTCTTAGCCGGAATTTCGCTTCCTTCCCGCGGTCCGATTTGCAATGCTGGATGGACTTTTGGAGGGACGAAATCGTTGCATCCAGCTAATAGCAAGCTATCTCGCCGGTTACGGAGTGGCTGTGACACTCATCACATGGGGCAGTGATCTGTCGCTGGATTTGGCGCGGGGCATAAGCGGGGAGAAGAACGTTGTCATCCTGAGCGGAGCGAAGGATCTGCTTCATTAACCTTGGGCGGAAGAGAAGCAGATTCCTCGCGGAGTTTACCCTGAGCGGAATACCGGGATCCTTCGCTTCGCTCAGGATGACAAGCGAAGGGCTCGGAATGACACGTGGAGGGCCGCTCGGAATGTTGCCTGAAGGGCTCAGGATGGCATTGTTCCGAAGGTTTGTCCGTACCCCGTTAGCCTCGCTCCCGCACCAGGCGCAAGAACTCCGCCCGCGTCTGCTCGCTATCCCGGAAAGCTCCCAGCATCGAGGAGGTGACGGCCACGGAGTTCTGCTTCTCGACGCCGCGCATGATCATGCAGAGGTGCCTGGCTTCGATAATGACGCCCACCCCTTGCGGCTTGATGGTGTCCATGATGGTTTCAGCAATCTGGTTGGTAAGGCGCTCCTGAATCTGCAGCCGGCGCGCGAAGACATCCACGATCCGTGGGATTTTGCTCAGCCCGATGACCTTCTTGATGGGCAGATAGGCCACGTGGCAGCGCCCGAAAAACGGCAGCAGGTGATGCTCGCAAAGGCTGAAGATCTCGATGTCCTTCACGATGACCATTTCATCGTACGCCACCGAGTAAACGGCGCCGTTGAGCGTTTTCCGGATGTCCTGCTGGTAACCGCTGGTCAGGAAGCGCAGCGATTCCGCCACGCGCCTCGGCGTGTCGCGCAGGCCTTCGCGGCCCGGGTCTTCACCGATCTCGCGCAGCATGGAGAGGACCGACTCTCGAAGAGCGCCGGGCCTGACCGCGCGTTCCGGTTCAGAAAGTTTGGACGTACGCTTTGTTTTCATCTTTTCTCGCTTGCCGCCCTCTCCGCAGCATTGGGAGCGGGTCCTGTGTATTCGAAAAAGTTGGAATTCGTCTCTTCGAGGCGCACCTTCTCAAGCCGCGCCGGCCGGCCGGCCGCGTCGAGTTTGTCCTGGAGCAGGTTGAAGATCTCCAGGCAAAGATTCTCGGTGGTGGGCACCTTCCCCTTGAAGTTGGCGACGTCCAGGTTAAGGTGGGTATGGTCGAAGCGCTCCAGAACTTCCTGCTCAACAATTCCGTCCAGCAGCCCCAAGTCCATCAGCATGCCGGTGGCTTGGTCGATGGGCCCGCGCACCGTCACCTCGACGGTGTAGTTGTGCCCGTGCCCGTAAGGATTATTGCACTTGCCGTAGAGGCGAGCGTTTTCCTCGGGGCTGAGCGCCTCGTTGTGCAGGCGGTGCGCTGCGGAAAACCGGTAGCGGCGGGTCAGAAAAACCATCACTCTCCGTAATAATCGACGTAAAGGTCCTGGGTTTCGTACAGCCGGATTCGATGCAGGCGCCCGGAAGGAAGTTTCGGGGCCAGCAGGTTCCAGATTTCCACCGCGATGTTTTCGGTGGTTGGAATTTTGCTTGCAAACACCGGAACTTCCTTGTTCAGGAACCGGTGGTCCATGATCCGCAGGACCTCGTTTTCGAGCACGGTTTTTAAGTCCTTCAGGTCAAGGACCATGCCGGTGGTTTCATCCACCTCGCCGGCCACGGTGACTTCCACCGTGTAATTGTGGCCGTGGCCGTGCGGGTTGTTGCATTTGCCGAAAATCCGCCGGTTCTCCTCGGCGCTAAACTCGGGATTATGGTAATAGTGCGAGGCTGAAAACTCCGCCCTTCGCGTCAGATAGATCATTTTCTCCCCTGTCAGCGTCCTTTGGCCGGGTAATGACGCCCCTTCCACTCGACCTTGCCGGCCACGCGATAAGCGCGGGCGGAATTCAGCAGCAGCAGGCCCAACAACCCGGCGCCCAAAATCTGGTAGTTGGCCAGATCCGGATCAAACCCCAGCCCAACCAGTTTGTGCCGGTATGTCCATTGCCGCAGCACAGCAACCACAAAGCATAGGACCGCCGCCAGCAGCACCGCGTCGTTTCCGCGTCCCGCTGCGATCAGAATGCACAACCCCAAGAACCCCAGGGGGAAGAGGAAATCCAAAGCCCATATTTCCCCCAATGTCTTCAGCATGGGCCGGAGCTTCCGGCCGTACAGCAGATAGAGGTTCTTGCTCCAACCCTGCCACATTTCCCCGAAGCTCTGATACATGCGCGTCTGAACCCAGCTTGCTCCCGGCAGGAAAATCAGCCGGCCTCCCGCCCTCTTCACGCGCTTGGCCAGTTCTACGTCTTCCAGAATCTCGGCGCGCACGGCGGCGTGGCCTCCGATGCTATCGTAAACCGTGCGCCGGATCAGCAGGTATTGCCCGTTCGCGGCCGCCGCGGGCGATGCCGGGTTTGAAACATCTTCAAAGCGGTAAAGGCGCGCGAGCTGCACAAACACCAAAGGGATCACCGATTTCTCCCACCATGCAAGCGTCTGCTGGCCGGGCGAGAGTGACAGCAGGTCCGCGTTTTCCGCCCTTGCCCGCGCGAGCACCGCCTCCAGGCTGCCCGGCAGATGCTCGGTGTCGGCGTCGGTAAAGAGCAGCCACTCGCCCGCCGCCCTTTCCGCCCCGGCGGCCGCGGCATGGTTTTTGCCGGCCCAACCCTCGGGAAGGGAATCGAGATGGATGATGCGAAGCGGCGGAATCTCTTTCTCGATCCTCGCCAGAATCTCGCCCGTGCGGTCGCTCGAGTCGTCGTCCACCACCACGATTTCTCGAACGCCCTTCTGGAGGCCAACCGAGCGGACCGCGCGTTCAATATTCCGTTCCTCATTCCGGGCCGGAATGATCACGGAGACGGCGCCCGCTTCTCCCCCTTCCGAGGCATGATGCTCTGTTGCCGCGTTAATTGATGCTGTCACGAGTGCACCAAGCGATTATAATGGAGCTTTGTAACATGCGCAAAATCACCATTGCAAAGTGGATCGTTGTGGGGCTGGCCGGCCTGGGTGTTCTGTGGCTGGTTTTGCACCCACACTCCCGCCGTCCGGTTGCCTTGGGTGACCCGGCCCCGGGCTTCAGCCTGCCGCGCATCCCCTCAGGCAACCTGTCGCTGGCGGATTTTCGCGGGAAAGTGGTGGTGCTGAATTTCTGGGCCACCTGGTGCCCGCCCTGTGTGGCGGAAACCCCCAGCTTGGAAGCCTTCGCCGCCAAGGTGCAAGACCGGGGCGTGGTGGTCCTTTCGGTCAGCGTCGATGAAGATTCAGCCGTGCTGCAAAAGTTTGTTGAGGCGTACCACTTAACCTATCCCGTCGCCCGCAATCCTAACCGAGGCGTGCCCGCCCGCTATGGAACCTTCAAATTCCCGGAAACTTACATCATCGACCGGGGCGGCCGCGTCGCAGATAAAATCGTCGGGCCCACCGACTGGACCGATCCCCGCATGATCGCCTTTGTGGAATCGCTTGCCGGCG
>Ga0307373_10015907_pt1 | contig 10166 bp, 12 predicted proteins | sample OX2MG_FD_202534 | JGI IMG/M metagenome (GOLD analysis project Ga0307373, IMG submission 202534) | Soil microbial communities from Risofladan, Vaasa, Finland - OX-2 | ecosystem: Environmental > Terrestrial > Soil > Coastal area > Acid sulfate soil | place: Finland: Risofladan, Vaasa | collected...
GGCAGAGAGCCAGGGAGCGGCCATCAGTGGCGGCACAGGAAAGAACGTCGTTCGTGAGCGCAAGCCGGATGGAAAGCGTCCGAACATGTTCCTCTGGGGCTGCCCATTCAACACAGCGAACGAGACGCGAAAGCGTTGGCTGATCTATCAGGATGCGCTGCGTCGCTGTTTGGGCAACGAGATAGCTCCGTGTTTCCGCGCGATGATGCTGGAGGCCACAGGATTGGCAGGTACAGAGACAATGTTCTCGCTGGGAATAGCTATCGCCCACTGTTCGGTTGTCATCGCGGGAAAAAGCATAGTCCTCTCTCCATGGAAGAGATGATCGGGGAGGCAGCCCGGTTGTCCCTGACACGGTGACAAGCTGGCCCTCCTGATGCAGGCAGAGGGCTTGCTCGCCATCAAAGATCCCGGCATTGATACTGCCTGTCAACAACCGGTATTCCACAAATCCTTTTCCCTCTTCCTCGATGGTAAGCGTGTCTGTGATGGTCGCTGTGGCATGCAGTTTGAGGCAATTTCCGGGAATCCACACGCTGGGGTCGCTTTGCGTCGAAAGCGTCAATGATCCGCTTCCCGCCTCGATTTGCACATGAGAATCCATAGTCCGTCGAATGAAGATCCGTTTGAGCGCCGCTCGGAGCGCTCGTGTAGAGACAATGACGTGCATAGTGGAAGTTCCTTTCTTCGGGGCGACAAAAAAAAACCTGTCAGGTGACAGGCCTTTGCAACACGCACGAGCAGCAGAGTAACTCTGCTGCTCGTGCAGGAAATGGAGTCACTAGAGAGACACGGGAAAGGTGAGAGAATGCTGCCTGGTCGAACGCAAGACGAAGCTCTAGCGAAAAAGCGTATCTCCCTCCTTATTGAGGAGGCGGCGACTATCAGGAGACCATGCGAGAAACGCTGCTGAGCCCACAAACTGCCGATCAAGGCGTTGATTGCCTGAGAATGTCAGAGACAACGACCGGTCGTTGTCTCGTTATCGTTCTTTTCCTGGCAGCGTGATGGAAAGACCACTGGCACGTGCGCCAGTGTTCGCCCTCACACTACCTCGAGCTTTTCCTACGATGCTCCCTCAATAGTTCGTTGCACCCGCATGCTGGCATTGATGACCATTCCGTAGAGGAGGTCTTGCAAACGCGCCAGTTTTTCCTCGACGACTTCTTGCCGTGCCAGTTGTTCGCACACTTGCACAGCCCGCTCTTCTGCAATGGTGCGCGGCATCCCGCCGGCGAAGCACTCACGCAGACATGCCTCTCCAGCGATCTCCAGTGCGAACAGGAGCTTCTCGGAGATATCCGCCAGGACACTTGGGAAAAGGCGAAGGAGAAGAAAGTGCAAAGGCAAGAGCTTCACAACCCGTCCTAAGGCGGCCAGATCGTTTGCAAGCTCAGTACAGTGTACTGCCGCCTGCCAGCACGATCGCTCAAAAGCGGGAGCCAGGTCCCCGCCATGCTGGACCCGCAGGAGAGACCCAAGCAACCCCTCGAGATCTGCCAGTCCCCCGATAATCGTGTCAAGCGACTCTTCTGGCAATGACACGGGATCCCCGGGCAGGATCACACGCGCCTCCCAGGGAGGCGCAGCCTGAGCAAGAGAGCATCCTCTCACTTGTGGCACTCCTCCTCCCTGGTAGGCGTAGCAGGCCACCACCGTCAGTTTTCCGTTCACCTTGAGCAGACCGCCAAGATGCTCCACGCGTGCGTAGATAGCGCTTGTCGTCATCCCGCCATGCAGATCGCCATTGGACAGGCTCCCTTGCAGCAGATAGCCTGTCGGTACGGCCAGCGCCTGGTAGCGACGCAGCGTGTCAAGCGTCTCGTCGGTGAGCGGCATTTCTTGTTCCCCCGGCGGGATCACCACGACCCTGGCGTCAACATCGACCGACGACGCCCGCAACCCGCTCATCACGCGCGCTGGCAGCTTCTCGTTCAGCAAGAAACACATCAGCAATTGATCGCGCAAGCCCTGTTCAGTATCCGGTTGACGCTTCAATGAGCGGGCCAGCGAATCCGTCACCACAACCGTCGAGCTGTTCATCCATATCTCTCCTCTCCATGCTTGCTTTCACTTTTTGGAGGAAAGACAAGCGCGGCGAGTGTGGCGGCATCTATCCGCAGAAGCGGGGGGTAGGCCGCGGGAGAGCGGTAATTGTTGATGACCATGCTGCGGCCCTCAATGGAGCAACTCGTTCTGAAATCGTATCTGCATGACCCCTACACGCAGCGCCGCCTGCACAAGAGCCTCGAACGCTCGATCGTACCCCTCGCGCATCTCCTGCCACCGCGCGTATGCCAATCCCGGCAGGAAATAATGGAGGGCAACGTCAGTGAGGTGTGCGCACCTGATCGCGCTGCCGTTGCTCAATCCTTCCACAACGCGCCAGAGCGTGTGAGCGGCTGGCACGTTGAGATTGCGACACACCCACTGAGCATGCCCGTCATGACGATAGGCAGCAGAGATCTTGCCGTCGGCACGGCAGGGGGTAAATTGTTCGGAACTGTCTGCGTTATTCCTGGCAGGAGAGCCGATCACGTAGAGCGCCTCGGTATCTCCGCTGAGAACCAGGAAGGGGGTACCATCGCGAAGCGTCCAGAGATCCCCCTGGGACACCTGCCTACGCCTCACGCTATAGCATTGTTCATCCATGTGTGTTTCCTCCGTATTCATCTGTCCGCCCTCCAGGAGCATGGCTGCCCAGCAGGCTCCTCATCGCCAAGCATATGCACCTCCAGCACACCATCATGGATTGTTGTCCGCTGATCCTTCCGGCAGAGCTGTTGACACACCCACTGTAGGTAATCCAACTCCACCGGCGTTGGCCCCAGGAAATCTCCTTTGTCGAGTCTGATGGTAGAGATCGGACACAGACCAGAATCGCCATCGTACATAGCCGGGGTGAGTTGGTATCCCCGAAGGAAAAGCGCCCGGAGAAGCCGCCCGACCTCGGCATTCCAGTCTTCCCGATCAGCCCCATCCTGTGGAACAACGCCAAAGTCGATCAGGCTCTCCTGATGGTGTGGGTTGCGTGCCGCATAGTTCCGCAACAAGTCGCTCTTTGGTTGAAACATGAGCCTTATCCTCCTTTGTCTGCATGTGCAGACAGCATCAAAAAGCCAAACCAACATCATCCGGTTTGGCGGAGAATCGTCCGTGCTGCGCTGTCTTGCTGCGTACACGCAAGACAGCGCCTGTTAGCCATTCACTCATAGCCGGAACGCAAGCGCCCCAGCATACTCCTGTAGAAGGCCAGTCGGTCTTCATAAAAGCCTCTGGGATGCTCGTATATGCGAGCAGCCAGCTCCGGATTCCGGTGGAAGAGGGAAACGATCCCCTCTTCCCCGGCAATTTCGCTCTCAAGCAGGATGAGAGCATTGAGCCGATACGCTTCGGTATGCATGTCTTGCAACATCCAGAGGCAGCGAGAAGCCGCTGCCTGTTCGGCGCTTCCCTGCTCACTTCGGGTCCAGTTGAACAGGCAGAGTTCCCGGAGCTGAGCGAGCGTCCACATTTCATCTGCCTGTTCAATGCGAGGAATCCACGCGTGTACCTGAGCAAGCAGAGCAGAAGTCATACAGGCCAGGCAGGGACGGTCTTGTTGTCCATGACAGACGCAGCCATCACGTCCCGCGTAGCTTTCGAGCGCTGAGAGAACCCCTTGCATCAGGTCGAGAAGCGCTTGCTTCTCATCGATACGTACGCCACCGTTCGGTCGTCTGGCCGGAACGGAGGGAATGAAATGTCTCATTCATCGCCACCTTGTTTCTGCCCACCCTTTACCGTCGCTCTCTTGCGATGCGCTGTCTGTTGCCCTGACCTCGATCAATTCGTTCCCTGGGGCCATCAGCTCGCGCGCTTTTCGGCTCGCAGCTTCATAGGCTGCCAGGTAGCCGGGGTGTTTCATGCCATCCTCTCCATAGGTCGAAAAGCGCACATGGGGGAACAGTTCGTTGTTGAGCGCGTCGGTCTCGGCCCACGAGCGAACCACACCAGGAAAGTAGTGAACCGGCTGGCACGGCGCCAGTTGGAGGACAAGCGTCACGTCAATGATTCGCTTGCCAGCCACCAGCCAGCCATGCTCGAGTAACACCACCCGGCTCGCGTCTTCAAACACAACCCACCCCTCGACGAACTTGCCATTGGGATAGAACAGGTCAGGACACGCGAAAAACGCGGGGTAAGCGCTCTCATAGCAGTGGCCGGATCTTGCCCCGGTCTGGAGAGCAATGAGAAGGGAAAGGGGATAGTCGAGCTGTTGCCTGGAGGTTTCAGATGGAACGTCCATCGTTCGTCCTTTCATAAAAAAAATCCTCTTGCGAGAGGAGCAAGAGGGATCAGTTGTTTCATCGTGCAGCGACGGGTTTCCCGTTGTACGTACCGGCGGCGCGGCCGGTTATCCTTTCTGGTTGAAAGGCAGAGGATTCATCTCGTCTGAGGATCGATCCCTTGAGCGATTCAGCGAAATCGCCAGGCCGCGGGGATCGCTTCCCAGGAAGGTATCGCGGGTCCCGGAAAAACTGCTGCATCCTTCCTCATCCTTGTCCTCTCTGTGTCGTTTCCCGCACTGGCAGCCATCCATCGAGGGGAACGGCGCGTTCGGCGAGGTAGCGATAGCAGCTCTCAATCTGCCGAAAACTGACACCGGGAATGCGCTGTAGGCCAACGGAAGGAAGGATGGCATAGCGGAAGACGATGCCAGTTCGTTGCTCTCCCCGAACGGGGCGGCAGACAACCAGGTAGAGGCCATCGACATGCGCGCGGAGCGCCAGTCCGGTTGCTTGCAGGACGCTCCAGAGACTGGTGGGAGCAGCCATCGCCTCGGCAAGACACAGGAATGGATGGAGCCGGTGGCAGAAGGGACACAGAATGAGCCGCCGGCGGTTGTAGTGCATGGCTTGATGAAGGTTCGGGAAGGAAATGCGCTCCCAGTCCTGCGGGTTGTCCGAACGCTGCATGCCCCGCCAGATCGTGCAGAAATGGAGCGTCGTCAGAAGCTGCCCTGCATCCAGCACATCGACAATGAGATCAGGGGCGCACATTCCGTGGGGAATGGCCTGCACCGGGAGAAAGCCGAAGTGTGCGATCTCGCTCGATGGGGGATCAATACGCAGGACGCCCCGTTCCATGTCTTCGCTATCGCCGATCAGCGCAAGCCTGGCACATGGAACGGCAAAGGCTGTCATCAGAATACGGTACGTCAAACAATGAAACGATGATTCTTCCATAACGGATCCTTTCAAGGATGCATAGGCAACACTCGCGGGTGCCGCCGGTGGCTCATTCCAGGCGAGACGGGCAGGAAGCGCTCCAAGCACCGCTCGCTGTTCATCGGTCAAGAGTGCCGGGGCAATGTCGGCAAGCCAGCGCTGCGGCTGGAAAGGGTGGCCGGACTCGATCTCCATCCACACCAGTTTGCGGTAGGAGGGGGGTTGTTGTAGGCACCAGAACGCAGAGTCTCTGAGTCGCCCAGGATGCGACATTGCGCACGAAAGGCGCCGCGTCCCCCTTGACATACGCGGGGTGGCAGGGCCAGCCGGCAAGGGCGCGCAGGCGAAGCAGGTGATCTTCCTGCTCGATACCTTGCCGGTAGAGTGCGCGCCGTTCATCGAGTTCTTCCTGGCTCGTGTCGCATGCAGCCCATACATCTGCGAGTTCCCAGAAAAACAGTGGGTAGAGTGTGAAAGCCAGGCGTGGCAGCCTGTGTGCTGGAGCGTCATTCTCCTCAAAGAAAGATTCCTGCACCACCTCATACCGGCGCTGGTCGGTAAGATAGGCTCTCAGCGCATTGGCGGGAGCAAGCGTCTTGTAGCGCGCCCCAGTAATGGCGAGGCGCACATGGAAAGGCTGCTTCTCGGCCCGCTCCTCGCTCTCGCTTGCACGTATCCCTTCAAGGCTCGCGACCAGCTGAATGCGCGAAATGCCTTGTTGCAGGCGTCGCGCTTCATGGATGTACAGTAGCGCTGGCCGCGTATCGGCCAGAACGGCGTATCGGTACCGGCCAGTTTCTCTCTGCGCTGCCTGAACCCGTCCAGGAGATCGCCCTCGCTGCCCCCGACGACGGGACGCACGACCTCTAACAGGAGTGCCATTCCCACGCAAAGCGCTCTGATGAAGTCGAGTGTTTCCGTGCGTTCGGCTCGACCAAAGTGCGCGTGAATGCCAAAGAGTCTGCCGGGAAAGTGGTGCGCGCGGAACCAGCGCACAAAGGTGAATAAAAGCGCCTGACTATCTTTGCCTCCGCTCAGCCCGATACCGCAATCCGCTCCATGTGTGAGAGCAGTCACAAACGTATCGGGGAGCAGGAGGGAAGTGGTTGCCATAGGCTGTCTCCCTTACAAAAAATGAGACAGCACGGTGTGGAGTACGGCACTGCGCTGTCAGAACATTCTCTTGCTCGAGGCCTCTCATGGAGTGGCCGTGGGCTGCGAAACGACCGTGGGTTTCTCATCACTCACATTCGTTCCATTGAGACGACCTGGTGCAGCCATGGACGGAGATCGATCTCCCGCAAGCCAGGTCGCAGTACGAGAGCCACACCATCGCGATATTCATGCCGCCTGACAGTATCGTTCACCTGCTTCTTGTTCCTCAGCAGACATGGGCTACGCTGCATTGCTTGCATGGGGAAAATGCGGACGGCAAGATGCCGCCATTTGGGGCAGCGTGTAAAGGTTCGCAGTTGGGAAATGCTGGCGGGCGGCTCGTGTAAGACATGCGCAAACTGTTCGAGCATCGTTGTCCTTTCTCCATGAGAACGCAGCGCAGCAAAGATACGTTCGCTGCGCCGCGCCAGAGAGCCTATATGCTTTGTGCTGAGCTTTCACTCCGTGTCTTTGCAGACACATCCTCGATAGCCCGGAATCCCACTCCCTCGACGATCCAGGATTGGCCGGATAGCAGGGACACAACAATGTCACCGACTGACGTGGATCGAGCCCGCTGCACATGCCATACCATACCTTCGTTGACCCGGCCCGAGCGATCAGTATGGTTGGTCAGCCGATACGCCTCTTCGAGAGCTGCGATGATCGTCGGTGGCGATACTTCAACCTTGACCAGAGCGACTTCCTGGTACCACTGCGACCGCTCGGGGCCAATCCAACGCAGCCTCCCTTCCTCTGTATCACGCAGCGTGGTGAAAAGATCCGCGCTCTGAAACACCTGGAAATACTGGCCGTGCTTTTGCACTGACGAGGCATTCCACTGTGCAGACAGCAGAGGAAAGAGCCTGGGGGCGATTTCATCGATTTGCAGGATGGCTCCTTCAGCTGTCCACTCACCGAGTTCGTTGATACCATGCTGACGCCGTTCGCGGATCGAGTTGAGCAGCCATCCCTTTTTTTGTTCGGCGAACCTCGCCAGGAGATGCTCGATGAGAATCTGGACCCGTGCTGCCGACCAATCTGCGGAAAGCGTGACGCTCGATTCGATGAAGCGATCGAGAACCTCAGCGCGTCCGAGAGCCCGGCGTTCTTCGCGTTCACTGGGATAGCGATGCGACCGCTTGAGGGCAAGATAGCTTTGCTGATACTGGTCACGAAGCTGGATAAGCTTTTGCGCGCGTGTCGTCATGAATACTTCCTCCTTGAAAAGAAAAAAGGCAGGGCAGAAACGTTTCTGCCCTGCACGAGGTCATGTTATTCTTGCTCGCCCATCGCATAGAACGAGCGCTGAGCGGCCTGCCGCCGGTGCCTTTCCCACAGATCTTCAATCCGCCTGGTCCAGGTCCGTTGTTTGTGTTCTCCCGGCACTTCTTTCAGAATGGCCGAGATCCCCCTGGACCAGTCTGTGAGCGCCAGAGCGTCCACCACCCAGCCCTGGAGACGCTCTCGTGTCGTTTCGTCGATGGCGTCCAGGTAGACCGTCGCCATCTCGCGATTGCTCGGCAGATGAATAAGGCCCACCTCGAAACTGCCTCTCGGCCGTGCTGTGATCACATAGCCAAGCGGCCCGTCTTTGAGTACCCAGCCTTTCTGCTCTGACCAGACCGCTGTTGTTCCTCTGCGAATCATCCGCTCGAGAAAGGTCTGGCGTTTTCGCCGCGTCCCCACCTGCCTGGATTTCTCACGGGGACGCTCTGTTTGCAGAGCGTCTTCAAAGAACGACTCTTGCCGATAGCCCCCGTATGACCGCTCTGGTTCTGACGGGAATAGCGCAGGTGCAGGCGCGAGTGGACACACCTGCTTTGCGAGAACGCTGATGTGGAGTTCCGCGAGCGGCGGCGCAGGCCACGGACGATCTGGATGATGGATCATCACCATTCCGCCTGGTAGGGTGATGATCCAATGCGGCGGTCTCTTTTCCTCCGAACAACGCAACGTCTCTGTGCCGCGCCTGATAAGGTAGGCAATCGCTTTTTCATAGACACGACACCGCTGCGCTTTCGCCAGTTCCTCTGGCGTAAAGTAGTGTCGGATCGCAAAATCCACCAGATCCTGGGCAGCAGACAGCGATGGGAGAACGACTGGGCAGCCTATCGGATAATCGGCTCCTCCTGGCGGTGTGTTTCGTTTCGCGCGTGAAACCCTCTCGTCTTGAAACGCCCTGCGCGATCGCCGTATGAGCCGCCTGCCTGAAGCAAGGTGCTGGATCAGCTTGACCGCATCGTCACGCGTGCGGAAGCAGGGGCATTCGGCGCTGTCCGCTGTCGTATCGTCCAGGAAGTAGGCAACTGACCAGTGCTGGGCCAGGTCCGCAAACCAGGTTGTATACGTGACGGTTTGTGCATCGGGAGCAAGCGGTTTGGCCCCGTCGTACAGGAGCGCTACTAACTGCTGATAAGCATCGTCATGCTCTTTTGCGGCCAGGATCAGATCTCGCACCGCGTTGAATTTACTCATCGTGTTCCTCCGCCTGGCCCGTATTCGCTGGACAATCTCCGTCCCTGCTTCCAGCGCCAGGAGTCTTGCTCCCTCGCTCACGCAGAGAAGAACTGTTCGACATCGGAGAGCTGCATGGTCCGGCGGGCGGGTGGGAGCGCATTCAAAACCTGCTTTCCGTACCCTTTGCTGTACAGCCGCGCGTCAAGGATTGCCATCACGCCACGGTCATCTTTGGTGCGCAGTAGTCGGCCAACTCCCTGCTTGAGTTGTAGTACCACCTGCGGCAGCACGTACTCGCCGAACCAGTTCTCGCCGCGAGCCTTCATGCCCTCCACAATCGCTGCGTGAACCGGGTCGTCTGGGACACCGAAAGGCAGTTTGTCGATGACTACCAGCGAGAGTGCCTCCCCGGCGATGTCAACGCCTTCCCAGAAGGTCTTGAGGCCGAGCAAGACACCTCCTTGCTCGCGGAAAGCTGCAAGGAGTTCTGCCCGATTCATGTCCCCTTGCCGCAAGAGCAGATACGGGACGTGTGGAGCGAGGAAGCTGTATACCTCGTCCAGCATGCGGCGGCTGGAAAAGAGCAAGAAGGCACGCCCGCGCGATGCCTGGACCAGGCGCTGCATCTGGGCAGCGATGGCACTCCCATAGCACCGTGTCGCTTCTCCCGCGCCATACACTGGCTCAGGCACGTCGCGCGGCACATAGAGCAGGGCGTTGCGCGCATAGTCAAAAACGTGCGGCAATATCCGCTCAATGACGTTTGGGCGATCAGCAGGATCAAGCCCGATCTGCCGACGATAGTAGGCGAAATTCGGCTTTCCGTTTTCTTCTGGCTTCGCCGGGTTGGGACCAATCGTGGCGAGCGTCGCCGACGTCATAATGATCATCGGCGTTTTGTCAAACAGCTTCTCTTTGAGCCAGGGAGCCACGTCTAGTGGCGCTGCGCATGCCTGGAGCGAGGGAGGGTGATGCTTGCTGGTCACGATACGCTCGATATAGCGGACATAGCCTCCATCCGGCCTGGCATCAAATACCAGGCAGACAGCAGCCCCCAGGTTCCTGGTTCGCTGGATCAGCTTGTCGTAGAGTGCGGTTTCTTTGTCCGTCATAGTGCCAGGGCGTTGACTTCGCAGGGTATCGGCCAGGGTGTTGATCTTCGTCGCCAGGGCTAGCCCTTCCTGTACCGGTTCTTTGAACGCGAGTTTGCTCGCGTTTCCCAGAGGAACCTGCTCGATGCGATTCCAGAGGCGCGCTGCAAGGTCCGCCACCTCAGTTCGCAACGCCTCCGGCGAGTGCGCCTGCAACCGTTGTAGAGAGAGGAGCGAGGCCACTTGCGAA
>Ga0307373_10015908_pt1 | contig 10165 bp, 6 predicted proteins | sample OX2MG_FD_202534 | JGI IMG/M metagenome (GOLD analysis project Ga0307373, IMG submission 202534) | Soil microbial communities from Risofladan, Vaasa, Finland - OX-2 | ecosystem: Environmental > Terrestrial > Soil > Coastal area > Acid sulfate soil | place: Finland: Risofladan, Vaasa | collected...
CACCGTCATGGCCTGGGCGTCGGTGTGCGGCAGCATGCTCCAGTTCGCGGTGCAGCTGCCGGCCGTGCGGAAGGTGGCGCCGCGGCTGCGCGTGGCGCTCGAGACGACCAGCGCCAACGTGCGCGAGATTCTCCGCAACTTCGGCCCGGCGTTCGTGAGCCGCGGCGTGGTCCAGATCAGCAGTTACATCGACCAGATCCTCACCAGCTACCTGCCGTACGGGATGGTGGCGGTGTTCGGCTTCGCCACCACGCTCTACATGCTGCCGGTGAGCATGTTCGGCGCCGCGATCTCGGTGGCCGAGTTGCCGGAGATGTCGCGGGCCACGGCCGAGGAGCACGAGGCGGGCGGCATGCTGCGTCCGCGCATCGACGCCGGCCTCCGGCGCATCGCGTTCCTCGTCGTGCCGTCGGCGGTGGCGTTCGTCGCGTTGGGCGACGTGCTCATCCGCCTGGTGTACGAGCACGGCCACTTCACCGCCACCGACGCCGTATATACCTGGGCGGTGCTCTGCGGATCGGCCGTGGGGCTGCTCGCCGGCACGTTGGGACGCCTGTATTCGTCCACCTACTACGCCCTCCGCGATACGCGCACGCCGCTGCGGTTCGCGGTGATCCGCGTGGCGCTCACTGCGGTGCTCGGCGCGACCTTCGCGTTCGGCGTGCCCCGCTGGGCCGGGCTCGATGCGCACTGGGGCGCGGCGGGGCTCTCGGCCTCGGCCGGCATCGCGGCGTGGGTCGAGTTCACGCTGCTGCGCCGCCGCCTCAATGCGCGCATCGGCCCGACCGGACTCACCGGTCGGTTCACGATCACCCTCTGGGCGCTGGCCGTGGCCAGCGCGGCGCTGGCCGTGCTCGTGCAGCGCTACACGGCGGATTGGCGCCGGATGGTGGCCGGCCTCGCCGTGATCGCCATGTACGGCGCGGCGTATCTTGGTGGCGCCATGCTGTTGCGCGTGCCCGAAGCGCACGGCATTCTGGCCGGATTCGGCCGCCGGCTGCGCCCGCGGCGCTGACGCGCCGCGCCCGGCCCGCGAACGATATAATTCACCTGTGCCACCTCCGGCGAGCATTCTCGATCGGGTGAGTCATCTCCCCGAGTCTCCGGGCGTCTACCTCTGGAAGGGCGCTCAGGGGGAGGTGCTGTACGTGGGCAAGGCCAAGCGGCTGCGGTCCCGCGTGCGGAGCTACCTCGCCGCCGACCGCATCGAGAGCCCCAAGACCCGCATGATGATGCGCCAGGTGGCCGACCTCGCCACGATCGTCGTGCCGAGCGAGACGGCGGCGCTCGTCCTCGAATCGAACCTGATCAAGGAACACCGCCCCAAGTACAACGTCGTTCTCCGCGACGACAAGTCGTACCCCTACATCAAGGTGACGGTGCAGGAGTCGTTCCCGCGCGTGCTCGTCACGCGGCGCCTGCTCAACGACGGCGCCCGATACTTCGGACCCTACACCGACGTCGGGGCGATGCGGCGCGCGCTCAACGTGGTGAAGCGCATCTTCACCGTCCGCTCGTGCAACTACGACATGCCGCGCCAGATGCCCGAGCGGCCCTGTCTGGACTACTACATCAAGCGGTGCAAGGCGCCGTGCGTGGGGCTGCAGACGCGCGAGGACTACGGCGCGATGATCGACGAGGTGCTCGTGTTCCTCGATGGCCGCGCCGACGAGGTGGTGCGCCGGGTGCGCGCGCGCATGGATGCCGCCGCCGACGCGCTGGACTTCGAGCGCGCCGCCGAGCTGCGCGACACGCTCAAGCATCTGGGGCAGATGGAGGAGCCCACGGTCGTCCTCGAGGTGGAGGGCGGGGACCGCGACGCGATCGGGTTCGCGCGCGACGGCGACGACGCGTGCGTCGTGCTGCTGCGGGTCCGATCGGGCAAGCTGCTCGGGCGCGAGCACCAGTTCGCGGAACACGTCGAGGGCGAGAGCGATGCCGCCGTGCTCTCCGCGTATCTGGTGGGTGGATACCTCCCGCTCGAGGAACGGGCCGCCGACCTGCTCCTGCCGTTCTCCTGCGACGACCCCGAGTTGGTGGCGGCCTCGCTCGGCGCCGTGCGCATGTCGGTGCCGCAACGTGGGCCGAGGCGCGAACTGGTCACGCTGGCCGAGCAGAACGCGCGCCACATGCTCGAGGAGGCGCTGCTCGAGGGCGACGAGACCACCGAGCGGGCCGGCGACCCCGTCTATGAGTTGCAGCGGCAGCTCGGTCTCCAGAAGCTGCCCCGCACGCTCGTGTGCTTCGACATCTCCCACGCCCAGGGCACCGACACGGTGGCGTCGTGCGTCTGGTTCCAGAACGGGCGCCCCCATCGCGCCGAGTATCGCAAGTTCAAGGTCAAGACGGTGGACGGCATCGACGATTTCGCCTCCATGCACGAGGTGGTGACGCGCTATTTCGCCCGACGCCGCGAGGACGAGAAAGCGCTGCCCGACCTGGCCGTGATCGACGGCGGCAAGGGGCAACTCGGCGCCGCCCATAACGCGCTGGTGGAACTGGGCCTCGGCGAGATGCCGCTGATCAGCCTGGCCAAGCGGGACGAGGAGATCTTCGTGCTCGGCCGCGCGGAATCGTTGCGCCTCCCCAGGCGGTCGCCCGCGCTGCGCATGCTCCAGCAGGCCCGCGACGAAGCCCATCGGTTCGCGGTCACCTTCCAGCGCGAACGTCGGCGCGCGCGCACGGTCACCTCGGCGCTGCTCGACATACCCGGCGTCGGCGATACCAAGCGCCGCCAACTCCTGCAGGCCTTCGGATCGTTGCAGGGGATCCGCGACGCCGACCCGGCAACGATCGCCGCGCTGCCGGGCTTCAGCACGAACTCGGCCGAGCGTATCCTGGCAGCGCTCCACCATGCATCACCCACCGCGCCTCCGGCGGAGCCGGCGGCGCCCACCCTTCCCGAGGAATCGTCGTGACGCACTGGCATCTGGAATGCTCGGCCTGTTCTCACCAGGCGCCCGGCAACAGCCTGGCCACCGTCTGCCCGGAATGCGGGCAGCCGTACCTCGTGCGCTACGACATGCCCGCGCCGCGCCGCGATGCGATCGCCAGCCGGTGGGACATGTGGCGCTACCGCGCGATCATGCCGGTGCTGGCCGACGAGGAACCGGTATCGCTCGGCGAGGGCACGACGCCCATCCAGGAGTTCCCGGCGCTCGCGCGCGAGATCGGGGTGCGTCGGCTGTGGGTCAAGGACGAGGGCCTGAATCCCACCGCGTCGTTCAAGGCCCGCGGAATGAGCGCCGCGGTCACGCGCGCCGCCGGCCACAAGGTGCCTGGCCTCGTGGTGCCTACCGCGGGCAACGCCGGTGCCGCGCTCACCGCGTACGCGGCCGCCGCGGGGCTACCGGTGCGCGTCTACGCGCCGGCCACCACGCCCAAGCCCATCCTCGATACCATCGCCGCCCTCGGCGCCGACCTCCGCCTGGTGGACGGCCACATCGGCGACGCCGGCAAGCAGGCCAAGGCCTTTGCCGCCGAGAGTGGGTATTTCGACGTTTCCACGCTCCGCGAGCCATACCGCATCGAAGGCAAGAAGACGATGGGCATCGAGGTGGCGGAACAGCTCGGGTGGCGGCTCCCCACGCACATCGTGTATCCCACCGGCGGCGGCACCGGACTGATCGGCATGTGGAAGGTGTTCGCGGAACTCAAGGCGTACGGCTGGCTGTCGCCCTCCGAGGCCTTCCCGCACATGATCGTCGCCCAGGCCGAGGGGTGCGCGCCGATGGTGCGCGCCTTCCACGACGGCGCCGACCGCGCCACGCCGTGGCAGGATCCCCAGACCTATGCCAGCGGACTCCGCGTGCCCGGGCCGCTGGGCGACCGCCTGATCCTCCGCGCCCTGCGGGAGAGCGATGGCCATGCCCACGCCGTGAGCGACGATGCCATCCGCGCCGCCACCGCGCGGCTCGCCAAGGCGTCGGGCATCGATGTGTGCCCGGAGGGCGGGTGCGCGTTCGCCGTGACCGAGCAGCTGGCGGCGGCCGGGCGCATTCCGCGCGACGCCGAGGTCGTGGTGTTCAATACGGGCAGTGGCGCTTCATACCGGTTCTAAGATGCCGATCGCAATTCTCGATCCCTTCAGTGGGATCTCGGGTGACATGACGTTGGGGGCCCTGATCGCGGTCGGGCTCGATCCCGACTGGCTGCGCGCGCTCCCGGCACGGCTCGGCCTCGACGGCGTGACCGTGCGCATCCGCGACGTGGATCGCGCGGCGATCACGTGCACCAAAGTGGACTTCGATATTCCACCGCAGCCGCACGGGCGCCATCTGCGCCAGATCCGCGAGATCGTGGCCCGCTCCGAGGCGCCGCCCCACGTGCAGGCCAGGGCGGACGCCGCCTTCACCGCCATCGCCGAGCAGGAAGCGAGTATCCACGGCACGACGGTGGACCGCGTCCACCTGCACGAGGTCGGCGCCGTGGACGCCATTCTCGACGTACTGGGCTCGGTGTGGGGGTTCGATCTCCTCGGCGTGACGCGCATCTACTGCAACCCGATCAGCGTGGGCGACGGGTACGTGGACGCCGCGCACGGCCGGCTCCCGGTGCCGGCGCCCGCCACGCTGCGCCTGCTCGAAGGTCTGCGGGTAGTGCCCGGACCGCCCGAATCCGGTGAACTGGTCACCCCCACCGGCGCGGCGCTCGTCCGGGTCCTGGCCTCCGGCCCATTGGTGGGGCCCTATACCCCGGTGCGCAGCGGGTTCGGCGCCGGGACCAAGGAATTCCCCCGTCGCGCCAATGCGCTCCGGATCATCCTCGGCGAGGCGGAGCAACGCGACGGGCTCGAAGTGGAGCACCTCGTGCAACTTGCCTGCGACCTGGACGACATGACCGGCGAGTACCTGGCCGGCGCCGCCGACCGGGTGCGCGCGGAAGGGGCGTTGGACGTCGTGATCATCCCGACCGTGATGAAGAAGGGGCGGCCGGGGGCACGGATCGAGGTCCTCTGTGCGCCCGCCAGCGCCGGCGCCGTGGAGCGCGTACTATTTCGTGAGACCACGACGACCGGTATCCGCCGCACCGTCGTGGAGCGGCACGCGGTACCCCGCGAATTCCGGAGCGTGACCGTCGCCGGACACACCATCAAGGTGAAGGTGGCGATGCTGGCCGACGGCACCCGGCGGACTAAACCGGAGTATGCGGACGTTGAACGGGTGGCCCTGGCGACAGGGCGTCCCCTACGGGATATATTTTTGGAGGCCGCTTCCGAGGCGGACCGAGACTGACCCCCTTCCCCCGGGGCGTGCCCCGACGGGGACCCCCAACTCGCTGTTGCACACGAAATTTCTAGGAGATTCCGATGCTGGTCTTCCGGTCGACGGCCATCACCTCGCTCGTGTTCGCCACGATGCTGGCACTGCCTGCAGCGGCACAGGAGGCCAAGCAGTGCACGATTGACGAAGGCAAGCCATCCGAAGTCGCGCGCGCCTATCTCACGATTTCCCAGGTGGCGGGCACCCAGGGCGCGGCACCGGCCGACGAGCAGAAGAAGCTCGCGTCCGCCGTGCACATCCTCACCGAAAACACCGGCGCCGTGGAGAACCCGATCGGCCACGCCTACGAGTTGGGCAAGCTCCTCGTCCTGTGGACGGTCCAGCCCAACGTGCCGCTCACCGCGAAGCGCGGGACCATTGGCTACGCCACCAATCCCGACAGCATGGTGAACCTGCCCGCCGCCATCGATTCGGCGTTCGGGGCGGTCGAGACCGCCATGCCGGAGTGCGAGGTCGAGACGCTCAAGTGGCGCAGTCAGAAAGCCTGGATCAACCTCGTGAACGGCGCGATCCAGGAACTGAACGCCGGCAGCCTCGACTCCGCCGACGCCCACGCCCGCCTGTCGCTCCTGTTCAACAAGCGGGCGCCCTATGGCTGGATGGTCATGGCCCAGGTCGCCGACCGCCGCCAGAAGACCGATTCGGCCATCGACCTGTTCCAGCGCACCATCGCCGCCGCCAAGGACTCGGCCTACGAAGAAGTGCGCACCCAGTCGCTGCTCAACCTGGGCAACCTGGCGGCCGCGGCAGGTGCCAACGCGTCGCCCAACCAGCAGAAGTATCTGGGCGTCGCGAGGACCGCGTTCGAGACGCTGGTCAAGGACACCACCGTCAAGTCCGCCTACCGGGGCCAGGCCGGATCGGGCCTGGTGACGGTCTACCTCGCGATGGGCGACACGGCGGCCGCGCGCGCCACGTACCAGCCGCAACTGCAGAACCCCTCGGCCTACACGTTCAACGAACTGGTCCAGGCGGGCGTGTGGGCATCCAAGGCCGACGACGCCGCGGCGGGGCTCAAGCTCTTCCACGCCGCATACGAGATGAACCCGTATCACCGCGATGCGCTCGCCAATCTCACGATCTTCGAGCTCAAGGCCCAGCATTACGATACGGCGCTGGCGCTCGTGACCCGGCTGCATGAGGTCGATCCCGACGGCGACAACGGCCGGGTGGCGACGCTCACGTACGCCGGACTGGCCAAGAAGTACGGCGACATGAACCGGGACATCGTGACCCGGTTTGCGAAGACCAAGGACGCGAAGCTCAAGAAGGTGCTGACCGATTCGGCCACGATCACCGCCGACTCCAACCGGTTCTACACCGACCTGGCCGTGAAGGCCAACATCGCCACCGACAGCATGCCGGTGCGGGTGCGGTTCTCCGAGTTCAGCGACGTCGCCAACAAGGTCACTCTCGCCGGCGTGATCGAGAACAACACGGCGTCCGACAAGACGTTCACGCTGAAGGTGGATTTCCTCGACAAGGACGGGAAGGTGGTGGCGTCGCAGCAGACCACCGTGGGTCCGGTGAGCGGGCAATCGACGGGCCAATTCTCCATGACCGTCACCGCCCCGGGAATCACGGCATTCAAGTACGCGCCGCTGGACTGACGCCGGCGCCGTCTGACTATGAGTCGCGAGGGCCCGCCCAACGGCGGGCCCTTCGCTTTGTCACGCGTCTACGTGATCGGAAGTCGCGGTGGTTTCTTGATTTCCGACCATCGATCTCCTAAATTGCATGAAGCTTGGCGCGGTCGTGCGCCTCGACGGTCCGTTGCTGGGGATGTGGGCTGAGTCGCGTTCCTCCCCCTTCGCCATGGTGTTCCGATGGTCAGAGTCTCCAAGGTCAATCCCGGAAGCATCGCCGACGAGCTGGGCATGATGCCCGGCACGGAACTCGTCCGCGTGAACGGGCGCGACCTGGACGATTTTCTCGATTGGGAATTCCTGACCGCCGACGATGAGCTCGTGATCGAGGCCCGGCAGCCCGATGGCGAGACGGTGGAATTCGAGATCGAACGGCCGGAGGGCGAGGCGATCGGCGTGGAGCTCGAGCCGCCGACGGTCCGCCGCTGCGCCAACCGCTGCGAGTTCTGCTTCATCGAGGGGCTGCCCAAGGGGCTGCGGAAGCCGCTCTACGTGCGCGACGACGATTACCGGCTGTCGTTCGCGTACGGGAACTTCGCCACGCTGTCCAATCTCAAGGACCGCGACATCGCGCGAATTCTCGAGTATCGCCTGTCGCCGCTGTACGTGTCGGTGCACGCCACCCCGTGGGAAGCCCGCAAGGTGATGCTGAACAATCCGCGCGTCCCGAACGTGATGGAGCAGCTCACGCGCCTGGCCGCGGGGGGGATTCAATTCCACACGCAGATGGTGATCGTGCCCGGCCTCAACGACGGCGACGTCCTCGAGCAGTCGCTGGCTGACCTCTGGGCGCTCGGCGACGCGGTGCTCTCGGTGGCCATCGTGCCGGTGGGGCTGACGCAGTTCTCGCATCTATACACGGGCCAGTCGATGGACGCCACGATGTCGGGGCGTCTGCTGGACCATGTGCTGCGGTGGTCGACGCGCGGCACGGCCGAGCGCGGCGATCCCTGGGTGTTCGGCTCGGACGAACTCTACCTGCTGGCCGGACGCCCGCTTCCGGGCGAGGCGCACTACGGCGACTACGTCCAGATCGAGAACGGGGTAGGGGCGGTGACGGCGCTGCGCGCGCGCGTGCGCGACGGATTGGCCGGGCTACCGCGGCTCGATGGACGGCGCATCGGCATCGTGACCGGTGTGTCGATGCGTGCCCTGATGCCGGAACTGCTCGACCAACTCACGGCGCATACCGGAGCCACGTTCGAGATGATCGTCATGGAGAACTCATTGTTCGGACCCACCACGACCACGGCAGGCCTCCTCGTCGGTGCCGACATCCGGCAGGCCCTGAGCGGCCGCGCCGATCTCGACCTGGCGCTCATTCCCGCCGAGACGATCAACGACGACGGCGTGTTCCTCGACGACGAGCGGTTCGTGGCGGTCCGCGAGGAGTTGCCCATGCCGGTGTATCCGTCGTACGATTTCATCGACGTCCTGGCGCGCGAAGGGACGGCCACCCGGGCGGGAGTCCACGCCGCATGAGCATTCCCGTCGTCGCGCTCGTCGGCCGTCCCAACGTTGGCAAGTCGCAACTGTTCAACCGCATCATGGGGTCGCACACGGCCATCGTCTCGGAAGAGGCGGGCACCACGCGGGATCGGCACTTTGCCCGCGCGGAGTGGAATGGGCGGGGGTTCTGGCTGGTCGACACGGGCGGCCTCACCGACGACCCGCGCATGCCGATGGACCGCGAGATCCGGCGGCAGGTGGAGGTGGCGATCGGCGAGGCGGACCTGCTCGTCTTCGTCGTCGACGCGCTCGCCGGTCTCCATCCCAGCGACGCCCGGGTGGCCGAGCTGCTGCGGTCGAGCGGCAAGCCGTGGCTCCTCGTGGCCAACAAGGTGGACGATCCCCGGGCCACCGACTTCTACGAGTTCTACGAACTCGGGGCGGGCGATCCGGTGCCCGTATCGGCGCTCAACGGGAAGAACTCCGGCGATCTGCTCGACGTGATCGTGAACCGTCTGCCGCCCGGTGACGCGGGCGAGGACGACTCCCTCAAGGTGGCGGTCGTTGGCCGCCCCAACGTCGGCAAGTCGTCGATCGTGAACCGGCTGCTTGGTGAGGAGCGGTTGGTCGTGTCAGACGAAGCGGGCACGACGCGCGATGCGATCGACACGCCGATGCGGTTCCACGGGCGCTCGTTCGTGTTCATCGACACGGCCGGCCTGCGCCGCCAGACCAAGATCGAGGACGGGATCGAGTTCTACTCGTCGCTGCGCAGCCGGCGCGCCATCGAGCGCGCCGACATCTGCGTGCTGGTGATCGACGCCGTCGAGGGGTTGCACAATCAGGACCTCAAGATCGCGACCATGGCCTGGGATGCCGGCCGCGGGCTCATCATCGTGGTCAACAAGTGGGACCTGGCCGAGAAGGACGACAAGTCGGCGGCGCGGTTCGAGAAGAGCTGCCGCGAGAAGGCGCCCTATCTCACGTTCGTGCCCTTCCTGTTCACGTCGGCGCTCACCGGCCAGCGCATCCAGCGCCTGCTCGATCTGCTGCTCACCGTGGAGGAAGAGCGCAAGAAGCGCATCACCACGGCGCAGGTCAACGCGCGGCTCCAGGAGTTGTTGGCCCGCCTGCAACCGCCGCAGGCGGCCGGGTTCGAGGTCAAGCTGAATTACGCCACGCAGGTCGAGGTGGCGCCGCCCACGATCGCCGTGTTCGGCAACCACCCCGATCTCGTCGAAGAGCACTATGTGCGCTACCTCCACAACGGCTTCCGCGAGACCTGGGGGTTCACGGGTAACCCGCTGCGTGTCGTGATGCGGCGCAAGGCGAGCTGACGTGCATCCGCTGCTCGGCGTACTGATCGCCTACGCGGCGGGTTCGATCCCGGCGGCCTATCTCGCCGGCAGGGCGCGCGGCGTGGACTTGCGCGCCCATGGCTCGGGCAATCTGGGCGCCACGAACGTGGTGCGCGTCCTCGGCTTCAACGTCGGGCTGCTCGTGTTCACGGTGGACATGATCAAGGGGGCGTTGCCGGTGGCGCTCCTCCCGCGCGTCACGACGGGGACCATCGACCCGTCGCTGCTGGCCGTGCTCTACGGCACGGCCGCCATCGTCGGCCACGTGCGCCCCGTGTGGCTGCGGTTCGGCAAGGGCGGGAAGGGCGTGGCGACGGCGTGCGGGGTGTTCCTGGCGTTGGCCCCGGTGCCCACGCTCCTCGCCCTGGCCGTGTTCGTCACGGCGCTCGGCAGCAGCGGGTACGTGTCGCTCGCATCGCTGGCGGCCGCG
>Ga0307373_10015910_pt1 | contig 10163 bp, 9 predicted proteins | sample OX2MG_FD_202534 | JGI IMG/M metagenome (GOLD analysis project Ga0307373, IMG submission 202534) | Soil microbial communities from Risofladan, Vaasa, Finland - OX-2 | ecosystem: Environmental > Terrestrial > Soil > Coastal area > Acid sulfate soil | place: Finland: Risofladan, Vaasa | collected...
ATCAGAACAACCTGAGCAAAAATCATGGTGACGTTAATAGCCCCTCCCTTCCAAACCGGCGAAAATATGGAAGCAAGGCCCATTTGCGTCACCAGAAGCAATATAAGCACCACTTCGGGAAGTAGGGCTTCTCCGAATTTTCCAACATTCAGTAGCAAGGCTACCAGGGCTCCCAAACCGACAACTTTGGCGGGATGAATCAGGTGCAGACCCGGGACCCACACCATCGGAACAGCGTAATAGATGAAGAAAAAGGCTAGAATCCAAAAAAATAGGCCGCCAAAAGGTTTCCGTTGGCGAGCTTGCGTGTTGGTTGCGGTTGCAGCCATTGTTTTCTATCGCACCCAGACCCGGCGCTTGCCGGTTAAAAAATAAAAAAGGGCTACGGCGGCCGCAGCGTTCAATAAAATAAAGGCCAGTGCAGCCTCAGAAGCGCGCTTCAAAATACCCCAGCGCGGTTTTCCTGGCTTGAGCGCGGCCGAGCCGTAAAACAGGATCTGGGTTAAAGCCGAGACGCGGTAAATGGGAGCGGAAAGCGACAATGAGGCGGCCAGAAATGCCAAAAGAGCAAAAGGGACCAACAGTCTCAGTAGCTTGTGGCTGACAAACTTAAACAGGAGCGGATTGTCCCGCGTGAGGAGCCAGGGAGCGAGTTGTAGAAGCTGGTAATTGCCCGTTAACGTCCTCACTTTACGCCGGAATTCCTGGTGCGGAGAAGCCATGTGGTCCCACGCCCGTGCGCGCGGTTCAAAGATCACCCTCGCCCCGCGCCTCGCGATCTGCAACGGCTGATAGACATCGTCCAGCAAGGTATCTTCCGGCAAAGGCGCCAGCAATGATCTCCGGGCAGCGTACAAGGCGCCTGTGGCGCCCACCACAGATCCGGATTCGCTCTCCCATCGCCGGATCATCTTTTCGAAACGCCAGTATAGGCCAACTCCAGTTCCTGACTGAGGTCCCCCGGGATTTCCCAGCATGAGTTCTCCACTAACGCACCCCACAGTGGGATCAGCAAAGTTGGATACCAGGTACTTTAACGCTTCTCGTTCGACAAGTTGCCGCGCGTCCGTGAAAACAACGATCTCACCTTCCGCCTCTTGGATGCCACGATTCAAAGCCGCCGCCTTGCCTTCATGTTGTGGAAGGATGAAAACCCGCAAGCGGTGGTCCGCATAATCCCGCAGAATCTTGTTTGTCCCGTCCACCGAACCATCTGAGACGGCGATAATCTCCAACCGGTCTGTAGGATAATCCAAGGCAAACAGGTTGTTTAGTTTTTGGGAAATTGCCGCCGCCTCGTTATGAACGGCCATAATAACGGACAGGCGAGGGACAATGGATTCCCTTCGCACCGGCTGCGAGCGCCACCGGCTCTTCACGTATAGCGCCAAGGGGTAACCGATATACGTGTAAGCAATAAGTCCAAAAGACAGCCAGAAAATCCACTTCATTGCGCTCCCCGTCCGAGGAGTATCACCTTAATCGTTTGCACGAATATCCAGAAGTCCAAACCGATTGATATGTTCTTGATATAAAAAAGGTCGTATTGCAACTTTTCACGGGCGTCTTCAACTGTGTTCCCATACTTGTAACGGATTTGAGCCCAACCTGTAATGCCCGGACGGATGATGTGGCGAAGGTTGTAGTAAGGAATCTGTTGGCTGAGTTGCTCTACGAATTCGGGTCGTTCGGGCCGTGGACCGATAAAACCCATGTCGCCCTTGAGCACGTTCCACATTTGAGGGATCTCGTCCAGACGGAGGTGGCGCAGAATGCGGCCCACCGCCGTAATTCGAGGATCGCCATCGGTAGCCCACGTCGCCCCACTGCCCGCTTCAGCATCGGCTCGCATAGTTCGAAACTTATAACAAGTAAAAACGCGCCCTCGCTGTCCTACCCGCTTTTGGCGATAGAGCACCGGTCCGGGCGAATTCATTTTAACCGCCACTGCGATGAAGGGAATCAGCGGCAGACACAGCGCCAAGCCAATGAGTGCAACCGCGAAAGAAATCAGCCGGCGCAGCGCAAGGAATAAGTAATTCAGTCGAAATCCTTCCGAGAAAATCAGCCGGCTCGGATGGAGTTCATGAACTTCGATTTTGCCCGAGATCTTTTCAAGCAGACCGGTGGCGTCATCAATCTTCACGCCGGAAAGCCGCAGATCGAGCAGTTCTCTGACTGGCATTTTACCCCGGCCATCGCTCATAGCCACGATGACGTGGTCCACCGCGTTTTTCTCCCGAAGAGACATCAACTGTGAGGCTAGCTGCTCACGCGTCAGCGATCCATCACTGGCTGCTCCTCCCCATCCTACAACTTCGAGACCAAGCTCTGGCCGTTTTTGCAGCGCCTCCACGAGCCTTTGGGCCCGGTCGCCCGAGCCGAGCACATAAACTCTTTCGCGTAGGAACGGCTGCGAAAGAAGCCATCCATAAAGCCACCGCCAGCCGATTAGGGAAAGCGTCAAAATCAAAAGGCCTAAGAGGAAGACGTCATTGCCAAGCAGAAAGCCGGGTATGAAAGCTTCTATCGCCGCCAACACCAGCGACAGGATGCCCAAGGCGATAAAAATGCGGAAAAAAGTCTCGCCGCCTGAGGGAACACGCTGCGTGTCGTAAAGGTCAAAATAGTAGAAGCAGAGTAATGCGATTCCTGTGATCGCCAAGACCTTATACAGGCCGTTTTCATATTCCAGAACGAGCGCTGAATCTTGGCCCAGCCGTATGAGAGCCGCCACGATGAAAGACGAGCAGACAATGACTGTCTCGCCAAGAACCAAGACGAGAGTCCGGATGGGGTAATAAACGTTAAACAGGCGAACCACAGATGGTCATCCCCTGGAACCGTTTTTAGCAATATGCTCTTCCGCCGGCCTGTAATAGTAGGCGCTGTAAGGGGCTTGAGGCCTTACCTGATTCAACACGACACCTAGCAGATGCCGGTCACGAAACATTTGGCTCGCTTTTTGTGCGATATCAAACGGAGTCTTTCCGGAGTGCACTACCATCAGTACCCCATCAGTAAGGTCCGCAAGCAGACTGGCATCGGAGAGAGGAACGCATGGGGGTGAATCGATTACTATCCAATCAAACAGTGGCGCGACGCGGTGCAGAAGGCCTTTCAGCCGGCCGTTCCCAATCAGCTCCACGGGGTTGGAAACCGATTTTCCCCCAGGAATAAAGAAGAGGTTCCCCGGGACCCCGCGTTGAAAAATACGGGGCGCATCGGTCTCACCGCACAGAAAATCAGCCAGGCCTGGGCTCCGCGCAGCACCCAATAACGCGTGAAGGTTCGAAATCCTCAGGTCGGCGTCAATCAGCAGTACGCGGCGGCCGTGCTGTTGCACAAACGCTTGTGCCAGGTTAGCGGAGACAAAGGTTTTACCTTCACCTGCGAGGGCGCTCGTAACCAGCAACGTTTGTAGAGGCAGCTTCTCGCGCATCTGGGTGAGCTGTGTCCGGAGCGTCCTGAATTCTTCCACGCCGGTTTGTGCATCTCCAGGGTTCACGAACAGAACCATATGAGGGTCTGGTTTCCACGGCGACTGCGGACACTCTGCCATCCATCCCTCAAGAGTCACCCCGTCCATGCGCTCCAGCCCACGAACGGGCTCTGCCGCTGAACTCCTACTATCGAGGTCTGGCTCCGGGGCGGTCGGCAAGGTTTTCTGGAACAGAGAATCTACAGGTTGAGCGTCATCCCCTCCCGTCCCTGGGGGAAGATCTGCTGCGCGGTCCTGCTCCGCCTTTCTTAAGGCGTCGTGAATTCGACTCATAAACTTCCCTTCCTAATCCGGCCCCATGCTATTCAGGCCTGCGCAACCGGTCCATAAGCGTGGCCCAGTTCCGGGATGCCTCCATGCTTGCGGATCCTTGTCCTGCAGGTTGGAGGTTTTCTGCCGAACCTGCGTCGGCCGGAGTCAACTCGAACTCTTCGGCCACCCCCTGAACGATCTCGGCGGTGACCGGCCTGCGTTGATCGGCAAAGGCGCCAATAAGAGCGTGTTCGCACAGTACATTAACGATGCGCGGAATACCCCGGGAGTATTGATAAATCGCCACGATGGCTTCCGGTGTAAAGATCAACTGGCCGTCGCTTCCGGCAATGCGCAAGCGGCTGTTGATGTATCCCGCAGTTTCCGCTGATGTCAGCGGATACGTCTTCGACCGCAGCGTGATGCGTTGGCGAAGCTGGCGAAGCTCAGGCTGCCTCAGCTTCACATCCAACTCGGGCTGGCCAGACAGGACGATTTGCAGAAGTTTTTCGCTGTAAGTTTCGAAGTTCGTAAGCAAGCGAATTTCTTCGAGGAGGCTAAGGGACAGATCCTGCGCTTCGTCTACAATAAGAACCGCTGCCTCACCAGCCCGATAGCGTTCCAAAAGCCATTGGTTTAGCCGCAACAACACTTGGCTCTTCGACCGGGTATCGCAAGCTATTCCAAAATCAGCCATCATGAAATCAAAGAACTGGTCTTCACTGAGGCGCGGGTTGAAAATGAACGCCGTCGCATGTCCCTCCCGGTGCAACCACTCGAGAAGCTTGTTAATGAGAGTTGTTTTGCCAGTACCCACCTCTCCGGTCAGCAACACAAAACCCTTGCGCCTTTGAATACCGTGCGTCAAGCACGACAGGGCCTCCTCGGTGTGAGGCGTAACGAAAAGGTAACGCGGATCCGGACTGACATTAAACGGGTTTTCGCGCAACCCAAAGAACTTCTTGTACATGCAGCCTACTTTCGCCCCGACGGGAGTAGCTTACTGACGGCTGCCTCCAGTTTGTGCCGCTTCGCCAGTAAATCTGACTGCCCCCCGCGCCCATCATCCATTGAAGGCACGAGAGCGAGCGTAGGCACTCCCAGAAAAAACTCGACGTCGCGGTCGTCTCTGAGCGCCTTATCCTTCATCTCAAACAGCAACGCCATGCCAGCTCCCAGCAGAAGCCCAACGGCAAGGCCTCCTGCCGCAAACCGTAACTTATCGGGAAATGAAGGCTTCTGGGGCAAATCCGCAGGATCAAGAACCTGAAATTGCTCACCCTCTTGGCGCTTCTCAAGGTTGGTCGACATCTCAGACTCATTTTCTTTAGCGAGAAGGCTATTATAGAATGCCAGCGCCGTTTGATAATTGCGAGTAATGTCCTTGTACTGCTGCTCAACGGTGGGCGTCAGCTTCAACTTTGCCTCATAATAGTTGATCTGGCTTCGAACCCGCGCTTGCTCGCGCTTGCTCTCCTTCATCGCTGCATCGATAGAACCCAACTGAGCGTGAAGCCGCCCGATCTCGGGCGGCTCGCTGAGGATGTTCGCTGACTGGACCGGAGCCTTCGTCTTATTAGCTGCGTCCACAGCCTGTTGCTGGGCTATCTTATTTTTCATGTTGGCAATGTCCCGCTTAGCGCTGACGACATCCGGATAATCCTCCGTGTACTGAGTGCGAAGGGTTGCCAGACGGTTTTCGAGGGTAGCAAGTTCTTGTTGTAAAGTCTGCGGGCTAGAACCTGTTTGCGAAGCTTTCCACGCAGCGACCTGTTGAGTCAAAAGAGATTCTGTATAAGTTCTGTCGTCCTGATAACGTCCGAGGGCGTCGGTTAGGCTGTTCAATTGCGCCGAAAGTGTTCCGAGCATCCGGACCGTTGACTGCTCTTGATCCGGAAGAGAGCCAAAGTACCGCTGCTTGAATCCCGCAAGTCTGGCGTCTTCCGCATCCAGCTTTTGCTTCGCCAACTGCAGTTCCATCGCAATGAAAGTCGCCGTGCCTTCGGCCCGCGACTCTCGAAGCCGCAAGTTTTCGTCCACGAACATCGAAGTAATCTCGGAGCAAACGGCCTGGGCGCTTTGGGGATTGCTCGCCGTGAAGCTTATCCGAAATCCTGGTACGCTCTTGTTCTGATCTGTTCCTCCATTCGCGAAGCTCACAGGCGTCACCGAGATATCCTGCCGCATCCGCGCCACCAATTCCTCTATGGAAACCCGATGAATATCAGACCGGTAGAGCCCGTAGCGGTCGATCAGAGGCTCAAGGCGCGTGCGGCTCAAAATCTGTTCTTCCATATTAGCGAGTCTGGAGGTCAAGTCATTCCCCACAACCGACGGAACAAAGCTAGCGGGCACCTTTGGCTGCTCGATCAAAATCAGACTGTTTGAGGTGTAGCGAGGCCGCAGGTGCCTGGCAATCAGGTAAGCGACGAACGGTCCTAACAGCGCCGGAATGAGGATCACCCAAAGACGGCGGCGCAGAATGGCGGCATAATCATCAAAATTGAGTTGTCGACCCAAAAGCATACTTGTTAACCCCCTACCTTTGCCCTGCGAGCTGCAAAAGATCTTAAGATCAGAGTCCGATGGGGTGAGGCTTGAAAGTTATCCCCACTCCGAGGATCTGCGAGGCCAGATTGCCCGCGCAGAAAGCGGACGTGCAAGGCCCGGAATTTGTAGCCTGCCGCTCGTATTCGTATCCAACATAGAAACTGATGTAACGTCCGATGTCCCGGGTTAAAACCGCGTTGCCGAACCATGACGTATACTGTCCGGCAGACGGGACGCTGCTAGTGGCGAGCGGCGTGTTTCGAGCATATCCGCCGTAAACCGTTCCTGACCATCGCTGCGTCAATTGCCGCGTCCAATTTCCTGAAACGATCGTGGTATTGGTTCCCGCGACAACTCCTGAACCCCCTGTGGCATAGCGGCTGACAAACACCCCCAGCGTATTCCGGCGGAGCGCATAAGTTAGAGCGCCAGTACCGGAAGCGGACACGCTGGTAAATGATGCCAACGGGCTCGTCCGGTAAGTTAGCAGTTCCGGACCGCCGTAAAGCTGCAATGCCAGTCTTCCCGTAATCTTTCGCCCATACGCCAAATTCAACATCTGTGTCCGGAACGACTCGGCCAAGCCAACATAGTTGAACGCTCCATAGTCGTACATCAATCCGAGGGTATCTCGTGCAGTTAAACTATGTTGCACTCCCAAGAAACCCATCGCATTGTTGCCGCTGATGAAACCGGCTTGGTTGCTCCCTGACTGTAACGTGCCAAACGAACCGCCCACGGAAATCTTTGTCCTGGCCGTGGCGCTGTAAACAGCCTGAGCTATAGCAGTGTTGTTGTAAGAACCGAACTGGCTGGTCAGGATTGACTGATTCGGGCTGTACATCGGATTAACCAGACCAGCCCCCATGCCAACTCCTAAGCCGCCGGAAATCCCGGCACCCATCCCGCCCATCCCGGCGCCGATCCCGCCGAACCCGCCGAACCCAAACGCCGCCTCGGGAAGATAGCTGAAGATGTCGGATAGGCTTACTTGAAAGCGGCGGAATTGCTTCACATCCGTCACATTAAACTCGTGGAAGGTAGCAACTGGCGCAATGCCGTTATCATAGATGAACGCCCCGCCCACGTAACCGGCCTCGATCTCGTTGGTCTTGCTCTGATGAACCAGCAAAAGCTGAGCCATGGGAATAGTCGAAGCCGAAAATGTCTGTTTGGCGTTCGAGATGTATTGAGGATTAGTCTCTCCAACCTCACTGAGGGAAAACACCGGTTCGAAGTAGCTGCGCCCCTCAAACGCCGAACCTAGCGTGTAAAGGTAGGCGCCAGCCAGGGGATGAGTATCTGGTTGAAGCTGCGGATTCGACGAGCCTGAAGATCCGGGTGTCCCCACGCCCTGCGACGGCGCGGACTCTCCACCAGCCTGGGAAGATGAACCTCCCGGCAAAGACCCTTCCTGCGCACGGGTCAGCACAGACAGGCAAAGTAGCCCGGCAATCACTGGAATTAAACACCGTCGGCAGCTCATCATTGATTCTCTCAGACCTCAAGCGCTCTTGTTACGGCACAACTATAGTGTCGTTCGGCTTTAGTTGAATATTCTCCTGAAGGTCTTTGCCGCTAAGCACGGCTTTGTAATTGAAGGGGAGCTTCACCTGCTTCCCATTGACCTTGCGCAGGATGTATATCTTGTTCGAATTGGCGAATTCAGTGAACCCCCCGGCAGCAGAAAGGGCTTGGAGGGCGGTCATTCCTGGGAGCAGCGGGAAAACTCCGGGACGCGGTACTTCCCCCAGCATATAGTAGCGCTGGCTGTTAACCGTCGCGACCACCACCGTAACCTGAGGATCTACAAGGTACTTTTTGAGCTTTTGGGTTATGGCAGCGGAAAGCTGCATGGCTGTCAGACCTGACGCCTGAATGTCGTTAACCAGGGGCAGGGAAATCCGGCCGTCGGGGCGGACAGGAAGACCCCGAAACGAAAGGTCGGGTTGCTTCCACACGGTGACATCGAGCACATCATCGGGATGGATCACATAGTCCGGGCTTGCTGGAATCGTGGGTGACTGGGTTGACGAGTGGGAACCGCTTTGCTGGCCGCCACGGCGGTTCTGCCCGCCCGCGGCGGGCATTGCTGCCACGATCAAAGCTCCCAACCATACCGCCATCATATACGCCTTAGATTTTTGCTTCATATCTCCAACTCCTGAAAAGCAAATCATGAATTCGGATTTTCCACACCGATCTGCTTCAACTTATAAAGCAGGGCTTTGTAACTGATACGGAGATCCTCGGCAGCGCGTTTTCGATTCCATCGGGTTCGAGATAAAGCTTTTAGAATCAACTCCTTTTCGGCTTCTCGCGACGCAGCTCGAGCCGCCTGCTTCAAGGAATATCCTCCGCCGTTAACAGCCTGTTCAAACACCACAGTGCGAGCTTCACTCATGCTGTTGAGAGCCAAGCCTTCGTCGCCCAATGCGACTAGTCTCTTCATCGTGTTCTCAAGCTCGCGGACATTGCCCGGCCAAGCATAGGCCTGAATCCAGCGGCTAGTCGCAGTGCTTAACTGCGGGCGTGGCCTCCCGAAAGCTCTGGAATATTTATCCAGGAAAAAATTCGCCAGCGGAAGAATATCCTCCGTGCGCTCCCGGAGCGGAGGCAGCCGGAGAGACACCCCGCTCAGGCGATAGTACAAGTCATTCCGGAATCGGCCGGTTTGCATGGCTCCTTCCAGGTTCTGGCTGGTCGAGGAGATGACGCAGGCGCCTAACTGAAACCTTTCCGGGCCGCCGTTCACCCCAACAAACGCTTCGAGAAGGCGCGCTTGGCTGGCCGGATTCAGATCGCCTATCTCATCAAGGAAAACCGTGCTCCGGTCGGAAGCATTGGCTTCATTGCCCGGCATCGGAAGCTGATTGAAATCCTCAATCTTCAGGCCAGAACATCGCAGTTTGATGAACGGGCCAACGCACCGTCTCGAAAGCTGATGAATCCTTAGAGCAGCAACTTCTTTGCCTGTCCCAGTTTCACCGATTAGAAGAACCGGGATTTCAGTAGCCACAAGGTCGGCAATGATCGATTCGATGGCCCGAATTGCAGGACTGATGCAAGGCGCCAAAAGACCTCGCTGACTTGATTCAGCAACAAGTTGATCGACAGTTTGTGGAGGAATCTTTACCAGCATGCTTAAACTCCCTTGGCCACCCTGACACGGCTCACTAATTGCTGAATGCATCCAAAGTTAGGCAAGCCGCCTGCCATTCTCTGGCCGGTTTCGCGTTCGACCGGAAGTATTGATAACATACCCATTTCCAAAAGCATACAATACTATGGCGTGATTTACACAGAAAAGCCGTGTTAAGATATGCCGAATAATTTCCCTAATTAGGTAATTTTTTTCACTCTCGGGGCATTCTTTAGGACTAGTAAGCGGGTGTCTGACGTGTTATCTTTGGCTCCGCTGGAAGTTTAAGGTACAGCGGGCTAGTTTCACCTGCTTTCTTTGTGCCGTTCGCAAAACGAGCATCTGGTGCAAGCAAATAAGGGTTCTATGTATCTGGATCAGCAAATTCTCGCTTATTCCCCGACTTGCCGTGCTCTGATAATCCCGCCGATTCTTGAAATGACCCTTAATCCTGTTGAACTATGGAAAGCCAATTGCAATCCCTATTCCTCCGCCAGCTTGTATATGAAGCGGAATGGAATTACTGGTAATGAATAACGCGCACGAACGAAGCGTGGCGGAAGGCCTTGAACTGGAGAGTTCGAGGTCTGCCACTTGGATATTATGGCCTGGAGCCGCCTTAGCAGGATTACTCGTATACCTATACGCCGGCATTCTCTATAGACTGGTCGAACAATGGTGGACGGATCCTAATTTCTCCCACGGCTTTTTCGTTCC
>Ga0307373_10015911_pt1 | contig 10162 bp, 9 predicted proteins | sample OX2MG_FD_202534 | JGI IMG/M metagenome (GOLD analysis project Ga0307373, IMG submission 202534) | Soil microbial communities from Risofladan, Vaasa, Finland - OX-2 | ecosystem: Environmental > Terrestrial > Soil > Coastal area > Acid sulfate soil | place: Finland: Risofladan, Vaasa | collected...
GGTTCGCACTTATCCCACCCCCCTATGGCACGCCCGATCCGAACCAATGAGCCAGTGCAGTGCTCAGTCGCCGAGCTCGGCGCGACGGCGGGTGACGTACTCCTCCAGCTCGGCGCGGATCGCGTCGTCCAGCGGCGGGGGCTCGTAGGCGTCCAGCGTCCTGGCGCAGATCTCGCCGGCCCGGGCGGTCGCGTCCTTGCCGCCGAGCTTGAGCCAGCGCTCGTAGTTCGCGGTCGAGGACAGCAGCGGCCGGTAGAAGCACTCCCGGAACCGCTCCATGGTGTGGGCCGCGCCCAGGAAGTGGCCGCCGTGCCCGACCTCCTCGTGCGCGCCGAACGCCAGCGACTCCTCGTCGATCTCCAGCGGGGTGAACTCCGCCCGCAGCATCCGCAGCAGCTCGATGTCGACGATGAACTTCTCGTAGCACGAGACCAAGCCGCCTTCCAGCCAGCCGGCCGCGTGCATCACGAAGTTGGTGCCGGCCAGGAACGTCGGCAGCAGCGTCATCAGCGACTCATACGCCGCCTGCGCGTCGCAGGTCTGGCTGGAGTTCAGCCCGCCGCCGGTGCGGAACGGCAGGCCGTAGTGCCGGGCCAGCTGCCCCGTGCACAGCAGGCCGATGCCGGACTCCGGGGTGCCGAAGCTGGGCGAGCCCGACTGCATGTCGATGTTGGACAGGAACGAGCCGAAGATCACCGGGCAGCCCGGCCGGATCAGCTGGGCCAGCGCGATCCCGGACAGGGCCTCGGCTAGCTGCTGCACGAGCGCGGCGGGAATGGTGACCGGCGACATCGCGCCCATGAGCAGGAACGGGGTGAGCACCACCGGCTGATTGGCCGCGCAGTACTCGAACTGGGCGTCCAGCATCCGGTCGTCCCAGCGCAGCGGGGAATTGCAGTTGATCAGGGAGATCGTGGCCGGGGTCTGCTCGATCGCGGCGCGCCCGCCGAACAGGATCTCCGTCATCTTGATGGTGTCGACGGCGTTCGGCCCGGACACGACGTTGCCCATGTAGAACTTGTCGGTGACCGTCTGCAGGGCGTAGATCATGTCCAGGTGCCGGGAGTCCAGCGGCGCGTCGTCCGGCTCGCAGATCACCCCGCCGGCGGAGTCCAGCTGCGGGAACGACTGCGCCAGCATGGCCATCCGCCGGAAGTCCGCCATCGTGGCGTTGCGGCGCACGTCCCCCTCGCGCACGAACGGCGACCCGTAGACCGCGCTGAAGACCATGTCATCGCCGCCGATGTGCACGGTGTTGGCCGGGTTCCGGGCCTGGACGTCGAACTCGCGCGGCGCCTTGGCCACCTGCTCCATGACGAAATCCGGGTCCAGGAAGACGGTCTCGCCGTCGACCCGCTGGCCCGCCTTGGCGAACAGCTGCGCCGCCTCCGGCTTGGCGAACTGCACGCCGATCTCCGAGACGATCCGGCGCCAGCCCTTGTCGAGCACGCCGATGGCGTCCGGCGACAGGATCTCGTACCTGGGCATGCCGTTGCGGAACATTGCCACCTCGCACGTCAGTTGAGCAGTGCCGTATTAGCTGACCAGTGCCGTCTTGACCGGCGCGGACAGTCAAATCTAGGATCACATAGTAGAACATGGTTCCGTAAGGTGGAACTTGTTGTGAACGAACTCTCCGAAGGGTCAGCCGTGACCAGCCCGAACGGAACGCAGGCGGTGGAGCGAGCGGCCCAGCTGCTCATCGAGGTGGCCCGGCATCGCGACCCGGTGACCTTCTCCGAGCTGACCGAGACCAGCGGCCTGGCCAAGAGCACCGCTTCCCGTCTGCTCACCGCTCTCGAACGTAACGGGCTCGTCCGGCGCGACCCGGCTGGCCGGTTCCGGCCCGGCGAGGTGTTCGTGTCCTATGCCTGCCGCGGCGGCGCGGAAGCCGACCTGGTCGGTGTCGCCCAGCCGTTCCTGGACCGGCTGGGTGAACAGACCGGCGAGACGGTCAACCTGGGCGTGCCGCGCGGCGGTGGCCTGGTCGAGCAGATCGCCCAGGTGGACAGCACCTACCTCATCGGCGGCACCAACTGGGTGGGCATGTCCGTGCCGCTGCACTGCGCCGCGCTCGGCAAGGTGCTGCTCGCCTACGGCGCCGCGGACCTGCCGCGCGGCAAGCTGGAGCAGCGGACCACCCGGACCCTGACCAGCCGGGCGGCGATCGAGGCGGACCTGGCGGTGGTCCGCGAGCGCGGCTACGCGGTCACCGACGAGGAGCTCGAGCCCGGCCTGGTGGCCGTGGCCGCGCCGGTGCAGCGTGATGGCGGGGTGGTGGTCGCGGCGATATCGGTGTCGGGGCCGGCCAGCCGGCTGACCGCGTCAGCCGTCCCGGACGTCGGCGCCCGGTGCGCGCGGGCCGCCGCCGGCCTGTCCGCCGTCCTCGGCCACGAGCCCGCCTCGCGCCAGAACAAGCACGATCCCGGGATGCGCCCCGACCGCGGGATGCGCCCCGACCGCGGGATGCGCCCCGACCGCGGGATGCGCCCCGACCGCGGGATACCCCCCGACCGCGGGATACCCCCCGACCCCAGGATGCAGAGAGAAGGTGCCCCTTGACACAAGAGGAGCTACTCAGGCAACTCTACGACTTCACCCTGGTGGGCAACGGCCCCGCGGTGATCGAGCTGACCCGTTCCGGGCTGGAGCTGGGGATGGGCCCGGAGACGCTGCTGTACGAGGCGCTCATCCCCTCGCTGGAGGAGGTCGGCGCGCGGTTCGAGCGCGGCGACTTCTTCGTGCCGGAGATGCTGATCGCCGGAAAGGCCATGGCGGGCGCCCTGGACATCCTCCGGCCGCTGCTGGCCGAGACGGGCGCCGAGACTATCGGGAAGATCGTCATGGGGACGGTCAAGGGAGACGTGCACGACATCGGCAAGAATCTCGTGAACATCATGTTCGAGGGCGCCGGCTTCGAGGTCATCGACCTCGGCGTGCAGGTCGCGCCGGAGAAGTTCATCGCCGCGATCAAGGAGCACGAGCCCGACATCGTCGGCTTCTCGGCGTTCCTGACCACCACGATGCCGATGTTCAAGGCGAACATCAACGCGCTGGAGAAGGCCGGCATGCGCGACCAGGTCATCGTCATGGTCGGCGGCGCGCCGGTCACCCAGGAGTACGCCGACGTCGTCGGCGCGGATGGCTACGCCGCCGATGCCTCGGCGGCCGTGGTCAAGGCCAAGGAACTGCTGCGGCGCCGCCGCGCCCTGGCGAACGCCTAGTACGGCGAACACTGAAGACGGCGAACACTGAAGACGGCGAACACTGAAGACGGCGAACACTGAAGACAGAGGGAAGCGCGAATGGAGACAGTCCTCTCCTCGGCGACGAGGGAGCTGCGGATCGGCGGGGAGAACCCGTTCTGCATTATCGGCGAGCGGATCAACCCGACCGGGCGCAAGATCTTCCAGGAACAGCTGCGCCGGGGTGACCTGTCGAGGATCGAGATCGACGTGGCGCAGCAGGTCGCGGGCGGCGCGATGATGCTCGACGTCAACATGGGCGCGCCGCTCGCCGACGAGGCTGAGCTCATGACCAAGGCGGTCCAGCTGATCCAGAGCCTGACCGACCTGCCGCTGTGCCTGGACTCCTCGATCATCGAGGTGCTGGAGGCGGGGCTCGCCGTCTACCAGGGCAAGGCGCTCGTCAACTCCATCACGGCCGAGGACGAGCGGATGGATGCCATCCTGCCGCTGGTCAAGCGGCACGGTGCGGCGGTGATCGCGCTGCCCAACGACGAGGAGGAGATCCCCGAGGAGCCGGCGCGGCGGCTGGAACTGGCCCGCAAGATCGTCGACGTGGCGACGGGCAAGTACGGCATCCCGCTCGAGGACCTCGTGTTCGACCCGCTAGCCATGCCGGTCGGCGCGGACACCTCGCTCGTGATGACCACGCTGGAGACGATCTCGCTGCTGCGCGATGAGCTCGGCGTGAACACGACGCTGGGGGCCTCGAACGTGTCGTTCGGCATGCCGGACCGGCACTCGATCGGCGCGGCGTTCCTGCCGATGGCGGTGACGCACGGCCTGACCAGCGCGATCATGGACGCCCGCGCTCCGCAGCTCGTTAAGTCCGTCAAGGCGGCAGACCTGCTGACGAGCAAGGACCCGTGGGGCGGCGCCTGGATCGCCGCGCACCGGGCCCGGCAGGCCGCCGAGCGGGCCGCAGAGCAGGCCGCCGACCAGGCACCGGCTCAGTAGCGAACCCGATGACCGACACGGAAATGATCGCCGCGGGCGCCGGCCCGGGCGCCGGGCTGCCCCGCCTGTCCGACCCGCCCGCCCGGGTCGACCTGGTCTTCGAGCCCAGCGGCAGCCGTATCCGGGTGCCGCCCGGCGTCACCGTGTTCGACGCGGCGAGCTGGAACGGCATCGCGATCGACTCCACCTGCGGCGGCCACGGCACCTGCAAGAAATGCAAGATCCGGGTCACCGAGGGCAGCGTCCCGGCCTCGCCGCTGGACGCGCGCGCGTTCTCGCCCGGCGAGCTGCGCGACGGCTGGCGGCTGGCCTGCCGGGCGCTGGCCACCGCCGACCTGCAGATCGAGGTCCCGCCGCTGGTCACCAGGCCCAAGGCGGCGACCGTCGGGGTAGGACGCCAGGTCATCCTGCGCCCGGCCGCGCAGAAGCGTTATCTCGAGCTGGCGGAGCCCTCTCTCAGCGATCAGCGCACCGACGCCGAGCGCCTGCTCGCCGGGCTGGATGACCTGGAGGTCCGGGTCGACCTGCCGGTGCTGCGCACGCTCGGGCAGGTGCTGCGCGCGGCCGACTTCAAGGTGACGGCCGTGCTGGTCGACGATGTGCTGATCGGCGTCCAGCCGGGCGACACCACCGGCGAGCTCTACGGCATCGCGTTCGACCTGGGCACCACCACCGTCGTAGCGACGCTGCTGGACCTGTCCACCGGGACGCCGCTGGCCGTCGCGTCCATGCTGAGCAAGCAGCAGCCGTTCGGCGCCGACGTGATCACCCGGATCAGCGCCGTCATGATGGATCCCGCCGCGCTGGGCACGCTGGCCAGGCTGGCGCACGAGACGCTGGCCCAGCTGACCACCGAGGTCTGCGAGCAGGCCGGCATCGATCCCCGCGAGGTCATCGAGGTGGCGGTCGCGGGCAACGCCACCATGACCCACCTGGCGCTGGGCATCGACCCCGAGCCGCTCGGCGTGGCTCCGTTCATCATGTCGACCCGGCTGCTGCCCGAGATCCTCGCCGCCGACCTCGACCTGCCGGTGCACCCGCGGGCCCGGGCGTTCTGCTTTCCGGCGTTCGGCGCCTACGTCGGCGGCGACATCACCTCCGGCCTGCTCGCCTCGGGCATGGACCGTGACTCGCGGACCCGGCTGTTCATCGACATCGGCACGAACTGCGAGATCGTGCTGGGCAACCGCGAGTGGCTGCTGGCCACCGCCGCCCCGGCGGGTCCCGCCTTCGAGGGGGCCGCGATCCGCTGCGGGATGCGTGCCGCCGACGGGGCGATCGAGGTGGTCTCGATGACGCCGCAGGACGTGAAACTCCAGGTGATCGGCGACGCCGAGCCGGACGGCCTGTGCGGCTCGGGGCTCGTGGACGCGGTCGCGAGCCTGGTCGCCGTGGGGCTGCTGGACCCCTCCGGCCGGTTCGTGCCGGAGGAGCAGGCCGCGATCGTGGCACCGGGCCTGGCCCCCCGGCTGACCATGATCGGCAAGGAGCGCGTCTTCGTCCTGCACTGGCAGGGCGAGCCGGGCGACGTGGCCAGCTCGATCTACCTGTCTCAGCGCGACGTCCGGGAACTGCAGTTCGCCAAGGCGGCCATCGCGACCGGCTGGAACATCCTGCTGGAGGAGGCGGGTCTGGCGCCCGGCGACGTCCAGCAGGTGCTGCTGGCCGGCTCGTTCGGCAGCTACCTGTCGCCGGCCAACGCGATCAAGATCGGCCTGGTGCCGCGACTGCCCGCGCTGCGCGTGGTGAGCGCGGGCAACGTGGCCGGCGAGGGGGCGAAGATGGCGCTGCTGTCGGTCCGTGAGCGGGCCGGGGCCCTGGCACTGCTACAGGAGGTGAGGTATGTCGAGCTGTCGGATCGCAGTGACTTCAACGATGCCTTCGTTGACCAGTTGTCCTTCCCTGCCTGAGTCAGCCGCGGGCCGCCTCGCGGTGATCACCTGCGGGGCGCTGACCGGGCACGTCCGCGAGATCGCCGCGCGGCGGGGGTGGCCGGTGCAGGTGCACAGCCTGCCCGCCCTGCTGCACAACCGGCCCGCCCGGATCGCCCCGGCCGCCCGGGCGCTGGCGCTGGAACTGCGGGCCAGGGGCCTGCGGGTGGCGCTGGCCTACGCGGACTGCGGCAGCTACGGCGCGCTCGACGAGCTCTGCGGTGAGCTGGGCATCCGGCGCCTCGCCGGGCTGCACTGCTACGACGTCTTCGGCGGCCAGGACCGGATCAGGGCCATGCTGGAGGCCGATCCCGGCACCTACCTGCTGACGGATTTCCTGGTCCGCAGCTTCCGCCGGACGGTCCTGGCCGAGCTGGGCCTGGACCGTTATCCGGAGCTGTGGCCCGACTACTTCGGCCACTACCGCCGCCTGGCCTGGCTGGCCCAGTCCCCGGACGCCGGGCTAGAGCGAGCGGCGGCCGACATCGCCGACCTGTTCGGCCTGCCGCTGACGGTCATCGACACCGGCACCGGCGGCCTGGAGCGTGAGCTTGAGCTCCTGGTCATGATCCCGAAGAGTCTTGCGCCACCCGCGACGCGAGCCCTTCGCGATCACGAGGCTGACGGTGCGCTGACATGAGACGTGGCGGGCTGGCCCTGGTCGCGCCGCTGCTGGCGACGCCGCGTTACGAGATCCTGCCGACACCCAGCGCCGAGGAGTCCGTGCTGGAGTGGGTGCCCCGCGAGCTGACCATCACGGTGACGACATCACCGGTGAAAGGACTGGAGCCCACGCTCGCCCTGACCGAACGGCTCAGCGCGCACGGATACCACACCGTGCCGCACCTATCGGCACGGCTGGTCCGGGACGGGGCGCACCTGGCCGAGATCGTCGCCCGGCTCACCGCGGCCGGCGTCGATGACGTGTTCGTGCCGGCCGGCGACGCGGACCCGCCCGCCGGGTGCTACCCCAGCGCGCTCGCGCTGCTCGATCACCTCACGCAGCTGGGCAGCCCGTTCGGCCGGGTCGGGATCACGGGCTACCCGGAGAGCCATCCCAAGATCGGCGACGACATCACCGTGCAGGCCATGTGGGACAAGCGCCACCACGCGTCCTACATCGTCAGCAACCTGTGCTTCGACCCGGCGACCCTGCGCAAGTGGATCACCCGGGTCCGCGCGCGAGGCGTCACGCTGCCCGTGCTGGTCGGGCTGGCCGGACCGCTGGAGCGGGCCAGGCTGCTGAAGCTGGCAGCGGTATCGGGCGCGGCCGAGTCGGCCAGGTTCCTGGTCGGCCACGCCGAATGGCTGGTCCGCCTCGGCGCTCCCGGCGGCTACAGTCCCGAGCGGCTGCTGAGCAGGGCGGCGACGACACTGGCCGACCCGCCCAGCGCCGTCGAAGGGCTGCACCTGTTTACCTTCAACCAGGTCAGGCAGACCGAGCAGTGGCGCAGGGAGCTGGTCGAGCGGCTGTCCGGGTGCGCCGGCTGACCGTCAGCGGAGTTGACCGGTTTATTCCCTTCAGTAACGCATCGTGATATAGGTCATACCGGGCATCAGATGGATGATCGCCGCTGACCTTGTGGGTTATACACCCGATCCTCGCCGGGACCACGTCCTCGACTACTGAGAGCGACTGGTTTCCGTGCCTGCGGCCGCATTGGCAGCGCACCCGCGCCGCCGAATTGCCGGCCCGCCCTGAACCCGCGACGCACGCGCCGAGCGCGTGCGCGAGCACGCCTGCAAACGGTTGGCGGCTCCATCCCCGGCTTACGGCCTAAGCCCAGCCGGGCGGCGAGGAACTACAGGGAAGGAAACCCGTTGTTCCCCACTGCCCTGACCGAATTCCTGGCTCGCCGCGGCAAGTCCCTGGCCTACGTCGGAACCGTCGTGGCGCTGACCGGCGCCGGCGTCGGGACCGCCGTAGCAACAACATCCTCATCGGCGACACCGCAGATCGCCAGCGCAGTCCAGCACCTCAGCGTCGGCAAGTCCGACGGCCTTCACCAGCCGACAGCGAACGTCAGGGAGGCGGCAGGCGGGTCGGCCGGCGCTGCCTTCGGGCTGGCAGCGTCCGGGCAGGTACCGTCCCGGCACGCACCGTCCGGGCACGCACCGTCCGGGCACGCACCGTCCGGGCACGCACCGTCCGGGCACGCACCGTCCGGGCACGCACCGTCCGGGCACGCACCGTCCGGGCACGCACCGTCCGGGCACGCGGCCCCGTCCACCGCGGCCGCGCACCGGCCGCATCATCCGGCCGTCCGCGTCCGGCTGGCCTCCAGGAAGCGCCCGCTCCAGCAGGCCGCCGGCCAGCACCCAGCCAGGACTCAGCACCAGGCCACGGCCCAGGCAGCGCTACGGCACCGGGCGCCGTCGGTCACGCATGCCCCGCCCTACCTCATTTACGACTCGGTGACGCCCGCCGCGATCCCTGCCCACCACGTGGTCGCCACCTATGCCACCGGCAACTACGCCGCCTCGCCCTCGCAGGTGGCCGGGCGGAAGGTGATGTGGATCGACACCACCGGGACGGACTACGCGGCCTCGATCCTCGACGTCGAGCCCGGTGACGCCACGCCGTCAGGTGCCGCGAGCTGGGCCTTGCACCGGCTGAGCGCCAGGCCGAACGCACTGGCCCGCATTTACACCATGCGCTCGGAGTGGCCGGCCGTGCAGGCGGCCGTCGCCACGCTCCCGGCACGGATGCGCTCTCACATCCGCTGGTGGATCGCCGACCCCACCGGCAGTCCGCACATCGTGCCCGGCTCCGACGCCACCCAGTGGTACTGGGGGTCGAGTTACGACATCACGACCGCGACCCCGCGCTTCTAGCAGCTCGGGTCCGCGCACGGTCACGCCAGGCCCGGCCGCCGATCGGTTTGCAGTCAGCAACCCGATCGGCGGCCGCGGGCATCTCGGCCCCGGCGCGCGATGCCGCGCCGCACCCGGCTGGCCGCGCCGCACCCGGCTGGCCGCGCCGAGCCCGGCACGGCTAGGGTCGCGTCTGTGACGACACCACGCATCGCCATCGGGCCGGTGCCGCGTGAGTCCGCCGTCCGGGCGGTCCGCGATGGCGGCGGCGATCCCGCGGGCGTAGATTCCGCGGCGGACGCCCTCGTCTGGCTGAACCCCGCCGACATTGACGGGCTCGGCAAGGCCCTGGCCGCCGCACCCGCGGCCCGCTGGGTGCAGCTTCCCTACGCGGGGGTGGAGCGGGTCGCCGCGGCCGGGCTGCTCGACTCGGTACGGACCTGGACGTGCGCGAAGGGCGCCTACGCCGAGCCGGTCGCCGAGCACGCGCTCATGCTCGCGCTGGCCGGCCTGCGCGGCCTGCGGCAGCGGATCACCGCGCGCTCGTGGGGCAAGGCCGCCGGCGAGAGCCTGTACGACCAGCCGGTCACCATCCTCGGCGGCGGCGGCATCGCGACCAGCCTGCTGGAGCTCCTCGCGCCGCTGCGCGCCGCCGTCACGGTGGTCCGCCGCCAGCCGGGTGAGCTGCCCGGCGCAGTGCGCACGCTGCAGACCGGCCAGCTGCACGAGGCGCTGGCGCAGGCCAGGGTGGTGTTCGTGGCGCTGGCCCTGACGCCCAGCACCGAGCACATCATCGGGCCGGCCGAACTGACCGCGATGCGGCCGGACGCGTGGCTGGTCAACGTCGCACGCGGCCGGCATGTGGACACGGGCGCGCTGGTCACGGCGCTGCGCGAGCGAACCATCGGCGGCGCGGCCCTCGACGTGACCGACCCGGAGCCGCTCCCGGACGGCCACCCGCTGTGGGACCTGGAGAACTGCGTCATCACGCCGCATACCGCGGACACCGAGGAGATGGTCGAGCGGATGCTGGCTCGCCGCATTCAGGAGAACGTGGCCGCCTTCGCGGCGCACGAGCCGCTGATCGGCGTGGTCGATCCCGCAGCCGGTTACTAGCGGCGGGGCTAGCGGAAGGCGGGGCGGGCTCGCCAGGTGACGGGAATCCCGTGCGGCGGGGCCTCGCCCAGAACGCGCCGGCGGCCGCCGGGCCAGGTG
>Ga0307373_10015914_pt1 | contig 10162 bp, 6 predicted proteins | sample OX2MG_FD_202534 | JGI IMG/M metagenome (GOLD analysis project Ga0307373, IMG submission 202534) | Soil microbial communities from Risofladan, Vaasa, Finland - OX-2 | ecosystem: Environmental > Terrestrial > Soil > Coastal area > Acid sulfate soil | place: Finland: Risofladan, Vaasa | collected...
CGCCCAGCGTTCGCGCTGAGGCGATTACTCCGCACGCCGCTCGCACGCGGCACGCGCCCGTCTCCCGGCGCCAAGCGGCGCCAGCTCCCGCGAAGCCACGCGCGCGCAACCGGCTGGGCATCGTGTGGCTTGCGGCCTGTCTGTTGTTCGCGGGCTGGCTCGGTTTCGGAACGGCCAAGCGCGACGCAACGCCGCGGAACGCCGTGGACCTCGGACCGCACGTGGTTGCCGTATCAGCAAGTGTTTTGCCGGCCGAGGCCCCGCGGACCAAGAACATCGAAGATATTCGCGTGGGCGACCGCGTGTTGGCGGGCAATCCAACGGACGAGCTCGATCTTTCGCTCGGTTTGGACGAGCCCGATGCCGCAACGTGGCGGAAGCTGGTGCTTCGAGCACCGAAGGCCGACGGTACCTGGTCCGACATCGAGTTGCTACGGCCGGTCTGGTGGCTTGAGCAGGAAACGCGGCGAGTAGCCGGGCGCGTCTGGATCACGGTCCCCGAGTGCGACATTGACGCCAACGCCGAGTTGCTCGACGTGCAGCCTTGCCCCGCTATCGCCAAGGGGAGCGGCCGTGTCGTGACGGGCACGTTCGCCCGCTCCTCGGCCAACGTAATCGACCTGCGCGTCGCGGGCCTCGACGATCCAATCGGTACGACAGCGAACCACCGTTTCTGGTGCGAGAACCGCAACTCGTTCGTTCCCGCCGCCGAGCTTCAAGTGGGCGACGAGTTGTGGTCGCTGGGCGCGGCAACCCGCGTCCTGGCGGTGGGTGCCCGCAGCCGCGCCGAGCGCGTGTTCAACCTTGAGGTCCAGTTCGAGCACGTGTATCAGGTAAGTCCGCAGGGCGTGTTGGTGCATAACGCCGGGCCATGCGGCGCACCGGCGGGATCGGGAGGTCAGTTCACTGGGACCGCGAAGCCTTGGACGAATGGTGCAACGCCAAATTCGGTGTACACGCAGCTTAACCCGAAAACGGGGAATGCTGTGCAAAATGCGATCTACGACGCAAACGGGGCCGTTATTGGACACGTTGACTTCAAACCGCATGGCGTCGGTGCCCCGTCAGGGCACGGTCACGCATTTCCGCCTGGGCAGCCGGGGCTCGGCCATGGACCCGGCGCGCCGCACATTCCCAATGGCCAATTACCGCCCGGATGGGCTGGTCTTCCCCCCGGGGTGCAGCCACAAGTTCCCATCGGAAAATAAGAAATGCGCGATTACACGACGTCCGAGTTGAAGCGCCTTTTGGACCGCTTCTACTGTTGCTACGACGGTTTGCTGCGGATTGTCGAGGTGCTCTACCGTGAAGGAGGAGCCGGCACTAATGCTCGCGTGGTTTTGTCGACGCGCGACAACGAGTCGGACGCGGACGACGGCTGGTGCAACCTGGAATTCGACATTTCCGACGTGTTGGAATTCCGATTGACGGAAAGCGGCTCAAAAGGAGGGTACGAAGTGTTGTCCGGCGGCGTCGCGATCCTCCCAATCCAGGGGATGTACTTCTTTGAATTTACGCACGCGGTCGAGCCGGAGGCGGAGTTCGCTACGGTCGACGAGGTGCGACGGTCGGAATTCTATGTCGCGGGAAGGAAGTTCACCTGGAAAACAAGCGCATATTCCGTGACGAGAAGGTGAAAAAAAGCGGCGAAGGCGGCGAAGGCAGATATCCATCCTTTTTCGCCCATCGCAGGCCAAAGGCCCAGCACGGTTGGAGAATCGGCGCGCGGCGCCGAACCGCCGTTGGATCGCGGTTCGGGCCAGAAAAAGGCCGGAAAAAAGGCCAGAAAAGTAGAGTCGAGAGGTGGCGCGGTGGTTTAGGTGCGGCCTATCGGTTTCCGGCCCTTTCGTCTGCCGGTGCCGCACTAGCTGGACCATGCTCCGTTTCCACCTCCCGCTCATCGAACCGGACGGGCGGTTTTCCCGCATCCGGCTCTCGGACAAGGCTCATTCATGCTTTCGCCCACGTGAAGCGACGCGGAAGTTTCGCTGGGTTCAGTAATCCCAGAGGTGCCTCCAGGTACTGGTCGGAGTACTGGCGGGGGCGAACGGAAAGCGGGACAGAACGGAAAGCGGGACAGGTCCAATTTTTGGAACGGAAAGCGGGACAGGTCCGGGACAGGTCCAATTTTTGGGCGTGCCATCACCATGTGCTCAATTAATGGCGCGGAGGTAATATGCCTATCGACGAAGGGAGGGCCAATTGAAGACACCCATAATTCTGGTCGTTGTAAGCCGCTGTGTCAATGGGACTTACGGTGATGCCGATCTGAGGGACGCCGTCCATCGGCATGACCGCCTGCTCCGGCGACCCCGGCGCCAAGCAGCTCGAAGCCGTCAACGACCTGCTGAAGAATAAAAGGGGACGCAACTCGTTCGATTGACCTATGACCATTTGGGCCGCGTCACCAGCCTCGACAACTCGGGCACGCCGAACATGCCTCGCGTGGGTGTGATCACGCCGGTGCGCGCTTTTCAGAAGATTTTGACAAAAAATCGGCGGATGGGCGCCGCATGACGGGATTCTGAAAACTGGTATTCATGAATGAGGCGTCCTTCACGCCGTTCTCTCCAGCGAGTACGACGCGATGGGCGACCGTACGCAGCTCACGGCCACGGTCGCCGGCACGGCCGATTTCCTCAACGCCTACACGTACGACGGCGACCAGCGCCTGCTGCAAGCCACCCAGGAAGGGCAAACCGGCGGCAACGGCGTGGCGCCCAAGGGCGTCGGCTACAGCTACAACCTCGACAGCCAGATCACCCAGACTCTCGACTTCGACCCCACCACCGCCAGCCCGCACCCCGATATCGCCTACGGCACCGTCACGTGCGACGCGGGCAACCGCCTCACCGGCATCGACTACCAGCAGTCCACCACCACGCTCGACGACCTCACCTGGGCGTACGACGCCGCCAATCGCGTGACGAGTTTCTCGTCCAGCGCCGACAGCAGCACGGCCAGCTACAGCTACGACACGGTCAACGAGGTCACCGGGGGCACGTACACGGGCAACAACCAGCCGGGCACCGAGGCCTATTCGTTCGACAAAAACGGCAATCGCACGAATACCGGTTACACGACCGGGACGAACAACCAGCTCACCAGCGACGGCACCTTCAACTATACCTTTGACTATGAAGGCAACCGCGTCACGCGCACGCGCATTTCCAGCGGCCAGGCGAACGACTACCTGACCACCTACACCTGGGACTACCGCAACCGCCTGACCGACGTGAATTACTACAACAACTCCAGCGTGCTCACCAAGCACGTCCACTACGTCTACGACGTCTGCGACCACCTGATCGGCAAACAGCTCGACTCGAACGGCGGGGGCAGCTACACGAGCTCCGAGTGGTACGCGCTCGACCTGGGCGCCAACCCCAGCGCGCCGGCTCTGCCCGTCTTGGAGTTCGACAAGAGCGGCAACGACAGCTACCGCTTCTTGAACGGGCCCACCGCCGGCGGCGTCGACGCGTTGATGGCCGTGCTGGGCCAAGAGGCGATTGCGGTCCAGGGGACCGCCGGCACGACGACGTACGCCTTGGCCGACAATCTGGGCAGCGTTCGGATTATCGTGGGCGCCGCGAGCGTAATCGTGGACGACATCGTTTACAATTCGTTCGGTAACGTGACCTACGAAAGCGGCACGGTCGCCCACTGGTCCGGCTACGCCGGCTACCACTTCGACGCCGACACGGGGCTCGCGAACGCGGGCGAGCGTTGGTATGATCCAAGTGTGGGGCGCTGGATTAGCCAAGATCCGCTCGGCTTCGGCGGCGGTGACACGAACGTCAGCCGGTACGTCGGGAATGGGGCGACGGATGCGACTGACCCCACTGGGCTCGCTCAACCTTACGATCCATTTCAGTGGATTTGGCACCATAATCTGGCACAGGGCGTATTCAAGCCGGCGGTGATGCAAGCGGCCACTCAACCAAACATTCATGCGGGGCAGTACGGCACTTTGATGCAGGCGGGCGCGCACATTGGGAAAGGTGGAATCCACCCCAGCGGCTGGAACTTCACGCAAGCTAATTTGCTTAAGGCGCTTCAAGACGCCAACAAGCCAATCACGCAACTGATCATTAACGACCACATTGCGCAAATGCAGGCAAACCCGCTCTTCGCGGGCTCCTTTTCCGGTAGCGTTCCGGCGCCACCAGGAATGACGTACCCGCAATGGGGGAAGCTCAGCGCAGGGCAGCAGACCGCGGCGCTGATGGGCCAAATCGCTAAAGCGCCGAATGTGCAAGTGGCGAAGGTGATGGCGGCGTCGCCCAGAGCGGGGTTCGGTACGACCACGCTCCTTGGCTGGGGCGGCAAACTTGCACCGTATGCGGGGACCGTCCTGATTGTCGGTGCCGCCGGATATGGAGCATACAACACGCCGTATACACAAGCGACGACGACCCTGATCGGCCCCTCTTGGGACGCGGCCATCGAAGCGGGCGTCAACAGCTTGCCGTTCACGGTCCCGCTGTTCGGGGAGCCAAAGCCGCCGCCGCCACCGGCGACGGTCCTGCTCGACACGCCGCCGGACGATGCCGCTGGCGATTGGGGGACAGGTGTGATCACGATCGGCCAGTAGTGGCGAACACGAAACCGGCGCGGGTCGCCTAGGACGAAGCCTTGGGACACCCGCCGGAAATAGTTACCATCGCGGATTAAATAAGCTCCCTGGTTCCTGATGCAGAACCCGAAGAATCGCCCGACGTCGGGAGTGCTACGCTGGCACTCAAGCTCGCCCGAATTTGGGACGTGATTTAATCCGCGACCTTACGGTAAGGTTGAACAGGGAGCCTTCGCATGGAAGTATATATCGTCAACAAACGAGTGATGTTTCCGCCTACGTCTGGGACGTCGGCGTTTCATGCCAACATGTTTCACGGCGTGGAATGGCGCGACGGCGCACGTTCGTCCTGGCCGACGGCGTCCCTCGGCCGCGCAGGCGACACGGTGCCGATCGAGCTTGCAGTGAATCTCCATAGGCTACGAGACGTCATTGAGCCGGGACTTAACCTCGTCGTGTCGCAACGAGTGCGTGAGGCACTAGCATCGTTCCCAAACATCGAGTTCGTTCGGGTCAAATTCGGCAAATTGATCCGGTATCCCTACTCGGAGGGGGACCTCTCCTTCTATGAGACGAGGCTTGCAGACGCGTCGGCCGAATTCGGGGCGATCCTCGACGACGCCGACCGCGTGGACGCGATCATGGAGGATCCGGAGGAGTTGTACGAGTTGCTTCCAGATCATCCTGACGCACGCGGCATTGTTGCGCCGTATTACGAAATGAGGACTTCGAGGGTGCAAGACGTCAAGTTCGATTTTGTACCGTTGAAGGTCGTCGAGCTCGCCCCGGTGCCAGGGTGGCCCGGCAGCCCCAACACTGAGGTCCTGTCGCTGTCGCTTCTCCGATCGTATCCGATCATCCGGTCGCCGCTAGGGATCGTCTTTTCCGACGACGCCTTCTCGGTCATTAGCCCCTTTCTGGACCGCGACTACTTTAGCGTAGCGACGGTAGAGGTTTAGTCGCTACACGACGCGCGCCGGAGGCAAAAAGGGGCAAAAAGAGAGGCAAAAAGGTGTCAGGAACAGCCTCTTAAGGAGGGTTGGAGGGTTGCGTAAAGACTGCTCGTTTCGAAGTGAGCACTGAGAATCGCCTGAATGGCTCGCGGCGTTATAGATGCGCGTTGGTGCTTCACTGAAACCATGGATCGAAAAACGGATATGGCCACAAATCCCTACCAGTCGCCCGGCGGAGCGAAGGCGAAGCCATACGCGCGCCGCGGCTGTGGTGTACTGGTTTGCATCTGCGCGGTGGGGTTTTTCGCCTGTGGGGCATTGCCGAATATCCTCCTGATCGGTTCCGATTTTGCCCACGGGCGACCAATATTGCGAGACGACCCTAAAGGAACAAACGCCAGCCGGCTTCTGCAGCTCACGAGGAAATGTGCGCGCCTTGGACGATGGATGGCGGGGGCTGGCATCATTCTCGCAGGGGCGCTCGGGGCATTCTACCTGCGAGCGGTTCGGGGGCAACGATCGGCGCCTCCGCGGGAGGCGAGCCCGGACTGAACATGTCATCGTCGTTGTTGGCCGCAACGCCACCGTTGCCCAGCCCACCAGCACCGGCACCATCTACGACGGCAAAGTCCCCCCCAACCAGCCGATCTATTGCTCCTGCTCCTGCTCGGCCGTCGAAACCGAGATCGTCCCCGCCACCTGGAGATGAGCATTGAAAAGGGGGCCAGCCCATGCACCGAAACGGGGGCCACCTGGTTGCTAGAATAAGCCCCGCTTGGGGGCTGTCAATGTGTGGCCGGCCTGGTCGCAGGCGATGGCCCTTCACGGTCGTGGTGCTTTGTTAGGTCGTTCCTCCTTTTCTGCCCTTGAGACTCGCTTGCAAGCGGTAACTGTCTCCCTTGATCTCTAGGATATTTACGCGGTGTGTCAAGCGGTCGATGATCGCGCCGGCCATCCGCTCGTCACCGGCGAAGGTCTGCGGCCATTCGGCGAACGGCAGATTGGTGGTCACGATCAGACTCGTACGCTCGTAGCATTGGCTGAAGAAACCGAACAGGTGTTCGGCGCCCGTCTTGCTGAACGGGATGTACCCCAGTTCGTCGATCACGATCAGTTCGCAACGCCCGATGTGCGACTCCAGACGCAGCACTTGGCGTTGGTCACGCGCCTCCAAGTACGCGTTCACCAAGCCTGCCGCCGTGAAGAACTTCACGCGGTGGCCGCGACGGCAAGCTTCGCGGCCCAAGGCCATCGCCAAGTGGCTCTTGCCCAAGCCCGGAGCACCGACCAGCACCACATTCACTTTCTGGGCCAGAAAGTCGCAGCGCGCGAGGTCGAGCACCCGCTTGGCGTTCAAGCTCGGCACGGCTTTGAAGTCGAAGTCGGCCAAGTCTTTCGCCACGGGGAAGCTCGCCCGCCGTAGCCGACGATCTGTGGCTTTCGTCTGCCGCGCCAGCACCTCCAGCTCGGCCAGCCGCTCCAAAAACGCCTCGTAGGACTTGTCACCCTCGCTCGATTGGCGCACGACCGCCGGCAACTCCTTGAGCATCGTCGGTAACTTCAGGGTCTTCAAGTGATTGGTCAGCAATAAGTGTTCCTTCATGCCACCACCTCCGCCGGGACCTGGGTGGTCAATTGGTCGTAGATCGCGACGGGGCGAATACCATCGCCGACGGCCTGCAACTCCGGCCGATGGGCGAGGTCCAACCGCCGAACCACGCCCAGGGTCGGCTCGTTCCGCAACACGGTGCGGATCGCCTGTTCCGAAAAAGCACGCCGTGCAACACACTGCGAAACGGCCTGGCGAACACGCTCCTCGGCATGCTCTTCGAAGAGCAACAACACGCGGATGTACTCCCGCGTGCCCGCCTCGCCGTAGCGATACTCCAGTTCGCGACGCAACTGCCCGAACTCCTTGCCCCAGGGTTGCCCGCGAAACGGCCGCGCCTGGTCCAGACTTCCAGGCTTCCGTTCCAATAACCGCAGGTAGTGCAACGGTTCGAGCACGAACAGCTCACTGCCGTAACTTCGCCGATGCAGCGCCACACGCTGATGATCGCAGAACACTTCCACCCGGTCGACGAACCCTTTGACCACGGCCGGCCAATGCGCCCACTTCACGGGCACTGAGTAGAGTCGTTCGTCAAACTGCACCAAGGACTGCTTGTCAATCCGCGTCGAACGCTCCTGGCAGGCGGTGTATCCTTGAGTGGATACCGGCAAGAGCGCAGCCTGCTCTTGCTGCCACAATTCCCGTCGCGGCCGGCCGTCAGGCGCCGGCCGGTCCAAGTCCACCAAGCAGTCTTGACGCAGCTTCTCAGCCAACTCATCGAGGTCTTGTACCTGCGGAAGCGGCGTGAGGAAGGTCCGCTCGGCGCGTTTGACCAGGTTCTCGACGTCGCCTTTCTCGTTTCCCTTGGCCGGGTTGCAGAACCGGCTGTCGAACAGATAACACGTCCGCAACTCGAGGAACCGCCGGTTCAGCTTGCGGTGCCGGCCACGACCGACATGGATCACGGCCGTCTTCAGGTTGTCGTAGGCGATCCGCCTGGGCACGCCACCAAAAAAGGCGAAAGCCCGTACATGGCCATCCAGGAACGACGTGAGGTCCTGACGCTCGTAGGGTGCAACGAACGAAGCCTTACTGTAGCAGAACCGCATGCAGAACAACTGCACCTGCCGCTCGACGCCGTTCTCGATGATCCACGCCTCTCCCCAATCCACTTGCGCTTCTTCGCCGGGAGCGAAGACCAGAGGCATGAATACCTCCTGACGGCTGGGCCGGCGCTTCGCCACGTACCGCTGCACCGTGCTGGGATGGCCCGCGAAACCGTGCTCATCCCGCAAACGCTCGAAGACCCGCTGCGCCGTGTGCCGTTGTTTCCGGGGCCGCGTGGCGTCGTCGTCGAGCCAGCCGTCAATGATCGCGCGGTAGGCCTCGATCTTTGGCTTGCGCCGCGGCTTGGTCAACTGGTAGCCCGGGGGCGTCGCGTGGGCGATCGCCTTGGCCACCGTCTTCCGCGAATGGCCCAACTCCGCAGCGATTGCCCGTTGCGTCATCCCGTCAATCAGGAATTTCCGTCGAATCAGTTCGAAATGTTCCACCGTCAACATCCTCATCCTCCCGTCCCTCCTCGGCTTCGGAAAAACTGCTCCAAAGCTCAAGACTAGGACGCGCTGCGGTGGCTCCCTTTTCGATGCGCGGATTTACCCCGGGCTGGCCCCCTTTTCAATGCTCATCTCCAGCAAGCCACGCAGGAGGGGCAGACCGGCGGCAACGGCGTCGCGCCCAAGGGAGTCGGCTACGCCTACAACCTCGACGGGCAGATCACCAATGTGCTCGATTTCGACCCCACGACATCCAGCCCCCACCCAGACATTGCCTACGGCACGCTCTCGTACGACTCCGGCAACCGCCTCACCCAGATCGACTACACGCACTCCGGCAGCACCCTCGACGACCTCTCCTGGACGTACGACGCGGCCAACCGCGTGACCGGCGTCACGTCCAGCGTGGATGGCTCGGCGAGCTACAGCTATAACACGACCAACGAGGCCACGGCCGCCACCTACACCGGTACCCACCAGCCGGCCAACGAAAGCAACAGTTTTGACGCGAACGGCAACCGCACGAACACCGGTTACACGACCGGGACCAACAACCAGCTCACCAGCGACGGCACGTTCAACTACACGTACGATCACGAAGGCAACCGCGTCAGCCGCACTCGCATTTCGTCGGCCACGGCGAACGATTACCTCACGACCTACACGTGGGACTACCGCAACCGCCTGACCGACGTCGATTATTACAACAACAGCAGCGTGCTCACCAAGCACATCCACTACGTCTATGACGTCTTCGACCACCTGATCGGCACGGAGATCGATGCGACGGGCAGCGGTAGTTACAGCAGTTCCGAGTGGTACGCGCTCGACATCACGGCCGATCCCAACGCGCCCGCGCAGCCCGTCTTGCAGTTCGACGGCAGCGGCAACGAGACACACCGTTTTCTCAAGGGCCCCTCGGCCGCGGGCGTCGACGCGGTGATGGCGCAGGAAGGCATCACCACGCAAGGCAGCGCGGGGACGACGGATTACATGTTGGCTGACGATCTCGCCAGCGTCCGCGACGTCGTGAATACGAGCAGCGCGGTCGTTGACCACATCGTCTACAGCTCGTTCGGCCAGGTCGCGTACGAGAGCAATTCGGCCATCGCCCACTGGGCCGGCTTCGCTGGCTACAAGGCCGACGCGAATACGGGTCTGGACTACGCCGACCACCGCTGGTACGATCCAAGTGTTGGGCGCTGGATCAGCGAGGATCCGCTCGGATTCGGCGGCGGCGATACCAACTTGAGCCGGTACGTGCGGAACGACGCGACAAACGCGACGGATCCAATGGGCTTATTTGGCGTCGACCTAGGCGGGGGTCTCGCTGGGATGGGTGGTGCGGGCCAAGGCGGGGGGTTCCTTGACGGCATTCAAAACGCCCTTGCCGGCGCCGCGGGGTCAGTGGTAGGTACCGTCGTCGGCTTCACTACCGGCAACCCAGCCGCGGGAGACGCGGCGGGCGCTGCCGTCGGCGCAGCTTTGGGTGCTGGGCCTCAAGGCGGTGCGGGTGGCGGTGGTC
>Ga0307373_10015917_pt1 | contig 10161 bp, 7 predicted proteins | sample OX2MG_FD_202534 | JGI IMG/M metagenome (GOLD analysis project Ga0307373, IMG submission 202534) | Soil microbial communities from Risofladan, Vaasa, Finland - OX-2 | ecosystem: Environmental > Terrestrial > Soil > Coastal area > Acid sulfate soil | place: Finland: Risofladan, Vaasa | collected...
AAGGTATCTTATCCATGGAGCGGGACAACGACGCGCGCAGTGACATCCTTGGGGGTGCCCCCGGCGGACCTGGAGATCGGCCTGCCTTACGCCCCCGACATTGTTGGGAAATCGTGCGCCAGGTGCCCGGCCTGCATTTCAACTGCGAGGAGTGTTACGCCTACTTCGTCCAGCAGGATTGCTGGACCTTGTGGGCGCTTCGCCGCCCTGGTTTTAAGCCGTGCTGCCAGAAAGTCGGGGACTGCACGGAGTGCGTGGTCCTTACCGAGCGGATGCGCCCCCGGCCCAACGAGCGGCTGGAGATCGATCGCGCCCGCCCGGTCCGGCCCGCGCCCGCGTCCTCCAAGCGGATTTGCACCTATCTCCAGCTCTATAGCTCGGGCGAGGTGGTGGAAGGGGAGGGGCGGAACGCGGCGGTTACGCGGGCCATGCAGATGCGCAGCGCCGACTTCCGGTGCCGGCTCCGCGGCGTGCATCTGGATATGGGCTACGTGGGGGATGTATGCGTGTCGCGGCACGTCGAGGATTGCGTATTCCTGGAGGAGACGCGCCCCGAGGTGCATGTGCGAGAGTTGCCCATGGTCAAGTTGCCGATTGAACAGGCGGGGGGAAAGCGCCCCGCCGAAAAGGGCCATGCCGCGTCACCTCCCACCGATGCCCGCGTGATCAAGGGCTAAAGATTCGTTCTGCTGGCTTGCAGGGCCTTGCGGAACTCCATCGCCGCCTCGGCCGTTTTGCCTTGTCGCGCCAACAAGAAGCCGAGCTTCCGATGCAGATCGGCCCGGTTTGGCTCACCTTCCAGGGCCCGCTGAATCTGCAAAATCTCCGTGGCGAGTTCCACGGTGTTCGAGGATCCAGCCGGGACGGACGACGGCTGGCTTGGGTACACGGGTTTCGGCGCGGGCGGGACTGGGTGGCTGGCCACGGGGGCCGTCCGGGCCGCGAGACCAGGAAGCGGCTCCTCGGGTTCTCGTCTATGTGCCGCCTGATCGAGCGGGGAGGCGCGGGTGGCAAAGGCCGGGAGCTCGGAGGCGGCGGCGGGGAAGGCACCCAGGGCCTGTAACTCACCGGCGGTGGGCGGCTCGATCCGCAGATCGCCACTAGGATCGGTGGAAATCAAGGGAGCCGCGGCGAATGACCAGTCCTCCGAAACCGGCGTCAACACGGAGGCTGGGGGAGAGGGTGGGATCGGGTTCGCTGCCTGAGCGGTAGGAAGGGCGCCCGCCGCGCGTAAACGCTGCTCGAGGGTCATGGGCTTGAGCAGGGCCTGGGACTCGTCGGATGCCGCTGGGGCATCGATCCAATCCTCGGGCAATCCTTCCTCGTCGAAGGTGGTGAGTTTGGGTAAGGGTACGCCGGCCGGATCCCGGTCCTCCTCCGCGAGCGCGGGTTCCGTCTCCCACGAGGAAGCAGCGCCCGCGACGTTGGCGGATACGCCAAGGGCGGCAGGCTCGGCGACCGCTGGTTGGGGGGAAGGCTGCCGCTCCGGTCTGGTGGCGGGCGTGGCGATCAGAGCGACATGCTCGGCGGCTATCTCTTCTTGCACCATCTCCCAGGCGGGCGCGAGTTCCTGCCCCGTACTGAGCGCCATCTGCACCATCGCCTCGTCGCTCCGGCCCTGCGCTTCGTAGGCCAGGGCAAGATGATAGTGATAGATGCCGTTTTCCTCGTCCAGGGCCACGGCTCGCTCGAAGGCCGCCACCGCCTCCTTCAGCTTGTTGCCTTGCCGCAAAACCCTGCCATGGAGGTCGTGCGGAGCCGCCTCGTCGGGCACGATCTCGATGGCCTTCCGCACCGCCGCCAGCGCGGCGCGGCGTTCACCACGGGTCAGCGCCATCCGCGCTACATGGTAGTGTGCCTCGGGATGGCGAGGCACCTGGGCCGCGATGCGACCATAGAGGGCCTCGGCGTCGCGATATTTCCCATCGCTTTCAAAGAGGAAGGCGGCGGCGAGGGCGGTAATATGGTCATACTGGTTGATCCGCATCGAGTGCTCGTAGCGGGATGATTCCCGGGCGAAATCCTCGTTTGCCTCCTTGAGCATGTGCTGGATGCCCGCCGTGTCATAGATTTCCAGTTGGGTATTGGAGACGGCCTGCCGGCGCCCATCACGGATCAAGAAAGTGGCCTTGTCCACCCAGTAATTGACATAGAGATGCTGCCCCGTATCGCATATGGTCACGCTGACCGCCCGGCGGCGATCCAGCTTGATGCCCACGGCCCGCAACACCGCCTCATAGCCCATGGGCAGCAACGGGTGCTTCCGGTCCAGGTTGTCGCCGCCGCGGAACAGGACGCCGTTTCGGTCGCTGGTTGTCCCGGCTACCACGCCGGTTAACTCCAGGAGATCGGCATTATGGATGTCGATCGATATCGGTTTTCGCCACTGTCCCTTGGAGAAAAAATGGAGCAGGAATCCCGTATCAACCTGAGCCAGGGTAATCGAGCGGGCGTGTTGCTGGTTGCAATACTGGCCAAGCACCGCCAGCGCATGAGTGTACGAGGGAGTCGAGCCGCCAACCCGCGCCGCGTCGATCATCAGTCGTCCCCTGTATTCGGATGCCGGCCTGAGCCGGCGCAATGGAATCACCTGCAACGTTAGGGCCGAAGTCCGTAGTCTGTCAAGAACCCGACCGGAAGGAAAATCGCCGATCGCGCGGGGCTCCTCTGGGCCATCCAGGCAGGCTAGCCTGAATTGCCCATTTCGCGCCGTGATCGTTGCGCGTACAATGACGGCAATCGGTGCGAGGGTGGGGGCGCCATGGCGGAAAATATGAACGGCAGGGTATTTGCCGCACTCGTCTTTGACGTGCGCGGCCAACTCTATGCGCTGGAGCAGCGCGGCTCGGCCACCCTCTTGCCCTGGCTCCAGCGGTATCGTTCCGTGAGCCCGACGCCTGGTTTGCCTGATTGGTGCCTGGGCTTGCTCAACGTGCGCGGCACGGTACAGGTGGTGACCGATCTGGGCCACCTCCTTCAAGAAGGCCGTTCGGAGGTTGCCGATGGAAGTAGGCTTATCTTTATCGAGCATGGCGCGGCCCAACTGGGCTTGCTCGTGGACCAGGAGGTTGGGGTGCGCTATCTCCGGCCGGGTGAGATTTCCGATCCAACGGATACCCGCCAGTTTTCCGCCGCCCCCGCCTGGCTGGAGAATCGGCCAGTTACCGTGCTTGACGGCGCGGCCATCATCCAGTACGTGGCCGAGGCCCTCCGGGCTCCTGCCCATCTTAGCTGAACCGGCTTCATCCGACGGAAGGGCAAGGCAGCCATGACGCGGCAAGACGCGACCCAGACTGGATGGCGGCGATCCGACGAGGAAATCCCGCGCGGTCAGCCGTACTCGTCGCCGGCCGCGCGCTATCATCCGCGCGATTGGCCGCTGCGGATCAAACTGGGGCTGATCATGATTGGCCTGGGCTTGTTGCCTTTGCTGGTTGCCGGTCTCCTGCTTCCCGCCCTCTTCAGCGGCGCCACGCCCCATTCGGGCCTGGCGGTGATCGCGCTGCTTTCCACCGCCGCCGCGATCCATGCCACTCATCGGATCACCCAGCCGCTGGTTCGGCTGGCGCGGTCCATGACCCTGCTGCGTCGGGGCGACTTTGATTTTCGCCTGAACCTGACCCGGGGCGATGAGGTGGGGCGGATCGCCGCTATCGTGGATCTCATCAGCGCCAGAATGCAAAGCCTGGTCACCAATCTGGATAATCAGCGGGCCGAACTGGAGAACGGGATCATTCAATTGTTCACCGAGCTGGCCGAGGCGGCCAGCGGCGACCTCACGGTGCGGCCTACCCTGAGCGAGGGGTCGCTCGGCGCCGTGGCCGATTCGGTGAACATTTTGCTCGAACGATTCAATGCCACGGTGAAGGGCATCCAGGCCACGGCCAGCGCCGTGTCCAGCGGCACCTCGGCCATGGCGGCCACCGTGCTCCGGGTCTCGCAGGAATCGCAGCGGCAGGCCGCGCAGTTGACCACGGGAGCGGAGGCGATCGCCGAGATGGCTACCTCCGCCCAGGCGGTTAGCGAGCGTACGCGTGCCGCCACCGGCGTGGCCGCCGAGGCGGTCGTGGCGGTGGATAGCGGCAATAGAGCCGTTACCTATGCGCGCGAGGCGGCCAAACGCACATCGGACACCTCGAAGAAGGCGGTTCGCCAGGTGAAGAGCCTGGGCGAGAGCGCCCAGCTCATGGGGAACGCGTTGTTGCTGGTGCAACGGAATACGGAGGAGTTGCACCTGATCGCGGGGAATGCCTCGATCGAGGCGGCGCGGTATTCGGAGAGCAGCGGGGTATTCCGCACCGTGGCCGACTCCATTGAGCAGCTCGCCCAACAATCTCAGGTGGCGCTCCGCCAGATCCAGAGCGTGATTGAGAATACCCAGCGCGAGACGTCGCGCGTGGTGGCCGCTATCGAGGATGTGACGGGCGAGGCTGCCACGGTGGCCCGCGCGGTGAACCTGGCTGGGGAAAACTTCGGCACCATCAACCATGTGGTGCAGCGCCTGGCGGATCTCAACGTGTTTATCGCCAGCGCCAGCGAGCAGCAGGCCCGCATGGCCGCCAACGTGGCGGAGGAGATCGGGGCGCTGAATCAAGTCTCGGTGCAGACCTCCATGAACACCGCCGCTTCCGCCGAGGCCGCCGTCCACCTGCGCCGGCTCACCGAGGAGTTGAACGACTCCGTCGCCACGCTCAAAGTCAGCTAGGGGATTATCCACATGCATCCCGATCGTTTCCGCGCTTCGGCGCCCGTCCATCCCGAGGAGCCGGCGCTGCCGCGCGATCAGGCGCTGCAACGCCTGATGGAGACTACCGATTACGTGAGCCAGCGGGCGCTGCAACTCGATGACCAGATCCAGGAGGTGGAGCATATTGTCTTGCATCTGAGCGCCCTGGCTCGCCAGCTCCGGGCCCTGGCCAGTAACACCAGTCTGGAGGCGACCAGGATGCGGATGAGCGCGCCGCTGGCCGAGATTGCCCGCCAGATGCGCCGTCTTTCACAGCAAATTGGCGAATCGAACGATCAGCTTGGCTTGACCTTGCGATCGTATACGGTCTCCACGGGTGAATTGCGCCAGACCGCGATCAGCTTGCTGGACGACGCGCGGGCCATCCAGGAGAGCAGTCTGCCCGTGGAATCGCCTCGGGAAAGCCCTCCTCCCATCCCGAGCCGTCCCACTCCAGTCCCCCGGTGGCACGTCACCCCACCCTATCTAGGGCCGGAAGCACTGGGCAGGGAGCCGCGAGGATGAGCGATCATCCCCTGGAGGAAGCGCCGCCTTCGGCCACCACTCGCCGGGGCACTCCCAGCGGGCTGTTGAGCCGTGAGAGGGCCGCTCCCGCCCCTCAATGGGACGCCGCCTTGCCCCCACGAACCCTGGGCCAGGCGACCAACCTCAAGCGGGTACGGTTCTCCGCCCCGGAACCCCCATCGCCCGCCGCCCCGCCGCCCTGCCTCTCCTCACCTGTCCCGGATCCCGTCGAGACGCTTCCCGAACCGCCCAAGGCGTTTCCTGCCTGGCCCAGCGAAGAAGAGATGCTGGCTGCCTGGGCTCTCCCGGAAACCAATCAGCCGGACTCTGAGTCCTCCGGGGAGCGGACATGGGCCGCCGAGCCGGCGGCACCGCTGATCCATCAGACGGAGGTATTGGAGCCGGCGGTACCGCCATCGTCGGGTGATCTTCGGGCGGCGGTCATTGATTCGGTGTCGTTCCCCGGGCCGTCGCCGTCGTCTTCGTTTCCGGGTGTGCTGCCGGATGTCCCCTCCCTCTACGCTGAGAACGAGGGCGTGCCGCCTCAGTGGGATCCGGCGTTCTCTTCCCTGGCGCCGCTCGGGGAGAGCACCGAGCCGGCTGAGTACTTCCCGATCAGCCTGGCAGGCGATACAACCCTGCGCCTCACGCCTGAACCCCTGGAAGAGAGGAGCGAAGGGGCTCCCACCGAGCGTCTTGATCCGATCTCCACCGCCGCGAAACCGGAGGAGCCGATCCCGGCCGGAGACCGTTCTGGTGAGCCCGCGTCCTCAAGCCCGGCGGCCCTTGAGCCGCCCGGCTCGAACCTGGTCAGCGCCCCTTCGGAGGTACATCGGCCGTCCGCCGGGTCGACCGACGGCGGTCACGCGGGATTGGCGGCGCAACTGCTGGAGGTGTTCAAGGAAGAGGCGGTGGAGATGCTCGACATCCTTCATGCCTCGTTGGAAACCCTGGAGCGTGGCCCCTCGGAGAAGGCGCTGATCGAAGCGCGGCGTACCGTGCACACGATGAAAGGCAGTGCCCGCATGTGCGGCCTGGCGGCGATTACGGAGTTGGCGCATGGGTGCGAGGACTTGATTGGCCCACTCGTCAGCGGCCAGGACTCCCTGGCCCCACCGCTGGTCGCTTTGCTGTTCGAGGCGGAGACCGCGCTCCGCGCCTCGATCGCTCGTCCCGCCGATGGGCTGGGCTCCGATGAGAGCATTCGCGCGCTGACCACCCGCCTCCGCGGCGCTCGCCTGCGGCCTGTCGCCGTACCGGCCGCGCCGCCCCCGCCCCGGCCGGCCGAGCCGGTCCCCGTGCGTCTCAATCAGCGACCCGCCCTGCTGCGCCGGCCCACCCTCGCCACTGTTTCGCCCGCCAACAACCGTCTGGCCATCGACATCGGCAAGGTGGAGAACGTGGTGGCCAAGGCCACCGAGATCATTGCCAACCGAGGCACCTCCCACGCCCTGGTAGAGAGCCTGAGCGCCACGGTGACCGAATTGACCCGCAACGTGCAACGGCTCCAGGTGATCGCCATGAATCTCCAGAACCAGATTGCCGGCCAGGGGCTGGACAGCAGCGCTGACGAGGATCCCGATGGGCTGGGGCTGGAAACCTACGGCCCGATCAAACAGCTCCTGCTCCAACTGCAGGAGGCGGTAGCCGATCAGCAGGCGCTCGCGCGGGAAACCATGGATGGGATCAACAGCAAGCGGACCCTTGCCGCGCTGGAGACTCGCCTGGACACTGATCTGCAGGCATCGCTGATGAGTATGCGCCTGCTTCCTCTGAGCCAGCTTCGGGTGCGCCTCGATCAAGTGGTGCGATCGGCGGCGGCGGCGACTGGGCGCGAGGTGCGATGGACCATGGAGGGGCATGACGTTGCCCTGGACAAACAGGTCTGCGATCGCTTGTTCGAGCCCCTGATGCACCTACTGCGCAACGCGGTGGATCATGGAATCGAGTCGCCGGAAGATCGCCGGGCTCAGGGCAAGCCGCGGCAAGGAGTCATTGCCGTTTCCGCCGTGGTGGAAGGAAACCAGGTGGTGATCACGGTCAGTGATGATGGCCGTGGGATCGACCCGGATCGGATCGCCGCCAAGGCGGTTGAGCGTGGGATCATCTCGGCCGCGCAGGCTCGGCCGCTCGGTGCCCTCGAACGGATGGAACTGGTATTCCGCCCTGGCTTCAGCACCGCCGATACAGTAACCGAGTTGAGCGGGCGCGGCATGGGGATGGAGATCGTCCGCGAAAGTTGTATCCGCATGGGCGGCGCGGTCACGATCGGCAGCCGCTCCCAGGGGGGAACGGTGATTACCCTGCAGGTTCCCCTTACGCTTTCCATCGTCCATATATTGGTGGTGCGGGATGGAGGGCGGCCCCTGGCCATTCCCGCTTCTCAGGTGACCTCGGTGCATTTGGTCAATCTCACCGCCATCTCCGATCATGGCTCCGGCCAGACTGTGCGGATTGGCCAGACGCAGGTGCCGTTGTATCGTCTTCCCTCACCGGCGCCCTCGCGGGCCGGCGTCCCTGAAGGGCAGGAGAAAAGCGTGCTCCTGGTTCCTCATCGCGGCAGGTATGCCGCCCTGATGGTAGATGAGTTGGGCAACGAGGAAGACATGATCCTGAAGCCGCTGCCCTTGCTGCTTCAGGGAGTGGATCGCTTGCTCGGGGCCGTGGTCCTGGCCGACGGCATGCCGGCGCCGGTGCTCAATCTGGCCCCGCTGCTGAGTAGCATCGCCGGCGCCAATGATGCCATGGGGGCGGCGCCCGTTCCGTCGCCGACCGAGCAGGTGGTATTGGTGGTGGACGATAGTCTGACCATGAGGATGGCTCTCAGCCAGAGCCTGAGCCACGGCGGCTATACGGTGCTCACTGCCCGCGATGGGCAGGAAGCGCTGGAGATCATCCGCGCCCGCGGCCTCCCCGACCTGATCACGTTGGACGTGGAGATGCCGCGGATGGACGGCCTGGAAACCCTCTACGCCATCCGCCAAACGCCCGGTGGTGAATCACTGCCAATCTTCATTCTCACCTCACGAACCGGGCAGCAGCATAAGCGGACCGCCATGCAAATGGGCGCCACCCAGTACTTTACCAAGCCCTACCGGGACAGTGAGTTCATGGGCGCCGTACAACAGGCCACCACCGCGCGCCTCCTCTCCACCGGCTAAGCCGCTTCTTGGCGCTACACTTCAGGTTTGGCCGAGCGCCAAAGCCGGAATGTACGCTACCGACCACGAAGGGAGCGCGAGATCATGCCGAACTTCCCCATCGTCGACGCGCATTTGCACCTATGGGACCCTCGGCATTTCCCCATGTCGTGGCTGGATTCTACTCCTCCACTCAACCAGTCCTTTGGGCTGGCGGAGTATCGAAGGCAGACCGAGGGGGTGGAGATCGCCGCCATGGTCTACCTTGAGGTGGATGTCGAGAAGCCCTACGCGCTCCTGGAGGCCCGCTGGGCCGTCTTACGGGCGGGTGAGGATCCGAGGCTGCAAGGGATCGTCCCCTGGGCGCCGCTGGAATATGGCGACCGAGCCCGTGCCTATCTGACCGAGTTACGGGCGATCAGCCCCTTGATCAAGGGCGTGCGGCGGATTGTTCAGGGGGAGCCCGCGCCTGATTTCTGTCTTCAGCCTGACTTCGTGACCGGCGTCCGGCTGTTGCCTGAGTATGATCTCAGCTTCGACCTTTGCATCCGTGCCGATCAGCTTCCCAGCACGGTTTCCCTGGCCCGGCAGTGCCCTGATACCCAGTTCATCCTCGATCACTGTGGGAAGCCGGCCGTTGGCGCCCACATGCTTGACCCCTGGCGCGACCATATCACGGCGCTCGCCGCGCTCCCCAACGTGTACTGCAAGGTGAGTGGATTGGTAACCGAGGCCGACCACCAGCACTGGGCCGCCGAGGATCTGGCCCCCTACGTGGACCATGTCCTGAATGTTTTCGGTGAGGATCGGGTGGTGTTCGGGGGCGACTGGCCCGTTGCCACCCTGGCCTCGACTTATCCGCGTTGGGTTGAGGCGCTGGACCGGTTGACCGCGTCCCTGAGCGACCCGGCCAGACGGAAGCTCTGGGCCGAGAACGCGCGCCAGTTCTATCGGTTGCCGGCCTCCGCCCGGTTGGGTTGATCCCCCGACTGAGGTGGGGCTAGCATCACCGCGAACGAAGCCGCCCGGAAAAGCACTACCCAGCCCCGAGGGGACGCACCTCGTAGGCGCAGACGTGCCCCGCCACCAACTGATGGGCCACTCGAATCACCGTTGCCTCGGGAAGGGCCGCCTGGAGGAAGGTGAGTTCACTGCCGCAGGCATGCTGGTAGCGGCGGGCCACGCTGAGCACGGCGCAGTTATGCTCGGTGATCACGAAGATCCCATCCTCACGGAGTTCAAAGTCGGCCAGATAGCCGTCCTCATCGAGAATCTCGGCCACCACGCGCACCTTCTCGGCGAACGGGAGGCCGCTGGTCCGAGAGCGGGCTTGCTCCAGCCGCCGCTGACCACGCCGGTCGAAAATCCGCTCCAGCATGGTTGGATCCTCGTGCTCCACGTAGTGCAGCAGTTCGTTGGTGAGCTCGGCGTAGGTGCGGGGGAACAGGGCGTCACCGGCGGCAGTCAGGCGGTAGAGGTGGCGCGGGCGTCCGGGACCCTCCCCGCTCTCGCGATAGGCGATCAGTCCGTCGCGTTCGAGGGCGACCAGATGCTGGCGGGTTCCGCTGACCGTGATCGCCATGGCGGCCGCCAACGGTTCGGCGCTCGCCTCGCCTCGCCGTTTGAGTTGTTCCAGCAGCACGCGTCGTTTCTCCGGCAAGCTGGCCAGCATCATATTGGTGGGCACCGGCACGATCCTTCCTCCACGTTCACACCTATCATTATTCAATACTATACCCGTGAAACGATAAAAACAAATATATGCTTGTT
>Ga0307373_10015918_pt1 | contig 10161 bp, 9 predicted proteins | sample OX2MG_FD_202534 | JGI IMG/M metagenome (GOLD analysis project Ga0307373, IMG submission 202534) | Soil microbial communities from Risofladan, Vaasa, Finland - OX-2 | ecosystem: Environmental > Terrestrial > Soil > Coastal area > Acid sulfate soil | place: Finland: Risofladan, Vaasa | collected...
GCGCAGTCGCCATTGCGGTGAACGCGCTTAAACCCCCAGGGTGAAGCCTGTCGTTGGATGGCAAGGGAGGATTCAGCAATGCAACGCGGTGAGGTTGTACCCAGCACACTCTGCGGGAACTGCAAGCCCGCCCGCTACCGCCAGAACGGCATCCAGCCCGACTGGTTTGTGTTCACTACCTGCGGGCGCGGTCTCCGTGGGAGCGGCGACATTCGCCGCGACTGTAATCCGTCGCGGTGTGTGACACCACTCCTACAAAATAGGCCTACAAGAATGCCAGGCGTTGAATCACACCGCAGTATTCATAGCGACTGAAAGCTAATGCGTCACGCCCCGCCAATCTTTGTGCGGATTTTCAAGAACTTTAGCGCCCACGTATATGGGCAGTTGGTAATAGCATTCATCCAGCTTGCGGGCGTACCCATTCTGCTGCATTACTGGGGTGTGCGGTTGTATGGCGAATGGCTCATCCTGTGCGCTATTCCTGCGTATCTCTCCATGACCGATCTCGGCTTTGCCCAGTCTGCCGCCAATGATATGACCCAGCGGATGGGTCGTAGTGACCGTGAAGGCGCACTGATGGTCTTCCAAAGTATTGGAGTGTTAATCGGGATATGCTCAATTGTCGGTCTTATTCTTGTAATCGTTGTACTAACCACAACACCATTCAGTTCGTGGCTGCCGCTACATGCACTCAGCCAAAAGGAAGCGGCTTGGGTACTCGGGCTGCTGGCAGCAGAAGTGCTGGTAAAGCTCAACGAAGGCACCTTACACGCCGGTTACCGTGCCAATGGCGGAAATGCTTTGCACTGGTCCATCTATTATTCAACTCTGCTGGTCCAGTACCTCGGTCTCTGGCTCATGGCGATGATTGGATACGGGCCGGTGGCCGCTGCCGGAATATTTCTGGCAGTGCGGTTGTTGGTAACTCCCGCTGTCGCAATATTGCTCGTCTGGCGTTGCCCGTGGTTGCCCATCGGCATTTCCCATAGCCGCTGGGCGGAAGTGCGGAAGCTCACCAAGCCGGCGCTGGCAAACATCGCCTTCCCGCTTGCCCAGGGATTGAATATCCAGGGTATGGTCCTAGTGGTAGGCGCGGTGTTGGGGCCGATAGCAGTGGTGACTTTTGCCACTCTGCGTACACTCACCCGGCTGGCGCTCCAGGCGGTATTGACGATCAGCCATGCCACTGAGCCGGAATTTGCGCATGTATTTGGTATAGGCGACATAGTTTTACTGCGACGGCTCTACATCCATACCACACGGATTGCACTCGCCCTGGCAGTCGCGCTTGCAATCGGCCTCTATTTTTTCGGTGGCTGGATATTAAGACTGTGGACCCATGGGAAAGTGACGATGGATGCACCATTGTTCGCTTGGCTGCTAGCCAGCGCGGTGGCCGGTACGCTTTGGTACAGTGGCCTGACTCTGCTGAAGGCAGCGAACCGGCATCTGCGTGCCGCGGTGGTTTTTGTGTTCGCAGCCGCATTGGCGGTGGCCCTGGCCTACGCCCTGATGAAATTCTCGGGTAACTTGCCTTATGCGGGTTTAGCGCTCTTGTGCATGGATGTGTTGATGATCATCTATGTGCTGCCTGCGGCAAGCCGGTTCTGTGGTGGCACTACCATATCGGTACTGCGGCAATTGCTCAATCCTTTCTCAATTATGCACGGGAGGTCGCAATAATTTATGGGGAACCAACACGATTCCCAGGACTACCGGCAACGCATTTATGATTCCTACGTGCGGTCGCGGGATAAGCCGCTGGCACCGGAGACGCTAGCGGGTTTGAAGCCGCGCTTACCTTATCTCAGGCAACTGGTGCGCAAGCATTTCCCTAAGATTAAGCAGGTTGCTATCCTTGAGTTGGGTTGTGGCCATGGCGCACTTCTGTATGTTCTTGCCCAAGCGGGGTTTACACACGCCAGCGGCGTGGATACGTCGCCCGAGCAGGTGGCTGCGGCACAAAGGCTTGGAATAAACGGAGTGGAGCAGGGTGACGTGATGGCAAAGCTTCACAGCACCGGAGATTCATCATTAGATGTGGTAGTTGCTTTCGATGTGATCGAGCACTTCACCAAGCCCGAGTTGATTCCTCTCGTGGATGAAGTTCACCGGGTGTTGAAACCCAGCGGCCGCTGGATTATTCATACACCTAATGCCGAATCCCCGTTTGGGAGTCGGATGCTCTACTGGGATTTCACCCATGAACAGGCGTTCACACGTACTTCCCTCAGCCAGGTGCTCATGGCGTCCAGATTCAAGTCAGTGCAATGTTATGAAGATCGGCCAGTGATACATGGCTTGGAAAGTGCCGTGCGTGCTGTACTGTGGGCTTGCCTCCGCGCTGGCTTGTTGTTTTATATTGCAGCTGAAACTGGCGCTTTAGATCGCCAAGCAGTGTTTTCACAAAATCTGCTAGCCGTAGCTGTGCGAGGCGATTGACCATATCATGCGAAAAAGTGTGCTTTTAGTTTTACTGTTATATGTATGCATCGGATTACTAAATCTAATAACAGTTGGAAGTAAATCCGTATTTTATTTCAGTATTATTATTGGATCAGTGGCTGGGTTAGTCACTCTCGTTCGTATTCTTCGTTATCCACAAAATATAACGGTATTTTCTTTATTCAGTTTATCTATCTTATCGGGTTATATGATAGGTCCAACAGTGTCCATTATCTATTTGTTCTCAACACATAGATATTCACCGGTGTATTTTGTTGGGTCATTTGCCTTCGTTGGATACAAGAATGGACTCAGTTACGCACTGGCCTCAGCCTACTTTGTAGCTGCTTTGCTCACTCTCGTGGGTAGTGTGAGCAAGCCAGTATTTCGTATGGGGTGGAAACAACGAAAAAATGCTTTTGATTTATCTGACAGAGTACTACTCTTCAGCTTAAGCATTATTGTTTTTGCGGCTCTATGGACAGGTGATTTTGGATATATGGGCGTTGTTTCCGGGTTATCAGGCCGGATTACAGTTCTCGGAGGACTTGCTGGCCTGATTCTTCCAGCTCTTATACCGGTGTTTGCCTATGTGGTTACAAAACAGATTATGACCGGTGCACTCAGTTGGCTCTATGTTGTTTTATTAGTGTTATTGACACTAATTCTGATTATAACCGGAAGACGAGAACTTCTGTTTGTCAGCATTATTTCTGTGATATATATCGCTTATGCTGCGCCGAATGTACGCAGAATATTCTCACTTAAAAAAGTATTTCTCAATCCAAAGAAGTTTTTAGCCATTCTTGCGATCGGTGGAGTTATATTTGTCGGGTTTTATGGATTTTATGCGCTCAGGGTAGCGGATAATCAGCTAGGTAATAAGCCTGTATTATCGTCTGGAGTCGCTGAATCTATGCAGATTCTTCAAAATGGAAAGCAATCATTCTATTCAATAGCTTCTGATGAAGCCATGACGAGGTCGGGTACATTAATTGAATATCTTGGAAGTCTGCAGGTTTCTTCGATTAAGAGGTATTTGTATGGCCAGTGTGTTTTAAGCAGTATCATAGATACTATACCATCCGTAATCTTGGGTGACAAAGAAAAACTATTATTTAAGTATCCTTGCACAGTTGAATATATTAATTCTAGGTTTAACCTGCTACAGACTGATTCTCCAACGACGCTATTGACGACAGGATATGCGGATTATGGGGTCGTTGGAATGTTGCTTTACCCAGTCATAGTTGCAGCCCTTTTAAGCAGCATTCTTGTATTTATACGGCGAACAAAATGGCAGCTATTCAAATTATTATGTCTCGCAGCAATATTATATGCCTCAATATTTGTTGAGGAAGATTTAGCATTTTACTTTTCAACTATTATGGATATTTTTATAATTTGGTTAATTGCCTTAAGTGTGACAGTCGTGATTAAGCTAATATCCCCCAATGCGGCGGTTGCATTGCATGCTAATAGACATCATTACAATTATGATAATAATAAACGTCTTGATGGGTAAAAGCCTTATATACCGATTGGGTTTGCTGGGCGACACTATCGTCACGCTGCCGGCGCTGCGGCATCCGTCATATACATTGGAAATAACTGATGCTCGATAGGATTCTTCTGGCCGCGGAAGGGCTTGAGGCGAAGGACAGTGGAATTGGGCGTGTGGCGCGACTCATGGCCCGTGTATTGAGTGATGAATATCCATCAGATTCGTGGTCGAGCGTTACGTTAAATGATAAAAACCTTGTGAGATTCAGGAATGAGAAATCATTCTCTGCCAGAGGGAGTCGGTTAAAGTTTGTCATGCAAGTGCAGACACAAGCTCTGCGTTCCCGCGTCGTCCTCTACGATTCGCTCAGTATGGGTCGTGCGCATAGGCTCGGACCCGTTAGAGATCGGCCCTATCTCGTCTGGATGCATGGTATAGATGTGTGGGAGCACGCTCGAACCGCACACATGGAAGTCGCGCGCCGAGCCGAGATCCTTGTGAGTAACACCCATTATACCCGCGACCGAGCCAGTGCTCTGCGCAACGGCCTGGATCATGCGCACGTGTGTTGGTTAGGTACTGAAACCGACGATATGCCGAGCATGCAAACCATCACAGATGACACACCTCCGACTGCCCTGTTGCTAGCCCGCATCGATAAGAATTCCTACAAGGGTCATTTCGAGCTGATTCGCTGCTGGCCGGAGGTAGTCGCCACTGTCCCTGGAGCTAGGCTACGGTTGGTGGGAAGTGGCTCGGGTTTCGACCAGATATCGGAAGTTGTCCGCGCTAGCCGGGTCGCTTCGCAAATTGACTTGCTGGGTTACGTACCAGAGGACAAAATGGAGACCGCCTGGAGGGGAGTGCACACCTTGGTTATGCCGAGCCGCGGCGAGGGTTTCGGTCTGGTGTATATCGAGGCCATGCGTCGTGGGATTCCGGTAATAGCTAGTGTTCATGACGCGGGAAGGGAGATAAATGTGCATGGAGTGACGGGCTACAATGTTGACCAAGACAACCAAGGAGAACTCACCGCGGCAATTGTGTCGTTGCTGACAGACCAGCAAAGGGCCGCACAGTTTGGGGCTTCCGGCCAGCGACGTTGGCACGAACACTTCACTTACAGCGCATTTCGGAGCCGTTTTCTCCCTATACTGAGAAAAGCGCTGGAAGGTGTGGAGAGACAACGGAGTTAGTAATCGGGGCAGCAGACGCCTGTGATTATATTGGCGATCACATTTAAATAAGCGTACACGTTGAAACTACACAGTCTGAATGGGGGCACACCAATTGTGCGGGATTGCAGGTATTTTCAGCTATCAAGCCGCTTCTCTAGTTGACGAGGCTGCCCTGCTGCGTATGCGTGAGGCGATGTCCAGCCGCGGACCCGATGGCGCAGGTTTGTGGATAGATCCAGAGTGCGGAATAGGACTTGCACATCGCCGGCTGGCCATTCTGGATTTGACTGAGCGCGGCGCTCAACCCATGGCATCGAGTGACGGCAAGCTCCAGATCGTATTCAATGGCGAGATTTACAACCACCCGGAATTACGCGCGTGGTGCGAAGCCCGTGGCGCGCGCTATGCCAGTGACAGCGATACCGAGACTCTACTGCATCTCTATGCGTTGGAAGGCAAGCGCTTTGTAGAGCGCCTGCGGGGCATGTTTGCATTCGCACTTTGGGACACGCGCGAGCGCAGCCTGCTGCTGGCGCGCGATCCGTTCGGCATCAAACCGCTGTACTACGCAGATGACGGGCACAGTTTCCGCTTCGCGTCTCAGGTCAAAGCGCTGCTGGCGGGCGGCGTGGATGATACCCGCGACCCCGCTGGTATCGTGTCGTTCCTGCTATGGGGTTATGTCACCGATCCGCACACCCTTTACCGCGGCATACGCGCCCTCCCGGCGGGGCATAGTTTGATGCTTCAGGCTGGGCGAAAGCCAATGCTCCAGCGTTACTCGGACCCCTTGGACGCACTCCGCAATACTGAGCCCGGCAGCACTGAGGTATCCAGTTTGCGCGATGCCGTACTGGACAGCGTTCGCCATCACCAGTTGGCGGATGTGCCGGTGGGCATGTTTCTGTCCGCGGGCATAGATTCCGGCACGCTGTGTGCATTGACTACCGAGTGCGTGTCAGCTGCAACCCTGCGTACCGTAACCCTGGGTTTCAGGGAATATGCAGGCACGGCGGATGACGAGGCGCCGTTGGCGCGTGCCACCGCTTCTCGTTATGGTGTGCAGCACCAGGTGGTCCAGTACGGCCGGGAGGATTTCGAACAGGAACGCGAACATCTGCTGGCGGCAATGGACCAGCCGACGGTGGATGGCGTCAATACTTACTTTGTTAGCAAGGCCACAGCCGCAACGGGCCTGAAAGTCGCGCTCTCCGGTGTCGGCGGCGACGAGCTGTTCGGTGGCTATCCCTCCTTCCGGCAGGTGCCGCGCATCGTCCATAGCCTGCGGCACGTTTCCCGCCGCATGGGAAGGGTGCTGCGTGTAGCATTGGCGCCATTCATCTCACGCCTGACCTCACCAAAGTATGCGGGATTGCTGGAATATGGCGGGAGTGTGGGCGGCGCTTATTTGTTGCGCCGTGCTCTGTTCATGCCCTGGGAGATTCCGGCACTCGTCGGCCGGGAAACTGCTGTTGACGGCCTGACGGAATTGGACGTATTGAACAGTCTTGACGCCATCACGCAGGGGATAAAATCTCCCTACGATCAAGTCATGGCGTTGGAGCACGCCATGTATCTCAAAAACTGTTTATTGCGTGATGCCGATTGGGCGGGGATGGCACATGGATTGGAAATCCGCACGCCCCTGGTGGACGCTACATTATTTTCCCAGATCATGGCGCAACGTCGCGGTTGTGCCCCCCGGACAAAAACCGACTTCGCGCTCACTCCAACCAAGCCTTTGGCAGAAGAACAGCGTAAGCGGCTCAAGACAGGGTTCAGCGTACCGGTGCAGGAATGGCTGATGGATGCGGCTGAAATCAAGCCGAAAGAACGCGGGTTACGAGGCTGGGCAAGTCATGTCGCTCATAATTTCGGTTTAACTCGAATGTTTATTTATGCACGACATTACTGAGAAATACTTTGAATCAGAAGGCTCTATTTGAAAATCCTTCACGTTATCCCCGCATATTACCCGGCCACTTACTGGGGAGGGCCGATTTTTTCCGTGTACGCTCTGAATAACGCGCTCGCCCAATTGCCTGACGTTTTTCTTAAGGTGCTGACCACAGACGCTGCAGGTCCCCGGGTGTCTGAGCGTCTGGAACCAAGTGATATGGTAAGACTATATCCGAATCAGGAAGTCATCATGACCCGGCGACTGGTGGGCGCCTGCGTGTCGGTTGAGTTGCTTCGAGAATTGCCGAGGCTTATACGCTGGGCCGATGTAGTGCACCTTACATCTACCTATTCTTTCCCTGTAATCCCAACATTGGCCATCTGCCGAATTTTAAATAAACCATTGGTTTGGTCACCCAGAGGTGCCATTCAGGATGCGCATGAATGGAAGGGAGCCAAGCACAGGCGACCAAAGAAGTTATGGGAACTGTTCTGCAATATGCTTATTCGTTCAGATAGCGTTCTTATGCACACAACCTCGGAACGGGAGCAGAATGCAACACAGGCTAGGATTCCAAAAGCACTAGCAATGATAGTACCTAACGGTGTCGATGTTCCAAGTGTGACACCAGAACGGGAGTGGCTTCCCAATGGTCAATTGCGATTGATGTATCTAGGTCGACTCTCACCGAAAAAAGGTATTGAGAATATTCTTCTAGCTATAAACCAACTTCACGATCCAAGTGTTTCGCTTACAATTTATGGCACGGGAGAGGTAGGCTATGTGGCACATCTCAAGGAGCTTACGGCACACCTTGGGCATTTTGAAAATACAATCAACTTCGCTGGACACGTGAATGGCGAAGCCAAGAGCGCGGCCTTCCACGTAGCGGATGCCTGCATTGTGGCTTCCTATACTGAGAATTATTGTATGGTGGTTGCGGAGGCGTTAGCGTATGGAGTACCTGTAATTGTCAGCCATGGGGCGCCATGGGCTGAGATTGAAAAGAAGCGGTGTGGGCTTTGGGTGGACAACTCTCCTGAATCGCTAGCGCAAGCAATTACACGAATCCGGACTATGGGATTGCAGAAAATGGGGGAGCTAGGCCGGGAATGGATGCAGATGGAATTTAACTGGGAGGTAATTGCTAAGTCTATGCATAAGATTTATGGAGACGTTATATGAGGATGCGGGAATTATGTCCAGCGTGCGATGGCAGTGACTGCGGTAAGTGCTTTTCGGTAAATGAATATGAAATTAAGCGATGCGCGACTTGTGGAACAATGTTTGTCGAAAATCTGCCATCATCTGATGAGCTGACAGCTATTTATAGTTCTCAAGGTTATTATGAACTACCATTGGACTCGATACAGCGGATCACGGATGAAAATAGGCGTCGGATGAAAGTGATTCAGTCCATCAAGCCGAACGGAAAATTCCTCGATATCGGTTGTGCGCATGGCTTGCTTCTCGATCACGCATTACAAAATAGGTATGAGACATTTGGAGTGGAACCTTCGTTGAAGAATGCGCAAGCTGCAGCTCGTAATAATCATATTGTGTTCACGGGAAGCCTAGAGGAATTTGTAGCTAATAATAACGATAAAACGTTTGATGTAATTACCTGCATGGATGTCATAGAACACATAAGTGATCCAAAAGCGTTCTTGTCACTAGCGGCATCTATTTTGGCTAACGATGGAATCATGGTAGTTTCAACGCCAAATTATTCCGGTGTCATCGCGAAGCTACTTGGTGATCAGGATCCTTATATGACACCTCCTGAGCATCTTACGTTCCTGACGGTGGCAGGCATGATCCATCTTGCATCAAGATGTGGGCTAAAAATTATGCGATCCAGGACCTTTGGCAGACCAATCCCCGCTGAGGTGGACCGCTCAATAAAACGATATATACCGGGATCGCTTCGTTTTTTAAGACCGGTAATGCAACCGGCAATATACTTTTCTTTTTGGCTATTGAATCTTATGAAGTTGGGGTTGGAGCAAGAAGTGTATCTCAGAAGATCTGGTATGCCATGACGACGACTCATGTATCAAAAGTCGATGATATGGCACCGGGTCGTCAGATTGATAATAACCTTACCATTCTTGTTCTGACATTTAACGAAGAAAAACACATTGAGCGCTGCCTCCACAGTGCTTTTCAAATCGCCCGTCAGGTATTTGTGATCGACTCTTTTTCCACGGATCAGACAGTTACTCTTGCTAAGTCGCTTGGTGCGGGGGTAGAGCAGCATGAATTTAAAAATCATGCGACCCAACTTGCTTGGGCGCTGAAGAATCTCCCGATCAATACCGAATGGGTGATGAGGGTGGATGCGGACGAGATGATCACTCCTGCCCTCGCCGAGGAAATACGGAGTCGCCTTCGGACTGCTCCATCTGGGGTTGATGGCTTTCTTGTCTCACTTTATGTTCGTTTTAAGGGCTCGCTCATCCGGCATGGAGGTTATCCACAATGGCAACTAAGAATATGGCGAAGAGGAAAAGCGGAGATTGAGCAGCGATGGATGGATGAGCATATGGTTGTCAAGGGAGGGGGGCGCGTCGAACACCTGAAGGGCGAATACATTGACGATAATCTGAACAATGTCACTTGGTGGACGAACAAGCACAATGGCTATTCGACACGTGAGGCGATTGATCTGCTGAACAGGAAATATGAATTTCTACCGAATGTGACCAAAGATGGTGAACTTACTGACCAAGCTCGACGCAAACGATGGTTAAAGGGGAATGTATATGTGCATTTACCCTTAGGGTTGCGAGCATTTCTGTATTTCACCTACCGCATGATTATCCGTCTGGGTTTTCTGGATGGGAAACGTGGATTTACTTTCCATTTCCTGCAAGGTTTCTGGTACCGTTTTCTGGTTGATGTGAAGGTACGTGAGGTGGAGCGCAGAATAACTGCCGAAAAGGTTGATTGTGCAGAGGCGATTCGCCGAGAGTTTGGTATAAATCCATTCTTATGACCATCCAAGCTATATTGAATCGTTTCGGTAAACTACTAATCAGAGCACAATATAGTGCGTAATGTGCTATACTTGAGCGCATGGCACGAGGAGCCGATGCACGTTCTCTGACACCGGTGGCGCAAGCGCAGCT
>Ga0307373_10015919_pt1 | contig 10160 bp, 7 predicted proteins | sample OX2MG_FD_202534 | JGI IMG/M metagenome (GOLD analysis project Ga0307373, IMG submission 202534) | Soil microbial communities from Risofladan, Vaasa, Finland - OX-2 | ecosystem: Environmental > Terrestrial > Soil > Coastal area > Acid sulfate soil | place: Finland: Risofladan, Vaasa | collected...
GGAAACGCCACTCCCAAGCTGTGCAGCAGGGAGAGGTCGTGACCGGTGGCAATCAGAATGCGGTCTGCGTTGATGACCGCTTCCGGAGTCTCGACTCCGATCACGCGTTCCCCTGAACGTCTCAATGCGATCACGGGCGTTGCCTGCACCAACTCCGCACCCGCAGCCGCGGCCGCCCTCGCCAGTGCGATCGTATAACTACGGGAATCGACCTGCATCTCGGCCGGGTAGTGAAGTCCGGCGAGGAAGCCTTCGCCCAGTCCCGGCACGGCCCGGTCGAGTTCGTCTCCCTCCAGAAGCGCGATCGAGTCATCCAGCTCGCGCTGCCATGCCAGCCGCCGCCTGAGGGCCTCGGCCTGCTTCTCGTCGCGGGCCAGCATGAAGGTCCCGGCCAGGGTCGCTCCGATGGAAATTCCAGCGATCTCCTCAAGCGCTTGCGCCGAGCTCTTGTGCAGGGCCAGAGCCTCCAGTCCTGCGCTAGCCATACAGCCGGGCTCCTCGCTCTCGGACAGGGGCGCCAGCATGCCGGCCGCCGCCCGCGAGGCGCCGGCTGCGATCGCGTCACGTTCGAGCAGGGTCACCCTGGCGCCCTTTCTCGCCAGGGCAAGCGCGGCGGCGCAGCCGATGACACCACCGCCGATCACGACCACTCGCCCGTCCAAGCTCACGGCAATCTGCTTCCTCCACCCAGGCCGGCCGACATCACGGCTCCGGCTTCTCGACCGGGAGACCTGCCTCCCGCCACGCCTTCATGCCGCCTCTGAAGTTGACGACATCCTGGACGCCCTGGGCGACCGCCATCTCGGCCGCGACGGCCGAGCGCTCGCCGACCTCGCAGCTGAAGATCGTGCGCTCGCGGAAGCGCTGCAGGTCGGGCCGGGCCAGGATCGAGGCGAGCACGACATGGCGAGCTCCGGCGATATGGCCCTGCTCCCATTCCCAGTCTTCGCGCACGTCGACGACCTCGTAGCCGTCGCCGATGAGCTCTCGCACCTGGTCGAGCTTGAGGTCGCGGTAAGGGGTTTCCATCAGCTCTTCCCCTCTTGCCGGGCTTCCTCCGAACCAACTGCGATCCCTGCCGATGCGAGGGCAGGCTTGGAATGGGACAGGATCGTCCTCTCCGCGCCCAGTGCGCGTCCCCGCAGCATGCCCTGCCAGTAAAGCAGCGGCAGCCCGTAGCGCTTCACCAGGTACATGCTGAAACGCTCCTTCGACTGATCGAAGGGGAAGCTCTCCCGCGGGCGCAGCTCATAGTCGAACTCGGCCATCACCAGCCGCCCGTAGCCGGTCACCACCGGGCAGGCCGTGTATCCGTCATAGCGGGCCGGCAGCGGCCGGGACGCCGCCGCTGCGGCAACGTTGGCGGCCACCACCAGGGCCTGGTGGCGCACCGCCGCCCCTGTCTTGGCCGTCGGCAGGTCGCTGGCGTCACCCAGCCCAAACACGTTCGGCCATCGCACGTGCTGCAGCGTGTGCTTGTGCAATTCGACCCAACCACCTGCGCCAGAGAGCGAGCTGCGCTTGACGAAGTCAGGGGCGCTCTGCGGCGGTGCCACATGGAGGAGGTCGAAGTGGATCCTCTTGCGCTCTCCGCTGTCCAGGCTTTCGACCACCGCCTCCTGTTTCTCCGAGCGGACCTCGACCAGGTTGTGCCGGAACAGGGTCTCGATGCCCTTGCGCGCCAGGACTCCGTTCAGGGTGCGGGCGTACTTGGGGACCCCAAAGATCCCGCCTGCGGCCGAGGCGAAGATGATCTGCGCACGGTCACGCACCCCCGTCCGGCGGAAGTGGTCGTCGGCCAGGTACATGATTTTCTGCGCCGCCCCCGGGCACTTGATCGGGGTGGCCGGCAGTGTGAAGAGGGCGGTTCCGCCCTTGAATCCGCGGAGCAGCTCCCAGGTCTTGTCGACAGTGTCATAGCTCCAGTTGCTGGCCACCGGGCCGCTCGCAATACCCGCGGGCAGGCCTGGGATGGAGTCCCAGTCGATCTGGATTCCGGGCGCGACCACCAGAAAGCGATAGGGCAAGTGGCGACCGCCGGCGGTGACTACCTGGTTGTTGTCGGGATCGAGCTCGTCCGCTGGGTCCTGGATCCAGCGGACGCCGCGAGGAATTACCGAGGCCTGGGGCCGTACTGTCCTCTCCTTGGCCAGCACCCCGGCTCCGACCAAGGTCCAGAGCGGCTGGTAGAAGTGTCGCTGCGAGGGCTCTAGGACGCTCACCCCCAACTGAGGGGCGATCCGCCTGAGCCGGGCGGCCACGCTGAGCCCGGCGGCGCCGCCGCCGATGATGAGAACGTCGCTATCTTCGATCTTGGTTGCCACGGAAGACTCCTGTGCCTGTAGGCAATGAATGAGGACGGGGCGAGAGCCGCAACGGCTCCCGGCCAGGCTGCCGCCCGGCTTCAACCGGTCCTAGAGGCGGCCGCTACAGGCGCAGGTGCAATAGAGGAGGAAATCGATGAACAGCCGGCGAGAAAGGGGCGGGCTGGGATCGACCGGCTGCATGGTGGCGTTTATGCCCGACACAATAGAGCAAGCGGTTAGGCCGTTCACGTTAGTCCCCCATCGCCCGGGTCCCCAGGTCGGATCTGCAGGACTGAGCTCGCGTATTGCAAGCAGGGAGGGGGTGCCAGTGCGGACGGGTCTTGACATTTTTGCATGCGATCAAATCAGATCCCAATCTCACGGGCACCGAGTGATAGTGCTGACGGCGTCAGCCCACGAATTTGACATCAGAGCCTGTTTGTCGCCGGTGGGGGCGCCGTAAGCGCGCTGCGGTGCCCCGGCTGCCATAAATCGGAACGCCCCTACGCGCTAGAACTCTGGCTCTGCCGCTGGGATCCTCGTGGTGGTGACCCAGCAGGAGCGCATCCACTCGCCTCTCGTGGAGCCAATCTTCGAGCGCGCCTGCGGTAAGCGCGCCTCCCGCGTCCACGAGAAAGTTGCGCACGTACCATGCCGCCACCTGGTCACGCGCGGCCGGGAAACGACTGAAGACAAGTTCGGTGCCACCGCCATGGTCTTGAACGGTCAGGTCCAAGCGATCACTATGCTCTCAATCATCTGCCCAAGCCCGAGTTCATCCAGCTGCCTGGGCTAAGATCGCGCTTGTGCCTGCATTGAGGAGGCGAGATGGAACCAGGTAGCCTGCGCGCGTTTCTCGAGATCCCCTACGACAAGCTCGAGGAGATGAACCTGGAGGTCAAGGCCCAGCGACTGGCCAGGATATCCCCCGACGTCGCCAAAGACCAGCGGCTCAAGTACCTGACCGACGAGAAACGCATCAAGGCGCTCACCGTCTGCTTCACGGACCTCGAGGGCCGTCTCCACATGCTGGACTACGACAAGAAGTTTCTGGTCAGGGCCGCCGACAACCTCACCTTCGACGGCTCCTCGGTGCGCGGCTTCACGCAGCAACACGAATCGGACCTGCGCCTGGTGGTCGACTGGCGTGCCTTCTACTGGCTCCCCGCCGACGTCTTCGGCCCGGGCAAGGTGCTGGCCTTTGCCGAGGTGAGGTCTCGAGACGGCTCGCCCTACCCGGCCGACATACGCACCCGGCTCCGGCTCTATACCGAGTCACTGTTCGCTAAGGACGGGACCGAGGCTCTGGTGGCGGTCGAGATCGAAGGCTTCATCTTCAAGGGCAAGGACGCCGAGCGCCGTTACCACGAGACCGGCAGCTTCGATTTCGTCTCCACCGGCGGCTACTATCACTCCCTCCCCGGGGACGAGCTGCGGCGGTTCATTGACAGCGCGGCCGAGGTCCAGAGGACCATGGGCTTCGGCAACGAGAAGGACCACCCAGAAGTTGCGCCGTCGCAGTTCGAGATGAACTACGGATACACCGAGGCCCTGATCGCCGCCGACCAGATCCAGCTCTACAAGCTGCTCTGCCGCCAGGTGGCCCAGAACATGGACCTGAGCGCGTGCTTCCTGCCCAAGCCGGTGACCGGTGTCAACGGCAACGGCATGCACACCAACATGTCGCTGAGGCGCGGAGGCAAGAACCTCTTCTACGATTCGGGTGGCGAGGACAACCTGTCGGCCCTGGGCTGGGACTTCATCGAGCGGCTGCTCACGGCCGCCCCGGACACCTGCCTGATCCTGAACTCCAGCGTCAACGCCTACCGTCGTCTTGATCCGCACTTCGAGGCGCCCAACCTGATCGAGGCCTCACCCATCAACCGCGGGGCCATGATCCGCATCCCTCTGGGCAACGAGGACTCGGCCCGCATCGAGGTGCGCTCCGTCGCCCCCGACGCCAACCCCTACCTGGCCATCTACGCCTTGCTCAAGACGGGCCTCGAAGGGCCGAAGCACGACGCCGCCGATGCCGAGGGCGAGCGCAGCCGCACCCGCTTTCTCCCCAACAACATCCACGACGCCTTGCGCATCTTCAAGGCCAGCGAGTTCGCGAGCCAGGTGCTGGGCGCGGAAGTCCACGCCAGGTTCGCCGAGCTCAAGCTGGCCTCCGCCGAACGTTGCCCCACGGCACTCGGCTCGGAGATCAAGGTGGCCGAGGTCCAGTTCCACCATGAGGTCACCAACCAGTACCTCTGGAACTTGTTCTAGGCCTCAGCGCTCAGTAGATCGAGGGGGTGGCTTGACCGAGATCAAGCTGTGGGGATGCTTCTATAGGCTGTCAATCCTCTGAAGGAGCTTGAAGATCCTTCGCGCCAGGTGGCGCTTTAGGCAGCGTCGTATCTCCCGGTCACTCTTACCTTCGGCCCGACGCCTAACCATGTAGTGCTGGCTTTCGGGGTGTTGGTTCGTCCGCCACATGACGATGGTGTGCAGAGCGCGGTTGAGTTGACGGTCTCCACCACGGTTGAGACGGTGCCGTACAACCTGGCCAGAAGACGCCGGGATGGGAGCGACCCCAGCGAGCGCAGCGAAGGCGGCATCAGAGCGCATCCAACCCCGGTGGGACCAGGTGCAGATGATCTGAGCTGCGCAGATAGGACCTACACCAGGTTTAGCCGTGAGCGAGGGAGCGAGTTCATCAACCAACTGGGCCAGCTCCTGCTCGCAGGCTGCAGCTTCGGCTCGGAGCTGAAGGACGGCAAAAGTCGGTCTGGATCGGGAAGCCGCGGCTGGCCGGAGGCTCGAACACCAGATTGGCCACCTGCACGCCGCGTGCCCCGTGTTCATGGCGTCGACGAGTGCGAACCGGTCTTTCCGCACTGACGAGAGTGGCGTAAAATCCGCTGCGCCATCGCGAAAAAGGGCGGCGGCGCAGCGGATTGAAATCCGCTGCTAATAAGGCCGTTTGGGGGCCAATTCGAGTTCAAAGGCAGAGCACGGGATTAAAAGACCGCTGCTCTAACCAAGCTGAGCTACGCCGGCTCCGTCAGGAGGTTAGCGGAAGACTTTCAGGCCGGGGGCTGCAAGCGAAGTCTGAACTTGAAACCGGCCTCTAAAAATGCCTTGGGGGCTCGCCTAACGCCTGGTTGAGTCCACTTGTCTCTGAGCACGTAGATGCACCGCCGGTGCTCGCGTCCGAACCATCCCGCTGAGCAAGATGTCCACCGCCTTGCGTATGTTGGCCCAGCGGAAGCCGGAAGCATCGAGTCCGCCGTGGAGCAGCAGGCCGTCAGCCAGGGCCAGCAAGAGCGAGGCGAAAGCATTCGCAGGGATCGCCTCGAGCTCGCCATCGGCAATGCCGGTCTCGATCCAGCCGCGGAGGCGCTGCCGGCGGCGCTGGATGGTTTCGACGAAGCGATCGCGGACAGTCCGGTCCGTCATCATCGCTGTCCAAAGGTCGGCCCGAACCTGTACATGGGCCGGGTCCTCGCCGAGCGCAAGCATGGCGCGCGTGAATAGGCGCAGGCGTTCGGCAGTACCGACTTCCTTCGCCTCTGAGTCATCCAGCACCGCGTCGATCGCATCGGCGTCGTCCTCAAGGAGCGCCAGCAGGAGGGCTTGCTTGCTGTCGAAGTAGCCGTAGAAGGCGCCTTTGCTCAAGCCCGTTTCGGCGCAAATGTCGTCCACCGTCGTGTCGCGATAACCCTTGCGGGCGGCGCAACGCCAAGCGGCCTCGACGAAATGCTGCCGGCGCTCATCGCGCGTGGCCTCCGAAATGCGAGGCACTTAATCACCACCATGAACAGACTGGCCGGCTCGCCTATGAATCAAAGCTGGCCTCACCGGGCTTGGGAGCAGGTCGCCCCTTTGAGTCACCGGGTGACTCACCGTGCTCCTGGCCATCAGGACGCGCGGCTGAGCCGTCGACGACATCCCGCGCTTGCAAGTCGGGATCGGCGGAGATGAGGCTCACCGCCTCCTGTGAAGTCTCGGCGGGCACCAGCAGGGTCAGGCGATCACCCTGTCGGAGGTCTGTATCGCCGGACGCCGTGAAACTTCGATGGTCACGCCGCACCGCGACCAGGAGCGAGGAATGCGGCCACTGGACGTCCCGCACTCTCCTGGGCGGTTGGGGCCTCGTCAGATCGATCTCCACGAGCCGATACCCCAGGAGAGGATTTCGCGGCTGATGTGCCTCAGCGTCGGGATGTGCAGAGGCCCACTCGGCGGTGCGGGCCCCCCGCTCGGCTTCGCGGATGGTCTGCCCCAGCCTGGCCGCAAAAGCGCGCATCACATCCTGGTTGTTGACCCATCCCACGATGCTGGCGCCATCGCTGGCCAGCACCGGCAATCCCTGGTTACCGTAAACCACCAGCTGCCTGAGCGCTTGCTCCACCGTCTCATCGGCGAAGACGGCCTGCAGCGTCGGCCTCTGCGCCGCCACTTCGGCATCGGACACCGAATCGGCTCGTCGAGCCGCCAAGGACACAGGCGCGTCAATCAATTGCGAGACCAACTCCTCGAGTGGTTTGCCGCCTGAGATGTGCGGTGGAACGAGCCTCATCACGTCAGACACCTTCATCTGCTGCATGAGGGTTGAGGGCCGTGGGCGCTCGATGTCGAGGCCACGCCGGAGCAGCTTGGTCGTGTAGATCGTGCCTCGCCCGAAAGCCGCGCCGACGCCTGTCGCCAGCGCCACGGCGAGGACCACCGGCAGCACGAGCCCAAAGTCGCCGGTCATCTCGAGGATGCTGGAAATCGAGGTGAGCGGCGCGCGGGCTGCCCCTGCGAAGGTAGCGCCCATTCCGACCATGCCGTAGGCCGCGATCGGACCCACCGCCGCAGCCCCGAAAGCGGCTTGCGCAGCCAGGCCGAACGCAGTGCCCAGCATGGCCCCGATGAACAGCGAGGGCGCGAAGATTCCGCCGGATCCGCCGATTCCGATCGTGAGCGAAGCGCTGAACATCTTGCCGACCATCAGCGCAAGCAGAAACCAGACCACGTAGCCGCCTCCGACCGCATGCTGGACCGTCGGGTATCCAACCCCATAGAGCTGCGGAAGCGCGAACAATAACGACCCCAGGAGGACACCACCGACCGCGGGACGCAGCCATTCAGGACGTCCGCGCCAGGCCCAGTCGCAAAGATCCTCTACCCGGTAGAGGATCTTGCTAAAAGCGACGCCCACCACGCCTGCTGCCAGACCCAGCACGATGCAGAGCAAGTAGTCCCAGGCTGATGGGAGCAGGGCTGGTGGCAGTGCGAAAAAGGCCTGGCGGCCGAATGCGGCCTGGCCGACCGCATCCGCCGCCATGGACGACAGAAGCACCGCCACCAGGGCCTCAGCTGAAACCTCGCGGAGGATGAGCTCGAGCCCGAAGAAGGCTCCCGCCAGCGGGGCGTTGAATGTAGCGCTGATGCCGCCCGCAGCGCCGCAGGCGACCAGGACTCGCAGCCGGCTCTCCGGCATCCGCACCACTTGGCCAAGGCTGGACGCGAGCGCAGAACCGATCTGGACGATCGGGCCCTCGCGCCCCACTGATCCGCCCGAGCCGATGCAAATGGCCGAGGCCAGAGCCTTGACCACTGTCACCTGGGGCCGGATCCTGCCGCCGTTCTCGGCTACCGCAAGCATCACCTCGGGAACACCGTGGCCTCGCGCCTCCCGAGCGAAGAAATATATGAGAGGTCCGAACACGAGACCGCCGATTACGGGCGTCACCACGACGAACCAGGGCCCCAGCCACGGCATGTGAGGGCTGGGCAGCCGTCCACCAAGTCCGTAGTCCGCCTGGCCGGTGAAGACCCAGGTCACGGCGACGATCAACTTTCTGAACGCGACCGCTCCCACCCCGGCCCCGAGGCCGGTCGTCAGCGCCATTGCGAAAAGGCCAGTCCGTCCCCGGCGCAGCCACTCGGCCGCCGCTCCTTGCACACCGTCCGTAAGGCGTCGCTTCAGCACGAGCGCGGCCCTGGGTGGGTGAAAACCAATCGGATGCTGCACCTTGCCGCTCAGCTGGATTTTCCCCCAGACGACACATCGGGCGCGGTCCTGATGTTGGCGCCGGCAATGCGGTTCCTGACTGAACGGTTAGTCAGCCGGATGAGCTGTCCGCGTCTGCACATCTTGGTCGCTCGGGCTGGCGTCAATCGTTGGGCGCTCTCCTAAAACTGACTGGTCGGTCTCTATGATATCGCTCCGAGGGTCCCTGGCTTGAGAGGTGAATGTCCCAACCCTCACCGTCCGCGATGCTGGAGGCGACAAATGAGATTTCAGCAAAGGAGAAAACGCCACCCTGGTCAGCAGTGTCTCCCGAAAGCGATGGCGGCACTTTGATTCCGGAAGTCGGCCACGTGGAACGAGGCCGGTCGGCCTGTTTAGCTCGCGTTCAACAACGCACCCCAAGGTGAGATGTTTGCAAGATCAGGATCGAGAACGACCCGCGCGCGACCAAATGCAGCGCTTCGAGGAGTTGTTTCCGCCGTTGATCGGCCTGCATCAGGTCGGTGAACCGACGGCAGGGATCGAGCGAGGCGACCTGCAGCCCGCCCTCGCAAAGTTGGGCGACGTACGGCCGGGTCAGTTGCTTTTGGCAACCGATTTTGATGGGACTCTCGCGCCGATCACCGCACAGCCGGAGAACGCGAGCGCCCTTCCAGCAAACCTGGCCGTCATTGATCTCCTGATTGATTGTGGAGTCCACGTGGCTGTGATCAGTGGCCGCGCCCAACACGACCTGCGCGAACGCCTGCCCATTGCTGGTTCCCGGTTGCTTGGGGATAACGGTATCGGGGGGCCGACCGTCGACGAACGGCGGGCCCTTGATCGCTACAACTCGAAAGCAGGTCCACTGATCGCCCGGCAAGCCGGAGTCTGGTTGGAATCAAAGCCAGGCTCCACGTCAGTTCACTACCGGAATGCGCCGAACTCGGGTCCGGACCTTCGCGCAGCCCTCCTGCCAATCGCCAATCGCTTCGGCCTCGTCGCCACCGTGGGCCGCATGGTGATCGAGGTGGCGCCGCGCCGCGCTGACAAGGCGCGCGCTCTTCTCACATTGATCGGCGGATTGGAGCCCAAAGCTGTCATTTACGCCGGCGATGATGAGCCCGATCAAACGGTTTTCGCAATGGTGTCGCGCCTCCCGAGGCCGCATCTGTCCATCGGTGTCAGCTCAGCTGAGAGGCCCGCGACACAATTTCAGGATTGCGACCTGGTGGTGGACGGACCCCACGGCATGTCAGCGTTCCTTCGCGCGTTGTCAGAGCGGATGGCCCGAGCTCGCTTGGACGATCCCTGGTCGGTGGGGTGACCGGGCCGGCACACCCGCCGAGATCCGGTTTTGTGATAGATCACAGCCATGAGAATCCTGGTTGCGGAGGATGATGCCCGCGTGGCCGCGAACGTGCGGAAAGGGCTCGAACGCGCAGGATTCGATGTCGACATCGCCCAACACGGTGACGAAGCGGTCGCCGTGGCAACAGCGTTCGATTACGACGCCATCGTCCTCGACGTCATGCTGCCGGGCCAGGATGGAATTGCCGTAAGCAGGACGCTTCGTCAGGCCGGCAAAGAAACCCCGATCCTGATGCTCACTGCACTGGATGAGGTGGTGGAACGAGTCGCTGGGCTAGATGCGGGCGCGGATGACTACTTGCCGAAGCCTTTCGCGATGGTTGAGCTCATCGCCCGTGTCAGGGCGCTGGTGCGGCGGCGGCTGCCGGGTCGCACCCTTCAGATCGAATCGGGCCCAATGAGACTCGATACCGGCGCGCGCACCCTTCGGGTCAACGGAGCACTGATGCTTATGACTGCAAAGGAGTACGCCGTCCTCGAATACCTGATGGTCAATC
>Ga0307373_10015925_pt1 | contig 10156 bp, 8 predicted proteins | sample OX2MG_FD_202534 | JGI IMG/M metagenome (GOLD analysis project Ga0307373, IMG submission 202534) | Soil microbial communities from Risofladan, Vaasa, Finland - OX-2 | ecosystem: Environmental > Terrestrial > Soil > Coastal area > Acid sulfate soil | place: Finland: Risofladan, Vaasa | collected...
GGTAGGCGTTTGGGACAGCTCGGGGCACGACATCAAAGCGATCGTGCGGGCAATACTGGTGAGCGATGAGTTCTACTCGGAGGCTTCGTACCGGGGGCTCGTGCGCAGCCCGGTGGAGTTCATGGTTGGGGCGATGCGCGGACTGGAGCTGAAGCCGACGGCGCAGGGCATACGACCGGTGGCGAACAAGCTGATCCAGGGGATGGGTCAGGTGCTATTCGAGCCACCGAATGTAGCGGGGTGGCCGGGCGGCAGCGCATGGCTCTCATCGGGTACGTTCTTCGCACGCGTGAACTTCCTTGATCAGTTCCTGCTGAGTGCGCCGCCTCGCGACGCCCCGGCACAGACACTGCCCGCGCTGGCGAACGCCTCCACCGCTGAAGACACGGTTACCGCGGCGCTCAGCGTCTTCGTCGATAACAACGTGCCAGACGCGACGCGGCAGGCGATTATCGAGCATGCGAAGACGATTTCGAACCCAAGCGACCGCGCCGCCGCTGTCGCCTACCTCGTGCTCGCCAGCCCCGAGTACCAGCTCACCTAGAGGAGAGAGCCATGCTTTCGCGAAGAGACTTTGTGAAGGGGGGCGTCGCCCTGGTCAGCATCGGCACGACGGCACAATCGCTGCTGAAGGGCTCGATAGCGTTCGCTGCACAGAACCCGGACTACGTGAACCTGGCCAACAACAGCAAGATCCTCGTGCTGGTGCAACTCGCCGGCGGGAACGACGGGCTGAACACGGTGATCCCGGTGGGGGATTCGACGTACCACTCGGTGCGATCAGCGATCGGGTTCGCGGATGCCGACATCCTCCCGCTGGATGGCGGGCTCGGGCTCGCGCCGCAACTCAAGGGCCTGAAAGCGTTGTGGGACCAGGGACGGCTCGCCGTCGTGCGCGGCGTGGGCTACCCGGATCAGAACTACAGCCACTTCAAGTCGATGGCGATCTGGCAGGCTGGCGATCCTGAGCTGAAGATGCAGGACGGGTGGCTGGGGCGGACGCTCGACCAGATGGAGTCGCAGCAGCACGACCCGTTCCTCGGGTTCAACATCGGTGGTTCGACCCCGCCGGAGCTACGCGCCGAAAAGGTGACGATCCCTTCGGTGCAGGATCCCGCGGACTACGGCTTCGCTGTCGCTGGGAAGGTGGCCGACGGCAGTGATGCCCGGACGTCGACTCTGATGAAGCTGTACGAACAGTATCCCGCGGCATCGCCGTACGGCGTGCTGCTGGAGACGACGGTGGCGAGCGCGGTGAGCAGCGCGAAGCAGCTGGCGACCGCGGGGGCTTCGTACAAACCGGCGGCGACCTACCCATCGACCTCGTTCGGGTCCGGTATTTCCGTGCTGGCTGAGGCGATCGTGGGGAACCTGGGGATGCGGGTGGGGCACATCACGCTCGGCGGGTTCGACACGCATTCGAAAGAGGTGAACGACCATGCGCGACTGATGACGGAGTTGGACGAGGGATTGACAGCCTTCTACCAGGACCTCGCGGCGCAGGGCCGTGCGGACGACGTTCTCGTGCTGACATGGAGCGAGTTCGGGCGGCGCGTGCAGGAAAATGCGAACGGCGGGACAGATCACGGCTCCGCGAGCATGATGTTCGCGTTGGGCAATGGCGTGAAGAAGGGGTTCTACGGCGATCAGCCGAGCCTGACGAAGCTGATCGACAACGGGAACCTGAGCTTCACGACCGACTTCCGTTCGGTGTACGCAACGGTTATCGACAAGTGGCTTGGCGTGCCGTCGGAGGCATTGCTGGGGAAGGCGTGGCCGCAGCTCGGGTTCGTGGCCTAGCGGATCGAGTCGGGGAGAGTTGGGAGCGGATGCCGGCCACATATGGCATCGTCACGCGAGCCGGTGATAACGTCCCGTGCTTGCCCGAAAACGAGGCGACGATGGGACCCGTCACTGGCATCGCGGATGCGACTTGCCGGGCCGAATTGACCCCGGCACGGGGGTCTGAACCCAGAACGAGGCCCTTGGAGCCTTGGTCGGGGTTCGAATCCCTGCTCGGCAACCACGACAAAGTGAACGCTGCACGGGTGCGGCGCCGGGCCGAAGAAAAAAAGCATCGGTGGTGTCCATGCGACTGGCCGGGGGCGCGCGCCGTTGCAAGACTACGTATGCTCCCGGAATGGCAGCCAGCGGATTCCAGGACGCCGCTGGACGTGCAGGGAGGAGAAGCACGATGAGTACCGAAGAGGTGGCTCCCCAGACGCAGGGCGTGACGGCGGAGATGCTTTCCACGGTCGACCTTGGGCCCGAGATCGAGGGGTTGGCGGGGCGCCAACTTCGAATGCGCAAGTTCACCTTCGCTCCGGGAGCTGTCTTCGGCCCGATGCATGACCATAAGGGCAGACCAGGCATCGTCTACATTCTGCAAGGGACGATCACGGACCACCGGGATGGAGTCGCTACGGACTACGGGCCGGGAGTGGGCTGGCAGGAGGATAAGGACACCAGACACTGGCTCGAGAACAGGGGATCGATTCCGGCGGTTGAGATCTCGGTCGATATCGTCGTGCAAGAATAGTCCCGTCATGGAGCTTTCCGACGACGCCGTCACCCTCCGCCCTTGGTCGAGAGATGGCGCCGGGTTCATGGCGGAAGCATTCGCCGACCCAGCGATCCGACGCTATAACGGGGCCCTCGACCGGATGGGACGCCCGGCTCCGCCGCTCTCGATCATGGAGGCTGAGGCCCTCATCGATGAATGGGCGTCGAACTGGCGGTCGTTTGCCACCACCGGGACACCGTCCGCTGGTGTTACGTTCGCGATCATGGACGCCAGGTCTGGTCAGTTGGTCGGCTGCTGTGGCCTTGACGACTGGTCCAAAGCGGACGTAGCGCAGTTTGGTTACTGGATCGCAGCAAGCGCGAGAGGACACGGTTACGCCACGCGGGCTGCGATCCTGCTCACGCGCTGGTTGTTCGAGCTTGGCGCGGCTCGCGTCTTTTTGACGATCGTTGCGGGGAATGAAGAGTCAGTCGCGGTGGCCCGCCGAGCGGGGTTCGTGTATGAGGGGACGATGCGGTCGCACGGCATCTGGCAGGGCCAGCGCTGCGACGTGATGTGGTTCGCTGCGCTGCCGCTTGAGTGGACAATGCGCATGCAAGGTGACCACCCGTAAGCCACGAGGCTAAGGGCCCGGCTAGGCACGTCCGGCGCGGCGTGGCACAATCTCGCAGGTGACCAGCAGACCCGCGGCGCAGCACCTGCGCGACCTCGAGTGGCTTCGCCGCGTCCGCGACCGGATCGACCGCGAATATGCACAGCCGCTGGACGTCGAGGCGCTCGCCCGCGGCGCGAACATGTCGGCCGGACACCTCAGCCGCCAGTTCCGGCTCGCCTACGGCGAGTCGCCGTACAGTTACTTGATGACGCGGCGCATCGAGCGAGCGATGGCGCTCCTGCGCCTCGGCGACCTCAGCGTCACCGAGGTCTGCTTCGAAGTCGGTTGCGCGTCGCTGGGAACCTTCAGCAGCCGCTTCACCGAACTGGTCGGTATGTCGCCCAGCACCTACCGGCGACAGGAAATGAGCGCGACGGAGGGAATCCCCTCCTGCGTGGCAAAACAGGTGACGAGACCGGTCAGGAATCGAGAAGCGCCGCAACCGAGCCGCACGTAGCATGACCGGTATGAACATCACGATTCGGTCGAGCTTCCTGCCCCAAAACGACCCGGACGCCTCCCTCGCCTTCTACCGGGATACGCTCGGTTTCGAGGTCCGCAACGACGTTGGATACAGCGGATTGCGCTGGATCACGGTGGGCCCACCCAACCAGCCCGACACGTCCATCGTCCTGTACCCCCCGTCAGCCACGCCCGGCATCACCGACGACGAGCGCCGCACCATCGCCGAGATGATGGCCAAGGGAACCTACGCCATCATCGTCCTGGCTACTGGCGACCTCGACGGTGCCTTTGCGCGGCTGCAGGCCACCGGCACCGAGGTCGTCCAGGAACCGGCCGAGCAGCCCTACGGCGTTCGCGACTGCGCGGTCCGGGATCCTGCAGGCAACCTGATCCGCATCCAAGAGCTACGCTGAGTCGACGGGCGACCACTGACCTGCCCGCCACAATTCATCCCTGGCAACATCACAACAACAGGTGCACTACCGGAGACCGCGAAGGCGGACCCGGCCAACAGATGGAGGCACGAAAAGGATGGCGACGACGACGGACATCCAGTCGCCAGCGCTGCACCCCGCTGATAGTCACGATCTGATCCGAGTACACGGCGCGCGCGTGAACAACCTCAAAGACCTCAGCATCGAGATCCCGAAGCGCCGGCTGACGGTGTTCACCGGCGTTTCCGGCTCGGGCAAGAGTTCGCTGGTGTTCGACACGATTGCCGCGGAGTCCCAGCGGATGATCAACGAGACCTATAGCGCCTTTCTGCAGGGCTTCATGCCGACGCTGGCGCGGCCGGAGGTCGATGTCCTCGATGGGCTGACGACGGCGATCATCGTCGATCAGGAACGAATGGGCGCCAATGCCCGCTCGACGGTCGGCACGGCGACCGACGTGAACGCGATGCTCCGCATTCTCTTCAGCCGGCTCGGTCAGCCCCACATCGGCTCCGCCAACGCCTTCTCCTTCAACGTCGCGTCGGCCAGCGGGGTCGGTCAAATCGTGGTCCAGAAGGGCACTGCGAAGGCGGAGAAGCGCTCGTTCACGATCACCGGCGGCATGTGCCCACGCTGCGAGGGCATGGGCTCGGTGACCGACATCGACCTGTCCCAACTTTATGACGACAAGAAGTCCCTCGCCGAGGGCGCGCTCACCATCCCCGGCTACACCGCGGGCGGCTGGAACTACCGCCTCTACGCGGCCTCCGGCTTCGTCGACCCCAATAAGCCGATCCGCGACTACACCGAGAAAGACCGCAAGGACTTCCTCTATCGAGAACCGATCAGGATGAAGATCGAGAACATCAACATGACCTACGAGGGGTTGGTGCCGCGGATCCAGGCGTCGATCCTTTCCAAGGACGTGGAGGCGATGCAGCCACACATCCGCGCGTTCGTAGAGCGGGCGGTCACCTTCACCGCCTGCCCCGAGTGCGGCGGCACCCGGCTCAACGAGGCTGCCCGATCCTCGAAGTTCAATGGGATCAATATCGCCGAGGCCTGCGCCATGCAGATCAGTGACCTCGCCGAGTGGGCCCGCGGCGCCAACCAGCCGGCGGTGGCGCCGCTGCTCGCCGCACTGCAGCAGATTCTCGACTCGTTCGTGGGGATCGGGCTGGGCTACCTCTCGCTCGACCGGCCATCGGGCACGCTGTCGGGCGGCGAGGCACAGCGCGTCAAGATGATCCGGCACCTCGGCTCCTCGCTTACCGACGTTACCTACGTCTTCGACGAGCCGACTATCGGCCTGCACCCTCATGACATCGCGCGGATGAACGGCCTGCTGCTGCTGCTTCGAGACAAGGGCAACACGGTGCTCGTCGTGGAGCACAAGCCGGAAATGATAGAGATCGCCGACCACGTCGTGGACCTTGGCCCCGGCGCCGGCACTGCCGGTGGCGAGGTGGTGTTCGAGGGCACCGTCGACGAGTTGCGGGCCAGCGGCACACTCACCGGCCGCCATCTCGACGACCGGGCCTCCTTGAAGCCATCGGTGCGGACACCGGCGGGGGTGCTGGAGGTGCGCGGCGCCAGCGCCCACAACCTGCGGACGGTCGATGTCGATATACCGCTCGGCGTGCTGGTGGTGGTGACCGGCGTGGCCGGGTCGGGAAAGAGCTCACTGATCCACGGCTCGGTGTCGGGCCGGGAAGGAGTAGTGTCGGTCGACCAGACCCCAATTCGCGGCTCGCGTCGGAGCAACCCGGCCACGTACACGGGACTGCTCGACCCGATCCGCGCGGCATTCGCGAAAGCCAACGGCGTGAAGCCTGCGCTGTTCAGCGCCAACTCCGAAGGCGCCTGCCCTGCCTGCAACGGCGCCGGCGTGATCTACACCGACCTGGCGATGATGGCCGGCGTCGCCACCACCTGCGAGGACTGCGAGGGCAAGCGGTTCCAGGCATCGGTGCTGGAATATCGCTTTGGCGGCCGCGACATCAGCGAAGTGCTCGCGATGCCTGTGTCCCAGGCCGAGGAGTTCTTCGGCGCGGGAGGGGCGAGCACGCCGGCCGCACACGCCATCCTTGGGCGTCTCGCCGATGTCGGGCTCGGCTACCTCAGCCTCGGCCAGCCGCTCACCACACTGTCCGGCGGCGAGCGGCAGCGGCTTAAGTTGGCCACCCACATGGCCGAGAGAGGCAGCATCTACGTCCTCGACGAGCCGACCGCTGGCCTCCATCTCGCCGACGTTGAGCAGCTACTCGGCCTGCTCGACCGGCTCGTCGACTCTGGCAAATCGGTCATCGTCATCGCGCACCACCAGGCTGTCATGGCGCACGCCGACTGGATCATCGATCTCGGCCCCGGCGCCGGGCACGACGGCGGCCGGATCGTCTTCCAGGGCACCCCGGCCGACCTCGTCGCCGCCCGCTCCACCCTCACCGGCGAGCACCTCGCGGCCTATGTCGGCGCCTGAACAGGCCCAATAGCGTCCCAGCCTATGGCCCCCCCAGCCGGTGCAGCACGGCCTCGGGCGACCACCACCGGGGACCGTCTCCGAGACTCTCCAGGACACATCGCGCGAACAGCCACTGCCGGACCCGCCTCGCCTCCAGGCCGGCCAGGTCGGCGACTTCGGTCAGCAGCGCTATCGGGTCGTCCTGCAGTGACTCCTTGCAGTTGAGCAGATGCTGCAGGACGTCGTAATGCGGGTCGCCGATGTAGGGTTTGGGGTCGATGAGCAGCCAAGGTCGGCGCAAGCCGGAAAGCACGTTGCCCGCGTGCAGATCGGTGAACAGCAGCACGCTGGGCGGTCCGGAGCGCGACAGCTCACGGAACAGCGCCAGTCCCTCGCGGGCGAGTCCGCCGTCAAGTCTTCTCGGGTCGGCGTAGAGCCGTACCTCGGCGCGTGCCGCCCAATCGTCGGCCATCACCGACAGCGGACGGAACGGGTGGTCCGGCGGCAGGTCGACACCCCAGACTGACCGGAGCAGGTCGGTGATGACGACGTGCTGCTCGGCTTCGGGGCGTCCCCGCAATTCCCGCCCGGGGCGGCACCGCTCGATCAGCATCGCGGTGGCATCGGTGTCGCCGGCTGGTCCACCGTCGGGCCGGGCCGGCAGGTGCTCGAACGCATACACCTGGACGGCCCCACGGCCGGCAAGCGCGGCGAGTCCCTCCGCTTCGTGCAACGCCTCGGTGTGCTGCCACGCCACCTTGAGTACGACGTCGCGTCCTTCGCGGTCGATGCCAGGGGCAACCCACGAGCAGTTCCCGCCCGGCTCAAACGGGTCGCCGAGGTCCAGTCCCCAGCGTGCGGTCAGATCGTCGATCCGGTTCGGCAGTATGGCCAGCCACTCCTCCCGCGCCGGACCGCCTGCATCGGTCGAGGCCTGCAGGTAGCTCGACACGCGAAGCTGCGCGGTCACGCTGGCCGCCCACAGTCAGGTCGACGACTCATATGCGGGAGGTCCAGAAGAACCGACCGGCCGCGAATCGGGCAGACCCGGCTCAGGTAGCGCACGTCTCATACCAACGGAGCACGCGCAGCGCCCGCAAGGTGTTCCACCGGCTGGGCCGATTGTCGCCGTCCTCGAGCGCAAAGTGGACCTTGCCACGATGCGTGTTTTCCAGCGGCCAGGTGCCATCGGGCTGTTGTTTGGACCGGAGCAGATCGATCGCTTCGTCCACCCGCGCGTCCGGCACATCCCCCACGGACCGGAAGTATTCGAGGGCACGGAGCACGTCATAGTGCCAGTGCGTGGGAAACGAGAATTGCAGCCAGGCGGGGTTGACGACTGCGCCGGAACTCTTTCGCCGGAACAGCTTTCGTTCGAGGAGGTACTCCTCACCCAGCCGTCGAGCCGCGATGGACTCCGGGGAGCCACCGGTCGCGCGCTCGTACGCCAGCAGCCCTTCCATGACGTTGATCGTGGTCGCGAACGACGAGCGAATGGACCCGTTCTCCGCCTCGCAGTTCCACCCGCCGTCAGCGAGCTGCTCGCCGAGCAGGCGGGCGACCACCCCATCAACGTCTTGATCGAAGTAGGTGCCTAATGTGACCGTCCTGCCATTGATGCACGGCTCGACCTCGCCGCTGAAGAATGGCTGCCCGGCGTGCTCCCAACGGCAGCGGTCTCTGACCAGTGCCACCGCCCGGCGCACCCCTTGAGCGCTCGGGTCGACTCCGAAGTCACACAGCAGCTGTAGGCTTGGCAGTGTCGCGGTCCAGGGTTGGCCCTGATCCTCGTCGCGCCAGTTGAAGCTTCGCGCGGGGAAGCACGCGCCCCCCGCCCACTGGCCATCTTCACCCTGCAACGCCAACAGTCTGGCGCCCCAGCCCTCGACGGCCACCCGCGCGCGCTCCGCGACGACGACGTCAGCCGGCGCTCCGACAAGATCGCGCAACACCTGCCAGCGGATGGCGGGGTCCGAATCGAGCAACCAGTCCAGTACGGTCATGCGGCTGATTCTAGCAAGAGGTGAGAATGCGGTGAAAGCAAAGGTGCAGACGATCCTTGACGTGAGCGATGGCTGCCGTTCGCGTTACCTGGATGGAACGATCATTCCAGAAACTGCCGGGAGACACTCGCGCCGCTGTCATCGCCGCGGCCGCCGACCTGTTCGCGAACGGAGGGTACGCTGGCACGAGCATCTCAGCTTTCTGAAAGGCGTCCGGGGTGCTGCCCAGCTCGATCTACTGGGAGTTCGGGAGCAGGAGGGAATCCTCGCAGCCGTCCTGGAGGATTCCGCATCCCGCTGGCTCGATCAGACGCGAGAGTCCTCGCGACGTACGCTCGCGGAGCAGCCGGAACGCGGTCCTGCGCGGCTCGCAGCCGACTTCGATCACCTCGCCCGGGCATTTTCCGAGCGGCCGGAATTCCTCCGGCTAGTGCTGCTCCTCGCACTCCAGCGCCGTGAGGTCGACCCAGTATCGCTCGACGCGATCCGCGCTGTGCGCACTCGCCGCCCCTGGTGGGATGTTCCGCCTCTTCCGGGAATTCGAACTCGTCGATGCGAGCGCGCCAGACGAGTTCGTCACCGAAATTGCGAGGCTGACCATGGCGTTCTTCGACGGCGCGGTCGTCGCAACGCAGATTGACGCGGACTCGGTCGACCTCGGCCGGATGTTCGCACTTTTCCAGGCGGGGCTGGCTCCGGCAGTTGCCGCCTGCGAACACGGTCGTAGCGGCGCCGAGGCCGTCGCACCACGTCGGGCATCAACCCACCGACTCCGAGGGAGTGCGGCGCGTAGCGCTCGGGCAGTTCCCACCGCGGGAGCGTGGCTAAGTCGGCGGTGCGGCTTGCCGGCCGGCGAAGGCTCCAGGTTCGGGGATGCGCACCCCAAAATGGGGCCACTTCATCCTCTTTTCACGTCTGCCTGCTACCCTTCTCGATGTATGAGGGTGTTGGTCGTCGAAGATGAGCCGGTGATCGCCGACTTCATAGTGCGCGGGCTCACCGAGCAAGGGTATGCCGTCGATCTGGCCCGCGATGGCGCCGCGGCATTGGAGCTTGCTGATCCTGGCTCTTTCGACGTCATTCTGTTGGACATCATGCTGCCGAAAGTTGATGGTCTCACTGTTTGCCGGCGGTTGCGCGAACGCGGGAATAAGACGCCCGTGTTAATGCTAACCGCGCGGGACACCGTGGACGACCGTGTTCGCGGTCTCGACAGCGGGGCGGATGACTACCTGGTCAAGCCGTTTGCGTTCGCGGAGCTCGTCGCGCGAGTTCGGGCCCTCTCGCGGCGAGTACCGGGCCTCACCGATACGGTCCTGCGCGTGGCAGACCTTGAGCTGGACACCGCGACGCGGAGTGCAAGGCGCGGCGACCGCGGCATCGAACTGACCACGAAGGAGTACGCACTGCTGGAATATCTGATGCGCAACCCGAATCGAGTTCTGACGCGCACCATGATCACCGACCGGGTCTGGAACTACGACACGCTCAACCTGGCCAATGTCATCGATGTCTACATCGGCCACCTGCGGCGGAAGATTGACGACGGCCACGCGATTCGCCTCATTCAGACGGTCCGCGGGGCCGGCTACAAAATCGCCACACCGGGCCCCT
>Ga0307373_10015929_pt1 | contig 10154 bp, 9 predicted proteins | sample OX2MG_FD_202534 | JGI IMG/M metagenome (GOLD analysis project Ga0307373, IMG submission 202534) | Soil microbial communities from Risofladan, Vaasa, Finland - OX-2 | ecosystem: Environmental > Terrestrial > Soil > Coastal area > Acid sulfate soil | place: Finland: Risofladan, Vaasa | collected...
CTCTGTCGACGACATTTCCATGGCCGAGATCTGGGATGCCGTCGACGACGGCACGCCGATCGAGATCAGGGCCTGACGCTCAGCGCGTCCGGCGCTGCGTCAGCGCGTAGAGCGCCACCGCCGCCGCATTCGATACGTTGAGCGACGCCATCGCCGAACGCGTCGGCAATCGCGCCAGGAAATCGCAGTGCTCGCGCGTCATGCGGCGCAGGCCGCTGCCTTCGGCGCCGAGCACGAGGGTGACGCGCTCGGGCAGATCGAGCCCGGCGATTGTCTGCTCCGCGTGCTCGTCGAGCCCGAGCGACCAGAATCCCGCCTGCTTGAGCTTCTCCAGCGCGCGCGACAGGTTGACGACACGCAGCAGCGGCACCTCTTCGAGCGCGCCGCTTGCCGCCTTGGCGAGCGCGCCGGTAATGCTGGGCGCGCCGTGCTCGGGCACGATCATCGCGAGCGCGCCGAACGCCGCCGCCGAGCGCAGGATGGCGCCGACGTTGTGCGGATCGGTCACCTGATCGAGCGCGACGACGATCCGCGGCGCGCCGGGCGGGGCTGCGGCGGCGAGAATGGCGTCGAGATCGCCGGCCGGCAGCGGCTCGGCCGCGAGTGCCAGGCCCTGATGCACGGCGCCTTGCGGCAGGATTTTTTCCAGCGTCCGGCGGTCGACCACCTCGATGCCGGCGCGCGGCGGCCGGGCGCGCGCATTGCGCAGCAGGGTCTCGGCTTCGGCGGCGGTCTCGCGCAGCGCGAGGAGCCGTTGGCAGCGCCGCGCCGGATTTGCCAACGCAGCTTCGACGGCGTGACGACCATAAAGCCACGCCGCCGCCTTGTCCTGAATCGGTCGCTCGCGCATCGCGCCTCCGGTCGGCGGCGAGCATAGCGGGATGCCGTCGCGCCGCAAGTCGCCGGGCTCTTGCCGATTGACAGGAACAGCCCAAATCTCTAAGACCCGCAATCACTTGCCGCCGAGCCGTGGAATTTTGGAGGGGTTGCGGAGCGGTCAAACGCAGCAGACTGTAAATCTGCCCTCTTCGGAGTTCGGTGGTTCGAATCCACCCCCCTCCACCATTCCTCGGAGCGGTGGAACGAGGTGATGGACCGGCAAGACGCGCGGCATCGGCCTTTGGGCGGGTGTAGCTCAATGGTAGAGCTCCAGCCTTCCAAGCTGGCTACGTGGGTTCGATTCCCATCACCCGCTCCAACGCCGACTGGGATTGTCTTCAAGCCATAGGAAGCCGGACATGTCGAAAGCGAAATTTGAACGGAAGAAGCCGCATTGCAATGTTGGGACGATCGGGCATGTGGATCACGGGAAGACGTCGCTGACGGCGGCGATCACGAAGGTTTTGGCGGAGACGGGCGGGGCGGTTTACACGGCGTACGACCAGATCGACAAGGCGCCGGAGGAGCGTGCGCGCGGCATCACGATTTCGACGGCGCATGTGGAGTACGAGACGAAGAACCGGCATTACGCGCATGTCGACTGCCCGGGCCACGCGGACTACGTGAAGAACATGATCACGGGTGCGGCGCAGATGGACGGCGCGATCCTGGTGGTGTCGGCGGCGGACGGCCCGATGCCGCAGACGCGGGAGCACATCCTGCTGGCGCGCCAGGTGGGCGTGCCGGCGATCGTCGTGTTCCTGAACAAGGTGGACATGGTGGACGACCCGGAGCTCCTCGACCTGGTGGAGCTCGAGGTGCGCGAGCTGCTGTCGTCCTACCAGTTCCCGGGGGACAAGATCCCGATCATCCGGGGCTCGGCGCTGGCGGCGTTGGAGGACAAGAACAAGGAGCTGGGCCACGACGCGATCCTGAAGCTGATGGAGGCGGTGGACAGCTATATCCCGCAGCCCAAGCGCGACCGCGACCGGCCGTTCCTGATGCCCATCGAGGACGTGTTCTCGATCTCGGGCCGCGGCACGGTGGTGACGGGCCGGGTGGAGCGCGGGATCGTCAAGGTGGGTGACGAAGTCGAGATCGTGGGCCTGAAGCCGACGACCAAGACGGTGGTGACGGGTGTCGAGATGTTCCGCAAGCTCCTGGACCAGGGCGAGGCGGGTGACAACATCGGCGCGCTCTTGCGGGGCACCAAGCGGGAGGAGGTCGAGCGCGGCCAGGTTCTGGCGGCGCCGGGGTCGATCACGCCGCACACCAACTTCCAGGCCGAGGCCTACATCCTGACCAAGGAGGAGGGCGGTCGGCACACGCCGTTCTTCTCGAACTACCGGCCGCAGTTCTACTTCCGGACGACGGACGTGACGGGCACGGTGAAGCTGCCCGAGGGGACGGAGATGGTGATGCCGGGGGACAACATCCGGATGGAGGTCGAGCTCATCGCCCCCATCGCCATGGACGAAGGCCTGCGCTTCGCCATCCGCGAGGGCGGCCACACTGTCGGCGCCGGCGTCGTCGCCAAAATCATTAAGTAACCGGCGGCGGAAACGGTATTCTTACTCGGGTCGCGAGGGTTGGCGTGGCGGCTGGCGATCCGCGGATGAATAGGAGCGTAGCTCAATTGGTAGAGCACCGGTCTCCAAAACCGGGGGTTGGGGGTTCGAGCCCCTCCGCTCCTGCCAGCCGCTGAATCCGGGCGGCGTCCGGGCGATAAGGCTGGCAAATCCCCGGACCCGACGTTATATAAGGCACCTCCCAACGGCATTTATCATGGCAAGCATCACCCCGCTGGAATTTCTGCGGCAGGTCCGCCAGGAAGTGAGCCGCGTCACCTGGCCGTCGCGCAAGGAGACCGCCGTCACGACCGCTATGGTTTTCGCCATGGTGATCGCGGCTGCGCTGTTCTTCTTCATCGGCGACCAGATCATCGGCATGGGCGTGCGCGCTGTCCTCGGGCTCGGGAGCTAAGACCATGACGGCGCGTTGGTACGTGATTCACGTCTATTCCGGCTTCGAGAAGAAGGTCGCGGAATCGATCAAGGAACAGGCGAAGCAGAAGGGCCTCGGCGAACGCTTCGAGGAAGTCCTGGTGCCGACCGAGGAAGTCGTCGAGGTCAAGCGGGGCGCCAAGGTCAGCGCCGAGCGCAAGTTCTTCCCGGGCTACGTGCTGGTGAAGATGGACCTGACCGACGAGAGCTGGCACCTCGTCAAGAACACGCCCAAGGTCACCGGCTTCCTCGGTGGCAAGGGCCGGCCCATGCCGATCACCGAGACCGAAGCCACCCGTATCATGAAGCAGGTGCAGGAAGGCATCGAGCGGCCGAAGCCGTCGATCACCTACGAGGTCGGCGAGCAGGTGCGCGTCTGCGACGGCCCGTTCACGTCGTTCAACGGCCTGGTCGAAGAGGTCGACGAGGAGAAGGCGAGACTCAAGGTGGCGGTGTCGATCTTCGGCCGCGCCACGCCCGTCGAGCTCGAATATTCGCAGGTCGAGAAGATCTAACCGGATAAAAAAGAGACGCGCATGGCGAAGAAAGTTGTCGGATTCATCAAGCTGCAAGTGCCGGCGGGCAAGGCGAACCCGTCGCCGCCGATCGGCCCCGCTTTGGGCCAGCGTGGACTCAACATCATGGAGTTCTGCAAGGCGTTCAACGCCCAGACGCAGAATTTGGAGCCCGGCATGCCGGTGCCGGTGATCATCACCGCGTACCAGGACCGCAGCTTCACCTTTATTATGAAGTCGCCGCCGAATTCTTATTTCCTGCTCAAGGCCGCCGGCATCGAGAAGGGCTCGGGCACCACCGGCAAGGGGCACGCCGGCAAGGTGACAATGAAGCAGATCCGCGAGATCGCGGAAAAGAAGATGAAAGACATGAACGCCAAGGACCTCGAGGGCGCCTGCAGCATGCTGGTCGGCTCGGCGCGGTCCATGGGTCTTGAGGTCGTGGAGTAACGCATGGCTCGCGCATCGCATATGGGCAAGCGCCTGAAGAAGGCTTACGAGGGCGTCGACCGCGCCAAGACCTACAATCCGGCCGAGGCGGTGAAGCTGGTGAAATCCTGCGCCAGCACCAAGTTCGACGAGACTGTCGAGGTTGCGTTGAACCTCAACGTCGATCCGCGCAAGGCCGAGCAGAATGTGCGCGGTACCGTGGTGCTGCCGCACGGCACCGGCAAGAGCCTGCGCGTCGCCGTTTTCGCCAAGGGCGATAAGGCTGCGGCCGCGAAAGCGGCGGGTGCCGACATCGTCGGCGCCGAGGATCTGGCCGAGCAGATCCAGGCCGGCAAGATCGATTTCGACCGCTGCATCGCGACGCCCGACATGATGGGCATCGTCGGCCGGCTGGGTAAGGTGCTCGGCCCCCGCGGCCTGATGCCGAACCCCAAGGTCGGCACGGTGAGCGCCAACGTCGCGGAGGCGGTGAAGGCGGTGAAGGGCGGCCAGGTCGAGTTCAACACTGCCAAGGCGAGCCTGATCCAGGCCGGCGTCGGCAAGGCGAGCTTCTCCGAGGAGGCGCTGCTCGACAACCTCAAGGCGTTCGTGGGCGCCGTGAACCGCGCCAAGCCGCAGGGCGTCAAGGGCGCCTTCATCAAGAAGGTCAGCCTGAGCTCCACCATGGGGCCTGGCGTGAAGCTGGAGATTTCTGCCCTGACCGGCTAAAAGGTCGGGCTGTAACGATTAGCCGGGGCCATGGCTCCGGCGGGAGCGGCCGAAAGCCGCTTCTTCCTGTCCGAGATTGCGGGTGCCTTCGGGCTTAAGGGACTCAAACGAGTCCGCCGGCATGAGACGGGAGTGAAGGTCGCGGCGCTGCCGCCGGCCGAACTTCTGGGACAGGTCCAACCGGGCGTGAAGGATCCCTCGCGGGGTCCGGCGCGCCTTTGTGCAACCGATCCGTCGGGGCCGTTCGCCTGGGCGGATCAAAGGTCGGAGACGTAGCCGTGGACCGGGCCAAGAAGAAGCAGCTGATTGATTCGCTGCATGCCGCGCTCGCCGATACCACCGTCGTGGTGGTCACGCACCAGACCGGCATGACCGTCGAGGAAGTGACCGATCTGCGCCGCCAGATGCGCGCCGCCGGCGCCAACTTCCGGGTGACCAAGAACACGTTCGCGCAGCGCGCCGTCGACGGCACCAAGTTCGAGCCGCTGAAAGCGCTGTTCAAGGGGCCGACCGCGCTCGCGTTCTCGCGCGATCCGGTCGCGGCGGCCAAGGTCGCCGTCGCCTATGCCGGCAAGAACGACAAGCTGACGCTGGTCGCCGGCGCGCTCGGCGAACGTCAGCTCGATGTCGCCGGCATCAAGGCGCTGGCGGCGATGCCATCGCTCGATCAGCTGCGCGGCAAGCTCATTGGCTTGCTGCAGGCGCCCGCGACCAAGATCGCCGGCGTGCTGCAGGCGCCGGCCGGTCAGCTCGCGCGCCTGCTGTCGGCCCACGCCGCCAAGGGCGACAAGGCCGCCTGACCCTATTCATTCCATCCATCCATCAACACCATTCACCCGAGGAGTAAGGACCATGGCTAATCTCGATACGATCGTCGAAGAGCTCTCGAAGCTCTCGGTTTTGGAAGCGGCCGATCTCGCGAAGAAGCTCGAAGAGAAGTGGGGCGTCTCGGCGGCCGCGCCGGTCGCCGTCGCTGCCGCGCCGGGTGCCGCCGCCGCACCGGGTGCCGCCGCGGTCGAGAAGACGGAATTCACCGTCGTTCTCACCGCTGCCGGCGAGAAGAAGATCAACGTCATCAAGGAAGTGCGTGCGATCACCAGCCTCGGCCTCAAGGAAGCCAAGGACCTGGTCGAGGCCGCGCCCAAGACGGTGAAGGATGGCGTCAACAAGGACGAGGCTGCGAAGCTCAAGAAGCAGCTCGAGGACGCCGGCGCCACTGTCGAGGTGAAATAAGGCCGGAAGGGCTTGACCGGCGGAGAAGATCAAGCGATATATACCGCACATGCCCAATCTTCCTGCCGGTAGTAGTGCCGGAGCGCGGGGTAGCTCGCGCTCGTCGGCGCTTGTCCTTTTGCGAAATCATATTTCGCAATGCCCCGCCATTAGGAATCGGGTGTTGGCGAGTCGATCCTAACGTCTGGTCGAAAGAACTGCCGCGTCGGACGCCCCGCAAGACCGACGCGATGATGAGGAGCATCCATGGCTAAGTCGTTCACCGGCCGCAAGCGCATTCGCAGGAGTTTCGGACGCATCCCCGAGGTTGCGCCGATGCCCAATCTGATCGAGGTGCAGAAGAGCTCCTACGATCATTTCCTGCAGATGGGCGTGACGGCGGAAAACCGCGCCAGCGTCGGCCTGCAAGAGGTCTTCCGGTCGGTCTTCCCGGTGCGCGACTTCTCCGATCGGGCGCGCCTCGAGTTCGTCCGCTACGACCTCGAAGAGCCGAAATACGACGTCGAGGAGTGCCAGCAGCGCGGCATCACCTATGCCGCGCCGCTGCGCGTCACCCTTCGCCTCGTGGTCTGGGACATCGACGAAGAGACCAAGGCCCGCTCCATCCGCGATATCAAGGAGCAGGACGTCTACATGGGCGACATGCCCCTGATGACGAAGAACGGCACCTTCATCATCAACGGCACCGAGCGCGTCATCGTCTCGCAGATGCATCGCTCGCCTGGCGTCTTCTTCGACCACGACAAGGGCAAGACCCACTCGTCGGGCAAGTATCTGTTTGCCGCGCGCGTCATTCCCTATCGCGGCTCGTGGCTCGATTTCGAGTTCGACGCCAAGGACCACCTCTATGTCCGCATCGACCGGCGCCGCAAGCTGCCGGTGACGACGCTGTTGCTGGCGCTCGACGGTGCCGCAACCGCGACCCTGCGCCGCGAGCGCGCCGCCGAAAGCAAGCCGCTGCTGCCGACCGAGGCGCACGGCATGTCGAAGGAAGAGATCCTCGGCTATTTCTATGCGCCGACGCCGTTCTCGCGCATCAAGCCGGGCAAGAACACCAAGGGCGGCTGGAAGGCGCCTTTTGACCCGAACCGCTATCGCGGCCACAAGCTGACGCACGACCTGATCGACGCCCGCAGCGGCAAGGTCAGGCTCGAGGCCGGCGAGAAGTTGCCGCCGCGGCTTGCCAAGAAGCTCTACGACGACGGGCTGAAGGAGGTCCAGGTCGGCTCCGAAGAGCTGATCGGCCGCTTCATTGCCGTCGACCTCATCAACGAGGAGACCGGCGAGGTCTATGCCGAAGCCGGCGACGAGATCACCGAGCAGTTGCTGCAGACCGTTGAGGGTGCGAACGTTGCCGAGCTGCCGGCGGTCGGCGTCGACCATGCCAGCGGCGGTCCGTATATCCGCAACACGCTGCTGATCGACAAGAACTCGGCGCGCGAAGAGGCGCTGATCGACATCTATCGCGTCATGCGTCCAGGCGAGCCGCCGACGCTCGAGACCGCCGAAGCGCTGTTCAAGAGTCTATTCTTCGATCCGGAGCGTTACGATCTTTCCGCGGTCGGCCGCGTGAAGATGAACTCGCGCCTCAGCCTCAAGACCGAGGACACGGTCCGCGTCCTGCGCAAGGACGACATCCTCGCCATCCTCAAGGTGCTCGTCGAGCTCAAGGACGGGCGCGGCGAGATCGACGACATCGACCATCTCGGCAATCGCCGCGTGCGATCGGTCGGCGAGCTGATGGAAAATCAGTATCGCATCGGCCTCTTGCGCATGGAGCGCGCAATCCGCGAGCGCATGAGCTCGGTCGAGATCGACACCGTGATGCCGCACGACCTGATCAACGCCAAGCCGGCGGCGGCCGCGGTGCGCGAGTTCTTCGGCTCGTCGCAGCTCTCGCAGTTCATGGACCAAACCAATCCGCTGAGCGAGATCACGCACAAGCGCCGGCTCTCGGCGCTCGGCCCGGGCGGCCTGACGCGCGAGCGTGCCGGCTTCGAGGTGCGCGACGTGCATCCGACGCATTACGGCCGCATCTGCCCGATCGAGACCCCCGAAGGTCCGAATATCGGTCTGATCAACAGCCTTGCGACCTACGCGCGGGTGAATCAATACGGCTTCATCGAGAGCCCGTATCGCCGCGTGGTGAACGGCAAGGTCACCGAGGAGGTGGTCTATCTCTCCGCCATGGAGGAAGGCCGCTACGCGATCGCCCAGGCCAACGTCGAGATCGACGGTCACGGCCGGGTCAAGGCCGACCTGACGAATTGCCGCAAGGGCGGCGATTTCGTCATGGCGCGACCACAGGACATCGACTTCATCGACGTGTCGCCCAAGCAATTGGTCTCGGTCGCCGCGGCGCTCATCCCGTTCCTCGAGAACGACGACGCCAACCGCGCGCTGATGGGCTCGAACATGCAGCGCCAGGCGGTGCCGCTCATCCGCGCCGAGGCGCCGCTCGTCGGCACCGGCATGGAGGAGACGGTGGCGCGCGATTCCGGCGTGACCATCATCGCGCGTCGCTCGGGCGCGGTCGATCAGGTCGACGGTATGCGCATCGTCATCCGTGCCACGGAAGACACCTCGGCTGAATCGCCGGGCGTCGACATCTACAACCTGCTCAAGTTCCAGCGCTCGAACCAGAACACCTGCATCACCCAGCGGCCGCTGGTCCGCGTCGGCGACGTGGTCAAGGCCGGCGACGTGATCGCCGACGGTCCGTCGACCCAGCTCGGCGAGCTGGCGCTCGGCCGCAACGTGCTGTGCGCCTTCATGCCGTGGAACGGCTACAACTTCGAGGACTCGATCCTCATCTCCGAGCGCATCGTGTCGGACGACGTCTTCACCTCGATCCACATCGAAGAGTTCGAGGTGATGGCGCGCGACACCAAGCTCGGCCAGGAGGAGATCACTCGCGATATCCCGAACGTCGGCGAGGAAGCGCTCAAGAACCTCGACGAGGCGGGCATCGTCTATATCGGCGCCGACGTCAAACCGGGCGACATTCTCGTCGGCAAGGTGACGCCCAAGGGCGAATCGCCGATGACGCCGGAAGAAAAGCTGCTGCGCGCGATCTTTGGCGAAAAGGCCTCGGACGTGCGCGACACCTCGCTGCGCCTGCCGCCGGGCGTTTCCGGCACCATCGTGGAAGTTCGCGTATTCTCGCGCCGCGGCGTCGACAAGGACGAGCGCGCGCTGGCGATCGAGCGCGCGGAGATCGAGCGTCTCGCCAAGGACCGCGACGACGAGCGCACCATCCTCGAGCGCAGCTTCCACGCGCGTCTCAAGGAGCTGCTGGTCGGCCAGGAAGCGACCTCGGGACCCAAGGGCTTCAAGGGCGGCCGCGTCAACGAGACCGTGTTGGCGGAATTCTCGCCCCACCAGTGGAAGCAATTCGCGGTCAAGAACGACAAGCGCATGGCCGAGGTCGAAGGGCTGAAGAAGCTGATGGACGACTCCATCGGCGTCCTCCAGCGGCGCTTCGAGAACAAGGTCGAGAAGCTGCAGCGCGGCGACGAGCTGCCGCCAGGCGTCATGAAGATGGTCAAGGTGTTCGTCGCGGTGAAGCGCAAGCTCCAACCCGGCGACAAGATGGCCGGTCGCCACGGCAACAAGGGCGTGATCTCGCGCATCATGCCGGTCGAGGACATGCCGTATCTGCAGGATGGCACGCCCGTCGATATCGTGCTCAATCCGCTCGGCGTGCCGAGCCGCATGAATGTCGGCCAGATCCTCGAGACTCATCTCGGCTGGGCGTGCGCCAGCCTCGGCCGCCAGATCGGCGAGATCGTCGACAAGGCGCGCCGGCAGGGCAACCAGACCCGCGACGTGCGGCGTATCCTCAACCAGGTCTACGTCGACAAGACCGATCGCGACGACATCAAGAATATGGAGGACCCACAGATCCTCGAGCTCGCGGACAACCTCAGGCCCGGCATCCCGGTGGCGAGCCCGGTGTTCGACGGCGCGCGCGAGGACGACATCGTCGCCATGTTGAAGGAGGCCGGACTCGAGGCATCGGGTCAGGTCACCCTGGTCGACGGCCGCACCGGCGAGATGTTCGACCAGCGGGTCACCGTCGGCTTCATCTATATGCTGAAGCTGCATCACCTGGTGGATGACAAGATCCATGCCCGGTCGATCGGTCCGTACAGCCTGGTGACGCAGCAGCCGCTCGGCGGCAAGGCGCAGTTCGGCGGCCAGCGCTTCGGCGAAATGGAAGTGTGGGCGCTCGAAGCTTACGGCGCGGCCTATACGCTGCAGGAAATGCTGACGGTGAAGTCCGACGACGTGTCGGGCCGCACCAAGGTCTACGAGGCGATCGTCCGCGGCGACGACAACTTCGAGGCCGGCATTCCGGAATCGT
>Ga0307373_10015930_pt1 | contig 10154 bp, 9 predicted proteins | sample OX2MG_FD_202534 | JGI IMG/M metagenome (GOLD analysis project Ga0307373, IMG submission 202534) | Soil microbial communities from Risofladan, Vaasa, Finland - OX-2 | ecosystem: Environmental > Terrestrial > Soil > Coastal area > Acid sulfate soil | place: Finland: Risofladan, Vaasa | collected...
CTTGGTAAGGAAGAGGTCGCGGGTTCAATCCCCGCCCTGGGCTCCGCTGATCTCAGGGACACCACTTAAGTGGACGGGTTCTTGACTGCCCCCCACTCTTGGCCGCACAGCGCTAGGGGCTGGGAACTTGGTAATTACCGGCAGGGGGAGGGGCGAGGCGGTCGCCGGTCGAGGGCAAGGGTCAGGGCCGGCTGTGCCATTCCCCAAGGGGTGCGTCCTCGATGGTATAGCGCACTGCGTCCGAAAAAGTCAGCCCCTCTACCCGCTCAGCTCAGCCCGCTGACTTTGACGGAAGCCTGGGTGAGATCGGCGTCGGCGAAGACGCCTCCATCTCGCGCGACGGACATCCGGCACCGACGATCCTTCCGGTGCTCGGAGCCCGACGTCTACTGGTCTATCCGCTGCTGAAGCTGAGGTTACGCGTCTGTGTGCCGGTCCCGGTGCTTGCGTTCAACGCGGACGGAGGCGGCGATCGGATAGGAAAAAATCCCCAAACGTGCTCGTTCACGGACACAGTGCCACCGAGCGGGGACCGGGGGCAGCCTAATGTGGGCCCATGTCCAGAGTCCGTCGCCGAATCACCTCCATGATGGGACCGGTCTCGGGGTCCCACCGCACCACGACTGAGCGTCCGGCCCAGGCTGGGTCCAGGGCAGAGTGGTCGGAGCGCACGTGGGCACCGCGCGACTCTGTCCGGATCAGGGCCGCCCGCAGTACCAGTGAGGCCAAACGGCGCACGCGCTCGGCCTCCGCATCAATGGCAGCCGCTACCTGCAGGCGCTCCAGCCCCCGCTCCATGGCCGCCCCATCCCGAATTGGCCCCAGCGCCTGGGCCAGAACATGGCCAACTTGCTCCCGGTCCACTGCCTCGCGGCTGGCTGGGAGCAACCTCGACCCTTGCCTGGCCACTTCCAGGCGGTCGCCGTCAAGCGGCGGCCCGGAGAGGGGAGCGGCCGCCCCAAGCGCAGCCTGGGCGGCGCGGCGTCCGAACACCACCGCCTCCAGGAGCGAGTTGCTGGCCAGGCGGTTGGCTCCGTGGACGCCGGTGCGTGTGCACTCGCCGGCTGCGAGGAGGCCGGCAATGCCGGTCCGACCCCAGCTGTCGGTGGCGATGCCGCCCATGGTGTAGTGGGCGGCTGGAGCCACGGGTACTGGTTCTCGACAGGGATCGAGGCCAGCCGCCCTGCAGCGGTTGACAAAGCCGGGGAACTCATGGTTCAGGCGGGGACCCAGGTGGCGGCAATCGAGGAAGACATGCGGAGACCCCTGCCGGCCCAGGTGCCGCACGATCGCCGTGGTCACTGTGGCGCGGGGCGCCAACTCACCTGCCGGGTCGACATCGAGTAGAAACCGGCGGCCCGCACCATCCACTATGTATGCGCCGGCACCCCGCAGGGCCTCGGTCAGCAGGAAGGGCTCGCCGGAACCGGCGAAGACGGTGGGGTGGAACTGGATGAACTCGAGGTCGGCGAGCGAGGCCCCTGCCTCCAGCGCCGAGATCAGGGCTGAGCCGTCGCAGGCGCGACTGGTGGGGGTGCGGGGGAACAGCCCGGCATAACCGCCCGTGGCCAAGAGCACGTCCTTGGCTCGAACTTCGAACTGCCGCGCATGGTGGCAAAATCGGGCGCCAACTACAACCTCGTTCTCCACCAGCAGAGCCACGAGTCGGCCCTCGCGCCACGGGGAAGACGCTCGCCCGGCCGGAAGGCTGGAGAGACGGGCCCGGAGCGTCGCCATCAGAGCGGCACCGGTGGCGTCGCCGCGGGCATGCAGGACCCGCGGCCGGGAATGGGCGGCTTCCAGCGCCAGCGCCGGCCCTTGGTCGCTGAGGTCGAACTCCATTCCCTGTGCGGCCAACCAGGCCACTGCTTGGGGGGCTGAGCCCGCCAACAGCTTGATCATCTCCCAGTCGCCCGCCGAGGCACCGGCGACCATGGTGTCGCGCGCGTGGAGCCCCGGCGAGTCACCAGGACCCACCGCGGCCGCGATTCCCCCCTGGGCCCGCTCAGAGGCTCCAGGCCCGGTCGCGACGACGACCACTCTGGCCCCACCGGCCCGGGCTTCCAGGGCCGCCGACAGACCGGCCAGGCCGGCGCCCACGATCAGGAGCTCAACTTGGGGCTTGGGCCTGATCATCCCAGGCTGACCATGCGCTCCAGGGCGCGCCGAGCCCGCACCGCCACGTCGTCCGGCACACTCACCCGGTGCACGCCCTCCTGGAGCGAGCGCAGCACCTTGGGCAGGGTGATCTTCTTCATGTAACGGCACACCGCCCGCTCGCTGGCGGCCACCATCTTGGCCTCGGGCACCTCCTTGCCCAGGCGGTGGATGATGCCGATCTCAGTGGCAATGACGAAGTGGCGGTTGGATGAACGGCGGACATGCTCGACCATGCCCTCCGTGGACAGGACATGTGTGCGTGTGGGGTCGAGGTCGCCGACGGCCGCCAAGTACATGCAGGAGCTGGCACAGCCGCACTCGGGGTGGACCAGCAGATCCGCGTCTGGGTGGTGGCGACGGACTTCATCCAAGTCCTGGGGCCGGATGCCTGCATGGACGTGGCACTCGCCGGGCCAGACGTGCAGACGGCGCCCGGTCACCTGCTCCAGGTAGGCGCCCAAGAAGATGTCGGGGGCGAAGAGGATGGAACGGTCTTCGGGAATGGCCCGGATGACCGCGGCCGCGTTGCTCGAGGTGCAGCAATAGTCGCTCTCCGCCTTGACCTCGGCGCTGGTGTTCACGTAGGTCACCACCACGGCGTCCGGATGCTGGGCCTTCCACTCCCGGAGCTGCTCAGCGTTTATGGTGTCCGCCAGGGAACAGCCGGCGTCGAGGTCGGGGAGCAGGACGGTCTTGTCGGGGTTGAGGATGGCGGCCGTCTCGGCCATGAAGTGGACGCCGCAGAGGACTATGACCTCGGCCTTGGTGGCAGCCGCAGCGCGGGCCAGGTTCAACGAGTCGCCCACCATGTCGGCCACGTCCTGGACCTCGGGCACCTGGTAGTTGTGGGCCAGGATGACCGCGTTGCGCTCTCGAGCCAGCTCTCGCACCTTCGCCTGGAGAGCCGCGATGTCCCCAGGCGGCTGCCGGCGCCGGTACTCGTTCGCGTCGGTGTCGAGCTCTGCTGTCAGTTGGCGGGGGTCGGCGGCGGCGGAGATCTCGGAGGTCGAAGTCATGTTTGCGTCACCTCCAGGTCCGGACCATCTCCATGGAGATGTCCAGGGCAGGGGCCGAATGGGTGAGGGCTCCGACTGAGATGCGGTCGATGCCGGTTGCGGCATAGGCGGCAACGGTGTCCAAGCGGATGCCACCGGAGACCTCCAGCCTGGCGCGGCCCGCAGCCTGGCGAACGGCGGCGGCCACCTCGGGCGGTGTCATGTTGTCGAGCAGGACCAGGTCAGCACCAGCGGCCAGAGCCTCCCGGAGCTGGTCCAGACTCTCGACTTCGACTTCGACCTCATGCCCGGTCGCCCGGGCCCGCCGCACCGCCTGCTCCACGCCGCCGACCAGAGCGATGTGGTTGTCCTTGATAAGAACCGCCTGGGCGAGGTCGGAGCGGTGGTTGTGGCCCCCGCCGGCCAGCACCGCGTAGCGCTGCAATGGGCGGAGGCCAGGCACGGTCTTGCGGGTGTCGAAGATGGGGACGGGATGGGCGGCATCGACGAATCGCCGGGTGAGGCTGGCCACCCCCGACAGCTGCTGCAGGAAGTTGAGGGCCACGCGCTCGCCTTGCAGCAGCGGGGCAAGCGGGCCCCGGAGTTCGCCCACCACCTCGCCGGGTGCGACCTTGCCACCGTCTGGTACCTCGACCCGCAGTTTCACCCGGTGGTCCAACTGGCCGTAGACCTCCTCGACCATGACCAGGCCCGCGACCACTCCTGCCGAGTGGGATCGGAGCTGGGCTCGGCCAGAGAGCTCTTCCCGGACCAGGGCATGGGTGGTGATGTCGTCGCGAGCGGCATCCTCGTCCAACGCCTCGGCGACCTTCGCCACCAGATAGTTGACGGTGAGTGGGAGCGGCCACTCCACCTGGGCAGTGCCAGGAGACGGTGCTCTGCTCATCCGAGTTGCTCCTCCACATCGTGCCAGGGCAGCTCCCGGGGCCATGTGCCCATCACTGGACCTGTGAATCGGTAGAGATCTCCGGGTCGGCCCACCCGGCCCCCGGCGGCCCGTCGGCCGACAGGAACCAGCACTCCGGAGACGAAGAGCGGGCTGAAGGCCTTCTTGAAATTGCCGGTGTTGAGCCGGAGCAGGGCAGGGTCGAGGATGGCGGCGTAGACCGCTCTCAGCTCGGGCAAGGTGAACGCCTCTGGCAGTAGCTGGAAGGCGAGCCAGGAGTACCGCAGCTTGGACTGAGTCCGGTTCATGGCCACCCGGAGCATGTCCGCATGGTCGAATGCCAGCGACTCCGCGGGCAGGCCCCGGACCGGAACCCATTCCGCGCGCATGATGCCTCCGCCTGGGACCAGACTCAGCCCGTCGCTGCCCTCCAGGGCCAGGTGGGCGACCGAGACCACCCGGCCCCGGGTGTCGCGATCGGGCGCCCCGAAAGTCCCCAGTTGTTCCAGGTACCAGCCGGCGGCATCGAGACCGGCCTTGGTTTTCAGGGCCCGCCGAGCAGCCGCGTCAAAGGTCTCCTCGGTCCTGACCAGTACGCCGGGGAACGACCACTTACCAGCGAAGGCCGCGTCCTCGCGTTTGACCAGGAGCACCTGCCACGCCCGGTGGATGGATTCCTCCAGGCGGACGCTGAATAGGACCACGTCCACGGCTACCACGGCATTGGGATCGAGCCCGCCTGGGACTCTGGAGCTCGGCCGTCTGGGGATCGATCGCATCGGATCTAACTATAGTAGATTCAAATCCAAGCGACGCAAAAGGCCTGGGCAGGAGCGTGACTGTTCCGGGTTGTAGTCGGGGGCCGCGGCAGAGCCTGCCTCCCGGAGCGGGCGGACCAGGCAAGGCTCTGGGCGCTGGTGCGCGGTCACTGGGAGATCTAGAACCAGATCCGCTGGGTGTGCAGGACGTTGACCATGGGGGCGAACCGGTCCCAGGTCCGCACGGAGAAGTCGCCCTCTACGATGGCGAGCCTGCGCAACCTGGTGATCGGGGCGCTGCGGCTGGAAGGGGAAGAGAACATCGCAGGGGACTGCGCTGGGCTGGACGCCATCCCAGCAGGGCGCTCCAGCTACTGGCGCTTATACCCCCACCCCTGACCTCGAACCTCTCCCCGCCGGATGGGGTGACTGCGTTCGCTCCGAAGTGGCTGCGGATCCCCCGCCGCCGCTACTTTCGGGAGCAGAGGGGACCCTTGCGGTCCACCTCTGGGTGGGCCGCGCCTGAGTTTGGACTCGCTCTTCCTGCTGGCTGCCCTCAACTTGCAGGAATTTGCCGATTGGGGTGCCCGCGCTGGCACCCCAGTGGGCCTGATAGACTCCGCGACCATGATAGGGACTGAAGCGGGCCTGACCAGGCGGCTGGCGGTCGACTTCGGCCGCTTGCAGACGATGCTCTGTAGAGGCTGACCTCCGACCTCACCGAAGCGTCCCCGTCTTCCGGCCTGCGGTGGCTCGCATGCATCCACCGCGACCCCTGGCGCGACAGGCCTCTGCGAGCGCGGCCGCCCTGCTGATCACGCTGCGACGCTCGGGGCTGTGGCCTCCCATAGTCCCTTCGGTGGTCGTCGTCGAGACGGGACAGGTCGGCTCTGACGCCTCTTCCAACAGTCTCCTCAATGGCTGTGGCGTGGTGACCGAGTTGCCCGAGCCTCTGGAGCGACGGCAGCTGCCCTCCGGTACCAGGCCCGGCGCGGCTCCGCGGTCGCTGTCATCGTCGTGGCCACTGCAGCGCCTCGAGGGACGGTGTGCACTGGGAATATCAAGGATCTCCAAGCGCTCGCTGCCCAGGCTCGCGGCGTGATGATCGCGCAGGTGTGACCGGTGCTGACCGTAGGACCAGGCGTCCCCGAGCGTCAGCGGGAGTTCCTGGTTCGCCAAAGCTGCGATGAGTTGCAGGGGTTTCTCTTGGATCGGCCCGCGCTGGCTGCTCTTGGGGTTTGATGGCCGAACCATGTCCCTGAAATCACATGCTCCCCGGGTCGGTGGAGTCGACCGGGGCAGTTCTCCTCGGGCTTGCAACGCTGGATTGACCGGGCGCCACGATAACTCGACGTTAGTTGGAGCTGGAGAGCCGGAGAGTTGGTGGACGAGTGGCGTCGAAGCGGGGGCCGTGCTATGGTGGACCGGCAGGAGGTCCCGGGACCCAGCTGCTGGGGGCGGCGGCAGAACCAGGAGCGGAGCACGGCTAGGTGCAGATCACGGGGGTAGATCCCCTTGCCTACGAGCCGGGTCCGGCCGCGGCGGACGGCTTGTCGCTCCCAGTGTCGGGGAAGCTGGCGCATCTCATGCCGCTGCCTTGGTGCTTCTCCCAGCCAGGCTGTCCGGCCCAGTTTGACAGTCCACTTGCGGTCCGCGACTGGATCGAGGCCAGCCTCTTCAGCGGTGTCCTTGACTTCGAGGGAACCCGCTCTTGTCTCCGGTTGTACGTGGTGAAGGGCCGTGTTTGTGGGATGGAGGCACGAGCGGGTGGCGTATTGGTCGCGGGTCCAGCCGCAGCGCTTGCTCCCCTCGGGCTCCTGGAGCGGCATCCTGTGACTTCATACGCGCTCGAGGCAGACGCGGCGCGAGGGCTGGCCGTGCTCTCTTCCACAGTGCTTCTGCCGTGGAGTGAGGGGCATGTCATGGCACCGTGCTCCGTTTTGGACTTTGCCTTGATCGAAACGCTCACCTCGACTGCGCGGCTGGCGGCCATTGCCGTTCGCCACGGAGAGACGGCGGCCATCGGCTGGCGCGTCGGCCCGAGCCGGTTCGCAAGTGCGCCCGAGGGTGAGGAGGCGCGCGAGGGCACGGCGGCTCTCGAAGAGTTGTGGTCACCGGGTGGTGTTGCAAGGATCTGCTGGAGCCCTACATCGGATTTGCCGCCACTTCTTGCTCCATCCTCATAGTTGCCTCTCTGGTAGGGGCGCTGATCTGCCGCCAGCCGCTCGACGCGGCGACGGCAACCTCTGGTGCCTGACAGGGCCATGACCGGCCAGCGTCGACTTCAGCCACTCCCGGCTGACGGAGCGGCCGGTCGAGTTACCCGCCCGCCACAGGGACCGGCAACTGGTCCTCTTCGTCTTCTGGCTGCGCTCGGTCTGTCCGTTCAGCGCCCCGCGGATTGGGCCGGATGGCGCGCCACTGTCAGCGGTAGGAGCTGCAGGGTCGTAGATCCGGCCGGGTTCCGCCTGGCGACTCAGTTCTGAAACAGAGAATTCAGACTTGAGGTTGTCTGGGACTAGAATCTCTGGAACCCCGCCCAGGAACTCAAATAGGTGGACGTGGGCGGCAATCCAGTACGGCACCTCCTGAGAGGGCAGCACTTCCACGTAGGTGTAGTTGCTGGCCCCCAGCACCGCCACGAACAACTGGGCCTGCCCCACCACCCCGGTCTCCGGGTTCGTGATGGGAAGCGTCGGACCGGCAAAGTCGAGGAACACCTTCTCGCCCGCCCGGTGGTCCTGTCTCATCACCACGTCCAGTCGGCCTGCCCACCGCCGATAGTGGCGCACGAACTGGGTGTACTGGTACCCGTCGGGGTGATTCGCTTTGTACTCCATCCAGAGCAACTGCAGGGTCACCCCTTTCCGGCGCAGCTCCTGGTGGATCTCGTTCCAGTTGGGCTGCGGCCGCTGCTGCATCGGCAGCAGAGCATCCTTGCGGTACAGTCGGGCTTCCAGCTCGCGGTCGTCGAGATCCTGTGGCAATGGCCAGCCCAGACCGGCGGCCACTGCCTTGCTCAGGCAGTCAGCCACGGTCGTGTACGGGATCCCAAGAGCGGCCCCGGCCTGCCGGCGGCTCAATCCCTGCCCGAGTACTAGTCGGAGCACCTCTCTGATCTTGCGCATGGCGATTCGGGGTCTGGGCATCGGCACCTCCGGGGAAGTCGGCTCTGACTGTTCCCCCGAGGGTGCCCTACCCTCCTTACCTCATGCCGCCGCTCCGCCTATCCCCTCAGGGTGATCGGATTGCTCCGAAATGGCTGATCGGAATCCAGCGAAACCGGTGATCGGATTCGACCGAAACGCCTGATCGGATTGCTCCGAAATACGCAAATGGTGGCCGACCGAGAGTTGCAGATCGAGATGCTGCGGAAGGTGCCCACGGGAAAATGGTGAGCCCGGCGCGCCGGCGAGAGGCGGTACTGCACCTGGTGGAGAAGTACAACAGCAGCCAGCGGCAGGCGTGTCGGGCCCTGAACCATCCCCGGTCGACCCAGAGACGGACACCACGCCCGGTGGCGGCGCCGAGGAGCTCCTGCGCTCGCGGCTGAAGGACATCTCCACCAAATGGCCGAGGTGGGGTTTCCGGCGGGCCCACGCGACACTACGGCTGGAAGGCTGGAAGGTGAATCACGAGCGGGTGCAACGGCTATGGCGAGATGAAGGGTTGCGAGCTCCACAGCAGCCGCTGAAGCGGCGGCGATTGGGCCAGAGCACGGTGCCAGCGGACCGGCTGCGGGCGGAGCGGCCCAACCACGTGTGGGCGTTGGACTTCATGTTCGACACGACCTCAGATGGCAGGCCGTTCAAGGTGCTATCGATGTGTGACGAGTTCACCAAGGAGTGCATGGAAGGGCCAGTAGGACGCTCCATAACCGCCGATGCGGTTGTGACCGCTCTGGACAAGGCAGCGCTGGTGCGCGGCTTCCCAGAGTACGTGCGGTGCGACAACGGTCCCGAGTTCGTAGCCCGGGCGATCCAGGATTGGTGTCGGCAGACTTGTGCTCAAACCAGCTTCATCGACCCCGGCTCACCCTGGCAGAACCCCTACGTCGAAAGCTTCAACAGCCGGGCCCGAGATGAGCTCTTCGCCAGGGAGATATTCGACAGCATCCTGGAAGCCCAGGTTCCCTATGCGGACTGGTGCCACGCCTACAATGTCCACCGTCCCCACAGTGCTCTCAGCTACCAACCACCAGCGGCCTTCGCCAAGGCCTACAGGCAGTCGTAACTCTTACTGAGCCTGGCTCACATAACGGGGTCCTCACAGCTCCACTGTTATTCGCCGCCACATTCACTGCTCTCGGCTCTCGCCGGGAGGGTTACAACTGGCGACGAGACGCAGTCAGCAGTTTGGCCGTCCCACCCGGTGGCAGACTGCAGCAGATCAACTTCGTCACCACGGGGCTGCTGTTTCTGGCCGCAGGGCGCCAGCTGCGCGATCGAGCAGCCATCCCTGGTGTTGCGGCGCGACTCGTTCAAGCTGCTGGGATCGGACTGGTCGGATCCGGGGTTTGGGTCACGGACACAGTCCCGCAGCCCTTGGACGGCTCACGTCTTCCAGTCGAGCGCCTGGCACGAACCCGAGCAGGGCGCCTCCACGATGTGAGCGCCGTCCCTATCTTTCTCGGCATCCCGGCGGCGGCTCTGGTCTCGAGCGTCGCGGCAGCCCGCGCCCATGCTTGGCGTTGGAGCGGCTCGTCCGCGACGGGAGCCATCCTCAGGCCGGCGTTGTTCGTCTGCTTCGGAGCTTCATATGGCGCCGCACCAGCTCTCGCCGGCAAGGGGGGAATCTTCCAGCGCCTCTCAATCGGCACCGGCTTTGGCTGGGTGGCAGCTGCTTGCCTCCGCGGCCCCCGCTCACCTGGCGCCGACACCGCCAGCTAGGCCGCCACTCTGGTGGTGCCTCCGGCGAGCGGTGGACGGAGATCCCCAAGGCTTGGGAGATGGCCCAGCAGGCGGCCATGACGTTGCGCTGGAAGTGCACCGTGCAGCGCTGCCAGCTGGCCCCGGCGAAGCACTGCGCCAGGGCGGACCTGAGCCCTTCGTGGGCGTCGGAGATGACCAACTGCACTCCTCGCAGCCCCCGGGCCACCAACTGCCGGCAGAACTCCACCCAGAAGGCCTCGGTCTCGCTGGCTCCGACTGCTACCCCCAGAACGCATCTTCTCGTAGGTAGCGTCAAACCACACGTAGGGGTAAACGGCGTCATCCAACGGCCGGTCCCGGAACAGCGCCAGCTCCACATCGAGCTCCTGGCAAATGCGGCTCACCTCGCTCTTGGAGACGTGGCAGCCGCCCATCGCCTGCACCAGGTCGTCAACCTTGCGGG
>Ga0307373_10015931_pt1 | contig 10152 bp, 6 predicted proteins | sample OX2MG_FD_202534 | JGI IMG/M metagenome (GOLD analysis project Ga0307373, IMG submission 202534) | Soil microbial communities from Risofladan, Vaasa, Finland - OX-2 | ecosystem: Environmental > Terrestrial > Soil > Coastal area > Acid sulfate soil | place: Finland: Risofladan, Vaasa | collected...
ACGCGTGAACAAATTCACGTCTGCGCTCCGGGGCCTGTTGCTCTACCGCGGCATGAACGGAAACGGCGTGAGGCAGAAAACCGGGATCGCCAGCGAAAACCAGCCGACGAGCTTGCGGAAGCGGCCCAGCTCAACGCGGTCGTCGGCGGTGGGCGGGTGGCGCGTGCCCAGAAGCATGATCAAGGCCAGCATCAGGGTCCATTCGTAGCGGCCGGCGACGACGATGAATGCCATGGCGACGGCCACCGACGCCAGCGCCACCCAATGGGCGCGTCGGCCGAACAAGGCGTAGGTCACGTGCCCGCCGTCGAGTTGGCCAATCGGCAGCATGTTCAATCCCGTCACCAGCATCCCGACCCAACTGGCCATCACCAGGGGGTTGGCATGCACGATCAGCACCGTCCCCGGCGGGTCGTCGGGACGAAGCCAGGCGATCAGGAACTGGAAGATCAAAGGGTCGCCGAAAGTACCCTCCATTTCAGGCTTGAAGGGCAGCGCGGTCGCCGAGCGAATGCCGGCCCAAGCCAGCGGCATCGCGACGGCAAGCCCCGCCCAGGGACCGGTCAGGCCGATGTCGAAAAGTTGCTTTCGATCGGCCTGCGAGCCCCGCATCCCGATCACCGCCCCCATCGTTCCCAGCGGTGAAATCGGCATGGGGATGAAGTAGGGCAGACTGGCGGGCACGTGGTACCGCCGGGCTTGCAGATAATGGCCCATTTCGTGGGCCAGCAGAATGCCCATCACGGCTGCCATATAGACGACCCCCTGCCACCAATTCTCCGCGATGGGCCTGAACGGCGCGGCGAAATCGACGAGAGTCGCCGCCCTCCAGAAGTCGGACACCGTCCCCAACAGGTCGCCATTGGTCGCCGCCACCCAAAACGTCGACAGCGCGGTGGAGACGAACAAGATCGACGGAATTTGCAACCGCCAAAACTTCGGACGCGGCCGGCGGGCGGTGCATATTGGAGGGGCGATGGCCGGCGCCGGAGGGTCGGCCACGATGGTGGGAACCACCAATTCGAGAACCGCTCCCACGACCGGCTCGGTTGGCGGCGCCGCATTGCAAGGTTCGGCGGGCACCGCGTCGGCATCGGATTCCGGTGCGAGAGGGTCAAGCTCCATGCCTCCAGGATACCATATCGTGGCGCCGGAGGGGAATTTGTTGGACATGCTCGAAGTCGAGCTGATCGACGCCTCGTGGAAAGAGCGGCTGCCGGCGGAACTTGCCGATCGGTTGCAAGAGTTGCTTGACACACCCGACTGTTGAAGCCGGCTTCGTTGTTCCCACGCGGAAAGTGGGAACCTGGGTGTGCGGCTGATTACCAACATTGCACGGAGGTGCTCGCCATTTCACGGGGCCGCAGAGCGGCCGAAGATGTGTTCGGGGCACCCGTGTAGCGGGTCGGCAGAGCGTGGGAACAAGGAGCCATGCATGGGGACGCTGGTATGGCAGGTTGGAAACCTGCCCCACGTTTCAATGGACTCCCCTCGGCGCATCGCTTAGAATCGGGGGTCTGTCAGCCCACCTTTCGGAGAAGTGCCCGATGCCCGCCTATCCCCAGATGTTCCGCGTCCGCCAGAAGTTCGACGCGCCGCGACTTGACGATATTCTTGCCGCCGTCCGCTCGGAACTGGCCGGCCTGAACCTCCAACGCAAGGTCAAGCCGGGCCAGACCGTGGCCATCACCGCCGGCAGCCGCGGGATCGCCAACATCCACCTGATCATCAAGGCCGCGGTACAGTACTTTCAATCGCTCGGCGCCAAGCCGTTCATCGTGCCCGCCATGGGCAGCCACGGCGGCGGCACCGCCGAGGGGCAGCGGGCAATCATCGAGGGCTACGGCATCACCGAGGAGTTCTGCGGATGCCCGATCAAGGCCGGCATGGAGACCATCGTCGTCTGCCAGACGGCCGAGGGCTTCCCCGTCCACTTCGACAAGTACGCCTCCGAAGCCGACCACGTGCTAGTCTGCGGACGGGTGAAACCACACACCGACTTCGTGGGCGACGTGGAAAGCGGCTTGATGAAGATGATGCTCATCGGACTGGGCAAGCACAACGGCGCCAGGGTCTACCACCGGGCGATCCTCGATTACAGCTTCACGCAGATCGTGCGTAGCGTCGCGGGCCAGGTGCTCAAGCGCTGCCGGATCGTGGCCGGCCTGGCGACGATCGAAAACGGCTACGACGAAACGGCCAAGATCGCCGCCGTCCCGGCCGAGGCGATGGAAGAGCACGAAAAGCTGCTCTTGATCGAAGCCAAGCGGTGGATGCCGCGGCTGCCTTTCAAGCGGGTCGACATCCTGTTCATCGACGAGCTTGGCAAGAACATCAGCGGGGCCGGCATCGACACGAACGTGGTGGGGCGCAAGTTCGAGTTTCACCGCGCCGCCGCCGACGAATGGCCCAAGGTCAAGCGGATCGCCGTGCGGGGATTGACCGAGGAGACTCACGGCAACGCGTCAGGGATCGGCCTGATCGAGTTTTGCACGACGCGGACGCTCAGGCAGATGGACGACCGGATCACGCGCATCAACTGCCTGACCAGCGGCAACGTCGCGGCTTGCATGCTGCCGGTGAATTTCGACACCGACCGCGAAATCCTCGACGAAGCCTTGCCCACCATCGGCCTGACCGAACCCTTGGACGCCAAAATCCTCTGGATTCACAACACGCTCGACCTGGCCGAAGTCGAGTGCTCGCAGGTCTATTGGGACGAGGCCCAGGGCCGCGACGACCTGGAAATCATCAGCGAGCTGCGCGAGTTGCCCTTCGACTCCGACGGGAACCTTCCGCAATTCGTGGGGGAACTGGCAGTATTATAGATATAGATTTCGCGCATGCGGCTTTTGCCTAATGGGAATGCCAAGCTCGGCTGAGGGGCGACGATTCTACCGCGCAGCTCAGCAACGATTTGCCGATGCGGAATTCCTTTTTGGGAGTGATCGCACGACGGGTGCGGTGTACCTGGCCGGTTATGGTGTAGAGTGCATGTTAAAGGCACTGCTGCTCTCATTGCTTAAAGGGAGACGGCAACGGGCGCAGCTTGATTCCTTTCGCGGAAGTAAGGCGCACGACTTCGTGTGGCTCAAAGCGGAATACCAAAGACTCGGACATTCGATCCCAAGCCAGGTGGCGCGCCAACTTGTGCGGGTGAATTCCTGGTCGACGGATATGCGATATGCGCCGGGAATGATCAAGAAGCGGGAAGCCCAGGCATTCCTTGACGCGGCCGCCGCGGTCATTGCCTGGGCGGACGGACGTATATGATCAGGAGACCGAAAATGAGAAGTGGCAACAGGCACCCATCTCACGATCGCATCGTGGAACAGATCGTCGAAGCGCTCGCTCGATACAAGGCAAGGCACGCAAAAGCCTCGGTCGAAGTGAAACGTCAAAACAGCGTGTCCGTGCGGATTCGCATCATCGATCCCGATTATCAGCGAATGGATCGGGTCGATCGCGACACCCACGCCTGGGAATTCCTCGACGATTTGCCTGACGAAACCAAAGCCGACATCACGATGCTTCTGTTGTTGACGCCCAAGGAAGCGAAAACCTCCTTGGCCAATGCCGAGTTCGAGGACCCAATACCGTCCAGGTTGTAGTCGTGGGCGCTCAGCGTTCAATTCTGTCCGCCATCGCCACCGCGATCGGCACGAACACTATCAGCGATACCCAGGCGGCCAGGGCCGGCCGCAGCAGTGCGATGCCGCCCAAGTACTGAAAGCCCATTACGACCACCATGAAGGCCAACGAGACCAGGCCGCACAGCCCGATCGCCGCGAATACGTTTCGGTTGTTCCCGGAGAGCACCAACGGCAGGCCCAGGAACAAGAGCGTCATGTCCAAGAACGGTTGCACGATCCGCGTGTGGATCGAGACACGGACGTCGGCCCCGAAATTGCCCGCCAACGCCAGGCTCTTGTTCGAGAGCCCCTCGATCAGTTGCGAAGTCGACGAGAACTGCCGCCAGCCCCGCCCGCCGGTGAGATGGTCGAAGTTGACGTCGCTGACGACGAAACACTGGTCGGGCTCGAGCCACTTCGGCTCGTCGCGAGGCGTGATGATCACACGCTTGCCGTCGAGCACGAACGACGGTTGCCGGCCGATTTCAGCCGACCGGCTCACGCCCTTGAGCAAGTAGCCGCCGTCGCGGCCGCCGCGCGCCTCCTGATAGTACGCGTTGTCAGCCACCAGTTGTCTGCCGAAGCGGAGCATGGGGTCGGGCAGGCGGAAGCTGGGTTTGTAGATCCGCCGTTCGTCGCCGAAGCTCTGGACGCCGTTCAACAAAATATTCGTGGCGTCGTCGAAACGCGGCTTGATGCTTTCGCCATTCTCACCCGTCAGGTTCTTGGGATCCTTTTCCAGTTCTCGCGAAATCCGGGGGATCACCAGCTCGCGACCGGCGGCCGTCGTCAAGCTGACGAGCGCCGAGGCCGCCACGATCGGCATGATCACCCGCTTTCGCGACACGCCCGCGGCCATCAACGCCGTCAGTTCGTTGTGCCGTTGAATCCAGGTCACGGTGAACATGCCGGCGATCATCGTCAGCATGTTGCTCATGCGCTCGAAGAAATAGATCGAGCGGTAGACGTAGAACCAGAACATCGTGCCCAGCAGGTTTCCCTGTTTCTCGGTAAAGTGCAGGAACTCGTCGAGATTGCTGAAGGCGTCGAAGACGACATACAGCCCGTCGAGGCTGCAGAAGCAGATCACGAACACCTGGATGAACTGCCGCAGCAGGTACCGGTCGATGATCCACATGGTGTTGGCACCCTCTCTTTACCTGTCGTCGAATCGTGGTATTTCAGTCAATGGCCCGCCTTCCGCCGCGCGGATGGCGCGGGCCAGCGCGGCGACCCCAAGTCGTATCTGCTCGCAGCTCTGCACGCCGAAGCTCAGCCGCGCGGTGCTCCGGCGCCGCGGCCGGCCTTCGCCGGGAAACGAGTACTCGCCAGGCACGTACAGCACTTTTTCACGCATCGCCAATTCGAACAATCGCCCGCCGGGTCCGGCATCGAGGTGATCGGGCATTTCCAGCCAGACGTAGAGTCCGCCCTCGGGCCGCAGCCAGCGCACGCCGGCCAATGGGGCCAAGTGTTCTTCGCAGGCCGCGAGCATCGCCGCCAGTTTGACACGGTACTCGGCCCGCAACAGTGCGACGTGCGGCCAGAACGTTCCCTGGTCCAGCATCGTAGCCACCAGCCGCTGGTTGAAGTGCGGCGAGCCGAAGTTGACATTGCCTTTCTGGTCGCAGACCGGACCGACGAGGCGCTTGGGCAACAAGCCGTACCCCACGCGCAGGCCGGGAGAGAACGACTTCGAGAACGTGTGCGCCGCCACGACCGTGTCGCCCGACTCGTCGAACGACCGCAGGCTCGGCACGTCGTCGCCGGCGTAACGCAACTCGCGGTAGGCCATGTCGTCGATCACGTAAATCGTGCCATGCCGCGACCAGCGTTTGGCCAGTTCGACGACCGCCGGCCGCCGCGCGGCGGCGAGCGTCACGCCACGAGGATTGTCGAAGTAACTCACCACGTAAATGGCCTTGACCCGCGCCAGTTCGCCAGCCGCATCCAGCCGCTTGAGCTCGTCCTTGAGCGCCTCGGGCACCAGCCCCTCGTCGTCGGTCGCCACGCCGATCGAGCGGACGCCTAGGTTCTTCGCTAGCCCCAAGAAGACGAAGTAGCTGGGCGACGTCGTGAGGACGATGTCGCCGGGGTCAAATATCGTGTCGGCCACCAGGTGCAACAGTTCGTTGCTGCCGGCCGTCAGCACCAGTTGCTCGATGGTCAACCCTTGGATGGGCGAGGTTGGTCCATCCGCCGCGATCAAATCGGCTAGGAGCCGCTCGCGCAGCGCCGGGTCGCCGGGCGTCGTGCCGTACTGCAGCGCCGCGCGGGCTTGCTCGGGATCGGACCAGAGGGCCTCGAGCGCCTGACGCGCGGCTTCGACCGGCAGCGTCTCCTGATCGACAAATCCCGCCGCCAGCGAGATCAAGTGCGGGTGGGCCAGGGCCTGCTCCATCAGAAAGCTGATCGGCTGGCCCGTGGCCTGCGACGCTCGGCGACTGAGATGTGGCTCGGGAGGCATGCGGAGATGGAGGCCAAGGGAGACGGTTCGCGAACCCGGCGAAAACGCCGGACCGCACAAGCGGGAGACCCGCGAAGAGGTGGTCCGGCTTTCCGGTAGGGTGGGACCAGATCCGGGGCACCCGCGCAGCGGGTCGGCGAGCGCAGGCCCACCATTGACGGACGATGGTGGGCCGGCGCTCGCCTAGGGCGAGCTTGTCCCACCCTACGGCCGCAATCCGGCCGCGGGCAGGATACGGCAATACCGGTGTGGTCGTCAACATCGGCATTGAGCGCCGCCAATGGCCCATATCAACGCTAGCATCGGCAGGTTCCCGTGCGGCCCTTACCCCAGCAACACGCCCGCATAGCCCACCACCCGGTCGCGGTCGCCGCCGGCGTCGGCGCTGGTGGCGTAGCCGACTCGCTGGGCGCGCGAAAGCATGCCGAGCCGCTGCAAGGTCTCCATCACGATCACCGCCGGCAAGAGGCCGCACATGCTGATCTGATTCCGCGTGACGATATCGTAGAGCGCCGCCGGATCGAGCCGCTCCAGGGCCGCCAGCGCGATCGCGTCCAAGCGACGGTTTTCTTCGTCGTCGGCGTAATGGTTCATGTCGCTCGAAATCACCAACAACGGGCGATCGGCGCGGCCAAGCATGACGCGTGCCAGCCCCTCGGCAAACTGCCGCGCGCGCTCTAGGTTGCCCGCCCCGATGGCGATGCCCACCACCTTGGCCCGCGGCGCGAGCCTGGCGAGGAATGGAAGCTCGACCTCGATCGCATGCTCCTGCTGGTGCGCCGCGGCGTCGAATTGCAAGCCAGGGATCGCCAGCGTAAGCTGACGCGCCAACTCAGGATCTGAAGCCATGTTCGCGCCGGGCAACGACCAGGTATGGTGCGGCGCCACCGACCAATCGACCCCGTGCGGCGTGTGTTTGGGACCGATGACGATCACCGTTTCCGGAATTCGTACCCGCCTGAGCGTGTCGGCGGCGATCCTCCCGGAATAAACCAGCCCGGCATGGGGCACCATCACCGCGGGCCAAACCGCCGGCTCGATCGGCTCGCCCGCCATGAGACCATCGACCAGCGCCGCGAGCGCCGCCGGCTCGGCCGGGTAGAACCTGCCGGCCACGGCGGCGGGCCGCACCGCCGGACCCGCCTGCGGCCTGGGCGCGTGCGAAGCGGCCAGCCGCCGCACGGTACACACGGCCGCCAAAGTAAAAACGGCCGCCGACTCAGGGACGAGCACCTGGGCCGCCTTCGCCGTTTTACGCAGGATCGCCTCGGGTTGCAATCCCGGAGCGAACGTGACCGCCGACTTGCCCCCTTCGACGACGAGCAACGCGCGGCTGGCCGGGTCGAAGCCGGCAAGGTCGGCGCCCTCGACGGCGCCGTGCGCCGCCGGGTCAAAGAGCACGAGAAGATCAACCTGCGCCGCGGCCAGTAAAGCGCCGTCGACGCCGGCGGCGCGCAACGACTGTCCCATGGCTTCGGCCAGGCCGTAAAGGGTGGCCTGCAAGGGCATGGCTTGCCGCAGCGCGTGCTTGCTGGAGTGCAGCCACGGATTACCATCGGCCGTCGTGAGCACCACCGCCACGCCGTTGACGTTGGCGTCGGCCACGCCGTAGGCGTAGCAATTGGGCGTGGCGCCGGCGGCCACCGCCAGGATGTTGCTCCGGAAAAACTCGGCCAGGGCGGTCGTGTCGGCCGGTGAGAGCGGCTGCGGAAAACTCGGCGAGGCGAGTTCAGGCGGTGGCGCCGGAGCGATTTCGGCCAGCGAACCGGCGAGGACCTCTCCCTCGAACGTCGAGATCGTCGCGTCGTCGTCTTTCCACGCCGATGCCGGCAAGCCCGCCTTGAGAGCGACGTGCCGAAGGAACGCTTCGGCGTCGAGCTTTTGATCTACCGCCACCGACGGCAAGAGCAACCCCCGCGATTCGCCCTTGGCGATCTGCAGGCCGTGCTTGCCGATGGTCACCGCCTTCAAGCGATCTTCGCCGCGTTCGGCCAACCGCCGGCTGCCGTGGAGCAGCCAGACTTCAAGATCGACGTGCGCAAGCTCGCTGAGCGACAGCGGCGGGAATCGTGGATCGTCGTTGGCCGCACGGCCGGCGGCGTGCGCCAGCGCCTGCGACAGCGGGACCGACTGCCCCAGGAAACCGCAACAGCTCCGCAAACGCCCCGCGCGCTTCAGGCTCACGAAGACGCCCATCACCGGCGTTTGGGCCGCGCCGGCCAGCGTCGTGTCGGTCAAAGGCGCGAGTCGAGCGCCGGCGGCCGCGGCCACCCAGTTTCCGGCCGCGCGCAGGATTGCTTGGCGCCGCTCGGCGCTCAACTCCGGAGGACCGCAAACCAACGGCTCGGTTCGCACGGACGTTTCGGCTGGTCGTGTGCTCATGGTGCTCCCTGGGTTCGGTGCCGCGAACGACGCGATCCGCACGGGTACGCGCTTCTGCCCCCAATTGCCCGGCGAACGGTCGAAGTGTCCGGCGATGCGCGTGCCGCAGCCGGGGCAACGGTCGAGCCGCATGGCGTATTTGGGCAATTCGTACCAATCGCGCTCGATCAGCAGCTTGCGGCAGTGGGGGCAATAGGTGCTCTGTTGCGGCGGCGCGTGAATGTTGCCCACATAAACATAGTTGAGTCCCTGTGCGCGGGCGACCTCGTGGGCGGCCAGCAGTGTTTCGGGCGGCGTGTGGCCGCGATCGGTGAGCCGGAAGTCGGGATGAAAGGCGGTGAAATGCACGGGCACGTCGGGTCCGACGTTGGCCAGCACCCAGTCGCACATCTGGCGGATTTCGTCGAGCGAGTCGTTGGCCCGCGGAATCACCAGGTTCGTGATTTCGAACCAGACATCGGTCTCGTGCTTGAGCCAGCGGAGCGTGTCGAGCACGGGTTGCAGGTGCGAGAGCGTGAGGTGCCGATAGAACCCCTCGGTAAAGCCCTTGAGATCGACATTGGCCGCGTCCATGACCTCGTAAAACGGCCCTCGGGCGGCAGGCGTGATGTACCCGGCGGTGACCGCCACGGCCTTGACGCCCGCGGCGCGGCAGGCCTTCGCCGTGTCGATCGCGTACTCGGCCCAGATGACCGGGTCGTTGTACGTGAAAGCCACGCTACGGCAACCCAATTGGCGCGCGGCCTCGGCCACGGCATCCGGGGTGGCCTCCTCGCTCAATTGTTCGATCTCGCGCGACTTGGAAATCGACCAGTTCTGGCAGAACTTGCAACCCAGGTTGCACCCGGCCGTACCAAATGAGAGCACGCTGGTGCCGGGATAAAAGTGGTTCAGCGGCTTCTTTTCGATCGGGTCGATGCAGAAGCCGGTGCTCCGGCCGTAGGTCGAAAGCACGATTTCGCCTTCGCGGTTTTCGCGAACGAAGCAAAAACCGCGGTCGCCCGGCCGCAGCGCGCACGCACGGGGACACAAGTCGCAAATCACGCGACCGGGCTCATCCGTTTCGTGCCACCACCCACCCGGCATCGTCCCATCAGGGCGCAGACCCGAGGCGGGCGGCATTTCGACGATCTTCATGAGCCTAGTTTACCATACGTGTGCGGACATGACGAGTTTTCCGCAGCCGCCCGGTCGGCCGCCTCGGCGGTCAACTTGTAGGGTGGGCACCGGGGCTTCAGGTAAAGTAGTAGGCACACGCCGTGTGCCGTAACCTTCGGCGAGAGAACGTCGGGAGGCGGAAAGCGACGGCACACGGAGTGTGCCTGCTACTTTGTCCGACGGAACCAACATCAATTCGCCGCGGGTATCTCCAGGTCCAACAACAACGCGCGTACGAACTGAACGGGCGGGGAGCCGAACGAAATGACCCGGTCGTGGTAACGCTTGAGCGCGAAATCGCCGCCCCAGGCCCGCTCGGCCTCGGCGCGGAGGTCGCGGTGCTCCTGGTAGCCGACGAAGTAGGTCGAGAGCTGGGTCGAGGTGAGCTGGGCACGCACCCATTTGGCGGCCGCCTCGCGTTCCTCCTGGAACGTCGATTCGATCATCAACTCCAGCGCCTCCTCGCGGCCCATGCCGTCGACGTGAATCGACTGGTCGATGATGGCGTTGGCA
>Ga0307373_10015932_pt1 | contig 10152 bp, 8 predicted proteins | sample OX2MG_FD_202534 | JGI IMG/M metagenome (GOLD analysis project Ga0307373, IMG submission 202534) | Soil microbial communities from Risofladan, Vaasa, Finland - OX-2 | ecosystem: Environmental > Terrestrial > Soil > Coastal area > Acid sulfate soil | place: Finland: Risofladan, Vaasa | collected...
CGGCCGCGGCTACGACGCACTGATCCGCATCAACAGTCAGTCGGGCAAGGGCGGCATCGCCTTCCTGCTCGAGCAGGAGCATGGGCTGCTGCTGCCGCGGCGCCTGCAGGTCGAATTCTCCAGCGCCGTGCAGCGCCAGGCCGATGCGCTCGGCACCGAGATCAGCGCCGCGCAGCTGTGGCAGCTGTTCGCGGCAGAATACCTGGAGTGCCGCACGCCGGTACAGCTGCTGGAGCAGCATTTCAGCGAGGGCGTCGGGCGCTCAGCGCCGCCGGCGCCGGGCACGCCAGCCGCCCCAGCCGCGACGACCCGCATGCACGGCGTGCTGATGGTGCAAGAGTGTCGCGTAGCCATCAGCGGCGCGGGCAATGGGCCGCTCGCTGCCTTCGTGCAGGCGCTCGGCCTGCCTGTCAGTATCCACTCGTACGAGGAGCGCGCCGTCAGCGAGGGGGCGGGCGCTCAGGCCTGCGCCTTCATCGAGATGAGCATCGCCGGTTCGGCGGTGAGCCGATTCGGCGTCGGCGTGCACGCCAACATCGTCACCGCGGCGCTGCTGGCGGCATGCAGTGCGCTCAATCGGTTGCTGGCCGCTGTCGAACAGGACCAGCGCGCGAGTGCTCTGGCTGCGATCGGGGCTTCCGCAACCGTCTTCGACGCGCCTGCTCACCTCACGCCGGCGCGAGCGGACGCACGTAGTGGCGCCTTCCCCTGGACGGGTTGATGGAACACGCGCTGGCGAACGGCTTCTTCGATGAACTCGCAGAGGGCGGCCTTTTTCCGTTCAGCGCGCCCGCGCGCGAACAGTGACATCACCAGCTCGTAGCTGACCGGCGGCGAGATGCGCCCGAGCACATCGGGATGCCGCGGTGAGCGGCCATGGCCCGGCCGGTCCACCACGTAGACCTTGTAGCCCTCCTTTAGGAACATCGCCGCCCAGCCGGCTCGCCCATCGGGCGCGCCGAGCCAGTCGGTGCCCTGGCCGCCGCCGCCATGGCATATCGAACGATGTCACCGTAACGCGACCGCAATACTCGGGCCTTACCATTGGATCCATCTGTAACAAGCCTTGTGCGCGAGGTTGGCTGCATCGATCTGCCTGCCTGATCCGCGGACGGGTCTGTGACCTCACTCAACATTAATGTCAGTCGGGAGACGGCTATGCACAAATCCACGCGGTCCCTTGGGCGAGCCGCAGCGCTTGGGCTCGGATCGGCTTTGACACTGTTCGTGGCTCGGTCCGCTCATGCCGGCGAGGCGGTCAACCTCGGCACGGTGCAGACCACCGCAAATCAGCAGCAGCAGGCGGCGCAGAGCATAGAGTCGGCGCCCTACCAGGCGCCCACCCAGGCACCGCTGGACGCAATCCAGCCGACGGCGGTCATCAGCCAGCAGTTCATCGACAACAACATGCCGCTATCGTCGAACTACTCGGATGTGGTCAGCATTGCGCCGAGCGTTTATGCGGTGTCCCCGAATGGACCGGGCCTCTCCGAGGCTCAGGACGTCAATATCCGCGGCTTTACCGACGGTCAGTACAACGTGACCTTTGACGGTATTCCGTTCAACGACTCGAACGACTTCACCCACCATTCGACCTCGTACTTCATGGATAACGATCTTGGCACCCTATCGCTCGATCTTGGTCCCGGGACTGCCGCGACGATCGGTGATGCCAACTTCTGCTGCACGATAGGCGTCAACTCCAAGCAGCCGCTCGACACGACGTCGATCACCCCTTACGTCAACTTCGGTAGCTTCGACACCCAGGTCTACGGCGCTGAGTTCGACAGCGGCGCGCTGAGCAAGTATGACGGCGCACGCATGCTCATCGATGGCGAGAGCCTGAGCAGCAATGGCTACTCGAGCAACATGGGACAGCGGCGCAAGAACGCCTTCATGAAGTGGGAGCAGCCGCTGGGTGCAGATACCGTACTCACGGTCGTAGCGATGTACAACCAGCTAAAGCAGAACATCGGCCTCGGCGCGACGCAGGCACAGATCAGCGCGTATGGTCCGGGCTATGGACTGAACAACGATCCGGCCAGCCAGGACTACGCGAACTATAACTACGACAACATCCACACGGATTTCGAATACATCGGCCTCGAGTCGGTGCTGGAATCGGGCTGGACCGTCGACAACAAGCTCTACACCAACGCCTACTTCCATGACGGCTTCAACGGTGAGGATCCGAATGGTGAGACGCCCAATGGCACCGCCTACAGCCCGACCGATGTGCCGGGACAATGGCTGGTGAACTACTACCGCTCCTGGGGGGACACTCTCAGGCTTTCCAAGGAGCTGCCGTTCGGGGACGTGCAGACCGGCGTCTGGGGCGACTACCAGGTCAATACGCGCCGTGTGACCGAGGAGGATTTCACCCTCGGGGAGGCCTACAACCCTGTCGGCGTGGGCACCGCCGTGCTTGGTATCGACCGGGAGCTCGATCAGTCGCTGACGACGCTGCAGCCGTTCGTGCAATTGGACTGGACGGTACTGCCAGCATTGACGCTCTCGCCGGGTGTGCGCTACGACTATTTCCGGCGCCACGTCGACTCGCAGGTCAACGTCAAATCCGGTCTGCCCCAGGTCTACACCAACACCTTCGACTCGGTACTGCCGTCGCTCCTGGGACACTATGAGTTCAGCCAGAACTGGACCGCTTATGCGCAGGCGGCCAAGGGCTTTCTGGCCCCCAATGAGAACTTCTTCACCCGCGGCATGGGCGGCGATCCGAACCAGACGACGCTGCAGCCGCAACAGACTTGGAGCTACCAGCTGGGCACGAGCTGGCAATCCCGGAGGCTGGCACTCGGCCTGGACGTGTACGACGTCGATTTCAATAATCTCATCACCCCCAAGACGGTAGGCGGCATCACCTCGTACACCAACCTGGGCGGCGCGACCTACCGGGGCGTTGAGGGCCAGGGGACGGTGTACCTAGGCTCTGGCTTTAGCGTTTTTGCCAACGGCTCGGTGAACCATACCGAGGATCAAGCCAGCGGTGCGCCGCTTCCGGGCGCCCCGATGGGTACCGCATCGCTCGGGGTGATTTACAACCTCCATGGCTGGTACGCCTCTGTGCGGGACAAGTGGGTGGGCGATCTATACGGGGATACCAATCGGTCGATCCCGATCGGCAACTACAGCACCCTCGCTGGTGCGCTGAACTATACGTTCAACGACGGTGCCGCGAATGCGCCGTCGATCAAGCTGGCGTTCGATAATCTGCTGAACTCCACCAAGATCTACGCGCTGGCCGGCTACACTGCAGCTCTAGGCACGCCGCTGTATTGGACCATTCCGGGACGCAGTGTCATGGCGAGCGTCTCGGTGCCGTTTTGAGCGCGGTGCAGATGGGCGTGGCCGCTGCAGCGCTGCAGCAAGCGCCGGAATCGGTCCCAAAGGGCCGCAAGGTGGTAGCTCCCTGGGCACCGCAGCGCTGGCGACCGCCGTCGCGGCGAGGGTCAAAATTCGGCGCACTGAGCGGCGCGTTTGTGATCGAGGCGCTGGTCGGTAGCGCCTTGGTCTTCGGGCTGACACCGAAGACGATCCCGGTGCCCAAGCCCGTGCCGCTGCAGGTATCGATCGTGCACGAGTCGGCACCGACGCCGAAGCCGCCGCCGCACATGCCGCCGCAGCACCTGCTGGAGGCACCCACGCAGCTGCAGGTGGCGGCGCCGATGGTGAGTATCACGGTGGCCGTGCCGTCGCCGCGCCCGCCCGCACTGGTGGTAGTCGCACACACACAGCCGCTGCCGCCAGCGCCGCGGCGTTCGGCGACCGCGGTGCTCACTTTCGAGGCTCAGGTGCATCAGGCGGTACAAGCGGCCGTGGAATGGCACTATCCGCCAGCGGCACGCATGCTGCGGCAGCAGGGGCAAGCGAAGGTAAGCTTTGACTATGTGGACGGCGTGGTCAGTGATATGCACCTGCTGCAATCGAGCGGGCTGCCGTTGCTCGATCGCGCCGCGCTAGCAACCGTGCGCGATGCGCATTATCCCGCTCCGCCACCGGCGATGCAGCATCGCCGACTCGAGTTCGTGGTATGGGTGAGCTTTCTACTGGCGGGCCCCGGATCGCCGTCAACATAGGATACTGTCAACATAGGATACTGACAGGGGAGCAGCACATTGAGGACCTTCCAGTTCGGCCGCCGCAACTTTCTCAAATCCGCGGCGGCCAGCGGCGGCGTCGCGTTACTGGGCGCGCGCTCGGCACCGATGGCATGGGCGGATTCGCCGGCGATGCCAGACCTTCGGGGCCTGCGCGAGAAAGTGGACCACATCATTGTCATCTTTCAGGAGAATCGCAGCTTCGATCATTATTTCGGTACCTACCGGTCGCCGCAGGGGGGCTCGGTCGAGGGGCTGCTGGGCCGCGAGGGACAGATTGATCCCCGCTTCATCGGTCTGCAGAAGAATGCGGCCGGCGTGCCGTATACGTACTTGCCGCTGCCCTACCAGATCCCTGGCTTCGCCAGCGGGCTGTTGCAGAACCAGCCGTTTCACCTGGCGCCGTATGTTCCGCCCGCAGACAATGTCCCGTTTGATCCAGTGCATCATTTTTTTCGCATGTTTGCCCAGATCAATCACGGCAGCATGGATCGCTTCGTGGCGCTCGCTGAGGCCGGCAAGCGCACCTTCGTCAATAAGGGGCACGTCCTGAACCCCGTGCAGATGATGCTCGCTGACTCCACCCCTTCCGGTGCCGTGCTGGGCTTCTATACGCGCGCGGATCTGCCCAACTATCACCGCTTGGCGGATGAGTACGTGCTGTGCGATCACTTCTTTCAGGCGATGCTGGGCGGCTCGACCGGCAACGCGCTGTACCTGGTCGCGGCACGCTCGGCGCAATCCTCGAAACCGCCGGCGGATAAGGTCGGCAGATTGATCCCGCCCGAGTTCGATCGGCCCTACGACAAGCACGGCATTCTCATCAATGACGTGCCGCCGACGTACGGCCCGACGGAAACGTTCATGGGCTCGATCGATCTGTGCCCGCCGCCTGAGGAGCAAACGTACCCGAACATCGGTGACCGGCTCACATCCGCCGGAATGTCCTGGGCTTGGTACAACGAGGGATGGAACGCCGTCAAACCGTGGGCGTTGAAGAGCGCCTTCGGTGCCGGCGACGGCTCGGTCGTCATCGACACGCCGGAGGGCTATCTGCCGCACCACAATCCGTTTCAATATTTCCCGAGCTGGTTCGGCAACGTCAAGGCCGGCCACATTCGCGACGGCGACGATTTTCTCGAGGACCTCAGGAGCGTGCAGCTGCCGGCGGTATCTTTTCTGAAGTCGACCGGTAGCCACGATGAGCATCCGGCCAACTCCGCGCCGCGATGGGGCGAGCAATGGGTCACCGGCCTGTTGCGGGCGCTCGGTGAAAGTCGCCTCTGGGAAAAGAGCCTCGTGGTGCTCACTTATGACGAGGGCGGAGGCTTCTGGGACCACGTCGGCCCGCCGACCCCCGACGCCTATGGTTGCGGCACACGCGTGCCGGCGCTGGTGGTGAGCCCCTGGGCGCGGCGCGGATACATCGATCATCGCATCGCCGACACCACCTCGATTCTGGCCCTGATAGAGGCCCGATTTGGGCTACAGCCGCTGCAGAAGCGCGACGCCCGAGCCTACAATTTGCTCGACGGCCTGAATTTTCAGCAGACGCCGCGCGCCCCGCTGTTCGGTTGACGCGCTCTCTTCGGCAGCAGCCATGCCGATGGCCCGGCGGCGGGAGATCACCGGTGCGCTCGTAATGGCCACTGTCTTCTTCGCGGCTCGAACGTGCCCGTGAACGCCACTGGCGCGCGCGTCATCGCGCCGGCGCGTGCACCCTCGCATCGAGCCACTTGAACAGCACCTGCGCGACCTGCTCGTTATTGCGCTCGCCCATCATCAGATGCCCGTTGCCGTGCACGCCCTGCTCGGCCAGCTCGAGCTCCTCGGCATCGCAGCCCGCCTGCCGCAGGAACGCGACCGTGCCCGGATCCGACATCCTCACCGGCGAGGCCTCCGCGGTGACGACCGCGATCGGAAAGCCGCTCAGGTTCGGCAGCCGCCGTGCCGGCTCGGCCTGCAGCGTGATCGGCGGACCCGCCGGGTTCTCGCGGGTGACAGTCTCGAGCTCGGAAGGCTCCTTGCAGGGCGGCTCGAACGTCAGCGGCATCGCGGTCAGGCCCCAGGGCAGGCCGATACCCATCCGTGGCATCTGCATGAAGGGGGGGCCGAGAGGCTCCACGGCGATGATCGCCTTGACGGCCTTCGGCCGCGCATCGGCCACGACCCAGCCAAACGGGCCGCCGGCGGAATGCGTCATCAGGATCGCCGGGCCGATCCGATCCAGCAGCTCGGCCCCGGCCCGCTGTTCCAGCCGGTGCGCCTCGGCCATGTCGGCGAGCATCGAGCCCTGTGAGGCAATCAGCTGATCGAGCGCCGGATCCCCGATCGCTCCGGATCCCGGCCACTGCGTGTTCAGGTGTGCGAACGGGTTGGTGAACGGCGATGCCGGTGCGGCGGGCGAACCGGGCGCGCCCGTTGTGACGCCGGTCCCGCGCGCAAACAGCGACATCACCAGCTCATAGCTGACCGGCATCGACATGCGCCCCAGCACGTCGGGATGCCGCGGTGAGCGGCCATGACCCGGCCGGTCCACCACATAGACCTTGTAGCCGGCCTTCAGGAACATGGCCGCCCAGCCGGGACGCCCGTCGGGCGCGCCGAGCCAGTCGGTGCCCTGGCCGCCGCCGCCGTGGATCATCACGATCGGATAGGGATGCTTCTGCTCGAGCGGGCATTCCCACTGCACGTACATCTGGCCCCGCGGCGTGGTGCCGAACGGCTGCGCGGTGCGCTCGATGCCCACGAAAAAGAAGCCCCGTTGAGTGGTCAGGAATTCAGCACTTTGGGCGACCATGGAAACCCCCTGCGGTGATATGCGTCTAGCCTATCCCCACAGCGTTGAGATCGGTATGGCGAATAGGCGCTCTCCAAACGGTACCACCGTGTCGTGATCGTATAGCACCAGCCCGAGCGCGAACTGACGGCCACAGATCGCCGCGAGCTTGCGAAGTCCGGAGAAGTCCGCGCTCCTGACGGTGGCGGCTGCCTTGACCTCGACGCCGACCAGCCGGCCGTCCTGATCTTCGGCAACAATATCCACTTCGTTGCCATCCCGGTCACGGAAATGAAAAAAATCGACTCGATCACTGCGCCAGCTCGCGAGCTTGAGAAGCTCACCGAGTACGAACGTTTCCAGCAACGGGCCGAAGGGCGTGCGATTAGTCTCGAGTCGCGCGGGAGAGAGATTGCGCATGGCCGCCAGCAGCCCGGAATCGAGAAAGTGCAGCTTCGGCGTCTTCACTAGCCGTTTGAGTTCGCTCGCGTACCAAGGTTCGAGGGTGCGGATGAGGAACAGTTTCTCGAACACATCGATGTACTTGCGGGTCGTCACGTGGTTCATGCCCAGTGGCGCGCCAAGTCCGGAATAGTTCACCAGTTGGCTGGCATGATTGGCGAGTACACGCAGCAACCGGGGCATCTGCCTGGCATGCTCGATTTGGGCGATGTCCTGCACGTCGCGCTCGATGATCGCCTTGACGTAATCGTCGAACCACTGCCGCCGGCGCGGCCATGATGGGCGAGCGAGCGCTTCGGGATAGCCGCCCGACAGCACCGTTTGTACCAAGTCAGATCCGGTAATGGGCGTGCCAATCCGCGGTGCCTGACCCACAAAAGCACGCTCGAGAAAGGTGCCGGGTGCACCACGTAGTTCGCCTTGCGATAGAGGCAGCAAATCGGCGACCTCCATCCGTCCCGCCAGCGAATCGGCCACTTGCGGCAGTGTCATCAGGCTGGCGGACCCCGTCAGCAGGAAACGGCCGGGGCGCGTGTCCATATCCACGCTGCGCTTGACGGCTAGCAGGACCTGCGGCGAGCGCTGAACCTCATCGATGACGGCGCGGTCGAGTCCGCGCACAAAGCCAACGGGGTCACGCTGCGCAATCTCCAGCGTGGTCGCATCATCGAGCGACAGGAAGGGCATGTCACGCGCCGGCTGATTGAAAGTGAGAGACCCGCCATTTGAAAGTAAGCGGTCAAAGAAAGGCGCGAGGAAGGTCAAGACTCCAGCGGCAGGAACAGCCACAGCAGCACATAGAACAGAATGCCGGCGCCGAAATAGATCGTGACCACGCAGAAGATCACCCGCCAGGCCCAGGGCGGCAGGTCGGTGTGCCGGCCCAGGCCGCCGCAGACGCCGCCGAGATAGCGGTCGTAGCGCGAGCGCGCCAGGCGCTGAAGGAACGGCGTCCCCGAGCGACCTTCCGTACCGGTCCCCGCGTCGGTCCCCGAATCGATGCCGGCGCTGTGATCGGGCCGCGTGGTTTGCTCGGCCTTGGCGCACTCATATTCGTCAGCGCTCAGCGCGCCGCGCTCGCGCAGCGCCTGCACTCGCTCGAGCTCGTCCGCAATTCCCATGACTGCTCGCTCCGTGCCGATCCCGTCAGCAGTTGCCGCCCTTGTCCGCACCCTGCAGCGTTCCAACCAGCTGCGTCACCGACTGCAGGCCGTGCCTGCTCAGGTAATCGGCGATGCCGTGGTTGACCACCTTGCACACCATCGGGTCGTAGAACAGCGCCGTGCCGATGCCGATCGCGGTGGCGCCCGCGATGATGAACTCGAGCGCATCGCGTGCGCTGACGATGCCGCCCTGGCCAATGATGGGGATGCCGCGCGGGCCGGCAATCTCGTAGACCTCCTTGACCTTCAGCAGCGCGATCGGCTTGATGGCCGGCCCCGACAGGCCGCCCTGAACATTGTCGAGCACCGGGCGGCGGCTCTCGACATCGATCGCCATGCCGGTGACGGTATTGATGACCGCGAACGCGTCGGTGCCGGCCTCGATACAGCGGCGCGCATTCTCGCGAATATCGGTCTGATTGGGCGAGAGCTTGGTGATCAACGGTTTGCGGGTCACGCGCCGGCAGGCTTCGACCACGCGCGCTGACATATGCGGCACATTGCCGAACTGGATGCCGCCTTCCTTGACGTTGGGGCAGGATATGTTGATCTCAATCGCATCGATGGGTGACTGATCAAAGCGGCGCGTGACCTCGACGTATTCCTCGATGGTCGAGCCGCACACGTTGGCGATGAAGCGCGTCTCGTCGAAATCGAGCGTCGGTAGAATGCGGCTGACCACCTGCTCGACCCCCGGATTCTGCAACCCGATCGAGTTGAGCATGCCCTCGGGGGTCTCACACAGCCGATGCGGCGCATTGCCCAGCCGCGGCGCCGCGGTGGTTCCCTTCAGCACGATCGCGCCGGCGTCGCGGTTGCTGAAGCCCTCGATGCGGGTGTATTCCTCGCCGAAGCCGACGCAGCCGGACAGCAGCACGATCGGCGACGCGAGCCGCAGACCACAGAAGGTGACCGCCAGCGAAGCCGGCAGCACCTCGGGTAGCTTGGGAACGGCGCTCATGGGGCGCGCTTGGTCAGGAATACATGGGTGGCACGCTCGCCGGCGATCGAGCGCATGCATTCATAGCCCAGCGCACGCAGATCGATGCCATTGAGCAGGTGCTCTCCGCTTCCGAGCAACACCGGCCGGATGGCCAGATGCAACTCGTCGATCAGGCCGGCGCGCAGGTATTGGCGGATCGTGGCCACACCGCCTCCCAGGCGGACGTCGCGGCCGCGCGCCGCAGCGCTCGCCTGCTGCAGAGCGGAGTCGATGCCGTCGGTGACGAAATGGAATTCGGTGCCGCCCGTCATTCTGAGCGGCGCACGCGGGTGATGGGTCAATACAAACACCGGGGTGTGATACGGCGGCTCCTCCCCCCACCAGCCCTTCCAGCTGTCATCGGGCCACGGCCCGCGCACCGGGCCGAACATGTTACGCCCCAGTATCCACGCCCCGATTCCGGCCATGCCCTGCTCGGCCACGCCGTGGTCGATGCCGGTTTCCCCATCGTCCTGGCCGTGCATCCGGCGCCAGGCGCGCGTCTCGAGGAACCACTGCATCAGCGCAGGTCCGCGCACGCCGAGCGGATTGTCCAGGTCCTGATCCGGCCCGGCACCATAGCCGTCGATGGAGATTGCGAAGCTCTGGACACGCAGTTTCGTCATGACCGGGGAGTTTACTCCCGCGATG
>Ga0307373_10015934_pt1 | contig 10151 bp, 6 predicted proteins | sample OX2MG_FD_202534 | JGI IMG/M metagenome (GOLD analysis project Ga0307373, IMG submission 202534) | Soil microbial communities from Risofladan, Vaasa, Finland - OX-2 | ecosystem: Environmental > Terrestrial > Soil > Coastal area > Acid sulfate soil | place: Finland: Risofladan, Vaasa | collected...
GCGCACGCGCGGCGCTGGCGCTTGGTTATTACGACTACAATCAAGCTCGCTACGCGGAAGCGCGGCGCTGGCTCGACGCCGCAAAGCCGGAAACGCTGCTCGCGGATTACGTTCTGTTCTGGAGCGCCCAGGTAGATCGCAACTTGGGCAACCTGCCTGCCGCACTCGACCAGCTGGAGAGTTTGCTGCACGATTATCCCCAGAGCGTGATGCGTGACCTTGCACTTCAGGCGCTTGGGGAAGCTGCAATCGCCGCGAATCAGCCGCAGCGCGCGCTCGACGCGTTCGCCGCTTTCGAGAACACTGACAAGCATCCGAAGCTGCTGTTTCTGCGCGCGCAGGCTTATGAGCAGGCGGACGATAAAATCGCGGCGGCGGGTGATTATCTCGCCGTGTACGATCATTTTCCGCTGAGCTCTTCCGCGGCAGAGGCTGGCGAGAAAGTAAACTATCTTCAAGGAGTGCTTGGCGCCGGATTTCCCAAGCCAACCATTGCGGACCAACTGGAACGCGCGCGTATGTTGTTCGAAGCGCATCAATGGCAGGACGCGCAGAATGCTTACAGCCAGGCGCTCCCCCAACTGACAGGGCCGGATCAGGAACTGGCGCAGGTTCGCATCGCCGATTGCGCCGTGCAGCTTGGCGGGAACGCCGCGACGCTGGCCGCGCTGCAATTGCAAACTCCAGAGGTTGACGCCGAGCGCCTTTATTATTTGTCGCAAGCCTATCGCTCCGTCCCTGATGAAACGAACATGCTCGCAACCGTATCCCAGGCGATTACTCGCATCCCGCAGAGCGATTGGACCGAGCGCACACTCTTTGCGACGGGCAATTATTACTGGGTGAAGCTCGATCGTGACAACGCCGCGAAATATTACCAGCAGGTTGTCGACCGTTTTCCGCAGAGCGCCGATGCCATCGACGCGCAATGGCGCGTTCTGTGGGCTTCGTATATGGGCCATCGCGACGACGCCGCGAGCCGGCTTACAAAATTTCTGACTGACTATCCGAATTCTGTTTACACGCCTGACGCGCTTTACTGGTTGGGACGATTGGCGCAGGACGCGGGACAGGCTCCGGAAGCGCGCGCCTATTTTCAAAAATTACAGCAGCGCTATCCCAACAACTATTTTACGGTCCACGCGGCAAGGCGTCTTCGCGAACTAAAACGCGGTCCCGCGGCTGCGCTGCCAATTCTCGACGCGATCGCTCCGCTGGCCCCAAGTCCTCAAGTTGGCGACGCGGAATCTCCCCAGGCGTTTCCGTGGGTGCAGCGCAGTGTCGCGCTCGAGACGATTGCCTTCGACGATTCCGCGATGATCGAACTACGCGCCGCCTACGACGCAACGCATTCGCCCCTGCTGGAGATGGCCATCGCGCGTGCGGCCACGAATGCCGAGCACTACGGCGGCGCAATCGTCGCGCTGCGCATTATTTATCCGGAGCTCGAGTCGCGGCGATTGGCGGACGTGCCACACGAGGTGTGGACGCTTTCGTTTCCCATGGCGTACGCACCGGCCATTCGTCGCGCGGCGCGCAGAGTTCGTGTCGATCCCCTGTTGGCTGCCGCTCTAATCCGGCAGGAGTCGGCGTTTGAGAAGGACGCGCATTCCACCTCGAATGCATTTGGGTTGATGCAGCTTCTGCCGAAGACGGCGCGGCCGCTCGCGCATCGTCTGCGTTTGCGATATTCGGAGGACAGGCTGTTCGACCCGCTTTACAATCTGCGATTAGGCACCGTATATCTCTCCGATTTGCTGACGAGTTTCCACAGTGCGGAAGCGGCGCTGGCGGCGTACAATGCGGGCGAGGATCGCGTGACGCTGTGGCAGACGGGACAGACTTATGCCGAGCTTCCTGAATTCGTCGAATCGATTCCGTTCACGCAGACGCGGCAATACGTGGAGATCATAATGCGCAACGCGACAATTTACCGTGAGCTTAGCCGAGGCAGGCGATGAATCCTGTGGCGGCGGGACGCATTGCGAGCGACGCGCGGCTTTCGGAGAAGGCCGGTCAGTTCACTGAATCCGTGATCCGCGAAATGACGCGGCTGGCTCTGGCACACAATGCCGTGAATTTGTCGCAGGGCTTTCCGGATTTTGGCGCGCCCGAGGAAATCAAGGCGGCGGCGCGCGACGCGATCACCCGCGACATCAATCAATACGCCATCACGTGGGGCGCGAAATCGTTGCGCAACGCAATCGCCGACAAATTCCAGCGCACGCAGGGGATTGCGATTGATCCCGAGCGCGAAATCACGGTTTGCTGCGGCTCGACGGAAGCGATGATGGCGGCGATGATGGCCATCATCAATCCCGGCGATGAAGTCGTGGTCTTCGAGCCGTTTTACGAAAATTACGGGCCCGATGCGATTTTGAGCGGAGCTTCGCCGCGGTTTGTGCGCTTGCGCGCGCCCGATTGGTCATTCGACGCGGACGAACTCGCGCGCGCATTCTCGAATAAAACGAAAGCCATCATTTTGAATACGCCGAATAATCCCACGGGCAAAGTTTTCTCGCGCGCAGAGATGGAAACGATTCGCGACCTCTGCGTCCGGCACAACTCGTTTCTGATTACCGATGAAATTTACGAGCACATGCTCTACGACGGCGCCGCGCATATTTCTGCCGCGACGATTGAAGGTTTGCGCGAGCGCACGATTACGATTAACGCGCTGTCGAAGACGTACAGCGTCACCGGCTGGCGCGTGGGTTGGGCGATTGCACCGCCGGAAGTAAGTTCGGCCATTCGCAAGGTGCACGATTTTCTTACGGTGGGCGCCGCGGCTCCGTTGCAGGAGGCAGGCGCGATTGCGTTGCATTCGCCGGAGTCATACTACACGCAACTCGCGAGCGATTATCTCGAGCGGCGGAATCGTCTGCTCGGAATTTTAAGCGACGCAGGCTTCAAGTGCTTCACGCCGCGCGGCGCGTATTACATCATGACGGATATTTCCGCGTTTGGATTTGCGAATGACGTGGAATTCGCGCGCTATCTCGTGAAGGAAATTGGCGTCGCGTCCGTGCCGGGTTCGAGCTTCTATCACAATCCCGCCGACGGCGTGCAGCAGCTTCGTTTCACATTCTGCAAGAAAGAAGCCACGCTGGCGGAAGCGTCGCGCAGGCTTGCCAAACTACGCCGCAAATAAGCGGACCGCTGGTGTTCTGAATCTCATTCCAAGAAAAGTGGACAGAAGCTGAGTGATTTGCTTGCTGCGCCAAAAAACTGCCGGCGTGCCGTGTAGAAACGCCGCAAAGAGTGAGGCGGGAAGCAAGTGGTTGCCCTGTGGTGGTCGCTTCCCGCCCTTAGTGGTGCGTTTGACTTTGTTGGACTAAGGAAACTGGAAAAAGGTTTTCTCGGGCGCGCGAAGAATCCACGAATATATTTCGTGAGCTTCACGCAAGTGGATCGAAAGAATCCATGTAAGCGGGAATCGTTACGGGCCAGTGCAATTGCTGCTGCACGGTTCCGCGAAACGCTTGCGCTGCCGGAGGGTCGCCGTGGACGAGATAAAGCTGTTTTGGCGGCGCGGTGAAACCGGAGAGCCAGCGAATCAGTTCGGTGCGATCGCCGTGCGCGGAAAATTGACTGACTTCCGTAATTTCGGCGCGGACGGGAACTCCGTCGCCATAAATGCGCGTGAGTTTCGCGCCTTCGAGCAAATAGCGGCCGAGCGTTCCTTCGCCTTGGTAACCTGCCAGAATGATGGCGTTGCGCGAGTCGGGCAAGCGCCGCACCAGATGGTGCAGGATGCGCCCGCCCGTGCACATGCCGCTCGCGGACATAATGATGCACGGCGAATTGATGTTGTTGATCGCTTTCGATTCCTCAACCGTTCTCGTCATGTGGACTTCATGCGTGTTCAACGGATCGTGATTGCCGGTTTGCTCCTCATGCGTAAACTTCAAACTATGATCTTCCTTGTGCCGCACGTATAAATCCGTCACGTTAATCGCCATCGGGCTGTCGATGAACGTCGGCAACTTCGGAATCTGCTGGCGCTCTTCGAGCTGCCGCAAGATATACATCAGCGTTTGCGTGCGGCCCACGGCGAATGCCGGAATCACAATCGCTCCGCCGCGCTTGGCGACGCGATTCACAATCGCGGCGATGGCGTCGTAGGGCGAATCTTTCGGATGGTCGCGATCGCCGTAGGTCGATTCGCACAAAATGTAGTCGGCCTTCGCAATCGGCTCGGGGTCGTTCAAGATGGGTTGGTCGTAACGGCCCACGTCTCCGGAAAAGACTACAACGGCGGATTTCCGATTTTCCGTAATAGCGATTTGCAGCGACGACGACCCGAGGATGTGGCCCGCGTCCGTCGGTTTCACCGTGAATTGCGGGCTGATGGTGAACGGGTCTTTGCGCGGAATTTCCTGGAAGCGCGTGAGCGCGGCCTGCGCATCGGCGACGGTGTAGAGGGGAAGCGGCGGCTTGTGGCTCGAATAGCCTTTCTTCATGATGTATTGCGCGTCTTCTTCCTGCAAATGCGCTGAATCCGGAAGGAGCAGTTCGCAGAGTTCGCGCGTCGCTGCATTGGCGTAAATCGGCCCGCGAAAACCGTCGCGCACGATGCGCGGTAAATACCCTGTGTGGTCAATGTGCGCATGCGTCAGGACGATCCAGTCGATCGTCGAGGGATCGATGGGCAATTGATCCCAGTTGCGCTGCCTCAATGGTTTTGGGCCCTGGAAGAGCCCGCAATCAACCAGCAAGCGTTTTCCGCCCGCTTCGACGAGATATTTTGAACCGGTGACGGTTCCCACCGCGCCCAGAAAAGTAATTTTGGCCATAGGGCGCGTATTTTAACCGAAAGCAGTGCAGACAATGGGAATTTGTTGCGATTCTTCGAGGGAAATCGCTCGCTGGTAGCGTGCGCGCTTTTTTGCACATTCCGCGCGGAATTGTTAGGCTGTCGGGCTGCAATATGCTTTTCCAGTGAGGGTGGTGAATGAAATTTCGGTGTTGTGCAATGGCGCTCGGGGCTGTCGTTGCCTTTCTGTTCGTTTCATTTAGCGCGTACGCGCAGGGGCTGCCGTCGCAATCGTTGACCCGTGGCACGTGGGAGCTCGAGCCATTTGTCGGCGGCGGAACGGGATTGCTGCACGCGTCGAGCACGCAATTTGTGATTGCGGGCGCGCGAGTGGGCAGAGTTTTAACCAGCGAGCATTTGCATGGATGGGCACGCGGGAATTTTGAATTCGCCGCGGATTTCATGCCGTTGTATTTGGTGATGCAGCCGGGCGGAACGGTGTATGGTGCGAGCTTCAAGCCGGTCATTTTCAAATGGAATTTCACCAGCAATCATAAAATCGCGCCGTACGCTTTAATTGCCGGTGGCGTTTTGTTCACTTCGTCAAATGTGCCGCCGGGAAATACTTCGTATGTGAATTTCACGCCGCAGGGAGCGCTTGGTTTCCACGTCTTCACGCGGCCGAAGCACGCGTGGGATTTCGAGATTCAGTTCGTGCACCACTCGAACGCCAGCCTCGGCACCTTCAATCCCGGCCTGAACGCAAGCGTGCTGTTTACGATTGGGTATAACTGGTTCAAATAAATTTGTTCGCATCCGCCTCCTGGCCACGCATCGCGATGTTCGCTTGCGCTGCGGATTTGACCGTAGTAGTTTCTGACCTTCCCCACAATCGCAAGGAGGGCACATGTCCCGCTCACTGCTTCGCTTATTAAAAATGTCTCTGGCCCTGGCCATCGCCGGGTTCGTTGCGCTGGCGGCTCGCGCACAACAAAGCAATTTTACCGTGGGCACCGCGAGCGCCGCGCCGGGCGAGAAGGTCACCGGTTACATCAATGTGCCCGCGGACGTGGACGCGGCGACGGAGATTCCCGTCGTCGTAGTTCATGGCGCGAAGCCAGGCCCGGTGCTGGCCATCGTTGCAGGTTCGCATGGCACGGAGTACGCGTCGATCATCGCGGCCGAAAGATTGATTCAGCATCTAGATGCGAAGGAAATCTCAGGCACGGTGATTCTGGTTCCACTCGTGAACGTGAATTCGTTCGAGCAAAAAGTGCCGCACCTGAATCCGGTCGACGGGAAGAACATGAACCGCATGTTCCCGGGAAAATCGAACGGAACGCAGACGGAACGCGCGTCGTGGCTGATTACGAAAGAGGTGATCGAGCCGTGCAATTACCTGATCGACATGCACGGCGGCAACCTGGATGAAAGCCTGCAGCCTTATAGTTATTGGCCGAAGACGGGCGACGAAAAGTTGGACACAGTGACGCACGAGATGGTGCTCGCGTTCGGCCTGGATCACATCATCATCGACACAGGGCGCACGAAAGACCCCAACGATTCCCGCTACGTCGACAATACGGCGCTGACGCGAGGCAAACCGGCGATTACCGTCGAGGCGGGTTACGCGGGAACCGTGCAACCGGACGATGTGGGCGCGCTCGTCCGCGGCTCGGTGAACGTGATGCGTTATCTGAAAATGCTGCCGGGAACAGTCACTCCGGTCGAAAATCCAGTCTGGTTTTCGAAAGTCGTGACGGGTACGAGCAATCACACGGGGATTTTCTATCCGCTGGTGAAAAAGAGAACGTACGTGCAGGCGGGGATGAGAGTTGGTTATGTGACGGATTTTTTCGGGGAAAAAGTCGAGGATATTCGCGCGCCGGCGACGGGCGTGGTGTTGTATATCTGTGCGGTGCCTTCGATGAAGAAGGGAAATACTACGGTGGACGTCGGCGTGGTCGCGGAGCAGGCGCCGTAATTTAGCATGTCGTGAAATGAAATGGAGGTTTGCGATGACGCTACACGCCACAGCTCGCACGCATGGTGACGCCACGATTGTGGAATGCTCGGGGCGGCTTGTGTTGGGCGAGGAGTCGGCGCATTTGCGCGAAATGGTAAAAGGCTTGCTTGCCAATTCGAAAAGCGTAGTGCTCGATCTGGGCGGTGTTACGTACATCGATAGCACCGGCCTCGGCACGCTGGTGGGTCTCTACTCAACGGCGCGAAACGCGGGCGGCGGCATCAAGCTTGCGCACCTCAGCACGCGCACGCGCGACATGCTGCAAATGACGAGGCTGCTGACAGTGTTCGATGTGTATGAGCGGGCCGAGGACGCGGCAGCCTCGTTCAAATCAGCTGCCAGGTAGAATATCTCGGAAGGTAGGAATCGCAGGCGCCAGCGTCGTTGGTGCCGTGGAAGATTCCGAATAAAACTGTGATTTTTTTGGTGGAGCCGATGGGATTCGAACCCACGACCTCCTCGATGCCATCGAGGCGCGCTCCCAACTGCGCCACGGCCCCACCGGGAAAGAACGTCAATTAGCTCTTATAGCACTGCGCGATGCGCACGGTCAAACTGGCAGGCTTGCTGTGTTTCGGAGACTTCAGAGGAACCTCCGGGTTGATGCTGAGGTGGGGGGAGTCAACGCGCCGCGAGATCAGCCTGAACGCCGGGCTATCTTGAAGATCGCGATTTGTTGAGTTGGCATCGACCTCGTCGAATTTTCCCGCATCGGCAGCAGCGGACGCAGAGCCCTCCCGCGAAGTGTCTCAAGGGTGAGTTTGCACTTGTGGGTTCGACATCCAGCGTTGCCGCACGATCTCATCTATGGCCGCGAGCAACTCGCGCGCGAGGTTCTGAGATTTTGGGACGTAATTGCACGCGCCGGCCTCGAGCGCCTTCGCACGCATTTCAGCAGCCTCATAGCGGCTCAGAATTATCACTTGCGTCTGCGGAACTTCCTTTTTGATCAAGCGTATGGCGTCCAGCCCATTCAGCGTCGGCATGCTGATATCGAGGACGACGATGTCAGGTCTGAGCTCTTTCGCCTTTTCGACGGCTTCCGCCCCATCTGCCGCCTCGCCGGAGACTTCCCATTCGGGCACCGATTCGAGCAACGAACGCAAACCGCCGCGCATCACTTCATGGTCGTCCACAATCAGAATTCGCACGGATTGCACCAAGACCCCCGGGGTTCCCATCTGTTCACCACTCCAGCGAAGCGCGGCATTCGGCGCAATCCAGTTGTCCCGCGTTCAAATTGTTACCCGCTGTACGAATATATGGACATGAAGTCGCGGGCTTCGACTAGAACCACGATGGCGAGAAAACCTCACGATAGCCATCCAGTGATTGCTGTAGACGGCGCAATTCTTTCACCGTAGAGGACGTCCCCTGACGCACGCGAAGAAAAATGCGCTGGAAAGGCGCGTTTTGCAAATGAAACTAATTACCGATCAAAAAAATGCGTGGCGCGTTTTGAATTCGTTGCGCTCGCGGGACTGCGCATGTCATTTGCGATGAAGCGCTCACGCTTTGCGGTCGCGCGCACAGCCTTTCGAGACGCCAGGGGCGCACGCAGCAGGCGATTGGCTTGGCGGAGAGAGCCGGGAAGCAAAGTGTCCGGTAATTTTTTAAAAACGCAAAAAATTGGCGATTAGAAATGTGGCCGGGCGTTTGTTTTGTGCAAGTTAAGCCGGTGTCTAATTCCGGACAGTGGATTAGAAATGAGGGGCGATTGGGTGCTATTTTCCGCGGAGGGTGCGTTCCGGGCCGGTTTGGGTTGTTGTACGCCGCCGCTCGCGTCGTTGCTCGCGCCATCGCTCGGGCCATTGCTCGCGTCATCGAATTTTCGTTCTCCTCGACGCTAGCACGATGCGCGCATCAGCGATAGTCCTGGCGGCTGTGGTGTTTGCAAGACGAGCGGCGAGTCGAACACATCGCGCGGATACTACGCGTGAAAGGAAAGGAACACGAAGTGCGATTTTTTCGGCACGGTTGAAACCGTGCCCTGACGAAGCGGAGCCTGGGCGTTTGTGACGGTCTTCATCCTGCAGGGTGAAAAACCGTGCTCTGACGTAGAGCGCGTGCGCGTGCCGAAGTGTGAATTTCGTGCGCTCAGCGCCGAAGCGCTCGCGGCTTTATAAAATCGTTCCGTCAAATTCCCGTGCTGATGGCGCTTGAGTTGATCCGAGCGCGCGATTTTGTTCAGGTCTTCGCCGGGCTCCTTGGCTTCGATCCAGCCAACGGGAAAATCGAGGACGTTCTTTTTGCGCGTGAGGCGGAAGTCGGGAGAGCCGTGCGGCGTTTTCTTGGGATTGATGACGACGGCGACGGATGAATCGAAATTTTGGTAGTGTCCTAATTTGCCTTATTCTGCCCCTTCTTCTTTTGTTCAGCTTTTATCCTGGCTCTTTGCGACATAACATCGCGGAATGTGGTCAGCGCTTGAGTACATGGGACCCTGCCAGGGTTTCCGATTATGTCCCCATCGTCCAGGACTCCCCAACCCACCACCATAAACAGATAGCAACCCGTTTGGAATTGACGGTTTCCAGCGAACCCGTCTTGATAGCTGGCATTCGATATCTCTACGGAAACGATCTGCTGAAGGTGCCTAACCGGCCCCTCCCACTCTTTGCGTCGCGTCCGGCGCCTCACGTGGCTGAGACTGCCCCCAGGTTTTCTGTTAAACTAGTGACAGTTGCAGGGAACATCTGCAGGTAACAGATGCAGGTAACAGAATGGCCCGGCGCGGTGTCTAAGATAGTACGCGCCTTCTTTGCGGCAGAAGCCGCCGGTAAGCCAGCCGTTGCAATGGCGAGCCGGACAGGCCAGGCGCGGTAGGCCTGGATAGGTGGCAAGCGGAATGTCTGATCTAGCGCAGACTCTATCCTGGATCCAAGACGAGACGCGGCTCGTGACGGAGCTGCAGTCTGGGTCGGATACTGCCTTCGACTGGGTGGTGACTTATTACCACGCCTCTGTGTACAACGTTATCTACGGAATCCTCGCCGATCGCAGCGATGCCGCCGATGTGACCCAGGAAGTTTTCCTTAAGGCGTTTCGCGGAATCCACGGGTTCCGGCGCGGTAGTTCGCTGAAGACGTGGCTCTATCGAATCGCCGTGCGCGAATCGCTCAATCACCGCCGCTGGTGGCACCGGCACTGCCGGAACGAAGTATCGATCGACGTTCCCGCGGACGAGCATCATGCCGCAACTGAAATTGAAGACGCCGAGGCGACGCCATTCGATCAGCTTGCGGCGCGCGAAACGCAGGACGCAGTTCGGGGCGCGCTCGCTGAATTGTCCGAGGCGTATCGCAGCGCGGTGATATTGCGGGATATTGAAGGTCTTTCCTACGAGGAAGTGGCCGAAGTGCTTGAAAT
>Ga0307373_10015935_pt1 | contig 10151 bp, 8 predicted proteins | sample OX2MG_FD_202534 | JGI IMG/M metagenome (GOLD analysis project Ga0307373, IMG submission 202534) | Soil microbial communities from Risofladan, Vaasa, Finland - OX-2 | ecosystem: Environmental > Terrestrial > Soil > Coastal area > Acid sulfate soil | place: Finland: Risofladan, Vaasa | collected...
ATCTGCATGTTCATATTTGGAAAGTTAATCGACCATATTTCTTGAATATTTGGTCGTATTTGGAAGATTGGCTTTCATAGCGCGTTGGCCTTATGAATAGAATATGGCGTTGATAGAGGAGTCATCGCCCCAAGATGCTTGGGGAAACCTCAAAGATCTCCTGGAAGTGTGTCCTGATTGTCAAGAAATATCGAAACTTGGCCATAATTTGTACGCAAGTCATCTGTATCTCGCGCACCTTCGCAATCAGGCAGCTTCGTTGATTAGCTAGATCCTGTAATTGCATTGTATTACGCGAGGGTCCTAGTAGCGCTTTAGCAACGCTACTAACGAAACTCCGCCCGCAGCAATCGCGATTGCGACGCCAATTGTAGCCAAAGTTATTCCGATAGCGTTGAGCCGGACTAGCGTTGTTGTCGCAGTGTAGCTAACGGTAGATGCCGGATGATTGACAGTCAATATAATTGTCGTTAACTGACCCGGCGCGGTTGTAACTGAGCTGATAGTCGTCGCTGATGTGATGGTTGTTGTGTGGTTGACGAAAATTGTCGTCGACTTGGCGATTGAGGTAGAGCTTTTTGTGGCATTTGAAATTGCAACTGTGATAGTTCCGTACGTGAAGAGTGCACTACCGGTGTTTGATGTTGTGCTGTTTGCCCAAGTCACTGTGGCCGTGTATGTTCCATTTATCCAATTTGATATCCCCGCAGAAAAGTTGGCACTGGAAGTCCCTGTATTTGGATTCTGAGTAGCAGTTGCTGAGAGAACCTGCACGCCTTTTGGATTATGCACGTTGATCGTCACTTGAGCAGACGTCGCCCACGCCGGATAAATAGTTCCAACGACAAAGATCCACTTTCCGTAGGAACTGGTTGCAGAAACGGCTATCGCTGTACTTGCTCCGTAAGATCTGAAGGACGACTCCGAAGCATAGGCGATAAAACCCACAGCCAGAAAAAGAATAAGTGCGGATGCCGTTATTATTGTCGACACTTTCGAGTCAATTTTCAAATCAATTGCCAGACAGTGCTCAAGTCAGGTTTGAAGTATAACCGGGTAATGTAACTTTGCACTAGTACATTTCATCAAAACGAGAGAAACTTATCACTGCGAGCGGAAAAATGCATGAATTGATTTGTAATAAATGCCCGGGATTCGCTTAGCTCAAGGCGTGAAGTTTAGAAAGTAGATCTAGCTTTTCGGTTGACCTTCGGAGCGAGCCCACGAACTCCGGGAATCGCAATTCCCAAAGCGATAACACTGACGATACCAATCAATGCCGCACTTTGCAAACCCGCGCTTGTCTGAATTATGGTTGCACCTCCGCAAGGCGCAGGAGTGACTTGATCGTAGATCGCGATGTAAGAGGCAGCGCCATTGAGTGTAATTGCTCTGGTCGCGTCAGTGCTGCCGTCTTTCTGCCAGTGAGACCACACAATATCCACGGGCCCGACTGTTTGCCCGTTTGCCAAGAGAATCATGCCGCAGGAATCGAGAGTCATCTGGACGGTGTAGGTTTCAAGGTTGAATAGAGTAAACGGAAGAATACTTCCACCAGTGAATGTTCCGGTGTAGGGCGTCGTTTGACCAGGGGGTGTGAGTGTAAGCCACATCCCCGAGCTGTGTTGTATATAATCCGCACTTGCGTTCTGTTGAGAAGTTCCTATTAGTGTGCCATTGGGAAATTCGGCAATTATGTTGAGAGTTGTAGCCTGCGATGGTGGAACATATTCGAACATAGCAGTGAGCGTATCAGAAGACTTGGACTGGTTGAGTGTGACTGCATCATATCTCTGGAGATCAACGCCCGTGTTTGCGTCATTGATGTATCTGATGTAGTAATTGCCATACCAGAAGACTATAATCTGGTATATCACTCCGAACTGAAGGTTTGAGAAAGTAACAGGGGTGTTTCCGCTTTCTACCGGACTTCCATTGATCCGCAAATCAACCTCCATTCCTGGAACAGATGTGGTGCCATTCAAGGTTCTACCCAAGACTGTAATGCTTCCGCTCCCCGTGGTTGTTGTTGAAGTTGATGTTGTAGTAGTTGTCGGAGTTGACGATGTCGAGGTTGTTGTCGTGCTTGACAGTGATGTTGTGTTAGACGAAACTGAGGTTGTTGTAGAGGATGAAGGTGTTGACGTTGTCGCTAATGTTGATGTGGAGGTTGAGGTTGTTGAGGATGATACCGTTGACGGGATTGTCGTGGTTGATATTGTTGAAGGCGAGGTTGATGTTGACGAGGTCGAAACTGTGGTGACAGATGAGTTAGGAAAGATACGGGGTGAAAGTACAAGAGTCAACAGAACAAGTGAGGATACCAGAATGACAATTATGACAGCGCCTACCGTAACACTGCTCGTCCTACTCATAATGGTCATACGCATTTGAAATATATCTCGGTGGCGTTGCATTCTTATCGTAGAATCTTTTAGGAGATTCTTCTATCACCGAAAAGTCACTCGAATGAAGATCTGCTAGTTTTCGAAAGGGAATTTTTGGGCATTTGTAAACGATCTCTCCAAGAATGAACACAACCACCGAAGCGCACTTCTTACCGGTCTGACTGAGTAAACGATAGTTTTGGAAGGCCTGAAAGAGTTCGAATCTTCCGATACTGGATTCTTGAACGATAATTGTCCAAGCCTAACTGGAATACTAACGCGTCGTGTCACGAGTCGTGCACGTCACGAGAGCGTCATTTGGGCATCCTAGTCATAATCACGTGAATAATGAACTTCCCAATCGTATTATCTCACTCTGTTAGACACACTGCATACGTAGTCGAGCTACCTAACATACATACTGAATTAACATGACTAACAGTAATGTGGTTAGAAAAGTCGAAGCAATACTCCTCAAGGGAGCAACAAGAACGAATGCAGAAAGTTCTCTGATTTCGGTGTTTTGCAATTGAAATATCGGAGCAGAGGTGAAATCCTTTCAAACATTCTAAGGGTTGTCGCCAGCAATAAAGCTACAAAGACCAGACTGATGTACGGCGCCTACCTGTCATACACCCAGATAGAAGATTATCTCGGTTTCATATTGCAGCAAGGACTGATCAGCCAAGTCTCCGAGACTAACCTGTATCAGCTCACGGAAAAAGGAATGCAGTACCTGAACCTATCTGATGAAATGGCGCATTTGGTTTCACCGGGCCCGCTAGAACTGCCACAATTGGTTTCGCCCATCCAGAAAATGCTCCAGAAAATGTAGTTAGAGAACTGTTACGCGCAAGCGTTCTCAGTTCCTTGCCACACATCAAGCGGGGAAAACCTAACGAGCTCGAACTTGCAAAGATGGTTTTCTTCCGCTAACGTCAAATGTAATGGACGGATTCAAACTTCCAAAGGAAAACGATTCTGAATTTACCTGGATCTTCTGGTAACGCCGATCTTACCCTAGGTATTTTACTTCGTCAACTTCTATTTTTTCGCCCGTTTGTTCGCAAATAATTGCGAAGTCAAGGTAATTGACTCTAAGAACATGACCTGCTTTCCTTAGAGACACTTCTTATTTTACGGTGACTGATTTCGCAAGGTTTCTAGGATAGTCCGGATTCGCATTTTTCTCTAACGCCAAGTAATAAGAAAGAAGCTGGAGTGGAATAATCTCGACAAAAGGGAAAAGAATTGAGTTTACTTTCGGTAATTCAATCCAGTAATCGTATATCTCGTTTGGTCTATCTGATACACCAATTATCTTTGCTCCACGAGCTTTGGCTTGGTGAGCGCTAGCTATGGCGTCTACCCCTGTCGAGTCAGACGGGCTCAGTACTATGACGCAAGCATCGGAATCTAAGAGCGCCATCGGCCCATGCTTCAGTTCTCCTCCCGCAAGTGCCTCAGCATGGACGTAAGTGAGTTCCTTTAGCTTGAGAGCTGCTTCCGCAGCAATACAGTAATTGATCCCCCTGCCGAGAACATAGATGTCTGAAGCATTTCGGATCCTTCTCGCAAGAACCTCTATTTTTGAATGGTCGAGAAGAACATTCGAGATTTGTGTTGAAGCTTCGTTAAAATCTATTGCTATGCAGCCTTCGCATAGTCCGTCTGCGATTTTGTATAAAACTGCTAGCTCACTGGTAAAACTCTTGGTTGCTGCCACCCCGATCTCAGGACCACAATTAAGTCCTATGGAAATTGATGATAGACGTACAAGTGAAGATGTCATCACGTTTACGATAGAGATTATCTTGGCGCCTTTTTCCTTGGCGATTCCGACAGACTCCAAAACATCCGCGGTTTCCCCGCTCTGGGAGATCGCAATTAGGACAGAGTTTTCGTCAAAGTAATTGGAGGAGTATCGTGCTTCGCTTGCCAGGATAAGTTCGACGTTAACCTTTGCATAATTTGAGAAAAGATGCTTTGCAACAAGTGCCGCGTTGAAACTGCTCCCACTGGCAGTGATGTAGATTTTGTCGGTGCGTCTGATCAATTCTATTGCTTCGCTCAACTCTCTGGCGGTCCTTTCTCCAGCCTTCAGTACTGTTAGAGGTTGATCGTAAATCTCCTTTAGAGTGTGATGAACATAGCCGCCCTTATCTGACTCAGCCATCTCGTACGCGATCTTTACTGGTTGACGGTCTACTGGTTTGCCTTCAAAATTGCAAAATGACAAACCGTCATGATTGATGAGAATGATATCCCCGTTGTCAACGTAAATCGCCTGATCAGTATACTCAACGAATCCCAAAACGTCGCTCGCAATAAAGTAGCCTTCTTTGCTTACGCCAACTATTAGCGGTTCGTGAAATCTTGCTGCTGCGAGTGTTTTGTTCTCGAAAATTGCAGCAAAGGCGTAATCCCCCTTGAGCTCGCCAACACTTTGAATGACTGCGTCCTTTACATTTTTGTTTTGATCATAATGAAACTGTAGAAGGTTCGCAATTACTTCGCTGTCGGTCTCGCTTTCGAAAGTGTAGCCATCCCGAATTAGTTTTTGTCTTAGCTCCTGATAATTGTCAATTATTCCATTATGGATTATAGCGACCTTGCCTGAACTAGAAAGTTGCGGATGTGCGTTTGCCACATTCGCCCCACCATGTGTCGCCCATCTCGTATGTCCAATCCCTACGTCTCCAGGCAGTTTGTCAAGATGAATGCTGGAATTTACTTCAGCAACCTTGCCAACACCCTTTCTCAACATGATCTTGTCTTGAAAAACTGTAGCTACTCCTGTGCTGTCGTATCCTCGATATTCCATTCGCGCGAGTCCTTTAACGAGTAATGGAGCGGCTTGCATCTGACCGCGGTAGCCGATTATGGAGCACATTATCCTACTCCGTGGACGTTTGATAATACAACTGACGCAAGTAAATGTCATAACATTCGTTAGAACATTTCACTAGTTCTTTCTTCCGAAACATAGTTGCTGTCTGTTAAAGAGTAGCGTTTCATCAATACTGCTGATATGCAAAATACTACCTGGATCGACAGAATAGCTGACGATTCGAATCTGTGGTTCAGAGCCACCAAAAGTGAAGATGAAGAGGATTACCTTTCTGCCATACGTTTCTATCTGCAAGATGCGAGCGATTGTTTAGGACAACATATACTACTTAGGGCAGCATTAAGCTCCTCATGTGCCGCTGATTGTCTAGCAAGAATGGGCGATTTGAGCCTTTCACATGCGTTATACTCCGAAACTGCTAGCATATATCAGGAAAATTCAGAGATCACAATGAGTCATTCGATACGAGAATCACTCTGGTCATTGAGAGAGACTTACGAGTACCTGCTCCTTGCCGGCGAAAATCAGAAAGCTCAAGAGATTTACAAGCGCTTCAGCTTGCTTGCGAAGAGAGTCGACCCATTTTATCAGGATGAAAAAATCCAACTGCCACTGGCCAATGGCATTCTTGGAAATTTGAAGATTGGGAGAGATCTTACTCATTTGAAAAGTTCTACTGAAGTTGTTCAGGCAACTGAGAAGTTTCTCCAGATAAGAAAATCTCGATCATACTTGACAACTAGGTCTACTGTAACGAATGGGAAGACAAGCGAACCTCGAGAAAGTGGGATTTATGAGAAGAGCATTACTAATCAACTGGGATAATTATCCAAACGTCGTCTCAGGAGGAGTTTACTTCTGGACGAAGAGCCTGGTCGAAAAAATGTCCGATTGGGAATTCGTCATCTTGAATCAACTCTCGAACCCAAACGCCGATGCAAGTTATGCCCTGCCTAGAAACGTGAGCAAAGTGATTGAATTTCCAATTTTTGGAACGAACAGATATGAGGAATTTCACAGAGAGGAAAAAGCATTTTTCCCCAAAGTTCTTAGCACAAGTGAATCAGTGGTAAGGGAGAAATTCATACCGCTCTACAAGGATTTCTTGTTTAATATTCTCTCGGACAACAGCGACCCGTACGAAGTTGCAAAATCGATTTCGAAAATCCACAAATTCCTAATGATTTATGATTCAAAGAAATGCTTCGAGCACTATCTCACCTGGGAGATTTTTCTAGATCGAATAAGAGTTGACCAACTCTACAAAGAGATGACTCTGAAGGACGCGTTGACAAATTACCAGATGCTTCAGAGAAGCATGCAAATTCTTTCAATCGAGATCCCAAAAGTCGATGTCATTCACTGCTCTCTTGCTTGGTTACCTTCTATGATAGCAATATGTGCAAAAATCGAAGATAACACGCCAGTGATATCCACGGAACACGGAGTTGCCTTCCGGGAGCTGATATTGTATTACAATGCTTTTCTGGACAATGAGCCTTCCAAGATTTTTTGGACAGCGTTCACCAACAATGTGGTTAGGGCGGTCTACTCGATTGCTGACATCATTGTGCCTGTGTGTCAGGCGAATGAAGCTTGGGAGTGGAGGCTTGGGGCGAACAAAAACAAAACTCGTGTAATCTACAACGGGATTGATACTCAAAAGTTCAGACCCATGGATCTAAAGAGAGCAGATAATAGACCGACCGTTGTTTCCGTTGCAAGGGTAAGTGTCTTCAAGGATATCGTAGGCCTGATACAAGCAATAAGTTACGTATCGCAGAGCGTGAAGGATGTCAAGTGTTTGCTCTTCGGCGAATCGAGAGAACGCGAATATTCTGAGAGATGCTTAGAAATGGTCAGGAAATTGCGGCTCGAGAACAATTTCAAATTTATGGGTGGCACCAAGGAACCCGAGAAGGCCTACAACCTTGGAGATGTTGTCGCATTTAGTAGCATCACAGAAGGCTTTCCTTTCGCTATAATTGAAGCAATGGCTTGCGGAAAAGCCGTAGTTGCAACAAATGTTGGAGGTATCGATGAGGCACTGGAAGGATGCGGATTGCTCGTAAAAAGTAGAAGCCCGAAGGATCTTGCGAATGGTATTCTGACGCTTTTGAGGGACAAAGAATTGAGAAAGGACCTTGAGACAAAGGCAATCGCGCGCGCGAAGAACCAATTCAGTATAGAGAGATCAACCAACCAGTACAGACAGTTGTACGAACAACTCGCAAGTTCGAGAGAGAAAACGGCGCGTAGAGAAGCCCCGATATTCGAGGTAATACGAAAATGATGCCTTCCAAAGCTATTGTCACTGGCGGAGCTGGTTTCATTGGCAGTCACATTGTGGACGAACTGATCAAGAGGAATATTGAAACTATAGTGATAGATGATTTTTCAACTGGATCGATGGAGAATCTAAAGTCGCACAAAGACAACCCGTTGCTTCGAGTAATGGTTGGTGATATCAAGGACATCAAGCAAGTATTGCGCGATGTTGACGGAGTGGACACGGTATTCCACGAGGCAGCTATCGTAAGCGTGCCGAGGTCAATTCACGAACCTATGCTGGTCCACGACGTGAACGTAAACGGGGCACTTGAAGTGATGAATTTCTGCGTAAGCAAACATGTGAGAAGATTCGTATTCGCTTCATCGGCAGCTGTTTACGGAATCATAAACGGGCCATATGCGTCTGAGGATCTCATTTGCGCGCCTTCAACACCTTATGGAGCTTCAAAGTTTGCAGTTGAGGCATATGTCAGCGCTTACTACAGAACCTATGGATTGGAAGGAGTGATGCTGAGATATTTCAACGTGTACGGTCCCAGGCAAAAAAACGGAGACTACAGCGGCGTGATTACTGTCCTAACTAACAATCTCCTGCAGGGAAAGCAACCAGTGATCTTCGGCGATGGATTACAGACACGCGATTTCGTCAATGTCAAAGATATAGTGCATGCGAATATGCTCGCAATGGAATCAGAGGTTTCGCCCGGAGAAACTTTCAACGTAGCGTCGGGCAATTCGACTAGTGTACTCCAATTATTTGAAAATCTGAGGAAACTGACGCAGACTCCCGATATTCAAAATAGGTTCGCCCCTCCACGACCTGGTGACGTTCTTCGTGGCGCTGCATCGATCGCGAAAATACAGAAAATCCTCGGTTATACCCCTTCGGTCAACCTAAACGGAGGATTGACCGAACTAGTAAGAAGTGTTGGAATCCCGGCTCAATAACGTGGATTGTTGAAGTGTATGCTGGAATCATCTTTCCTTAACAAAAAACCTCTCTCCAGAGATGAGAGAATCTTCTTGCAGAAAACAGCGCGTTCAGTTGTCGAAATCCAGCCGAACATAGACACTGTCGCTGACATCGTAGTATTCCTCGAAGTTTTGGGGTACACTGACAAGACTGCTGCCGATAATGGGTTCACAGATCTTTTCGAGCTTTCTAAGCGATTGTACGATTTCATCGATTTCTACGTGGACCCAAAGAAGAGCAGAGTAGTAAGTCAAAGCTCCATCACAACTGCCCCAACGGTAAGGCGCAGATTGTCTGAAGCTCTGGTTATGACCTTCCCTTGGCTTGGTGCGTTGGCCATACTGTATGTTTTCGGCGTATCATTGTGGCTAGCTTGGGGATTACCTCTCTCAATTGTCACCGCGTTGATTTCAGGAGTCTTCCTAGGAATCTTGCTGACCGAGGGACCGGCTAATTCCTTCAACAGACTTTTTGTTTTCTATTATAACCAGTCCAACTTTTCAGAGGCCAAACGGATACTGAAGAGGAGTTATTACACACTCGGAATAATGTTACTTGGAATCACAGCTGGACTATACTTTTTTGGTTTACTTTCAAACATCCCGACCCAGCTCGTGACATTCTCAATAATAGCAGCCGCAACTATTTCGACGCACAGAATCAGCTACATCCCAGTGTATGGACTGAAGAAACTAAGTCAAATGTTCCTTTCGTTTGCTTTTGCATTCGCTGCATTGCTCGCAGTCTTTTTCCTGCTTCCCAATCTTATTCCGATCACAACTACCCGATATCTTGTAGCTCTAGTCACCGCGACAGGAGTGTTATCAATAGCACCAATTTACTACAATTACAGGATTTTTTCAACGACCAGCCATTCTTCTGAAAAAGTTCTCAGATCACAATCCCTCAATCCCGTACTCATGTATGATAACACCGTCAAATCGAGATTCGGTGTTCAGATGTGGGAAACGATGCATTACTATGTCTACGGCACATTTTTCTTTGCTATCCTCTTCGGGGACAGAGTGCTCTCATGGATATTCAATCCAGTACACATCGCTAACGGAATAGCTCTTCCAATGGTGTTCAACGCCGCGTATCACATTGGCGCAGATCCTGCATTGCTCGTTCTGCTTCCGGCAACTATAATTCAATACGTGATTATGGCACCCATTTTTTTCCAATTATCCAAAGAAACATCACTAAAAGTAACTGAAGCGAGTAAGATCGATGATTTCCTTAAACAACGTTACAGGCTCCTGGTAATGCTTTCTATCATCGCTTCTACAATAGTGGCAGCTATTCTCTTCGCTTTCGCGCCCGCAATTGTTTCGCGGCTAGGTGGCGCAGAGATAAGCGTGAATATCATGCGAGTAGCGGCGGTTAGCAACATACTCATATCCCTTTTCGCGGCTAACGGAATTTTCATGCTATTCATGAACAGGGTCAAGTCACTCGCAATCATTGCGATTGCAGGAATCCTGATCCTTGGAATCGGCGGAGTTCTACTTGGTTCTCAGTATGGGTTCCAAAACATTGTTTTCGCCTATCTTGCCACAGCTGTCAGTATCGCAATTTTGTCATCCATATCCGTCGGGAAAATCTTGAAATTAGGTAGCAGCCTCTTTTTCTCGAAATACGTATGATC
>Ga0307373_10015936_pt1 | contig 10151 bp, 8 predicted proteins | sample OX2MG_FD_202534 | JGI IMG/M metagenome (GOLD analysis project Ga0307373, IMG submission 202534) | Soil microbial communities from Risofladan, Vaasa, Finland - OX-2 | ecosystem: Environmental > Terrestrial > Soil > Coastal area > Acid sulfate soil | place: Finland: Risofladan, Vaasa | collected...
CCGAGCCGATGGTCCCGGCGGCGCCGACCACCAGGATCGCGGCGCCGGCGATGCGGTGCTCCAGCGCCGCGCGCCGATCGGCCCAGTCGGCGTCCAGCGCCTCGGAGAACGCCGAGCGGCCGATCCCTTCGGAGTCAAGCGCAGGATCGAGCATCGGCGCCCTTTCCGGCCGCGGCGTCGACGAGACCGGCGGCGCGCCCGGTCAGCGCCGACAGATCGGCGTCGGGGACGAAGCCCAGCAGCTCGCCGCACCTGCCCGGATCGCCGACGGACCAGGCGAGTTCGCCCCCGGGTGCGCCCACTTCCTCGAGCGCCGGCGGACGTCGCATCGCCGAGAGCGTCGCCTCGATCAGCGCGCGCGCCGTGCGCCCCTCGCCGGTGCACACATTGATCACCTCGCCCCAGGCGCCGCGATCGATCACCGCCTCGGCGGCGCGGATCACGTCGTCCAGGGCCACGAAGTCGCGCACGGCGCCCAGCGGTCCCATCGAGATGCGGCGCGGCTCGGGGCCGGACGCGGCGGCGGCCGCCTTGGCGACGAAGCTCGAGAACACCTGGCCGCCTCCGGGCGCAGCGGCGACGACGTTGAAGAGCCGCAGCGCCGTGACGCGCACGCCCGATGTAGCGGCCGCCAGAAAGGCGCAACGCTCGGCCGCGAGCTTGGCGATACCATAGGCCTCGCCCGGCGTGCATGGGTCGGTCTCCCGCCAGGGCCGGCCGGCGGCGCCGGCGCCATATTGCGCCGCCGATCCGAACAGCAGCAGCCTTGCCGCGGGCGCGGTCTCAGCGAGGGTTTCAGCGAGCCGCGCGCTCGCGAGCGCATTGTCTCTCAGAAGAGCGCTCGGCGGACCGGAGGTGCGGCCGGCGGCGTGGACGACCACGTCCGGCCGGGTCTCGATCAGGGCGCGCTTCAGCAGGTCCGCATCGAGGAGATCGAACCCCCGGCGGCCCGCATCGCCCTCCCGCGCGCAGGCGATGAGGGTGATGTCGCCGCGCGCGCCCAGGCGCCGGGCCAGCGCGCCGCCGATGAAGCCGCCAGCGCCGGTGAGCAGAATGCGCATCAGGCGCCGAGAAAGCGGGCGGGATCGGCCTCGAAGTCGCGCGTCGCGGCCTCGTAGTGGTCGAGCCGGCCGATGTCCTTCCAATAGGCGCCCGGATCGAACGCCGCCACCTTGCGGCCCTCGGCCATGGCCGCGCGGATCAGATCGGGCATGTCGTAGGCCCCTCGCGCCGGCAGCAGCGCCAGGATTCGCCGCGACAGCGCATAGACCCCCGAGCTGACGTGGTAGCCGCGGCGCGGCTTCTCCTGATAGTCGGTGACGAGGCCGCTCTGCGGATCGACGGCGACGACGCCGTAATCGACCTTTTCGTCCACCCAGGGCGTGAACAAAGTCGCCCAGGCGTCCTCGCGCCGGTGCGCCGCGGCCAGCTCGGCGAAGCTGAGGTCGGTCAGGGTGTCGCCGTTGACCACCAGGAAGTCCTCTCCGAGACCGGCGACCGCGCGCAGCCCCCCGGCGGTGCCGAGCGGCTCCGCCTCCACCTGGGTCTCGAGTTCGAGCCCCCAGCGCGAGCCGTCCCCCAGGAAGGCCTGCATCAAGGGCGCGAGATAGCCCAGGCAGACCACCGCCCGCGCCACCCCCGCGGCCGCCAGCCGGGTCAGCAGGACATCGATGATCGGCCGCTCGCCGAGCGGCAGCAGCGGCTTGGGCACGCTCACGGTCAGCGGCGCCAGCCGCGTGCCGCGGCCGCCGGCCAGCACCACTGCGTCCATGCGGATCATGGCCCGCAGAACTAGAGCGCGTTCCGCAAAACGGGAACCGGTTTTGCGTCAGATCGCATCGTGCCCTGCGCCAGGCTGCCGCCCGCCGACGCTGCGCGCGATCACCCCGCCGTCAGCGCCGCGGTCGCGACGACGCGGGCGCCGCGGGCGGCGAAGTCGCGGTTGTGGCGGGCGATGATCTCGGCGGCGCTCTCGCCCCCGAAGTCCCAGGTCCCGTGCGCGTCGGCGACGACGGTCACGCCAAGCCCGCGCGCCAGGGCGCCCGCGACGGTCGCCGCGACGCACTGGTCGGTCTGCGCGCCCAGGACGATCACCTCGGCAGCGCCGCCGATCCAGTCGCCCAGGGCGGCGTTGCTGAAGGCGTCGCCCACCGACTTGGAGAAGGTGGGCTCGTCCGCCGCCTGGCCCAGCGCCGGCCAGACCGCCCAGCCCGGCTTGCCGGGCGCAAGCGAATCGCCCGGCGCGCCGTCATGACGGACGAACGCCACCGGGCGGCCGCTGCGCCGCGCCCAGGCGATCACCGCGCGGGCGTTCTCCACCAGGCGCTCTGCGTCATGGAGCGGCGGCTCGAGCACGCCATCGAGCATGCCCGTCTGCAGATCGACGACGATCACCGGGGCGTTGGCGGGGCTGGGGGCGGTCATGGACGAAGCCTAGGACGCGCCATGCGAAGTTCAAGCAGGAACTCCCGATCGGCCCGGCAGCGCGGGGGCCTGGAAAGTCACTCACTTGGGTGATTTCGCCGCCTCGGCCTTCATCTTCTGGACCCACTCCCAGTTCGGCCCGCGTCCGGCGGGCGGATATACGACGTCCTCGTCGCCTTCCAGAAACGCGCGGTTGCCGTCGACGTAGTTCTTTGGCAGCGGCTTTCCCTTGGGCCAGGCGAAGATGTAGTGGGGCCGCTCGTCCTCGGGTTCAGCCGCCATGGTGCTTGCTCTCCAGATGGTCCGTCAGGCGCGTGGTCGCCCGCTCATCGCCAAGGTCGAGCATACCACGCCAGCCCGTCCCGCGCAGCAATTGTTCGCCGCAGTGTGGCTAGCTCGCGCCGCCATGAGCGTCGGCCACGCGCCGCTCGAGCAGGACGTCCCGATCAGCCCAGCAGCGCCGCCAGCGCGGCGGTGAGCTGGTCCTTGCCCACGGGCTTCTGCAGCGTCGCGTCGGCGCCCAGGGTGGCGGCGGCGCGCAGCAGCAGGCCGGGGTCGAGCAGGCGGGCGCCGGCCGAGACGGCGATCACCTTCAGGCCCGGCCAGCGCGCCTTGAGGTCGACGATGGTCTCGATGCCGTCGCGGTTGGGCATCAGCATGTCGACGATGGCCGCGTCCGGCGGCCCGTCCGGCGCCAGGGCGAGGGCCGCCGCGCCATCCTCGGCGGCGAGGCTCCGATGCCCGGCCTGCGCCAGCGTCTCCGCCGCGATCTCGCGGAACACCGGATCGTCGTCGACCACCAGAACCAGCGCCATCGTCTCACCTTGCATCCACGGCCCAGTATGACCGCGCCGCGGCGCTTGACCAGCCGCCGCGGTTGAGGCCCATGCGCGCCGATGATCGTGCCGGTGATCCTGGCGGGCGGCGAGGGCAAGCGGCTGTGGCCGCTGTCGACGCCGGCGCGTCCCAAGCCGTTCATCGCGCTCACCGGCGAAGCCAGCCTGCTGGGCCAGACCCTGGCGCGCCTGAACGATGCTGCGATGTTCGCGAGCCCGATCATCGTCGGCGCGGCCGAGCATCGGTTCCTGATCGCAGAGGAGGCGCGCCGCTGCGGACCGGCGCGCATCGTGCTCGAGCCGGCGGGGCGAGGCACCGCGCCCGCCGCCGCCGCCGCCGCGCTCATCGCCGCGGCCGAGGACCCCGAGGCGCTGCTGCTGATCGCGCCCGCCGACCACGCCATTCCTGACGCCGCCGGCTTCCGCGCCGCCGTCGCCCGCGGCGCCGGGGCCGCCTCTGGCGGGCGCTTCGTGCTCTTCGGCGTCCGGCCGGAGTTTGCGGCGACCGGCTACGGCTACATCATTCCGGGCGCCGGCGACGGCTCCGCCGTCCGCCCGGTGGAGCGGTTCGTCGAGAAGCCCTCGGAAGAGGCGGCCCGCGCCCTCATCGCCTCGGGCGGCCTCTGGAACAGCGGCATCTTCCTGATGGCCGCGCGCGCCCTGATCGCCGAACTCCAGCGCGCGGCGCCCGAGGTGCTGGCCGCGGCGCGCGCCGCGGTCGAGCTCGCCGTCGCCGACGCGGACTTCCTGCGCCTCGCGCCCGCGAGCTTCGCCGCCGCGCCCTCGATCTCGCTCGACGTGGCGGTGATGGAACGCACGCGCAAGGCCGCCGTGGTCGAGGCCGATTTCGCCTGGAGCGACATCGGCGTCTGGTCGGCGCTCTGGCGCGCCCTGCCGCACGATGGCGCCGGCAACGCCGTGCGCGGCCGCGCAGTGCTGGAGGACGCCCGCGGCTGCCTCGTCTTCGCCGACGGTCCCACCGTCGCCGTCATGGGCCTCAGCGATCTGGTCGTGGTGGCCACGCCCGAACGGGTTCTGGTGGCCCCCAAACACCGCGACCAGGACCTGCGCGCCCTGGTCGATCGGGCCTCGGCGCCCTGACCCCCGACTCAGTCGCACCCTTCCACGCCCGCCGCCGCCAGCAGCGCCGCGCGGTGGCGGCGCAGGTCCTTGCCGCTGCGCCGGTCCGGATAGGGCGCGCCGCCCCCGAGGCCGCGCCACAGGGCGTGGTTGTAGCGCACCGTGTCGAGGTGGTCCTCGACGCTGAAATCCTGGCCCTTCATGGCCGCCGCCCAATAGGCGGCCGGGCGCGGCGGCTTGCCGGGACAGGCGGCTTCGGCGGCGGTCTGCGGCGGCAGCGGCAACCGGGTGGTGCGCAGCACCGCCGGAACCCTCGCGGTGAAGCTCCAGTCGGCGGGGGCGGCGACGTCGAAGACGTCGGACATCGGCGCGGCCAGGGCGTCGTTCAGCCCCATCGGGCCGATGCCGAGCACGTCCTCGATGGTGCGCAGCATGTTGACCGTGGTGTAGCGCTTGGAGACCACCGCGGCGCGCTTCACGTAGGGGCCGGCGACGAAGGCGATCGAGCGGTGCGCGTTCACGTGGTCGGGCCCGTCCTGGGCGTCGTCCTCGACGATGAAGATCAGCGTGTCCCTGGCGATCGGGCTGCGCGCCACCTTCTGCACCAGTTTTCCCACGGCGTAGTCGTTGTCGGCCAGCTCGGTCTCGACCGAATTGACCCCATCGAGGGCCTGCTTGAACGAGCCGGTGTGGTCGTGCGGCAGGCGCACCAGCATCAGGGCGGGAACCTTGCCCGCGGCCACGAAGCCGTCGAACTCGCGCGCCCACTCCTTTTCGCGCCAGAAATCGGCGAGCGCCTGGTTGAAGCCCCAGAAGTAGGGGTCGGTGCGGCCCATCAGCGCCGCCTTGTCGACGTAGAAGACCTGGTGGTGGTGCGCGAAGGGCGTGCGGTCGAGCTTTATCTGCGCCGCGCCGGTGGCCGGCTGGTAGCGCACCAGATCGCCGAAGAAGCCATAGTTGCGCAGCGACAGCCCCGCGCGGATGGCGGCGTTCCAGAGATAGCCCTGGCCCTCGGCGCCGCCGGGCCCGTCCGGCGCGGCCACGTCGCGCGCGCCCGGCAGCAGGTTCGGATCGGCCGGCGAGACCGGGTTGGCCGCCACGCGCTGCGCCGAGGTCGCGTAGCCGACGTTGATGTTGCGGTTCGCGCCTTCCTGGTCGTACTGCAGGCCGCGCCCGCCGTAGTTCACCGGCGCCTCGCGCTCGGTGAAGTCGTTGGTGCGCGCCGCCGTCGACCAGTCCCAGCCGGTGTTGCTGCTCTCGCCGGAATCGAAGAAGGCGTCCAGATCGACGAACTGGCGCGCCAGGGCGTGCTGGTTGGGCGTCATCGCCCGGCCGAACACGGCAAGCTTCGGATCGCCGTTGCCGACCTCGAGGTCGCCCAGCACCTGGTCGTAGGTGCGGTTCTCCTTGACCACGTAGATGACGTGGCGGATGTGGGCGCGCAGGAACGCCATGGTCGCGCCGCCGCCGCCGATGCGCCCGGCGTAGCGGTTGTTGGCGGCCACCTGGCCGGTGAGGCGCGCCAGTTCGGCCCGGTCCGGCGGCGGCAGGGCGAGAAAGCCCGCCTTCTCCCGCTGCCAGACGTACTCGTTGGTTCCCCGGCAAAGGTCGTCGTGATGCGGACCGATGCCGAGGTTGTTGCGGCAGGCGTCGGGGACCGGCCCCGGATCGCTCTTGCCGTTGACGACGAAGAGCCTGGCGCCGTCGGGGCGCACCGCGACCGCGGTGGGATACCAGCCGGTGGGAATGAGCCCGGCGATGCGGCCCGTCCCGGGCCTCTCGCCCAGCCGCACCACGGCCACGTCGTTGGCGCCGCCGTTGCTGACGTAGAGCGTGCGCCCATCCGGCGAGACGGCGAGCGCGTTGGTCCCGGCGCCCCCGAGCCGCCTCAGGCCCGGCGAGGCGCCGGCCGGCAGCGCCGTGCGGATCTCAGCCAACATCCGCTCGCTGCGGGTGTCGATGACGCCGACGCGATCGGTATTGTCCTCGGCGGCGTAGAGCATTGGGCCGTGCAGGGCCAAGGCGACCGGCTGGCCCAGCGTCCTGATCCGCGCCGTCACCGCGATCGCAGAATGGCCGACGTGGAGGGCGATGATCTCGCGGTCGCGTTCGCTGGCCACATAGGCCCTGGTGTTCGAAGCCCAGATCACCCCGCGCGGAAACGAGCCGCCGGGGGTTCCGGCCCTGGCCGGATCGATCGCGCCGGGCCTCAGGTCCTGCTCGTGGATCCGGCCGCTCGCCAGATCGATGACGCTGACCGAATCGTTCTGGAAGTTCGCCGCGATCAGCTTGCGCCCGTCCGGGCTGACCGCGAGGCCGGCGACCATCGGCCCGACCGCGAGGCCGAGCCCGACCTCGTGGCCGAGCGCGAAGCGGCGCCCGGGCGCGAAGCCGGCGGCGCCGCGCACGAACTCGAGCACGTCGTCGTTCATGCCGCCGGAGACGTAGAAGCGGTCGCCGCCGGGCGCCCAGGCGATGCCGAGAAAGGCGTTCGGCACGCCGATGGCCTGGCGCTTCACCGGGGTCGGGCCGGAGACGTCGTAGACGAACACGAACTCGGTCGAGGCCGGCCCGATCAGCTTGCCGGCGGCCGAGAACTCGCGGTTGAAGCCGCTGGTGAGGATCAGCAGGGTGCGGCCATCGGGCGACAGCGCCACGGCCGAAGCCTGGCCGACCGTATAGCCCGGCGCCTCCGCGACGTCCGGCGCGAGCGGCTGGAAGATCGCGCCCTTCGCCGCCGCCGGGGTGATGAACTGGCCGGTCGGCAGGAACTGCGGCGCCGCCGCGCGCCCTGCCCCCGCCAGCCCCAGCCACGCCGCCGCCATCGCCGCCAACCCGGCGCTCCAGCCTCCGACCCGCCTCATCCCGCTATCCCCCGTCGCCGCGATCCTGGCCGTCGCTGGCGACGATCCCATGTTGCCCCAGCTTTGCGCCGCGCAAAAGCGCCTCCTCGCGCGCCCGGCACCGAGCCCCAGTCAAGGCGACGCTCGTCATCGCCGTCACCCGGCCAAGCGCAGCGCGAGCCGGGGCCGGACGCGCCGCAGCCGAGCTGGAAGTCGTCCTGGAAGCGGCGGCTCCGGCCCCGGATCGCCCTTTCAGGCCGTCCGGGGAGACGGCGATGGTGGTCAGACCTGCGCGAGCCGGCCCTGTCGCGATCCAACCACTCGCCGTAGCGCGCACCTCAGCCTTGCAGGAAGGCGCGCGCGGCGGCGAGGAAGCCGTCGGGCGCGTCGAGGGGAACGCTGTGGCCCGAGCCTTCCACCACCGCGAGGCGGGCGCCGGGGATGGTGTCGATCATGCGCTGGGCGACGCGCGGCGAGAGGATGTCGGAGCGTTCGCCGCGGATGAGCAGGGTCGGGACCGCGATGGCGGCGCAGGCGCGCCAGCCGGCCTCCGGGTCGGCGCGGCGCCGGTCCGTCCCCGATCGCAGAGCCCGGTCGTAGCGCCAGGTCCAGCGGCCGTCCTCGGTCAGCATGAGGTTGTTGACGACCCGGTGGCGATGATGGACTTCCGGTGGCGCGTCGTTCGCCGCCCGGGCCGCGGCGAAGGCCGCTTCGCGGCTGGCGAACACGTCGGCGGACTGAACGCCGCTGCGGATGCGGCCCATGCCCGCGGGCTCGATTTCGGGCGCGATGTCGACGATCACCAGCGCCGCCAGCTCCCTCGGCCGCGCCCCGGCGTAGTGGATGGCGACATTGCCTCCCATGGAAAGACCGAGGAGGGTGAAGCCGTTCAGCCCCAGCGCCGCCACGAACGCCCGCAGATCCTCCACCATCTCCTCTGCGCCGTAGCCGCCGGCGGGCGCCCAGCCGCTTTCGCCATGGCCGCGCTGATCCAGCGCCAGCACCCGATAGCGGTCGGTCATCGCCGCGGCGAAGGCGTCCCACGAGCGGGCATGGCCGGTGAAGCCGTGCAGCAGCACCAGATCGCGCGCGCCCGGCCGCGCGCTCGGCCAGTCGCGATAATGAAAGCGCAGGCCGCGCATCTCCACGAGTTCGTCGCTCGCCAGTGCTGAAGTCGTCATGCCCGGAAAATCCCCGCCGTGCTCGCCGGCCCGCGAGCCTACAGCCGCCCCCGACCACCGCCAAGCGAGCCATCTCGCCAGCGCCGCCGAGCAGGGGGTGCGGAGGAAGCCCCCTTCATCCTTCCCCGCTTGCGGGGAAGGGGGACCGCCGCGCCGGCAGGCGCGGGGGTGGAAGGGGCGCGACGCGGCGAGTCATGGCGCTTCGCCCCGGGCGGCTAGCGCCGCCTTAACGCGGGGCGCCGCGGGGTTACCCTGGGCGCGATCGAGCAAGCCGCATCCCGCGCGCCCGCCGTTCAGACGAGGATGATCTCCATGAGCGAACCAGCCGCCGCCCTCGCTCGACGAACTGGAGGCCGCCATTTGCGGCGCGGTCGCGGCCACCGTAGACTACGATGCGAATACGGTCGGCGCCGGCGCATGGTGAGCGCCACCATCGCCTCCGGACCGGCGAGGGCCACCGGCCCAGCCGCCGTAGACTACGGTGCGAATACGGTGGCCGCAGGGACCGCGACCGCACTCTGCGCGCCCGAGCCTGCGAAGCGGCCCGTCCCTTGATCGAACCGCCTCATCCCAGGCGTTCGCCTCAGGCGCCGCCGACCGTAGACTACGATGCGAATACGGCGGCGGCGCCGGCCCAGGCGCGCGCCGGCCTCGATCGCGGCCCCGGAGGCGAAGAGGGGTCGGCGTGACCATCGACCCGGGGCGCGGCGAAAACGACTCTCGCCCTCGACGGGGTGCGGGATCGGGCTATGAAGAGGGCGTGAGCGCCCAGGCGACCCTCGAACGCAGCGCCCGGCGGTCCGCCGCGGCCGGCGTGGAGCTCAGCCTCGTCGCGCCGACCTTCAACGAGGCGGCGAACGTGGCCCCGCTGATCGCCAGGCTGGCGGCGGCGCTCGACGGGCTGGCCTGGGAAGTGATCTTCGTCGACGACGATTCCCCCGACGGCACCGCCGAGGTGGTGCGCCGGATCGCCGAGCGCGAGCCGCGGGTGCGATGCCTCCGGCGCGTCGGGCGCCGCGGGCTCGCCGGGGCGGTGGTGGAAGGCGCGCTCGCCAGCGCCGCGCCCTACGTCGCGGTGATCGACGCCGATCTGCAGCACGACGAGAACCTGCTGCCGGCCATGCTGGCGCTGCTCAGCGCCGGCGAGGCCGACGTGGTCATCGGCAGCCGCTATCTCGACGCCGCCGGCCTCGAGCAGGGCCTGTCGCCGCTGCGCAAGCTCGGCAGCCGCATCGCCGCGGCCCTGGCGCGGCGGGTGCTGGGCGTCGCGGTCAGCGATCCGGTCTCGGGCTTCTTCATGATGCGGCGCGAGCTGATCGACCAGGTGGCCGGCAAGCTGGCGCCGGCCGGCTTCAAGATCCTGTTCGACATCCTGGCCTCGCAGGCCTCGCCGCCCAGGGTGGCGGAGCTGCCCTATGCCTTCCGCCCGCGCGCGGCCGGCCAGAGCAAGCTGGGCGCCCGCGTCACGCTCGAATACCTCGGACTGGTGACGGCCAAGCTGAGCGGCGACCTGATCTCGCCGCGCCTGGTCTACTTCGCCCTGACCGGCCTCTCCGGCGTCGCCGTGCAGATGGCGGTGCTGGCGCTGCTGCAGGGCGCGGTCTTCGCCTCCCGCTTCACCCTGACGCTCGGCGTGGCCGCGCTCTGCGCCATGACCTCCAACTTCCTCGTCAACAATCTCGTCACCTACAAGGACCGGCGCCTGAAGGGCTGGCGCCTGCTCTCCGGCTATCTGCGCTTCTGCCTGCTCTGTTCGGTGGGCCTGGCCGGCAATGTCGCGGTGGGCT
>Ga0307373_10015937_pt1 | contig 10151 bp, 9 predicted proteins | sample OX2MG_FD_202534 | JGI IMG/M metagenome (GOLD analysis project Ga0307373, IMG submission 202534) | Soil microbial communities from Risofladan, Vaasa, Finland - OX-2 | ecosystem: Environmental > Terrestrial > Soil > Coastal area > Acid sulfate soil | place: Finland: Risofladan, Vaasa | collected...
TTCCAATATACAGAACTGCTGCGTCAACCGACCGAGCAGATCAGCGACGAAGTGCTGGACCTGCAGCAGGCGGACGCCGGCATGGGTCGAGTCGAGGCGCTCCTCGGTACGGCGCCGCGCCTGGCCGATGGCCCCGGCGCCGCGCTGCCGCCAGGCCCGCTGGCGGTGGAGTTGGCCGGCGTCTCATTTGGCTATGTGGAGGACACTCCGGTTCTGCGCGACGTCAGCGTATATCTGGCGCCGGGCCGCGTGCTGGGTGTGGTGGGACGCACGGGCAGCGGCAAGACTACCCTGACCCGGCTCCTCTCGCGCTTTTACGATCCACTGGCCGGCGTGGTGCGCCTGGGGGGCGTGGACCTGCGGACGGTTCGCCTCGCGGCGGCGCGCGCGCGCATCGGCCTGGTCACCCAGGAGGTACACCTCTTCAATGCCAGCGTGCGCGACAACCTGACCCTCTTCGACGACGGCGTGCCAGATGACCGGATCAATACCGTGCTGGACACCCTGGGCCTGGCCAGTTGGCGGCGGGAGTTGCCGCGCGGGCTGGACACCCCGCTGGGGTCAGGCGGCGCCGGACTCTCCGCCGGACAGGCCCAGGTGCTGGCCTGTTCGCGCGTCTTCCTGCGCGACCCCGACCTAGTGATCCTGGACGAGGCGTCCTCGCGCCTCGACCCGGCCACGGAGCGGCTGGTGCATACGGCCCTGGGCCGGCTGCTCGACGGCCGTACCGGCATCATCGTGGCGCACCGGCTCGCGACGGTCGCATTCGCCGACGACATCGTTGTTTTGGAGGACGGGCAGGTGCGCGAGCACGGGCCGCGGCTTGTCCTCGCCGCCGACCCCACCTCGCGCTTTGCCGAGTTGTTGCGGGTCGCTGCGGAGGAGGTCGCCCCATGAAACGGATCCCAACCTGGCGCTACCTGGTGGGGATGGCCCGCTCCGCCCCCCAGCTCTACCTGCTGCATGTGACGTTGTGGAGTGTAATCCACGTATCGCCGCTGCTGCCGGGGCTGATCGCCCGTGCCTTCTTCGATACGCTCACCGGGCAGGCACACCTGAGTATGGGCACGGCGGGGCTGATCGGGCTGCTGGTAGTGATCGCCCTGGGTCGCGCGGTCCTGTACCTCGCCGCCGGCTTCGTCGAAATCACCCTCCGGTTCACGATGAGCGGACTATTGCGCCGCAACTTGCTGCGGCACATCCTGACCCGGCCGGGCGCCCATCCGCTGCCCTACTCCATTGGCGAGACGATCAGCCGCTTTCGCGACGATGCCTATCAGGCTGAGGACGACCTGGATTGGACCAGCGACATCCTGGGGACGGGTCTGTTTGCCGTGGCGGCGTTCGTGGTGCTTCTGCATATCAACGTCCGCATGACTTTGGTCGCCTTCCTGCCCCTGATAGTCGTGACAGTAGCGGCAAGGCGGGCCAGCGGCGCGCTGGGCCGCTACCGAGCAGCCGGCAGTCAGGCCACCAGTCAGGTCACGGGAGCGATCGGCGACATCCTGGGGGCGGTACAGACGCTGCAGGCCGCCGGCGCCGAGGCGCGAACCGTGGCCCGCTTCCGCCGGCTGAACGAGCAGCGCCGAAAAGCCATCCTGGTCGATCGCCTGGCGACCCAGGCGCTGGATGCCGTCACGGCCAACACGGTGAGCCTGGGCACGGGACTGATCATGCTGCTGGCTGCCGGCAGCCTGCGCGACGGTAGCCTGACCGTGGGCGATTTTGTCCTTTTTATCTCCTACCTGGGCTTCATCGCCGACTTCACCGATGGGCTCGGCCAGTTCCTGGCCCACTATCAGCAGACCGGGGTCGCGTTCGCGCGCATGAACGTCTTGCTGGCCGGCGCCCCACCGGCGGCGCTGGTAGCGCCCACGCCGCTGCATCTCCGCGGACCCCTGCCCGCCCTGCCCCCGCCTGCGCGCGACGCGGCCGACCGGCTCGTACTCGTGGAGGCGCGAGGGCTGACCTATCGCCACCCGCACTCGGGGCGCGGAATCGCCTCCGCGGACCTGCGCCTACCGCGCGGCGCCTTGACGGTGGTGACGGGGCGGGTCGGCGCGGGGAAGACCACGCTCCTGCGGACCCTCCTGGGCTTGCTGCCGCGGGAGGCGGGCGAGATCCGGTGGAACGGCCAGGTGGTGGATGACCCGGCCTCCTTCCTTGTGCCGCCCCGCGCGGCGTATACGGCGCAGGCGCCACGCCTGTTCAGCGAAACGCTCAAGCAGAACATCCTTCTGGGGCTCCCCGACGACCCCGCGGTCCTGGCCGCCGCCGTGTGGGGCGCCGTCCTCGAGCACGACATGCGGGCGCTGGAGGCGGGGTTGGAGACGTCGGTGGGCGCCCGCGGCGTCAAGCTCTCCGGTGGTCAGGTGCAGCGCGCGGCGGCGGCGCGTATGTTGGCGCGCGGGGCCGAGTTGCTGGTGATCGACGACCTGTCCAGCGCGCTGGACGTCGAGACGGAGCGTGTATTATGGGAGCGTCTATTTGCCGGCGGGGATGTGACCTGTCTGGCGGTCTCGCACCGACGGGCGGCACTACGCCGCGCCAACCATATCATCGTGGTGAAGGAGGGTCGGGTCGAAGCCGAGGGTGCCCTGGCCTTCTTGCTGGCGAATTGCGCGGAGATGCGGTCCCTATGGCACGACGCTGACGATCCTGGCGCCCTGGTGTAACGCCTGATCCAGGGTGTTCTATCGCACCGAGGGCTCGCCTCACAACGCGGAGGCAGCTATGACCGGTGTGCTGGCCGCTTGGCTCATCCGGCGGCCTTGTGTATGCGATGCGCTCAATGTGGGTCACATGCCGTGAATGCGGCCATTTTTCAGGAGTAGGGAAAGGCTATGACCATGACAAGTGACCCACTAGGGGCAGCTTTCTTGTTGCTATTCATGGTTGAATGAGGTCTGTCCAGTGCCAGCTTCCTGGTTTATCTGGCTCTGATGTAACTCCGCCTCGCTGCCCAGCGCCGCTCAGTTCCAGCCCGCGCCCGCCACCTGCCTGGTGGTGGCGTTGTGGCGATTGAAGAGGTTGGTCGTGGCGATCATGAGGATCAGGGCCGCCAGCGCCGGCTCGTCGTAGTGCCGGGCGGCCTCGTCCCAGATCTCGTCCGGTACCGGGTTGGCCCGGTCGCCGGGAACATCCTCTGGGGCTACCTCGGAGACCACGGCGGCCATAAGCGGCTGGTGGAGGGGGGTGCGCTCGGCACCGCGTTTGGGGCCGGCGCCGCCCTGGCCAGCCACGCCGCTGCTGACTCCTCACTCGGCGTCTTCACCTACGGGCTCGCCTTCGTCCTGGTATGCCTGGGCACGAGCGCGGTGCAATTGGCCAGCACGACCTTGGTGCTGGATTTCGGAACGGACGCGGACCGGCCAGCCTATATCAGCCTGGCCGCGCTGGGGCAGTTGCCGTTCGCGTGCGGCGGATCGCTGCTGGCCGGTGTGCTCGCGGATCGCCTGGGCTATGGCGCGATCTTCGTGCTGAGCCTGATCCTCGGTCTGGCCGGGGCTGGGGTTGCCCTGTGTTGTGTGCGCGACCCACGAGGGGTTGCCGCTGCCCTCTAGGGCACTGCGCTTGCTTTTTCACGAATTTGTATCCATAAGACCTAGAAATCGAACTGGCCTCCCACAGTGCTGATTACGCTGCCGCGAACCTCCGTACTGGCGATACCCTCGGCCAGCGGACCGAGAACATCGATCAAAGCGCGAATATCAGCCGCCGCCGTGTCGTGCAGAGCTTCCGCGACGATAATCGCTGAAGAAGTCCATTGACCGACCGCGGAGAATCCGCTTTGGCGATTCGTCCATCGTCGTGCATGTGCCCGGCCCGTATCGTCGGCAAATACCACCTCGCCAATCTCAAGCGCCTCGTCGGGACCGGAGAACGGGGTATAGATCTCATCCCCCTTGGCTCGGCGGACCTCGAGGTAGCCAGATACTTTAGCGATGTCGAAAACCGCGATTGGCGTGGCATAGAGAAGCGAAACCCCATTGCAAAGATCGACAAGTGGATGGAGCGACGGTATTCCACCTTCTTTCCGGAATCGTCGCAACAATGACTCCGAGGCACAGCGGTATTGCGTGGGTTTTAGACCCATGGCCGTGAAAGCCCGACGCCAGGCTTGAATCGCGGGTAGCTCTGATTCCGTAGTCGTCGCGTACTTGGACCTGGCCGATTCCCACAACGAAGACACCGCGCGAGATACGTCATGCGAAGCGTCTATACCCCGCACATACAAAACCCCGGCCGCAAGGCGCGGAAAGGTGTGCCAAATCTCTTCACTATGTCGAAAGAACACCCCAGTCTCCTGACGCTACATGGCTGTCTGGCAAACACTAACCAGACAATTGCCAAAATGAAAGGACTTCGCTCCCGCTATGGCTTGCCGGAGACGCCGAAGGTGACGCCTGCCCCGACCATCAGCACGCCCAGGACGCGGAGCGGCGAGAGACTGTCCATGCCCAGGGCGACCGAGCAGAGGAGGGTGCTGATCGGCGCGAGACCGGCGAGGAGGCCGGCCCGCGCGACGCCCATGAGGCCGATGCCGGCGTACCAGGCGACGAACGCGCAGGTGGTGGCGGCGAGGCCGAGATACCCGAGCACGGCCGCCTGCGCGATCGTGGGCGCCGGCAGCGCGCCCGCTCCATCCACGATGGCGGCGGCCAGGGTCAGCACGACGCTTGCCAGGGCGGTGACGTAGGTTGACAGCGCGAGCGGGCCGAGCCGGGGTAGTAGCGGCACGGCCAAGAGCGAGAATGCGACCTCGCAAGCGAGCACGCCGAACGAGAGGAGTAATCCGGGCAGGCTCGCGGCGCCGGCGCCTTGCACCACCACGGCCGCGCCCACGCTGACGATCACCGCTGCCCAGAGCGTGCGCGGGTGGGGGCGCCGGCGCTGCGTGATCGGGCCGGCGAGGGCCAGCGCGATGGGGACGCACCCCACGACCACCCCAACCGCCGCCGGATCGGTGTAGCGCAAGGCGGCGAGCAGGAAGAGATTGAAGCCGACTAGTCCGGTGAGCGCCAGCGCGAGCAACAGTAGGACGCCGCGCCGGGTTGGCCGAGGTGGGGCGCCGCGGGCGCGCAGCAGCACGCCCAGCGCCGCCGCGCTGAGCGCATAGCGCACGGCCTGACCGCCGAGGGGGGGATAACGCCCGATCACGCTGGACACCGCCACCGAGCTGCCCATGAGGGCCATGGCAATGCTCGCGTAGAGCGACCCAACGCGGTCGTTGCCTGTCATGTACGGTGTCTATTCGCGACCATCGACATCTGACGTGCTCCACCAAGTGTCCGCATGCGAGCTACACGCTGTACATGCCTTCAACGCCATGAGGGCGCCTGAAGGTGATAGCCTTCACTCGTGTGACGGCCTCGGCGAGCTCCGCGCGCTCCTGGGAGGTCCAGCGACCACACTGTACGATAGCCGTGGACTAATGATAAGCTCCAGTCTGATGGTAGGAAAGAGGACCAGTTTCGCGCCGGAGATCTTGCTGCCCCTTGAGCGGGCGCCGGGCCGACGGCCGCGGACGCAAATCGAGGAGCGGCTCCGTACGGCCATCCGCGCGGGTACGCTGTCGCCCGGGACGGCGCTCCCCTCCACGCGGCTGCTAGCCGGCGACCTCGGACTCTCGCGGGGGGTCGTGGTGGAGGCCTATGCCCAACTGGTGGCCGAAGGATATCTGGAGGCGCGCGGCGGGTCGGTGACGCGCGTGGCCGCGCATGCGCGCCAAGGGGCCAGTGTGGGCGCCGACGCCAAGGAGGCAGTGCGGCCGCGCTACAATTTTCGGCCCGGAGCGCCGGATCCGAGCCTGTTCCCGCGGGGCGAGTGGATCGCGTCGGTGCGCGCGGCGCTGCGAGACGCGCCCGACGCGGCGCTTGGCTACGGCGACGCGCGTGGACCAGCACCGCTGCGCACGGCGCTCGCCGGCTATCTGGGCCGGGTGCGCGGCGTGGTTGCCGACTCCGAGCGAATCGTGATCTGTACAGGCTTCACCCAAGGCCTGGTGCTGCTCGGCCATGTGCTGCGTGCGCTGGGGATGGACTGCGTGGCGGTCGAGGATCCCAGCCATCCAGAGCAACGGCTGCTCATTGAACACGCCGGCATGCGGACGATCCCGGTTGCGGTCGACGGCGACGGCATCCGTGTTGACGAGTTGGTCCGCGGCGAGGCCCGCGCCGTATTGGTGACGCCGGCCCATCAGTTCCCACTCGGCGTGGTGCTCGCGCCGGCGCGACGAGCGGCGTTGCTCGCCTGGGCGCGCGACCGCAAGGCGCTGGTGCTCGAGGATGACTACGACGCCGAGTATCGCTACGACCGCGCGCCCATCGGCGCGCTGCAGGGGGTAGCGCCCGAGCAGGTGCTATATGCTGGATCGGCGAGCAAGATGCTGGCGCCGGCGCTGCGCCTCGGTTGGCTGGTGCTACCAGCCGGGTTGGTGGATGCCGTCGCCGCGATTAAATACCGGAGCGATCTGGGGTCGCCGGCGATCGAGGGATTGGCGTTCGCCCACTTTCTGGGGAGCGGCGGGCTCGACCGGCACCTACGCCGCGTACGGCCGCGGTATCGGGCGCGGCGTGATGCGCTCGTGGCGGCGCTGGGGCGGCATATTCCCGCCGCGCGCGTGCGCGGGATCGCCGCGGGCCTGCACGCGCTGGTCGAACTCCCCGCGGGGTGCGACGAGCGGGCCCTGGTGGCGGAGGCCGCGCGGCACGGCATCGGCATTTATGGCGTGAGCACCTACCATGCCTCCGGCATAGCGGCCCAGCCGGCGCTGGTGCTTGGGTATGCGGCGCTGCCGGAGCCGGCGATCGAGGCTGGGATAGCCGAGCTTGGCCGGCTGATCAGCGCCGGCTAGTCTGCGTATTACCGTTCAAATCGATGATTACTGTAGACAATAGGTACAACGTGGCCTACAGTAATGAGAGATGAACAACGTTGACCATATGAGGAGACGAATGGACGGGCTTCGGGTAGAGGTGGTGCGATCGGAGGCCTTGTGGGAGCGGGTTGTGATCGCCCTACGGCGCGCCATCGTCATGGGCGAGTTCGCACCGGGGTCGCATTTGAAGGAGCCCTTACTGGCTCAGCGATTTGGGATCAGCCGTCTGCCGATCCGCGAAGCGCTGGCCCAACTCGATCGCGAGGGATTGGTGCGCACCGAGCCGCGCCGCGGCGCATTCGTGGTAGGGATCACGCCCAAGGATATCCGCGATATTTACGCCTGCCGGATGATGCTCGAAAGCCACGCGATTCGTGAGGCGGCGCACCTTGCCGGCGTGGAGGATCTGGCGCTGCTCGACCTGTTATGCAATCAGATGGATGCCGCGGTAACCGCGAATCAACCGCAGGTGATGGCCGCGGCCGACATGGCGTTCCATCGAAAGATCGTCTCGTTGTCAGGAAATCGAGCCCTGAGCAGCGCGTGGGAACCGCTTGCGCCGCTCATCGAGACGATCTTGGGTATCTCCGAGGCGACTTGTCGGGACTTGCCGGAAGCGGCCTATAGCCACCGGCAGATGGCGCGCGCCTTGGAGCGGCATGACCCGGACGGGGCCGAAGTGCTCATCCGGCTCCATCTGCCAAGCGGCGAACAGCTCGTTCTCGAAGCGATCGAGTCGGTACGCGAGCCCTCACGCGCGGTGTGACTGGCCGAATCGTAGCGCCGCGTGCTGGTTGTTCACCACGGGTGACGCGGCGCTCCAGTCTCTTCGAGGCAGGCAACCAGAGCGATTCACCCCAAGAGCGGAGCTACCTCCCCTAACGGGCCAACGTTTCCTGGCCATCGTGAATCGATCGAATCGCGGCATAGACAAGCCCTTCGCCACTCGTGAGATGAACGCGCAATACCTCAACGGCCTCCGTCACGTCGTGCGCGGTGAGGGCGCGGATGATCTTGCGGTGCCCATCAACGGCGGCGGGCAACTCGACGCTGGCCATGGAGGCTTCGGAGATCCCCAGGATCGTCTCGATCAACGGAGCGGCCGGCTCCCAGGCATTGACCAACGCGCGGCTCCCGGAGAGTGTGACGATCATGCGATGGAAAGCCGTATCATTAGCGGCGAATAGTTGCGGTTGGCCGGTGGCCACCGCGACATCCATCCGCTTCACCAGGGCTTCAAGGTTGTCGATAGCCTCCACGGTACACCGCGCGGCGGTACGGCGAATGGCCGCTAGCTCAAGCATCAGCCGGCATTCGTAGGTGTCGCTTATATCTTGGGCCGTGACGCCGACCACAAAGGCGCCGCGTCGAGGTTCGATGCGCACCAGCCCCTCGCGATCCAGCTGGACGATCGCCTCGCGGATCGGTAGCCTGCTGACGCCAAAGTGCTGGGCCAGCAGTGGTTCCTTCAAATGCGACCCAGGCGCCAATTCGCCCATGACAATCGCGCGCCGTAGGGCGATCACAACCCGCTCCCATAAGGCCTCTGAGTGCATAACCTCGCTACGACTCTCGTCCATCTCTTCCTCTTCGCCAACTTCGCGGACTGCCCTCCAGTGTAGGGCCGACGCCATCCGGCGTCCACCGGTACGACGGGACTGTCACCGCGCGGCCTCCGCCCGGTCGATAGCTCATCCCGGGTGGGCCGCGGTAGGGTGCGGCCCACCCAGAAGCTCAGCCGCTACCCGCGCTAGAACAGGTCGGAAAACTGATCCTCCATGACGTGCCGGAACTGCTGGACCGCGTCATCCGGAATCGCGAGGTAGGGACGCCGAGTCCGGTTTCTGGCGACCAAGAAAGGAGAGGCCGCCAACAACGCCTTCCCTACAATCCCATGGAGGTTTCCTGGTCCGCGCAACAGCTCGCCATCGCTGTCCGTCGTGTAGACGCCATGAACGCCCGAGGCATGGAGGCGGCGCAAGTTCTCTCGGAACGCATCTTCGACGAAGCGATTGTCCGCGTCGAAGGGAGTGGCGATCGCGGCCCAAACGCCATGCAAGTTCTCGCGGATCAACCGCGGCCGCATCGGTATGACGGGCTCGTCCATCCGTCCTCCCTTCGCGCCACGCCAGGTCGGGGCCAGCGCTATCTGTACCGTGATCGCTACTGTTAGGCGGTTGACAGTATACAGATAATTGGCGTCCTGTGCCAAGGATCCGGGGCAAGCGCCTCTACAGTGAACTGGTGGCGGCTCGACCGGAAGCTACGCGGCCTATGTGGGATTCCGCTCCTCCAACAGGCGGCGTAGCCGTTCTACTTCCGCCTCCGCCCGCTCTCGGCGCTCCTGCTCGTATGCGCGCAAGCTCCGTTCGCGATCAAGCTCCTCCTCAACCTGACCCTCGCGCAACATGCGTCGCCCCTCGCGGGTATAAACCGTCGCCCACATCCCCTCCAGGGCAACGGCTACCGGCAGCTGATCCGACTGCCACCGTCCCTGGCCATCCGCTTCCCAGGGCCGATACACCCCCTCCTCCAGCCGCCAGGCGCGGATCCCCTCGTCCAGCAACTCGCCCGTGGGATCGAGCGTCAGGTATTCCGCTACCCCCGCCCGTGCGTAGCTGTAGCCCTTGCCGTGCTCCAGATCCAGATCCGCCTCGTACGTGGATTCGCTCAAGATCTCGATGATCAGGAGGGGCGGCCCATCCACCTTCAGGCTGAACGAGCCCCGCATGGGGTCGATCGGGCGCGGAAACACAAACACATCCGGCAACGTCCGGTAGGCGGACCCATCCAGATGTTTGCAGCCCAAAAAGAGGAGCTGGGTTTCCGCCTTCCAGGGCACTGGCTGCTCTGGCGCCCGAGAGAGCCACGCCGCTCCGTTGATCCCCAGGCGCAGGTTGGTGATCGTTTCCTGGTGCAGATCGATACCCAAGACGCTCTCCTCGGTGTCATCGGGTGGCCACGGTCCTGCCGACGGATCGGTTCGCGGTCTGGCCTGTGCTTGTGTCACCATGCTCGTGCCTCCTCCCCTACTGTAGCCGATGCGCGGGCCATGGGCACGCCGGGATCGCGAAAGAGAAGGGCCGATAGCGCATGCGTAGGGACAATCGGGGAACAGTGGAGCTGGCCTCGCTGCGGCGGGCTACCCCCGCGTACGCGAGGACAACGCCGGGGCGCTGCTGGATGCCCAGCTGATGAGCGGCCCACCCCCGCGTGCGCGGGGACAATCTCCGAGCGATTGGCCTCTCGGCCCTTCAAGAAGGCCCACCCC